>Ga0318492_10000469_pt1 | contig 11805 bp, 7 predicted proteins | sample GRESIP108b1f22_FD_203292 | JGI IMG/M metagenome (GOLD analysis project Ga0318492, IMG submission 203292) | Tropical soil microbial communities from Luquillo Experimental Forest, Puerto Rico - GRE.SIPMG.108b1f22 | ecosystem: Environmental > Terrestrial > Soil > Tropical forest > Bulk soil... | reverse complement strand
TGCTGGGCTATGACGACAGCCTGGACTCCTTCGGCGTCCATGGCGTCGGCGGCATCACCGGCGCTCTGCTGACCGGCGTGTTCGCGGTCAAGGACATCGGCGGCACCTCGGGCCTGCTGGAAGGCAATCCCGGCCAGCTTCTGCTGCAGGCCGAAGGCATCCTGGCCACCATCGTCTGGTGCGCCGTGGTTTCCTTCATCCTGTTCAAGGTTATCGACTTGACCATCGGTCTGCGTGTCACTCCCGAGGAAGAAGTCGAAGGTCTCGACTACTCCTTGCATGGCGAAACGCTTCACTGATCGCTCTCGGTCAGGGACTGTGGGAAGGGGCGCTATCGGGCGCCCCTTCTGCTTTAAAAGCCCTCTCTTCTTCCCGTCGCGCGGGGGTCCAGCATGGGATAAGCGGCCTGTGGATGCCCTCCTTCGAGGACATGACGACTGAATTCAGGGTTATTGCGTCATCGCTTAAAGCCCGCGAAAAAGAAAACTGGGCAGGGCGCTGAGATTTCAGTTAAAACTGTCCCCGTTCCGTTCTTATCGCGTTAAGGGTGCTGGGCTGTCCATGATCAATCCGCGGCTTGATCTTCTCACCGATTATCCGTTCCAGCGTCTGGCGGCTTTGCTGTCGGGCAAGCCGGGGGCCGAGCCGTTGGTCATGTCGATTGGCGAGCCGCAGCATCGCCCGCCGGCCTTCGTTGCCGAGATCATCGCCGCCGAGACCGCCGGCTGGGGCAAATATCCCCCGATGGCTGGCAGCCCCGACTTCCGCAAGGCGGCGGGCGACTGGCTGATGCGCCGCTTCGGTCTGGCAGAAGGATCGTTCGACGCCGACAAACAGCTGATCCCTCTGGCCGGCACCCGCGAAGGGCTTTATCAGATCGCCCAATTGGTGATCTCGGAGACCAAGCCGGGGGCCAAGCCGCCGGTGGTGCTGCTGCCCAATCCATTCTATCAGGTCTATGCCGGCGCCGCCTTGATGGCCGGGGCCGAGCCGGTGTTCGTTCCCGCCACCGCCGAGACCGGCTTCCTGCCCGATTTCGCGGCGCTGGATGAGGAAACCCTGAACCGCACCGCTCTTGCCTATCTTTGCACCCCCGGCAATCCGCAAGGCGCGGTGGCCAGCCTGGAGCAGTTGAAGGCCGCCATCCAACTGGCCCGCCGTCATGACTTCGTGCTGGCGGTCGATGAATGCTATTCGGAAATCTATGACCGCGACGAGCTGCGCCCCGCCGGTGCGCTTGAGGCTTGCCAGGCTCTGGGCGGGTCTTACGCCAATGTCGTGGTGTTCCATTCGCTGTCGAAGCGCTCCTCGGCTCCTGGGCTGCGGTCCGGTTTCGTGGCGGGTGATCCCGAGATCATCGCGCCTTTCTCGCGGCTGCGGGCCTATGCCGGAGCCACTCTGCCGGGTCCGATCCTGGCGGCCTCGGCGGCTTTGTGGCGGGACGAGGAGCATGTGGAAGCCAATCGCTTCGCCTATCGCGCCAAGTTCGACGTGGCGGAAGAGATTTTGGGCAACCGCCCCGGCTTCACTCGCCCGGCTGGCGGTTTCTTCCTGTGGCTGAATGTCGGGGATGGCGAGGTTGCGGCCAAGACCTTGTGGGAGCAGTCGGGCATCCGCGTGCTGCCCGGTGCTTATCTGGCTCGGCCCGGTGCCGATGGCGTCAATCCCGGCCAGCCTTATATCCGTATCGCCCTGGTTCATGATCTGGACACCGTGCGCGAGGCCATGACCCGTATCGCCCAATTGCCGGTGGGGGTCTGATGGCGGCTGGTTCCTCCTCCTCCTCGCCTCGCAAGAAGAAGAAGTCGGGCGGCTTTCTGCCCGAAGGCATGTCGGCGCTGTTCCGGCAATGGGCCTGGCAGGCGGGCGGCGTCGCCGTGGTGGCGCTGGCCCTGGTGCTGGCCGCCGCTCTGGCCACCTATCACCCCAAGGATCACAGCCTGAACACCGCCGCCGATCCCGGCTGGCATACCCAGAACATGATCGGCCTGCCCGGCGCTTTCTTCGCCGACCTGCTGTTGCAACTGGTCGGTCTGGCCGCATGGCTGCCCTCGCTGGCGCTGCTGCTGTGGGGCGGACGGCTGATGGTGTCGGGCCGGCCCATGGAAAAGCTGTGGCTGCGCGGCTTGCTGCTGCTGTCGGGCCTGTTCCTGATGGCGATCGGCTTGGGCGCCGTGCCGGTGCCGGCTGGCCTGCATCTGCCGGGCGCCGGAGCCAAGCATCTGGGCGGTTCCGCCGGCACCCTGCTGCTGGAAGGTCTGACCTCGACCCTGATGCTGTTCGGAGCCGAGTCTTTCGGGTGGGTGATGGCGCTGTTCTGCGGTGCATTGGGGCTGGTCTGCGCCGTCACCAGTCTGGGCCTGTCCTGGGGCGAGTGGAAGGCCTTTGGCCGCTCGCTGCGTGATACGTTCCGATCCTGGAATGAAACCCGCCGCCGCATCGCCGCTTTGCCCGAGACCATCCGCGAGAAGTTTGCCCGGCCCGAACAGCCGGAACAACCCCGCGACCCGCGCGAGCCGGTGCGCCGCGAGCCGAATCTGCGGCCCGAGCCGGTGGCCAAGCCGGCGGCGGCTCCGCGCAAGGAACCCAATCTGTTCGCCCCCAGCTATCGTGTCGAGGATGATCCTGATCCGGATGACGACGAGCCCTTGCCGCCGCTGGAACGCCCCGAACCGCTGGTGGCTCCGCGTGCGCCCCGCCAGCAGCCCGGTAAGCGGGCGCAGGAGCAGGCGCAGGGCAAGCTTCAGCTTCCCGATCAGGATGTCTACGAGCTGCCGCCGCCCCAGCTTCTCACAGATCCGCCGCCGACCAAGGGCTATGGTCTGAACCAGGACGCGCTGGAAGCCAATGCCCGCATGCTGGAATCGGTGCTGGAGGACTTCGGCGTCAATGGCGAGATCGTCAAGGTTCGCCCCGGCCCGGTGGTCACGCTCTATGAGCTGGAACCGGCTGCCGGCACCAAGACCAGCCGCGTCATCGGTCTGGCCGACGATATCGCCCGCTCCATGTCGGCGCTGTCGGTGCGCATCGCCACCGTGCCGGGCCGCAATGTGATCGGTATCGAGCTGCCCAATTCCAAGCGCGAGACGGTTTATCTGCGCGAGCTGTTGGACTCGGAAACCTTCGAGCGCCATCCCTCGCGCCTGACCCTGGTGCTGGGCAAGGATATCGGCGGCCAGCCGGTGATGGTCGATCTGGCGCGCATGCCGCACTTGCTGATCGCCGGCACCACCGGCTCGGGCAAGTCGGTGGCGATCAATACCATGATCCTGTCGCTGCTCTATAAGCTGAAGCCGGAAGAGTGCCGCCTGATCATGATCGATCCCAAGATGCTGGAGCTGTCGGTCTATGACGGCATTCCGCATCTGCTGGCCCCGGTGGTGACCGAGCCCGGCAAGGCGGTGGTGGCCCTGAAATGGGCGGTGCGCGAGATGGAAGACCGCTATCGCGCCATGAGCCAGCTGGGCGTTCGCAACATCACCGGCTATAACCAGCGCCTGCTGGAAGCCAAGCAGCGCGGCGAGTCGCTTTCCCGCACGGTGCAGACCGGCTTCGACCCCGATACCGGCAAGCCGATCTATGAGGATCAGCCGTTGGCGCTGGAGCCTTTGCCCTTCATCGTCATCGTGGTCGACGAAATGGCCGACCTGATGCTGGTGGCCGGCAAGGATGTGGAAGGGGCGGTGCAGCGTCTGGCCCAGATGGCCCGCGCCGCCGGCATCCATATCATCATGGCCACCCAGCGCCCGTCGGTGGATGTCATCACCGGCACCATCAAGGCGAATTTTCCCAGCCGCATCAGCTTCCAGGTCTCGTCGAAGATCGACAGCCGCACCATCCTGGGCGAACAGGGCGCCGAGCAGCTGCTGGGCCAGGGCGATATGCTCTATATGGCCGCCGGCGGCCGCATCACTCGCGTCCATGGCCCCTTCGTCTCGGATCAGGAAGTCGAGTCGGTGGTCGAGCACTTACGTCAGCAGGGCGAGCCGTCCTATGAGGACAGCGTCACCGAGGAAGCCGAGTTCGATCCCGATTCCATGGGCGGCGGCGGAGCCGGCGGTGGCGGCAGTTCGGGCGACAGCCTCTATGATCAGGCGGTGGCCATCGTGGCGCGGGAAGGCAAGGCTTCGACCAGCTTCATCCAGCGGCATCTGCAGATCGGCTATAACAAGGCCGCCGGCCTGATCGACCGCATGGAGCGCGAAGGCGTGATCAGCAAGGCCAACCATGTCGGCAAGCGCGAAGTGCTGGTCGGGCATCATGGGGATTGACGGCCATAACTTTGCCATAAGCGGCGGGCTGAATAGTCCATAAGCCCCTCGCCCGCAGGCGGGAGAGGGGTTTGGGGTGAGGGAATAAGGGAAAGCTTCCGCCGGTTTTGCCGCTTCCGTTCCGTTTTCCCCTCACCCCCCAGCCCCCTCTCCCGATTTCGGGCGAGGGGGAGTGCACCAAAGAAACGCTTCAGGAGTTCCCATGTCCCCCCTCGCTCGTTTTGCCAGCCTTGCCTGTGTGCTGCTGTCTCTGGCTTCTCCCGCTTTGGCGGGCTCTGCCGAGGACAAGGCCGATGTCGCCCGAGTCGAGGACTATCTCAACACCATCAAGACCCTGAAGGCCCGCTTCACCCAATATTCCCCCAGCGGCGATACGGTCGACGGCACCATCATGCTGTCGCGTCCGGGCCGCATGCGCCTGGATTACGACCCGCCCTCGCCGATCCAGGTGATCGCGAATGGCAAGTTTCTGATCTATTTCGACAAGCAGCTGAAACAAGTCAGCTATCTGGATCTGGAAAGCAGCATCGCCGGCGTGCTGGTGCGCGATAAGGTCGAACTGGACGGTCCCGATCTCAAGCTGGTTAAGGTCAGTCATGCCCCCGACGTGCTGAACGTCACCGTCACCCACCGCAAAGACCCCAGTCAGGGGCAGATCACCCTGGTCTTCACCGAACATCCCTTTGTTCTGCGCCAATGGCAGGTGGTGGATGCGCAAGGCCAGAACACCACGGTGGTGCTGGCCGAGCCGCAGCCGGGCATTCCCCTGGACCCGTCTCTGTTCAAGTTCGAGGATCCGAACGCCGCCAAGTCGCTGGATCTGAGCACCAAGGGAAAGTAATGGGCCGAACGGTATTTTGCCAGTTGTCTGCCCCTGCTTTCGTATAGAGGGCCTGCCCAGAAGTTTAAAGGGGTTGCCGGACTGGCAACGGCTTCCTATCTGCAACATTAGACGATCAAGGCCGCAATGGTCTTAGGTCTCGGGGATGACGAGGTTTCCCCTGCCTCGACCCCCGGCTCTTGTCATAGGAGCATGGCGCCCGGTTCCCCCCCTGACCGGGCGCCTTTCCTATTTCTGGGGAATGCCAAGCCTTAGCCGAAGAACTCCCGACAGTCCCGCACAGCCTCGGCCAAGCCGACGCGCTTCAGCTCGACCCCCGGCGGGAAGGCTCCGGCCAGACGCGACGGCATCAGGGGATCGAGCAGCACGAACAATCCCCGATCACCATCCCGGCGTACCAGCCGCCCGAAGGCCTGTTTCAGCCGCAGGCGGGTGATCATGTCGTCATAGCCCTTGCCGCCGAACCAGGCGCGCCGCGCCTTGTGCAGAATGTCGGGGCGGGGCCAGGGCACCCGGTCGAAGACGATCAGCCGCAAGGATCGGCCCGGCACATCCACCCCGTCACGCACGGCATCGGTGCCCAGCAGGCAGGCGTCTTCCTCGGCGCGGAAGATATCGACGATGGTCGAAGTATCCATGCCGTCCATATGCTGGGCCAGCAGATCGATGCCCGCCGCGTCCAGTGCCGCCGAGATGCGGCTATGCACCGCCCGCAGCCGGCTGACGGCGGTGAACAGCCCCAGCCCGCCGCCGCCCGAGGCGATGAACAACTCGCGATAGGCGGCGGCGACCTGATCCATATCGTCCTTGCGCACATCGGTGACCACCAGCACGCGGGTGGATTGGGCATAGTCGAAAGGCGAGGGCAAAGCGGCGCGCACCGCCGGCAGCGGCAGATGCACGGCCCCGGTGCGGCGTTCGGCGGCTTCCCAATCGGCCTCGATATTGCCGGAACCATCCCGCAGGGTGGCCGAGGTGATCAGCATGCCATGGGCTGGCTCGGCGACGAATTTGGCGAAGGGCTGCGAGGGATCGACCCAATGGCGATGGAAGCCGATATCGATGTCGCGGCCATCGATGCGCTCGGCGGCGAACCAATCGACGAATTCGGGACGCGCCGGCTGCTCCAGCCCGCCCAGCATGTCGCGCCAGGCGGCGATGGGGGTCAAGGCACGGCGGTCGATGCTGCGCGCAATGGCCTCGATGCGCTGGCGGGTGGCGCTTTCCAGCTCGGCGGCTTCGTCCGACAGCATGTCGGTCAGGCTTTTCGCCAGGATGCGCAAGGGACGTGCCAGCCGGTCGAGGGCGATGTCCAGCGCCAGCGCCATCTCAGTCAGGCCGGGCAGCGGCGGGCGTGGCTCACATTCCAGGCTGTAAGGATTGTCGGGGCCGGCGGCGCGGGCATAGACCTGCTGGCGCACCAGCGACAGGAAGTTTTCGCAGGAACCCTGCGGCTGAGCATCGGTCAGGCGCAGATGCCAGCCGGGACCGGGCAGGGCGCGGGCGGCGCTCAAGGCTTCGTCCAGCGCTTCCGCCGCGGCCTGGCTATCGCCGACCAGATCTTCGCAGCGGCGGCGAAGTCCTCGGGCGCGGCTTTTCTGCCCCTCGGCCTCGGCCCCCAGCAGCCAGCGTCGCAGCTCTGCCGTTTCCAGTCCTGACAGCGCCGCCGAAAAGGCTCCATCCGCCGCTTCGAAGACGTGATGACCTTCGTCGAAGACATAGCGGGTCGGCATCACCCCGTCATCCAACCCGCCGAAGGCCGCCTGCATCATCACTAAGGCATGGTTGGCGACCACGATATCGGCCCGCTTGGCCTTGCGCACCGCCCGCTCGATGAAGCATTTGCGGAAATGCGGGCAGGCGGAATAGATGCATTCGCCCCGCCGGTCGGCCAGACCGATCGTTCGGGGTTTGCCCAGCAGATCGGCCAGCCAGCCGGGCAGATCGCCGCCGACCATATCGCCATCGCGCGTTGCCGCCGCCCAGCGGACCATCAGGCCCAGGGTGGTCGCTTCGCCGGGACGGGCCCCTTCGCCGCCGCGCGGGATCAGGCGCATCACCGCTTCTTCCAGATTCAGCAGGCAGAGATAGTTTTCGCGGCCCTTGCGGATCACCACCTTGCGCGACTTGATGGCCGGATCGGGATAAAGCCGGTCCAGCTCGCCGTCCAGCTGGCGTTGAAGGTTGCGGGTATAGGTGCTGATCCAGACCGGCCCCTGATTCTTTTCGGCCCACAGGCTGGCGGGGGCGATATAGCCCAGGGTCTTGCCGGTGCCGGTGCCGGCCTCGGCCAGCACCAGATTGGGCGCTCCTTGCGTTTCACGTGGAGCAAAGGCCAAGGCGGCGGCAGAAGCATAATCGGCCTGGGCCGGGCGCTGCTCGGCATCCTCGCCCAGCATCTGCGCCAGCCGGGCGCGAGCTTCCGCCGGCTCGACCGGCAGCGCGCCGGTGGGAGGCTCGGGGGCATGTTCGCTCCATTCCCCCAGCCGGTCCCAGACCTTCATGGCGCCGGAGCCTCGGCCCTGATCGTTCTCGGCCCCGATCGCCGCCAGGATCGAGGGAGCCCAGATCCAGCCGCCCTTGGCCATCACCCAGGCGATACCCTTCAAATCCGACTGTTTCGAGGGATGCAGACGGGGGAAACGCGTTGCCAGTTCTTCCAGCAGGGCGCGGGCGGCGGCGGGCAGGGTCTCGGCCTCTTCCTCGTGATTGCGCGGAGCCGGCAGTTTCAGCGCCTCGGCCAGACCACGCGGAGTCGGCACGCAGAATTGCGCTGGGCGGATGAAGGCGAACAGCTCCAAAAGATCGAAGGCGGGAAAGGCCTCGGTCCTCAGCCGCGCCGCCACCGCGCGGGCATGGCAGACCATCGGCGGCTCGGCTCCCCGGACATGGCGGGCGGCCTGGGGCAGGCTCAAACTCTCGATCTCGCCGTCGGGGGTGAGCAGCACTGCTCCGCCAGGAGCGGCGGCTAAAGCGGCGACGGGGGGGAGCATCAGGCGAGGAGAGGCAACAGACATGGCGGGCAGTATAGGGACAGCCACCGCCCAAGGCCAGGACTGGTCATAATCCCCTGTCAGACGAAGGTTTTTATCCCTTTTGACCTTTGGATTGCTTGGCCCTTATGCATCAAGGGTTTACAATGCGTTCATGTGCAGATCAGCCGTCAGAGGCGCGGAGAGGCGCTCTGAGCCGCAGGCTGGAACGATAAAAAGGGGAATCTCCATGCGTAAGATTGTGTTGACCGCACTGCTGGCCGCTGTCTCGGTGGCCATGGCGGGCGCCGCCGGCGCCGCAACCAAGAAGCCCACCGTCAGCTTCGCCGAAGATGTCGCTCCGATCCTGCAGTCCCGTTGCGTTTCCTGCCATCAGACCGGCGGTGAGGGCTTGGAGAAGAGCGGTCTGGACCTGACGTCCTATGACGGCCTGATGAAGGGCACCAAGTTCGGCCCCATCGTGGTTCCCGGCGATACCCAGACCAGCAATCTGATCGTGCTGCTGGACGGCCGCGCCGACAAGAGCATCCAGATGCCCCACGGCACCAAGAAGAAGCTGTCCACCTGCGACCGCGACACCATCCGCACCTGGATTCATGAAGGTGCGAAGAACAACTGACGCTTCGTTCGCGTAACGAAATGAAGTCAGGCCGCCGGGGAATCCCTCGGCGGCCTTGTTGTTTCAGACGATGCCGGCCAGGAAATTCTTGGTGCTGAGCATGCCTTCCTTGATCGCTTCCATCACCAGCCCAGGATAGTCGCCATAGCGGGGGACATTGACCTCGGCGGTCTTCATCTCGCCTTCCCAATAATAATAGCTATGCGCCAGCCAGGGGCTTGTCAGAATGATCTGCTCCAGCGTCTCTTCCTGGGGGAAGGAGGCATATTCGACCGAGACATTCTTGTTCAGGAACTGCAAGACTCCGTTCGACGGATAGACGAACCAATGGTGATGCAGATGGCCGCGCCAGACCGACTGAGCGCCGCGGCAGAATTCCACCAGCGGCGACGGCGTGGTTGAAAAACCGGCCTTGGCCACCCGCGACATCTCGGCGCAGGCCCGCAAGGGGTAACGCAGGTCCTCGAGGACATGGGAGGAAAACACGAAGTCGAAATATTTGTCTGGGAAGGGAATGGTCTCGACATCGACATTGCAAGAGACATGCACGCCGCCGCCCAACAGATCGGTGCGGGCATAGCCCTGATCGAAATAGGCGTCGAGGAAATGGGTCGCTCTGAAGAAAGGAGACAGCCCAGGGCCGATCTCGAGAACGCGAGCGCCTTCCCTGATCTTGTCATTGATCCAAGCGCCCAGTTCGGCAGGGCGCTTATACCAGTCTTCGGTTTTTTCCTTATCGATCATGACGGGCCGTTTTCCTGATTGGTGATCATTGCCACTGTATCAAGAAAAACGGCCACTCGTCATGTTCGTGGAAGTCGCTTTGCCGCAAATCTTGCGCGAGGGTTAGCGCGCCAGCACCTGGGCGGCATCCTTGGTTTTGTTGATCGCACCTTCGGCCTGGGTGATCGCCGAGGCGATGCCGGTGACGTTATGGGTGATCTCATCCACCGCCGAAGCCGCGCTTTGCATGTTCGACGACATATCGCGGGTCACCGCGCTTTGCTCCTCGACGGCGGAAGCGGTGGCGGCGACATATTCGCGGACAGATTCGATCGAACCGCGGATACCGTTCAGAGCACCGACCACTTCGCCCGAGATGGACTGTACGCCCTCGATTTCCTTGGTGATCTGCTCGGTGGCCTTGGCCGCCTGGTTGGCTAGATTCTTCACCTCGTTGGCGACCACCGCGAAGCCCTTGCCGGCTTCGCCGGCGCGCGCCGATTCGATGGTGGCGTTCAGGGCCAGCAGGTTGATCTGCCCGGCGATATTGTTGATCAGCCCGACGATGCCGCCCATGGCGACGGCGGCGTCGGACAGACGCTGGGTGGCCTGCCCGGCGGACACCACCTGATCGAAGGCGCCGTCGGTGGCGGCCTGGGACTTGGTCATGCTTTGCGAAATCTCGACGATGGAGGCGGCCAATTCTTCGGAACTGGCGGCCACGGTCTGGACGTTCGACGATGTCTGGCCGGCGGCCATCGTGGCCTGGTTGGACTGGGCGTTGCACTGATGCATCGCCGCGTCGATTTCGCTGAAATTAATGTCGATCAGCTGCTTCAGTTCGCCCAGCAAGGTCACCTGCCTTGTGACATCGATGGCGAACTTCACGACCTTGAAGGGCTTGCCGTTCAAATCGAAGATGGGGTTGTAGCTGGCTTCGATCCACACCTCGCGCCCGCCCTTGCCGATGCGCTTATACTGGGCGGCCTGGAACTCGCCGGCGCGCAGACGCTCCCAGAAGCTGCGATATTCGGCGCTGTCGCGCATGGAGGACTCGACGAACATCGAGTGATTGCGGCCTTTGATCTCGTCCAGGCTATAGCCCATCGTGGTCAGGAAATTCTGATTGGCGGTAATGATGGTGCCGTCCAGATTGAATTCGATCACCGCCTGGCTTTTCTGGATGGCGGTCACCTTGCCCAAAAGGTCGGCATATTCCATCTTGGTGGCAGTGACGTCGGTGGCGTATTTCACCACTTTGACCACGCGGCCGTCCTTCGACAGGATGGGGTTGTAGCTGGCTTCGATCCAGACTTCCTTGCCGCCCTTGCCGATGCGCTTGTACTGCGCCTGCTGGAACTGGCCGGACCGCAGACGGTCCCAGAAAGCCTTGTAGTCGGCGCTGTCGCGGTAAGCGGGCTCGACGAACATCGAGTGATGCTGGCCCTGAATTTCCGAAAGCTCGTAACCGAGCACCTTCAGGAAATTGCTGTTGGCCGTCAGGATGCGGCCTTCCGGGGTGAATTCGATGACGGCTTGAGACTTGTCCAGCGCCTCAAGCACGCTGAAAGCCATCATGGAACGCGCAGTATCACCAAAAAAGCCCATATCTGTTCTCCCTGAGAGCCAGCTGCAAGACTAGTTTTATTCTAATTTGCAATAGGAGAATATATCCATTGGCCTAGGCCCTGCAAGCCTATCTAAGGATAACAGGCATTGCGATTCCGGATTAGAGTCTTATCCATGAGAACAGTTACAACTTATAGGCCGCTAGGTTCTCCAACGACAACAAAGAGAAGTGATTTGTTGTCTAAAAGTTTTCTGGCGACACGTTTAATATCATCAATAGTGATGTTCTGAATCAGCGAACTGCGGCGCTCCAAGTAATCGCGCCCCAGGTTATCCATCTGAATCGCCACCAGGATTTGCGCGATCGAGCCAGTGCTGTCCATCTGCAGAGGATAAGAGCCGATCAGATATTTCTTGGCGTCGGCCAGTTCCTGAGCGGTCACGCCGTCTTCGGCCATTTTTTGCCATTCCTGGCGGATCAGGGCGATGCTCTGGGCGGTCTTTTCATTGCGGGTGGCGGTGCCGCCGTCGAACAGAGCACCATGCTGATAGGGCGACAGGCCGGTGCTGATGCCATAGGCCAGACCGCGCTTGACGCGGACCTCGGTCATCAGACGCGACGAGAAGCCGCCGCCGCCCAGGATGTAGTTCATCACATAAGCGGCATACCAATCGGGGTCGGTGCGCTTCAGGCCCTGTTGTCCGAACAGCACCACGCTTTGCGGGATGGGGCGGCGGATAATCTCGACCTTGCCGGTGGCGGCGGCCTGAACCTCCGGCACTTCGATC
>Ga0318492_10000459_pt1:10000-11890 | contig 11890 bp, 7 predicted proteins | sample GRESIP108b1f22_FD_203292 | JGI IMG/M metagenome (GOLD analysis project Ga0318492, IMG submission 203292) | Tropical soil microbial communities from Luquillo Experimental Forest, Puerto Rico - GRE.SIPMG.108b1f22 | ecosystem: Environmental > Terrestrial > Soil > Tropical forest > Bulk... | reverse complement strand
CACCAGGGCGTGGCCGTTCTGCTCATAGACGAAGACATATTCGCCGTTGTTGTAATGCATCTGGCGCAGATTGACGGCGGCCAGGCGCTTGGCTTCGTCTTCGCTGACCGCGCCGATATCGGCTTGCTGTCCCCAATAGGCGACGATGCCCATGGCGGTGTCGACCACATAGGAGACTTCGCGCTCATAGTCTTCCTGCATGCTCTGACGCAGATTGGCGCCGGCCAGAACCACGGTCAGCACCAGCCCGGCGGCAGCCAGAGCGACGATGGCCCAAATACGGACCGAAAGCTTAAGATCGTGGATCGACATGAATGACAGTCCCCCTGTCAGGTTCTCGAAACCAGAGAGGGGGATTCCTGTCACAACCTCAGAGATTCTGAGGTGAATTTTTCATGACCTGTTTCGCCTAATCGGGCTCATTCCGGCGGATTGCCGCCGGTTTTCGCCATCGCCAGCTTGTTGGCCAAGGGGGTTTGCACCAGCCAGCCGTTCGATTGTTTGATGGCGTTCTGGAAGCGCTGAAGCTCGGACCCCGCCAGCTTGTTGCCTGACTGGAATTTGACGCTCATGGGATTGACCTGAGTGCCACCCACCAGCACTTCGTAATGCAGATGCGGCCCGGTGGCGCGTCCAGTGGCGCCCGAAAAGGCGATGGTCTGGCCCTGACCGACATGCTTACCGACCTTGATGCCGGCGGCGATGCGCGACAGATGGGCATAGGCGGTGGCGTGGGTTGCGTCATGCTTGATGCGGACATAATTGCCGTAAGCGCCGAACGGGCCGGCATAGTCGATGGTGCCGTTACCGGCGGCCATGACGGGGGTTCCCACCCGCACGGCGAAATCGACGCCCTTGTGCATCTTGGTATAGCCCAGGATCGGATGCATGCGCATGCCGAAGCCCGAGGTGATCTTGGCGCCGTCCACCGGGGTCATCAGCAGTGCCTTGCGGACACTTTCACCCTTGGCGTTGTAATAATCGAAATTGCCGGCGGTATCGACATAGCGATAGATCGGCATAGTTACACCCGACAAAGTCAGGCTGGCGAAGACGATTTCGCCTTCCTTGACCACCCGGCCGGTCTTATCCACCAGACGTTCGAACATCACCTCGAATTTATCGCCGGGCTGGATGCCGCGCTGGAAGTCGACGTCATAGGAGAAGGCGTGAATCATCTCGGACAACACCGAGGCGGGAACCCCCTGGGACTGGGCGGATTCGAACAGGCTGCTGCGGATGGTGCCATTGAAATGCGCCAGCTGATGGATGACCTCGCGCTTGACCTCGGCGGTGCTATAGCCGTCGGTGGTGCGATGGGCGCTGACCTGGCGTGAAGGGTCGGCCTCGATCGACAGGGACTCGAACGGCCCGCTGCCGATGCGGTCGGCGGGGCGCTTGAATTGCACGGTGACCTGCTGGCCGACTTTCAGCTGATGGGGGTTATAAACATCTGACAAAGCCTCGATGGCCTTCTGCGCCTCGACTCGATCCACCCCGGCCTTGATCAGCAGATCCAAAAGGGTGTCGCCGCTGGAGGCCGCCACGACCGTCTGGATCGGATGCGAGGTCTCGTCCTCGGTCTCGCTGTCGGAAATCGGATGGCTGGAGGCTTGGCGCTGCAAATCCGGCTCAAGGTCCGGAGCCGTCGCCGCCAGGGGATCGGCTTGCAAGGGTGCATAGGCCCGGTGAGTCAGGCGGTAACCGCCCATGATCGACCCGGCGCCCACCGCGATAAAACCACCGACCAGCAAAAGACGCAGGGCGATGGATTTCGGGAAGCGCATGCCGTTTCCTTTCCTTGAAGACCAGAAGGCTGTTTCCAGGTTGGCAATGCTTATGCCCCCCGACGGAGCAAACTGCAAGCGTTAGTACGCGCGCGCGTATTTA
>Ga0318492_10000459_pt1:0-7500 | contig 11890 bp, 7 predicted proteins | sample GRESIP108b1f22_FD_203292 | JGI IMG/M metagenome (GOLD analysis project Ga0318492, IMG submission 203292) | Tropical soil microbial communities from Luquillo Experimental Forest, Puerto Rico - GRE.SIPMG.108b1f22 | ecosystem: Environmental > Terrestrial > Soil > Tropical forest > Bulk soil... | reverse complement strand
GGTGTTGAGTGGGGATCATTCATTCGAGTGGGAATTCCATCGTCATCGAGACATCTGGTCTCGATTGCGCAGACGGGAACTTCGGTTCGCCGTCCTGCTCTTTGTCATTGTGAATAGGTTTTTCTGATCTGACACAAAATCGATCGTCAGAGGGAACCATCGTTTAGTCGGTGGTTTTGCTGATCGATCGTGCTGTTGGGTAAAAGTTGAGTGTGTCATGCGTTGGGTTTTCCCCTGCGTATGATGCGATCAAGCGTCTTAAGGGCATTTCGTGGATGCCTTGGCAATGAGAGGCGATGAAGGACGTAGCACTCTGCGATAAGCTACGGGGAGCCGAGAGCAGGCTTTGATCCGTAGATTTCCGAATGGGGAAACCCCACCTTCGGGTGATCCCGACCTGAATTCATAGGGTCGGGAGGCGAACCTGGCGAACTGAAACATCTAAGTAGCCAGAGGAAAGGACATCAACCGAGACTCCGCTAGTAGTGGCGAGCGAACGCGGACCAGGCCAGTGCCTTTGTGTGAATAACCGGAACCGTCTGGAAAGTCGGGCCATAGCGGGTGATAGCCCCGTACGGGTAAACAGCATGAAGGACTCGAGTAGGGCGGGACACGTGAAATCCTGTCTGAACATGGGGGGACCACCCTCCAAGCCTAAGTACTCCTCATTGACCGATAGTGCACAAGTACCGTGAGGGAAAGGTGAAAAGCACCCCGACAAGGGGAGTGAAAGAGAACCTGAAACGGAATGCCTACAAACAGTCGGAGCACCCTTGAGGTGTGACGGCGTACCTTTTGTATAATGGGTCAGCGACTTAGTGTATGCAGCAAGCTTAAGCCGGTAGGTGGAGGCGAAGCGAAAGCGAGTCTGAATAGGGCGTCAAGTTGCATGCATTAGACCCGAAACCGGGTGATCTAGCCATGGGCAGGTTGAAGGTGCAGTAACATGCACTGGAGGACCGAACTCACGTCTGTTGAAAAAGACGGGGATGACCTGTGGCTAGGGGTGAAAGGCTAATCAAACTCGGAAATAGCTGGTTCTCCGCGAAAACTATTTAGGTAGTGCGTCATGCGAATACCGCCGGGGGTAGAGCACTGGATGGGCTAGGGGGTCCCAAAGACTTACCAAACCTAACCAAACTCCGAATACCGGTGAGTACTACATGGCAGACAGACAGTGGGTGCTAAGGTCCATTGTCGAGAGGGAAACAGCCCAGACCGCCATCTAAGGTCCCCAAGTCATGGCTAAGTGGGAAAGGATGTGGGAAGGCCAAAACAACCAGGAGGTTGGCTTAGAAGCAGCCATCCTTTAAAGAAAGCGTAATAGCTCACTGGTCTAATAGCCGTCCTGCGCCGAAAATGTACCGGGGCTCAAGCCATGCACCGAAGATGCGGATGTGCAGCAATGCACGTGGTAGCGGAGCGTTCTGTAAGCCTGCGAAGGGTAGCCGCGAGGTCGCCTGGAGGTATCAGAAGTGAGAATGCTGACATGAGTAGCGACAAACAGTGTGAGAAACACTGTCGCCGAAAGTCCAAGGGTTCCTGCGCAAGGCTAATCCGCGCAGGGTGAGCCGGCCCCTAAGGCGAGGGCGAAAGCCGTAGTCGATGGGAACCACGTTAATATTCGTGGGCCTGCTGGAAGTGACGTCCCCCGTATATTGTCTCTCCTTATTGGATTGGTTGAGGCAGTGAAGGGGGGCCAGGAAATAACTCCAGCGTATAGACCGTACCCGAAACCGACACAGGTGGACTGGTAGAGTATACCAAGGCGCTTGAGAGAACGATGTTGAAGGAACTAGGCAAAATGACCCCGTAACTTCGGGAGAAGGGGTACCCATCTATGGGCAACCACTGGTGGGTGGCACAGACTAGGGGGTGGCGACTGTTTACTAAAAACACAGGGCTCTGCGAAGTCGCAAGACGACGTATAGGGTCTGACGCCTGCCCGGTGCCGGAAGGTTAAAAGGAGGGGTGCAAGCTCTGAATTGAAGCCCCGGTAAACGGCGGCCGTAACTATAACGGTCCTAAGGTAGCGAAATTCCTTGTCGGGTAAGTTCCGACCTGCACGAATGGCGTAACGACTTCCCCGCTGTCTCCAACATCGACTCAGCGAAATTGAATTCCCCGTGAAGATGCGGGGTACCCGCGGCTAGACGGAAAGACCCCGTGCACCTTTACTACAGCTTTGCAGTGGTACTAGGGAATGAATGTGTAGGATAGGTGGGAGCCTTTGAAGCACCGGCGCCAGTTGGTGTGGAGGCATCCTTGAAATACCACCCTTTTGTTTCCTGGTATCTAACCGCGGTCCGTGAAACCGGATCCGGGACCCTGCATGGCGGGTAGTTTGACTGGGGCGGTCGCCTCCCAAAGAGTAACGGAGGCGCGCGATGGTGAGCTCAGACCGGTCGGAAATCGGTCGTCGAGTGCAATGGCATAAGCTCGCCTGACTGCGAGACTGACAAGTCGAGCAGAGACGAAAGTCGGTCATAGTGATCCGGTGGTCCCGCGTGGAAGGGCCATCGCTCAACGGATAAAAGGTACGCCGGGGATAACAGGCTGATCTCCCCCAAGAGTCCACATCGACGGGGAGGTTTGGCACCTCGATGTCGGCTCATCACATCCTGGGGCTGGAGCAGGTCCCAAGGGTTCGGCTGTTCGCCGATTAAAGTGGTACGTGAGCTGGGTTTAGAACGTCGTGAGACAGTTCGGTCCCTATCTACCGTGGGTGTCGGAAACTTGAGAGGACCTGTCCCTAGTACGAGAGGACCGGGATGGACGCACCTCTGGTGTACCGGTTGTCGCGCCAGCGGCATCGCCGGGTAGCTAAGTGCGGACGAGATAACCGCTGAATGCATCTAAGCGGGAAGCTCCCCTCAAAACCAGGTTTCCCTATCAGAGCCGTGGAAGACCACCACGTTGATAGGCCAGGTGTGGAAGCGTGGCAACATGCGAAGCTAACTGGTACTAATCGCTCGATCGGCTTGATCGCTCATCCGCAGCGGAAAGCCCAATCATGACACAAAACTCCAAATACCCATCAATGCACGGATCAGAAAAACCTTAGCTGAAGCTTTGACGACCTGGTGATTATAGCGAGGGGCCTGCACCCGATCCCATCCCGAACTCGGCCGTGAAAACCCTCTGCGCCAATGGTACTGTGTCTTAAGGCACGGGAGAGTAGGTCGTCGCCAGGTCTTCAAAGCTTCAGTCACAATGACAATCAAGCACACCCCACCCAATCATCGCGGGGTGGAGCAGCCCGGTAGCTCGTCAGGCTCATAACCTGAAGGCCGCAGGTTCAAATCCTGCCCCCGCAACCAAAAATTAACCCGCTAAGTCAATGGCTTAGCGGGTTTTTTGATTCCAAAACCCGCTTCCCTAAAACCGCCCCGGAATCATATCGGAATCACTCGGGAGCAAAGTCCGGCGTGCCCAGACGCATTCCTGTAATCCTCCGCCGAGGGCCGCCTTCCGCAGCATGGAACGCTGTGGCGTAATCGAGCAGTGCTGCAAACACTGGTGTTAGCAGCAGTGTTAAAGACGGTGTGATGTCTCAAATCCAGATCATTACCGGCGTTGATCGTCGGCGTCGGTGGAGCGATGAGCAAAAGCAGGCGATCATCGCGGCTGCCTTTGCGCCGGGAGCGGTGGTCAGCGCCGTGGCGCGGCAGGCGGATGTCAACAGCGGGCAGATTTATCGCTGGCGTCGGGAGCTTCGGGTCGGATCGCCTGGATTTGCCGAGGTTGTCGTATCGCCGGGTTCCGTCCCACCGGACAGATCGTCGGCTTCGGTAATTGATGTCGAGTTGGACGGCGGCGCCCGCGTTCGCCTTCCGGCGAGTATCTCACCGGAGTTGGCGACGGCGGTCTTGGCGGCCTTGGTGCGGCGATGATCCCGGTTCCATCGGGCGTGCGGGTGTGGCTGGCGGTGGGCCGCACCGACATGCGGCGCGGCATGAACGGCTTGGCCCTTCAGGTTCAAGAAGCGCTGCGGCGTGATCCCCATGCGGGCGATCTGTTCGTCTTTCGCGGCCGCCGAGGCGACATGATCAAGATCATCTGGCATGACGGTCTGGGGATGTCGCTTTACGCCAAGAGATTGGAGAAAGGACGGTTCATCTGGCCGTCGCCGGCGGACGGCGTGGTGGCGATTTCCGCTGCGCAACTGGCCTATATGCTGGACGGCATCGATTGGAGAAACCCGCGCCTGACGTTCCGGCCCGAGCGGGTCGGATAGTCGAATTTTCTCAGGGTTTCCGCCATTTATCGGAAGCCAAACGGGGCATTTTGTGATTCACTTCTGGGTATGGATTGCCAGCCCGACGACGACCTTCCCGACGATATCGAAGCGCTCAAAGCAGCGCTGATTTCGGCGCGGAGCGAACTGGCTGCCGTCCGCGCCAAAGTCTCCGGCGATCAGGCTCTGATCGCTCATCTGAAGCTCTTGATCGCCAAATACAACCGGGAGAAGTTCGGGACGCGCTCGGAGCGTTCGGCGCGGATTCTCGATCAGCTTGAGCTGCAGTTGGAAGACCTGGAGACCTCGGCCACCGAGGATGAATTGGCCGCCGAAGCCGCTGCGGCCCACGCGACGACCACGGTCGAGGTTATTTCCCGCAAGCGCCCCGCGCGCAAGCCGTTTCCCGAGCATCTGCCCCGGGAGAGAGTGGTCATTGCCGCCCCGACCTCCTGTCCTTGCTGCGGCGGCAGCCGCCTGTCCAAGCTGGGCGAGGACATCACCGAGACGCTGGAGGTCATTCCCCGCCAGTGGAAGGTGATCCAGACCGTGCGTGAGAAGTTCAGTTGCCGCGACTGCGAAAGCATCATCCAGGCCCCGGCGCCATTCCATGTGATCCCGCGCGGCTGGGCCGGTCCCAGCCTGCTGGCGATGATTCTGTTCGAGAAATTCGGCCAGCATCAGCCGCTGAACCGCCAGGCCGAGCGCTATGCCCGCGAGGGAGTGGATCTGAGCCTGTCGACCTTGGCCGATCAGGTTGGCGCCTGCTGCACGGTGCTGGCCCCGATCTTTAAACGCTTGGAAGCCCATGTCCTCGCCGCCGAGCGTTTGCATGGCGACGACACCACCGTGCCGGTGCTGGCGAAAGGAAAAACCGACACCGGGCGATTATGGACCTATGTCCGCGATGACCGCCCCTTCGGCGGCAACGGTCCGCCTGCGGCGATCTTCTATTTCTCCCGCGATCGCGGCGGCGAGCATCCGCGCAGCCATCTCGCCCACTATACCGGCATTTTGCAAGCCGACGCTTATAGTGGTTACGGCAAACTCTACGAGGCCGACCGATCGCCTGCCCCGATCACCGAGGCGCTGTGTTGGGCCCATGCCCGGCGCAAGTTCTTCGAACTTGCCGATCTGGCCGCCTCGGCACGCCGCAAAGGCAAGGCGACGGCGATCTCGCCGCTGGCGCTGGAGGCTGTGCAACGCATCGACGCCCTGTTCGATATCGAGCGCGATCTCAATGGCCTCGGCGCCGAGGAACGGCTTGCCGCCCGGCAAGACCGCAGCGCCTCCCTCGTCGCCGACCTGGAAAAATGGATGCGCGAGCAACGAGCCAAACTCTCGCGTCATGCCGAAGTCGCCAAGGCCATGGACTACATGCTTACCCGCTGGGACGCCTTTACGGCATTTCTCGGTGATGGCAGAATCTGCCTGACCAACAATGCCGCCGAACGAGCCTTGCGCGGCATCGCTCTCGGTCGGAAGTCCTGGCTGTTCGCCGGGGCTGATCGCGGCGGTCAGCGGGCCGCCGTCCTCTACAGCCTGATTGTTACCGCCAAGATGAATGATGTCGATCCTCAAGCATGGCTGGCCGATGTGCTGGCTCGCATCGCCGAGCATCCCGTTCAGCGGATCGACGAGTTGCTGCCATGGAACTGGAAGAAAACAATAACGGACATCGCCGCATGAACGACCAGGAAATGATCGTCCGCCTCCACATCAGCCTCGATGATATTGAGCCCGAGATCTGGCGTCGCGTTGAAGTGCCGCTCGGCATCACCCTCAAGGGGTTGCACGACGTCATTCAGGCTGCGATGCCCTGGCAGGATTATCACCTCTATCAGTTCCATGTGGATGGTATCGAATATGGCATCACGGATCCGGATCTCGATCCTCCTGCCGATCTGAAAAATGCCAAAAACATGAAGCTCGAAACGCTTATCGCCAAGGGTGCCGAGGAACTCGATTATACCTATGACTTCGGCGATGACTGGGCGCATCTGATCGTGATTGAGGCCGTCGAGCCCGCAAAACCTGATGTCAAATACCCACGATTTATCGAGGGTGAACGCCAGGCCCCGCCTGAAGATGTTGGCGGCGTCCCAGGCTATTACGACTTCATCGATATCATGGGCAAAGGCAGGGGCACCCGCTACCGCGACGCCGTCGAATGGTATGGCGAGAAATTCGATCCGGAAAAAATCGACACTCTCGTCATCAAACTGGGAGTCGGCGCCATCGCCAAGCGCCGCCTCGCCGGTAAAATGGCCTATGCCAAGAAACTCAAGAAAAACTGACGGCCTTCACCGGACGCTTACGCATTCCTCGGCTGTCTGATCAGTTCAGAATAAAGCGGATCGGAACGTCGATGCTGGATTCTGTCGGCAATCCGTGGCGTCGCGCCGGCTTCAGCCGCCAGCGCTTCAATGTTTCCACGGCGGCTTCGTCGAGCGCTGTATCGCCGCTGCTGCCGATCACCGCGACCGATTCGGGCGATCCATCCTCGGCGACGACCAGGCGCACCACCACGGTTCCCTCATGTCCTTTTCGTCGGGCGCTCATGGGATAGCTCGGGATTGGCGTTTCCGCTTGTCCCAGATGATAGGCTGCGGGCTGGAATGCGGCGGGTTCGTCCGAAGCGGCGGAAGCCTCGCCGGGTCCAGAAGCTGAAGACGGAGTAGATAGAGGAGCGGCACCGCTGACGGCGTCGGCTGTTTTGTCCTTCTCCGGCGAAGGGGCCGGGGATGGTACGTCTGCGTGCCGGATCGTTGGTGGCTTGATCGGGCGCGGCGCGGGGCGTGTTGCTGGGGGCTGTGGGACTGATTCTGGGTGAGGAGGTTGGACCTTCGATCCCGGCTGTGTGTTCGCCGGTTCCTCCGCCATGGTCAGCGTGATTGGCACGACGGTCTCGTTGGGGAGCCCATGTCCGATGGCGGCTGCCATTGCTGCGCCCAGGACTAAGCCAGCAAGGACAGACCCATCGCCATCAGGGGGCGCAGGCGGCCTTCGCCGCTTAGCGGGATTGGGCGCTCAGCCATGCCGTGCTGGTTTCCAGGGCCGCCGCATAGGCGGTTTCGCCCAGCAGACGCCCAATGCCGGTGTGCAGGCCGCAATGATCCGCGCAGTGGTTGGCCAGAGGCGAGGCGATCAGGATGCAATCGGTGCCGGTACCGGTAACCGGACGGCCGTCTTGCGGGAGGATCAATCCCAACTGCATGACGGCGGCGGTGCGGGCCTGGGCGACGATGGACAGGGCCTCCAGC
>Ga0318492_10000458_pt1 | contig 11896 bp, 10 predicted proteins | sample GRESIP108b1f22_FD_203292 | JGI IMG/M metagenome (GOLD analysis project Ga0318492, IMG submission 203292) | Tropical soil microbial communities from Luquillo Experimental Forest, Puerto Rico - GRE.SIPMG.108b1f22 | ecosystem: Environmental > Terrestrial > Soil > Tropical forest > Bulk soil... | reverse complement strand
GCCCGGTCGAGGGTGATCCGGGAGAGCGACGCGTCGGCGAGCGCGGAGGCGAGCTGTGCCTCCTCGGTCGAGGTGTCGAGCTTCACGAGGAGCGCGCCGCGACGTACGGTGCTCCCCGACTCGAACGCCACCTCGCGGACCGTCCCCGGCACCTCCGCCCCGAGCGTCACGCCCTGCACGGCCACGAGCGACGCGATGGCCGCGCGGGCGGGCTCCCAGCGGACCGCCTGGACCTTCGCCGACGTCACCGCCTCGGGCGGCGGCACGAACGCCTCGCTCGCCCGGACCATCGTCACGATCTGGCCGGCCTTCACGCCGCCGAAGATCCCGACGACGGCGAGCAGCCCGACTGCGACGACGACCCACTGCCTGGCCCTGCGCTTCATGGACGCCTCCCGATCCCCGCGGGCGCGCCGTGGTGCAGCCCTCGCGCCACGACCGCATCTCGAGCGGATCGCGCGCAGATCGACGGCTCGACCCGGCCGGGCGCGCCCGGGCCTGAGCGGATCGCTGAGCGGATCGCTCAGCGCGTGAGCACTCGCCTGAACGCCCCGGGCGCGCGCGCAGCCCGGCGCTCACCGCGCTCCTCTTGGGGGACGACCGACGACGCTCTGCCCGGCTGCCAGCTGTAGCTGGACCCGCACGTTCGCGAGGTGGCGTCGGGGAGCAGGCGACGCGGGTCGCGTGGCGCGGGGAGTGGAGGCGGCGTCAGCCGCTCGCGCCGGCGCCGAAGTCGGCCGCGATCTCGTAGCGCCGCAGGCGCTCGGTGAGCGTGTTGCGGCTGATGCCGAGCCGCCGCGCCGCCTCCGACTGGTTGCCTCGCACCGCGGTCATCGTCCTCGCGATGACGCTGCGCTCCAGTCCCTCGAGCTGCTCGCGCAGGCTCCCGGCCGTGTCGGGGGCGGCCTCCTCCGCTCGCGGGGAGACGGGCTCCGGGCGCGCGGCGCCGCCGAACGCGTCGGGGCCGATCTCGCCGCCGCCGCCCAGCGCGATGATCCGCGCGATGGCGTTCTCGAGCTGGCGCACGTTCCCCGGCCAGTCCGCGGCCGCGAGCCGCTCGACGAGCGCGGGCGAGAGCCGCGCGGGCTCCGTCCCGAACCGCTCCGCGTAGCGGAGCGCGAACTCGTGGGCGAGCGCCGGGATGTCCTCGCGGCGCTCCCGGAGCGGCGGCACGACCAGCTCGACGACCGCCAGCCGGTAGTAGAGGTCCTCCCGGAAGCGGCCGGCGCGGACCTCGGCCTCGAGATCGCGGTTCGTGCACGCGACGATCCGGACGTCGACGGTCTCGACGTGCCCGGAGCCGACGGGCTGGATCTCTCCCTCCTGGAGCGCGCGCAGGAGCTTCACCTGGACCCCGAGCGGCAGCTCCCCGACCTCGTCGAGCACGAGGGTGCCGCCGTTCGCCTCCGCGAAGAAGCCGCGGTGCGCCTGCGTCGCGCCCGTGAACGCCCCGCGCGCGTGCCCGAAGAGCTCCGCCTCCGCGAGCTCCGCCGGGATCGCGCTGCAGTTGAACCGCACGAGCGGACCGTCCGCGCGCCGGCTCTGCGCGTGGAGCAGGGAGCCGATGAGCTCCTTGCCGGTCCCCGTCTCGCCGCGGACGAGCACCGTGATCTCCTTCGGCGCGACGCGCGCGGTCGCGTCGAGGAGCTGGCGCATCGCGGGCGCCTCGCAGACGACGCGGCGGCCGATGGCGTGCTCCGCGGTGAGCTGCCGGTTCCGCAGGCGGAGCGCGCGCGCCTCGAGCGCCCTCGCGAGCGCGAGCGCCAGCTCGTCCACGTCGAAGGGCTTGGGGACGTACTCGTACGCGCCGGCCCGGATGGCCCGGACCGCGAGCCGTTCCGAGCCGTGCGCGGTGAGGAGGACGACGGGCAGGCTCTGGTCGCGCTCGCGGATCGCGCGCAGGAGCTCCATCCCGTCCATCTCCGGCATCGAGAAGTCCGTCACGACCGCGTCGGCGCGGTCGAGCAGCTCCAGCGCCTGCGCGCCCGACCCGGCGACGAGTGGCTCCCATCCGCGCGCCTCCACCAGCTCCTTCAGGGCGGCGCGGACCGAGGGCTCGTCATCGACGAGCAGCACACGGGGCATCAGGTCCTCCCGCGACCCGCGGCAGCGCCACCCGGACCCGGGTCCCCTTCCCCGGCTCGCTCTCGTAGCGCAGCGAGCCCCCGTGCTGCGCGATGACGGACCGCGCGAGGACGACGCCGAGGCCGGTCCCCTCTTCGCGCGTCGTGAAGAACGGCGTCCCGATGCGGCTCAGCGTCGAGGCGGGCATCCCCCGCCCCGTGTCGCGCACCACGATCTCCGCGCCGTCGCCCGACGCGCCCACCTCGACGGTCACCTCACCGCCGGGCGGGGTCGCCTCGATCGCGTTCGCGACCAGGTTCAGCAGCGCCTCCTTGAGGCGACGGGGATCCGCGTCGACGGTCGCGTCGCCGCGGCCGAAGAGCCGCACGCGCGCCTCGTCCGCGCGGGCCGAGAGCACGTGCAGCGCGTCCGAGACGAGCGAGCCGAGCTCGACCCGGCTCGGCGACACCGCCTGCAGCGGCCGCGTGAACGAGAGGTAGTTCTGCAGGATCTCCTGCATCCGCGTGACCTCGCGCTCCACGACCTCGAGGCGCTCGCGGGACGCCGCCTCGGCGGGGTTGCGGAGCCCGAGCTGCACGAGCGCCTTCACCCCGGTGAGCGGGTTCTTGAGCTCGTGCGCGACCTTCGCACCCACCTGCTCGAGGCTGCGGGCCCGCGTGAGCGCGTCCTGGGCGAGCTCCTCCCGGACGCGCGCGAGCTCCTCGCTCCTGAGCCGGATCCCGGTCATGATCGGCGCGAGCAGCGCGCCGACGCCGACGACGCCCACCGCGAGCAGCACGGCGTGGAGGCCGGCCGGCAGGGCCGGCCCGGTGACGCCGGGCGGCAGCACGGCGAGGGCGCCGGCGCCCAGCGCGCTGGCCGCGAGCAGCAGGCGCGTCTCGAGCCGATCGCCGGCCGCGACCACCGTGGCGAAGTACGGCGCGAGCAGCGTGGGGAGCAGCGGACTCCGCGCGCCGCCCGTCACGGCGACCGTCACCCCCGCGGTGACGAGCAGGGTCGACTGCGAGAACAGGGCGAAGCGGGCGTACACCTCCGCGGTGGAGTTGACGCACAAGGAGCGCGCGCGGGCCCGGGCCAGGTGGCAGCCGCCCTTCAGCGCGGCGCCGGCGACCAGGACGACGGCGATGCGCCAGACGGGATAGCGCGCCACGACGAGCAACGCCGCGACGACCAGGTGGTAGGCGAGCGGGAGGAGGAGCGTCACGTCGTCGCGCAGCCCCCCCGCGCTCCGGGCGGGCGCCGTCGCCGCGCTCGACCGGCCGGTGAACATGGGCATCACGGGCGCGGTGGGAGTCATCGAGAGCGAACGCTCAGCAAGAGGCGCGCCGGCCGCGAGGAGGATCCGCTCCATGGCCTCCGCTTAACCGGATCGGCCTCCGCGGGCCGACCGATGCCCAACAGGGGTCGTCGCCCTGCGCGCAGATCGCTCGAACGTTGAGCAGCCCCGTCGCCGGGGCCGGCCGGCGGTCGGCCTTCACGCGTCGCCGGCGCGCGAGCGCAGGCGCAGGTAGGCGACGAGCATCGACGCGCGCCAGCGGATGATCATCCCGAAGGCGAGGATGAAGAAGAGCCCGGCGGTCTGCGCGGGCGTGACGACCTGCTCGACCCAGGCGCGGAGCGCGAACCGCACCGCGACGAGCGAGAGCAGGATCCAGAGGAACGCCTTCGAGCGCTGCAGGAGCACCACGTCGCCGCTGCGGACGAGCCGCGAGGTGCGTGCGAGCGGGATGGCGAGCACGAGCGCGCCCGCGGCGAAGGCGCCCGTCGCGTAGGTCCACGGGACGCGCGCCGCCGGCGCGAGGAACATGAGGAACCCGGTGCTCATCCCGAGCGGCGGAGCGACGATCTTGCGGGTCGTGACGGGGCTCCGCGTCTCCCGCACCCGCCAGGCGAGCACGGCGGCCGCGCCGGCGAGCGACGCGAGCACGAGCACCACGGGCGGAATGTGGCCGAGCGGAGGCATGTCGATGACCTAGTCGCCGGCCGTCGCCTCCGCACGCCCGCACGCTCGACTCGTCAGGGCGCGGCCGCGATCCGCCGGGCGACGACGTCGTGCCCGAGCCAAGCCACGGGGCCGGAAGGCTCCCACGCCGCGTCGAGCATGAGGCGGCCCACGGCCTGGAACACCTGGCGCGACAGCTCTCCGCACACGGGGCTCCGCGGATCCGCGCTCATCGCCATGCACGCGTCGGACGCGGCGAGCATCGCCTCCGTCTGCGCGCGCCCGCTGTGGATCGGCCACGCGTCGAAGCTCCGGAACGGGGCGAGGACCGGCGAGGAGAGGAGCTCGTCGGCGCGCGCGAGCAGCGCCTCGAGCGACGCGCCGTCCGCGAGGAGCGCCCGACAGCGCCGCCACGCCTCGTCGGCCGCGGCGGAGCCGTTGCCCTCGCGCCGGATCATCTCGAGCAGCGGGTAGAGCGACACCTCGACGCCGCGGAAGAGCGCGCTCGAGTTGGTCCAGATCTCCGGCGCGTTGAAGACGGTGCAGCGGACGCCGCGCGCCCACGCGTCCTCGGCGAGCCGCTCGAGCAGCAGCTTCGCCCAGCCCTGCAGGTACGGCACGTGGGTCTGCCACGTCGGCCGCCCCCCGACCAGCACCTCGCAGCCGTGGTAGCCGTAGGCGACGTAGCGCACCCGCCCGGCGCGGGCGCGCAGCGGCGCGGTCGCATCGACGAGCCGCTGGAACGTGCGCGCGGTGACCTCGTCGAAGCTCCACGCCCAGAGCCGCGCGAGCTCGCCCTCCCAGAACTCGCCGGAGGGCAGGAACTTGTCCCCGGTGCCCCGGAACAGCCGCGCCATGATCGGCATGTTGAGCCGCGTGCGCGGGAAGCCGCCCGCCATCGTGTGGACGAACAGGACGTTCGCCCCGACCGGCACGAGCCGGTCGAGCTCCGCCGCGAACGCGGCCGCGTTGCGCTCGAACCGCCGCGCGCCGGCCTCGCGCGAGCGCGCCACGAGCTCCCAGTCGAGCGCGATCGCCTCCCATGCGTCGGCCCGGGCCGCCTTGAGCTGCGCGACGGGCGACGGGCCGTCGCCGGCCGGCTCGAGGTCGAACCCCGCCTCGAGCGGCACGTTCACGATCCGGCCGCCGAGGTTCGCCTCCGCCTCGGCCCGCTCCGCGTCCGCGAGCGGCCGGAGCGGGCCGTCGCCATCGCGCCGCCCGACCGTCGCGCCGACGATCGTCATCCCCGCACGCCGGGCCTCCTCGACGATCCCGTTCGCGTAGCCGCGCCCGAACAGCTCGCCGAAGAGGACGAGCACGTCCCCCTCGCGCCACCCTCCGCGGGCGGGGATCTCGCGCATCGGTCGATAGGTCACCGGAGCCCTCCGAGGCGGCCTCGCCGCCGCCCCGGGGTGAGTATCACGCCGCGCTCGCGACCGCTCGCGCCGACACGTCCGCGGCGTCCCGGGCGGCGCGCTCGAGCGCGAAGCGGCGGAGGTAGATGGCCTGCGCCTCTGCGTCGGAGAGCCGGCGCATCACGCCGTCCGCGCGCAGGCCGCGCACTGCCGCCGCGACGGCGTCGACGATCGCTTCGAGCTCGGCGGGGTCCGGGGGCTCGCCGCCGCCGTGGAGCGCGTCGGCGAGCGCCTCGAGGTGGCCGGCGAGCATCCCGCTCGCCTCGCTCACGACCGCGTTCACCGCCACGCCCGCGTCGCCCCGGAGCGGCGCGACGAGCCGCCGGAGCGTGACGAGCGAGTGCAGCAGGCGGCGCGACGCCTCGACCGCCGACGCCACGTCCGGCGCGCCGTCCGCCGCCATGGATGGCCGCGCGTCGGCGACGAACGCGTCGCAGCGGCGCAGGGCGCCCTCGGCGTGCGCGACGGCCGCGGGCTCATGGCCGCGGAGCGCGTCGGCCATCGCGCCGAGCGCGCTGCCCAGCTCGCGCCGGAGCGCGCCGCCCGCGCCGGCGGGCCCCGCGACGAGCCCGACGAGCGCCGCGACGAGCGCCCCGATCGCGACGTCGGCCATCCGCCAGGCCGCATTCGCCACCGGGTGGCCCGGCGTGATCGTGCTCATGAGCACGATCACCGACGTCCACGTCGCGACGCGCGCCGCGGGCCGGAACGCCGCGACCAGCACGGCGACGAGCGCCACCGCCGCCGCGATCTGCACCCACATCGGCGCGCCGAGCGACGCGAGCGAAACCGAGACGGCGATCGCGGCCGCCGCACCGATCGCGGTCCCGAGCAAGCGGTCTGCGACCGCGCGGAGCGTCCCGCGCGCGCTCCCCTGCACGACGATGAGCGCCGAGACCGGCGCCCACATCGGCTGCGCGACCCCGAGGAGGGCGGCGGCCGCGTAGGCGGCGGAGGCGGCGAGCGAGGTGCGCGCGGCGAACGCGAGGGCGTTCGAGCGCCTGAGGCGGCTGAGGACGAGCGCGGGGGCGAGCGGTTGGGCGCCGGCGGGGCGGCGAGCGATGAGGTTGCGAAGCGAGGTGAGCATCTCCTCGCGAAACAACTGCGCGGCGGGGCACGTTCCGTGGCCGTGCAGATTCTTCGCGGCAAGCGCTACGACCCGCCGCGCGCCCGCTCGAGCGCTCGGAGGTCGATCTTCTTCATCCCGAGCAGCGCCCTCATCACGCGGCCGGCACGGGCGCGGTCGGGGTCCTTCATCAGCTCGCCGAGGCCGGCGGGGACGATCTGCCAGGAGACGCCGTAGCGATCCTTGAGCCAGCCGCACTGCTCGACCGCGCCGCCGGCCGAGAGGGCCTCCCAGAGGCGATCGAGCTCCGCCTGGTCGGCGCAGTTCACCACGAAGGAGATGGCGTGGTTGAACGGGTCGAGGGGCCCGGCGCCTATCGCCATGAACTTCTGGCCGGCGAGCGTGAACTCGACCACCTCCACCGAGCCGGCCGGACCGCTCGGCGTGTCCGCCGGGATCGGCGTGACGCTGTCGACGCGCGAGTCCGGGAAGAGCGAGGCGTAGAACCTGGCCGCCTCGGCCGCCTTCTCCGCGAACCAGAGGTGTGGGACGATCTTCGGGGTGACGGTGGGCATCGCGTGGGCTCCTTGGGTCCGTCTGGCGCGCTTGCGCCGCGCATCGTCCTCGACGCCCGGCGCGCTCCCGGATCATCGGTCGATGCACGGCCCGCGGCCATCGCTAGCTTCTCTCTCTGCGGGGGACACCCGCGGGGAGGCTGCCCTTGGCTCGCGTGCTCGTCACCGGCTCCGCCGACGGTCTCGGCCAGATGGCCGCCCGGCGCCTCGGGGAGCTGGGCCACGACGTCCTGCTCCACGCGCGGAACCAGGACCGCGCGCGCGACGCCGCCCGGGGCGCACCGGGCGCTCGCGGCGTGCTGATCGGAGACCTCTCGAGCATCGCGGAGACGCGCGCGCTGGCCGAGCAGGCGAACGCTGCAGGATCGTTCGACGCCGTGATCCACAACGCCGCCGTGGGATACCGCGAGCGCCGCCAGGAGACCGCGGACGGGCTGGAGCATGTCTTCGCGATCAACGTGCTCGCCCCCTACCTGCTCACCGCGCTCGTCCCCGCGCGGCGGATCGTCTACCTGACTTCGGGGATGCACCGCGGCGGCGACGCCGATCTCTCCGACCTCCAGTGGCGTCGCCGGCGCTGGAGCGGCGCCCAGGCGTACGCGGACTCGAAGCTGCTCGACGTCGTCCTCGCGTTCGCGATCGCGCGGCGCTGGCCGGACGCCCGGTCGAACGCGGTCGAGCCGGGCTGGGTCGCGACGAAGATGGGCGGTCCCGGCGCTCCGGACGACCTCTCCCTCGCGCCCGAGACGCAGGTGTGGCTTGCGGTGAGCGACGACCCGCGCGCGGCCGAGACGGGCGAGCTGTTCTACCACCAGCGCGAGCAGGAGCCGCACCCGGCGGCGCGGGACGTGGAGGTCCAGGAGCAGCTCCTCTCCGCGTGCGAGCGGCTCACCGGCGTCGCCCTCGGAGCCGGGCCCGCAGGGACGCAGCCCGGCGCGGCGCCTCGAGCGGAAACGATTCCCTGGACCGACCGCTAAGGGCTCGAGAGGAAGTTCTCGAGGATCCGCCGCCCCGCCGGCGTCGGCCGGATCGCCGTCACGAGGGCGCGCATCCGCTCGCCCGGGTCCGCGCCCCGCGCCGTCGCCTCCGCCTCGAGCCCCGCCCTGCGCGCCTCGAGCATCGCGCTCATGACCGCCGGCTCGATCTCGGGGTGGAACTGCACCGCGCGGATCGCCCGTCCGGCGCGGAACGCCTGGACGGTCGAGTGCGCGTTCCCCGCGAGGAGCTCGAGCGCCGGCGGCGGAGCGACCACCTCGTCCTCGTGCGTCGCCTGCACCTCGAACGTGGGCGGCAAGCCCGCGAAGAGCGGGTCGGCGCGGCCGGCGTCCGTGAGCCCGCAGGTGACCGTGCCGATCTCGCGCCCTTGCGGGCTCCGGCGTACGGTCGCCCCGAGCGCCACCGCAAGGAGCTGGTGCCCGAAGCAGACGCCGAGCACGGGGACGCCCTGCTCGTCGGCCTCGAGCAACCACGCCCCGGTCCGTCGCATCCACTCCGCGTCCTCCGTCACGGAGTGGGGCGATCCGGTCACGATCACCGCGTCGTGCTCGCGCGCACGCGGGAGCCGCTCGTTGGCGCACGGCGTGACGACGGCGAAGCGGGCGCGCGACGGCGAGAGCGACCGCACGAACCAGCGGTCGTAGTCGCCGTGCGCGACCCGGACGGAGCCCGCCGCGCTTCCGGTCTTCAGGATCAGCACCCGCTTCATGCGCAGCGACCTAGCGCCCGGACGGAGGCGCGGCCAGGTGCCACCCCCATTGTGTCAAGCGGCGGCCGAGCGCGTCATCGATGTCCCAGGAGAGCCCGCTCGCGCCCGTCCCCCGGAGGTGTTCCGAATGACCGTCCCGACCGACCCGCGCACGCTGGATCCACGCCTGCCCGGGCCGCAGCTCTTCGTGGGGGGGCGCTTCGTCGAGCCGCAGGAGGGCGGGCGCATTCCCGTCGTGAACCCGGCCACGGGCGAGAAGCTCTGCGACGCGCCCGCGGGGACCGCCCCGGACGTGGACGCGGCGGTGCGCGCGGCCCGCCGCGCCTTCGAAGGCCGACCCTGGCGAGCGATGAACCCGCGCGAGCGCGGCAAGGTGCTGCGCCGCCTGGCCGACGCGCTCTGGGAGCGCCGCGAGGAGTTCGCGCTCGTCGAGTCGCTCGAGAACGGGAAGACGTTCCGCGAGGCGATCCGCGGCGACGTCGCGCCGGGCGCCGCGACGCTCGCGTACTGGGCGGAGGCGCCGGTCCGCATCCTCGGCGAGGTGCTCCCCGTCGACGGACCGTTCCACACCTACGTGCTCAAGGAGCCGATCGGCGTCGTCGGCGCGATCGTGCCCTGGAACTACCCGACCGGCCTCGCGTGCTGGAAGCTCGGGCCGGCGCTCGCGGCGGGCTGCACCGTGGTCCTGAAGCCCTCGGAGCTCACCCCGCTCACGGCGCTGAAGCTCGCCGCGCTCGCGCAGGAGGTCGGGCTGCCCGAGGGAGTCCTGAACGTCGTCCCCGGCTACGGCGACGCCGCCGGCGAGGCGCTCGCGCGCCACCCGGACGTCGACAAGATCACCTTCACCGGCTCGATCCGGACCGCGCGCCGGCTCCTCCATGCGTCCGCCGAGACGAACCTCAAGAAGCTGACGCTCGAGCTCGGCGGGAAGAGCCCGCAGATCGTGTTCGCGGACGCGGACGTCGAGCGCGCGGTCGAGGCGTGCTTCTGGGGCATCTTCGGGAACAAGGGCGAGGTCTGCAACGCGGGCTCGCGCGTGCTCGTCGACGCGCGCGCCTACGACGGGTTCGTCGGCGCGCTCGCCGACCGCGCGCGTCGGATGGTCGTCGGCGATCCGCTCGATCCGCGCACGGAGATGGGCGCCCAGGTCTCGGCGCGCCAGCTCGAGACGGTGCTCGGCTACGTCCAGCGCGGGCGCGACGAGGGGGCGCGCCTCCTCGCGGGCGGGGAGCGGGACACGGACGGCGCGAAGGGTCGCGGGAACTTCGTCCGGCCCACCGTGTTCGCGGACGTCCGGCCGGAGATGACGATCGCCCAGGAGGAGATCTTCGGGCCGGTCCTCGCGTGCCTCCGCTTCAATGGCGAGGACGAGGCGCTCGCGATCGCGAACGGCACGCGCTACGGCCTCGCCGCCTCGATCTGGACGCGCGACGTGGCGCGCGCCCACGCGCTCGCCCGGAAGGTCGAGTCGGGCGTCGTCTGGATCAACTGCTTCAACGAGTTCGACGACGCCGCGCCGTTCGGCGGGTTCAAGCAGTCCGGCTGGGGGCGCGATCTCTCGCACCACGCGCTCGACGGCTTCCTGCAGCTCAAGGCGGTCTGGACCAAGCTCCCGGAGTGAGATCATGAGGAAGCCGGCGGAGGTGAGGGCGGCGGCCGCGCGGGTGAAGCACGCGCCGAAGGCGGCGGCGCGCGTCGCGACGGCGCGGAAGGCGCGGGCGGTGCCCGTCGCGCCCGAGCTCGAGCGGCTCGAGGCCTGGCTCGCGGAGAAGGGCGTCACCAAGGCGAAGATCGGCGCGTTCGACGTCGACGGCGTCTGGCGGGGGAAGTACGTCTCGCTCGAGAAGCTCCTCTCCGCCGCCAAGGGGGGCCTCGGCTTCTGCGACGTGGTGTTCGGCTGGGACCTCGGAGACGAGCTCTACGACAACGCGAAGATCACGGGCTGGCACACCGGCTATCCGGACGCCCGCGCAGTCGTGGCCCTCGAGACGGCGCGCGTCATCCCCTGGGAGCCGGACACCGCCGCCTTCGTCCTCGACTTCGTGAACGCCGACGGCTCGCCGTTCGAGCCCTCCCCGCGGCAGCTCCTCCGCCGGATCGGGGCGCGGGCGCGCGCGCTCGGGTTCCTGCCGCGCTTCGGCTCGGAGTACGAGTACTTCCTGTTCCGCGAGACGCCGCAGTCGCTGCGGGAGAAGGGGTTCCGCGACCTGGCGACGCTCTCGCCCGGCATGTTCGGCTACTCGTGGCTCCGGAGCTCGGCGCACGCCGGGCTCGTCCACGCGATCATCGACGGCTGCAACGCGTTCGGGATCCCGGTCGAGGGGATGCACACCGAGACCGGACCGGGCGTCTACGAGACCGCGGTCCGCTACGACGACCTCGAGCGCGCCGCGGACCAGTCCGCGCTGTTCAAGACCGCCGTGAAGGAGATCTGCGCGCGCCACGGCGTCACGGCCTGCTTCATGGCGAAGTGGAACGCCAGGCTCCCCGGCTGCTCCGGCCACGTACACCAGTCGCTGTGGGACCTCGCCGGCGAGCGAAACCGATTCCACGATCGGGGCGCGCCGGGCGGCCTCTCCGGGACGCTCCGGCACTACGTCGGCGGGCAGCTCGCGCTCATGCCGGAGCTGACCGCGCTCTACTGGCCGACCATCAACAGCTACAAGCGCAGCGTCGAGAACACCTGGGCCCCGACCACGGCGACCTGGGGGATCGAGAACCGCACCTGCGCCCTGAGAGTCATCGGCGACGGGCCGAAGTCGATGCGGGTCGAGTATCGGCAGCTCGGCGCGGACATGAACCCGTACGTCGGCATGGCCGCGTCGCTCGCGGCAGGGCTCTGGGGGATCGAGCACGAGGTCGAGCCGCCACCGCCGTGCACCGGGAACGGCTACGACGATCGCGAGGCGGCCCCGCTCCCGAGGAACCTCCGCGACGCGGTGGAGCTGCTCGACCGCTCGGAGCGCGCGCGCGAGCTGCTCGGCGACGGCTTCGTCGATCATTACGTCCGGACGCGTCGCTGGGAGGTCCGCCAGTTCGAGCGCGCCGTCACGACCTGGGAGCTCGAGCGGTACCTGGAGCTCATCTGAACCCTACGTGAACGTGAGC
>Ga0318492_10000447_pt1 | contig 12060 bp, 11 predicted proteins | sample GRESIP108b1f22_FD_203292 | JGI IMG/M metagenome (GOLD analysis project Ga0318492, IMG submission 203292) | Tropical soil microbial communities from Luquillo Experimental Forest, Puerto Rico - GRE.SIPMG.108b1f22 | ecosystem: Environmental > Terrestrial > Soil > Tropical forest > Bulk soil... | reverse complement strand
GCCGTGCGAGGCGGGACGGCCGGTGCGCGTCTACGAGGTCGACACCGAAGGACAGACGCCTGCGGCTCTGCAGGACGCCATGCGCCAGGCGCTGGTGCGCGCCACCGGCCGCCGCGAGTCCGCGGACGACCCGGCATTCGCGAGCCTCGTGAGCGATGCGCCTCGCTACGTCAAGACCTACGGCACCGGTCCGCGCGGCGAGCCACAGGTAGTGTTCGATGGTGCCGCGGTCGAGCGTGCCATCGGCGCGGCCGGCCGCAGCGTCTGGGATCGCGAGCGTCCCTTCACGCTCGTGGTACTCGATCCGCAGCGGGCGCGAGCCGCCGAGGATGCCGCGCGCGCCGAGCTCGAACGCGTGGCCGCGGTGCGCGGTTTGCCGATCAGCCTCATTCCCCTGCCTCTGAATGACGGCGCGGGCAATCCGCTCGGCGCCGACGCGCTGCTGCAGGCCGCGCAGCGCTACGGCGGCGATGAGGTCCTCGTGGGCCGCGGTGCGGATGCGGGCCCCGACACACCGCTGCAGTGGACCCTGTACACGCGTGCCGGAAGCCGCAGCTGGAGCGGGCCGCTCGCGGCCGCGATCGATCACACCGTGGACGCGCTCGTGCCGCCGCCCGGGACTTCGCTGGCGGACGCCGACGCCACGGCGCGCGTGCAGATCCAGGGCGTCAACTCGCTCGCCGCTTATGCCGCGGTCGAGCGCCTGCTGCAGAGCACTCCCGGCGTGCGGCGCGCCAACATCGCGGCGGCGGACCCCGGCAGCGTGACCTTCGAGGTCACGGCGCGCGGCGGTGCTGCGGGACTCGGCCAGGCGCTCGCCGGCTCGACGCACCTGGTGCCCGCGAGCGGTACCGGTGAGGCCGTGGTGTACCGCTACCAACCCCAGGGCTGAAGCCCGGACAGCTGCACCGGATCGTGCGCCATCTGCCGAATCTCATCTGCCTGATCCGCCTGGCGCTGATCTGGCCGATCCTCTTGGCACTGCGTGCCGGCGAGTACCGCATGGCGCTCGCGCTCTTCATCATCGCGGCGGCCTCCGACGGGGTGGATGGATACCTCGCGAAGCGCTTCGACTGGACCTCGGAGCTCGGCAAGTTCCTCGATCCGCTCGCCGACAAGCTGCTGCTCGTCACGGTGTTCGTCGAGGCCGCGTGGCTCGGGCTCGTGCCGTGGTGGCTGACCGCCGCGGTGGTGGCACGCGATGTGATGATCGGTCTCGGTGCGCTGATCTTCCGCCTGTGGTTCGGGCCGCTGCACGGGCGGCCGACGCGCTTCAGCAAGGTCAACACCGCGGCGCAGCTGCTCTACGTGACGCTGGTGTTGCTCAATGCGGCCTTCGGCGCACCGCCGCGCGAGGTGCTCGCGGTTCTCGCGCTCGTCACGCTCACCACCACCGTGCTCTCGGGCTTCCACTACGTGCAGATGTTCACCCGGCGAGCCTGGACCCAGCCGCCGCGCACCGCCTGAGGCACGGGGCATGCGGCAGATACCTCTCGGCGTGCGTTTCCCCGATCGTGCGGTCTTCGCCAGCTTCCTGCCCGCGCACAATGCCGAGGCACTGCAGCACGTGGAGCGGGTCGCGCGCGGCACCGCCGCCGGTCTCACCTGGGTGTGCGGGCCGGCAGGCTCGGGGAAGACGCACCTGCTGCAGGCCGCGTGCGCGGCCGGGAGCGAGCACATGCGTGCCGGCTACGTGCCACTCGCCCAGGTTGCCCCGCTCGGGGTCGGCGTGCTCGAGGGTCTGCCACAGATGCAGTGTCTGTGTCTGGACGATATCGACCGGGTCGTCGGCCAGCTCGACTGGGAGCGCGGCATCTTTGGCCTGCTGCGGGAGATCGAGGAGAGTGGCAGCCGCCTGATCGTCGCGGCACAGGCGCCGCCGGCGCTGCTCGAGTGGGCACTGGCGGATCTCGGCTCGCGGTGCGCCGCGGGCGCCGTGTTTCAACTGCGACCGCTCGATGAGCAGGAGCAGCACGCCGCGCTCGCGCTGCGCGCGCGGTTGCGCGGCCTCGAGCTGCCCGATGAGACCTGGCACTGGCTGCGCAGGCGCTTTCCGCGCGACATGCGCACGCTCTACCAGCTGCTCGACACCCTCGATGAGGCGGCGCTTGCCGCGCAGCGGCGGCTGACCGTGCCCTTCATCCGCGAGGTGTTGCGCTCGGCCGGGCGCGGGCGCTGAGCCGCCGCTGCGGCGCCGCCCGTGCGTGCCCTGGCGCGCGGCCGCCGTGCTCTAACCCGAGAGGCGCACCGCGAGCGCGGCGACACGCCGGCCGAGCGCCTGCGCGAGCAGCTTCTCCGCGTCCGTGAGCACGGGTGCATCCGCGCCGGAACCAACATGGGACGCGCCGTAAGGAGTTCCGCCGCTGCGGGTCTCATTCAGCGCGCGCTCGGTGTACGGGAGCCCCACCAGGTACATCCCGTGGTGCAGCAGCGGCAGCATCATCGAGATGAGCGTGGTCTCCTGGCCACCGTGCAGAGTCTGAGTGGAGGTGAATACGCCGGCGGGCTTCCCGGAGAGTGTGCCCGAGAGCCACAGGCTCCCGGTGCCATCGAGAAAATGCTTCAGTGGGGCCGCCATGTTGCCAAAGCGCGTGGGACTGCCGAGCACGAGTCCGTGAGTCTCGCGCAGGTCATCGAGCGTGGCGTAAGGCGGGCCGCTGCCCGGGACGGGCTTCACCGGCGCTTCGCTTTCCGCGCTCACCGCCGGCACGGTCCGCAGGCGCGCCGTCGCGGAGGCGATGCTCTCGACTCCACGGCACACCTGGCGGGCCAGCTCTGCGGTGGCGCCGCTGCGCGAGTAGTAGAGCACCAGAATCTCGGCCATTCGCGCGTACGGTGCCACAAAATGCCGGTGCCATCATCTGCGCCACGGTCACCGCGCTGCCGTTCTTGTAATATCGGGTTTTGCCGGCACGAGCCCGAAGACCCGAGATGGTGTGCAAGAAGTGTGTGGTGGGCGGCCGGGTGCAGGGGGTTTTTTATCGCGCCACAGCCGCGCGCCGTGCCGGTGAGCTGGGGATCAACGGCTACGCGCGCAATCTGCCCGACGGCCGCGTGGAGGTACTGGCGTGCGGCGATGAGACCTCTGTCAGCACCTTCGTGGAATGGCTGTGGACCGGCTCCTCCGCCTCCAAGGTCACCTCGGTGGAGGTGAATGATGCCGCGCCCGAGGCGGCCAATGTACGCCGGGGATTTCGAACGGCTTGACGTGCAAACGATGTTGAATCGATTTCCAGCGCTCATTCTGCTCGCGCTGCTGTCGGGCACGGCGACGCTCCGTGCACAGGCGCCGGCGACACCGCCGGCCCCACCGGCGCCGCAGTCAGGCCCTGCCGTGGTGCAGTCCGCGCCGGTGCCGGCCGCGCCAGAGCCCGCAGCGCCGACGCCCGCTCCGCCGGCGCCTGCTGCAGCAGCACCCGAGGCTCCGGCGTCCGCTCCGCCGGCGCCTGCTGCAGAGGTGCCCGCAGCGCCGACGTCCGCACCTCAGACCGGCAAAGGCGAGGCGCAGCCGCCCGCGACCGCGACACCCTCAGCGGCTTCCTCGTGGTTTCGTCGTCACCGGCACCGCGGGCTCCAGCCGTGGGTCGCGGCTGCCAATCCGCTGGCGGTCGATGCGGGCATCGAGATTCTCAAGCAGGGCGGCAAGGCGGTCGATGCCGCGGTCGCCGTGCAGGCGATGCTCGGGTTGGTCGAGCCGCAGAGCTCCGGTGTCGCCGGCGGCGCGTTCCTCATGTACTACGATGCGCACACCGGCAAGGTGACGGCGTTCGACGGCCGTGAGAAGGCCCCGGCGGGCGCTCACCCGGACATGTTCCTCGACGAGCACGGCAAGCCCCTCTCGTACGTCGAGGCCGTCCGCAGCGGCCGCTCGACCGGGGTGCCGGGCGTCATGGCCATGCTGTGGAGCGCGCACCACAAGTTCGGCGCCCTGCACTGGCTGGAGCTGTTTCAGCCCGCCATCCGCAGCGCCTCGCAGGGCTTCAAGGTACCCGAGCGGCTGGCGATGTTTCTGAGCGAGGGCTCGCCCTTTCCGCCGACCAACGAGGTGCGCAACCTTTTCTCGCGCCCCGATGGCGACATCATCGAGGAGGGCGACCTGTTCCAGAATCCGCAGTACGCGCACACCCTCGAAGCCATCGCGCGCGATGGGCGCGCCCTTTACGAGGGAGAGGTCGCGGAGCAGATCGTGCACACCACGCACCAGGCGCCGCTCCCGGGCACGATGACGGACAAGGACCTGAGCTCCTATCACGCCGAGGTGTCCGAGCCCTTGTGCCGGCCCTATCGTGGCTACTCGGTGTGCGTGCCGCCGCCCCCCTCGAGCGGTGTCTCGCTGCTGCAGATGCTCGCCATTCTCGATCGCACCGATATCGCCACCCGGCACCCGTCCGATCCGCAGGCCTGGTTCCTGTTCGCGCAGGCGAGCCGGCTCATCTACGCGGACCGCGACCGCTACGTCGCGGACCCGCGCTTCGTGCCGGTGCCGGTCGAGCGGATGCTCGATCCGGCGTACGTGCGCTTGCGGGCGCAGCTGATCGGCGATCACGCAGGCCCGCCGCCGCCGCCGGGAGACATCCCACTGCCGCGCGGGCGCGATGCCACCACCGAGTCCGCGGGAACCAGCCATTTCGTGGTGGTCGATGCCGACGGCGATGTGGTGTCCATGACGACGACCGTCGAATCGATCTTCGGCTCCGGGCGCACGGTCAGTGGCTTCGTTCTCAACAACCAGCTCACCGACTTCTCCTTCGTGCCCACCGAGGGTGGCCAGCTCGTGGCGAACGCCGTGCAGGGCGGCAAGCGCCCGCGCTCCTCGATGGCGCCGGTCATCGTCCTCGACCGCACCGGGGACTTCGTCGCCGCGCTCGGCTCCCCCGGAGGCTCGGCCATTCTCGAGTACAACGCCAAGACGCTGGTGGGGCTGCTCGCGTGGAAGATGCCCCTCAAGCAGGCGATCGAGCTGCCGAACCTGATCGCGCGCGGCGACACCTTCAGCGGGGAGCTGACCCGGTTCTCCCCGGCAGTGCTCGCGGGACTGCGCGAGCGCGGCATCGAGCTCAAGAGCGGGCACGCCGAAAACTCGGGGCTCCACGGGGTGGTGCGTCTCGCCGATGGCACCTACACCGGTGCCGCCGACTCGCGCCGCGAGGGGGTGGCGCGCACGCTCGCGCCGCAGCCGGCCGCACAGAAGCACGCCGCGGTGCACTGAACGCCGCGTCCGCTCAGCGGTGCGTGGCGAGTGGTGGGAAACCGAGATCGTCGGCGCCGCGCCAGCGCGTCCACTGGCTGATCACGAGATCCGGATAGTCGCGCCGCCCGATGCTGCCGTTGTAGCGCGCCAGCGCCTTGCGCACGTCGTTGTGCTCGTAGCCGAGATAAAAGCGCAGGATGGCGCAACCCATGTGAATGTTGGGTGCGACGTGTACCAACTGGTAGCGGCGCAGGCCGAGCCGCTCCGGCCAGAACGGCATCACCTGCATGAGCCCGACGGCGCCCGCGGACGAGACCGCCCAGCGGTCGAAGCGGCTCTCCACCGCGATAAGCGCCATCACGAGTCCCGGCGGCAGCCGCGCTTCGCCGGCGCGGTGGGTCTCGCAGTAGACCTGCTGCAGGATGTCGAGCCGCTCGCTCTTCTCCTTCACGAGCGGCCGCAGGCGCGGCTCCATCAGCGTGTACCAGACCGCCGAGTCGTAGTGATCGGTGAAGCACTCCGCCTGCGAGATGGCTCTCGCCACCACCGCCTCGAGCTCCGGATCACGCTGCTGATCCGCGGCGGCGGGGAGCACCGCGCCGAGCGCGGCTGCCCAGCCGAGCAGCACGAACGGGCGTGGCCAGCGCAGGAAGGCGCGCGGCCTCAGGGGCTCACGCCGCGAGCCGGGCCCGTAGGAAGGCAAGCGCTTCACTGGCGGGGAATTCGGTGCTGGCGGTGTCGCGGCGGTGACGGTACTCGAGCCGCCCGGCCTCGAGCCCACGGTCCGCCACCACCAGGCGGTGCGGGATGCCAAGCAGCTCCGCGTCCGCGAACTTGACTCCGGGGCGGGCATCGCGGTCGTCGTAGAGGACCTCGACGCCGGCGGCGCTGAGCTCCTGGTAGAGGCGATCGCTGACTTCGCGAACACGGGCGGACTTCTGCAGGTTTAACGGCACCAGCACCAGCTGGAAGGGCGCGATCGGCGCCGGCCAGATGATGCCGCGATCATCGTGATTCTGCTCGATGGCCGCTGCAACGATACGCGTCACACCGATGCCGTAACACCCCATATGCAGGGTCACTTCGCGGCCGGCCTCATCGAGCACCACGGCCTTCATGGGAGTGCTGTACTTGCAGCCGAGCTGAAAGATGTGCCCCACCTCGATGCCGCGGGCGATCTTCAGGCGCCCGCGGCCGGAGGGGCTCGGATCACCGTCGACGGCGTTGCGCAGGTCCGCGGCGACGGCGCCCTGCACATCGCGGTCCCAGTTCACGCCGGTGAGGTGCATGTCCTTCTCGTTGGCGCCGCAGACGAAATCGGCGAGCGTGAGCGCGCTGTGATCGGCGTACACGCGGCACTCGAGCGCGACGGGACCGACGTAGCCCGGCTCGGAGCCCGTCGCGGCGAGCACGCGCTCGGCGCTCGCCAGCCGCAAGGGGCTGGCGACGCCCTCGAGCTTCTGGGCCTTGACCGCATTCAACTCGTGATCGCCGCGCACCACGAGCGCCACCACCTTGCCCTCGGTACCGTCCACCACGAGTGTCTTGACGCAGTGCGAGGGGTCCACCCTGAGAAGCTGCGCGACGTCTGCGATGGTGCGTGCGCCCGGGGTGCTCACCCGGCGCAACGGCTCGCGCGGCGGCGGGCGCGGTGACTGGGGCGGCAGCGCCACCGCCACCTCGAGGTTCGCCGCGTAGTCGTCGCCGTCGGAAAAGGCGATCACGTCCTCGCCGGTTTCCGCCAGCACGTGGAACTCCTGCGAGACATCCCCGCCGATGGCGCCGGAGTCGGCGCGCACGGAGCGGAAGGTGAGCCCGGTGCGGGTGAAGATGCGCGTGTACGCCTCGTACATCGCGCGATAGCCGGCCTGGAGCGAGGCCTCGTCGACGTGGAAGGAGTAGGCGTCCTTCATGATGAACTCGCGCGCCCGCATCACGCCGAAGCGCGGCCGGACCTCGTCGCGGAACTTGGTCTGGATCTGGTAGAAATTCACCGGCAGCTGACGGTAGCTCTGCAGCTCGCGCCGCACGATATCGGTGATCACTTCCTCGTGCGTCGGCCCGAGCACGAAATCCCGCTCGTGCCGGTCCTTGAAGCGCAGCAGCTCCGGTCCGTACTCGCTCCACCGGCCCGACTCCTGCCACAGCTCCCCCGGCTGCACCACGGGCATCACGAGCTCGAGCGCGCCCGCTCTATCCATCTCCTCGCGCACGATGCGCTCGACCTTGTGCAACGCGCGCATGCCCATCGGCAGCCAGCTGTAAAGCCCCGCGGCCAGGCGCCGGATCAGCCCGGCGCGCAGCATGAGCTGATGGCTGATCACCTCTGCTTCCGCAGGGGTCTCCTTCATGGTGTTGATGGGGTACTGGGACAGCCTCATCTTGTGCTTGCCGGGCCTGCAAGTTGGGATTTTCGGCATCTTACAGCAAGATGCGCAATTTCCCGGCGACTCGATAAACTGACCGCCGTGGCCACCGATACCGGGGATTATCCGCGACCGCGCAGCAAGGGCATCTACCTGCTGCCGAACCTGCTGACCACCTGCTGCCTGTTCTCGGGCTTCTACGCGGTGGTCGCGGCGATCGACAAGCACTTCGATCACGCCGGCATGGCGGTGTTCGCAGCGATGATCTTCGACACGCTCGATGGCCGCATCGCGCGACTCACGCGCACCGAGAGCTTCTTCGGCAAGGAGTACGACAGTCTCGCCGACATGGTCTCCTTCGGCCTGGCCCCGGCGATCGTGGCCTACCAGTGGGGCGTGGTGCGCATCGCGGAGTACGGCCACTACTGGGGCCGCTTCGGCTGGCTCGCCTGCTTCTTCTACGCGGCGGCGGCGGCGTTGCGCCTGGCGCGCTTCAATGCGCGCGCGGCGGTCGCCGACAAGCGCTACTTCGAAGGTCTGCCGAGCCCGTCCGCGGCCGCGATCGTGGCGGCCTTCGTCTGGTTCTTCAGCGAGTGGCACGAGCCGGGCCTCGCCGGCCTCATCGCTGCGTTTGCCGTCACCGCGACTGCCGGCGCGCTCATGGTGAGCCGTTTCGGGTATCCGAGCTTCAAGCAGTTCAATCTCGACCGGCGCATCAAGTTCGTCTACCTGCTGCTCGTGCCGCTGTTCCTCGTGCTCATCTTCGCCGATCCGCCGACCATGCTGTTGTCGATGTTCGGCACCTACGCGCTCTCGGCGCCGCTGCTGTGGGTGGGGCGCCGCGTGCGCCGGCTCGTGCGCGGCACGCCGAGCGGAGGATCCTGACGCGTGCTTCCTGGGCGGCGCCGGCAATACCTGGAGACGATCGGCATCGATCTGTGGGTGAGGCGCGGTCGCGGAGGGCCGTCCGTGGCGCCGGCCGCGACGCCGTCCGTGTTGACGACCGAGGCGCCGGCGCTGGCGCGTTCAGACCCTCCCGCAGCCGGGCCGCGTCGCACCTCGGTGGTGACGAGCGGGGAGGCGGCGGCACAGTGGCAGCAGCTCCTCGAGGAGGTGCGCCGCTGCACGCTCTGTCGGCTGCACGCCACGCGCACCCAGGGCGTTCTCGGCGTGGGCCCCCGGCGCGCCGACTGGCTGGTGATCGGTGAGGCCCCGGGGGCCGAGGAGGACCGCCGCGGTGAGCCCTTCGTTGGCGCGGCCGGCCAGCTGCTCGACGCGATGCTGCGCGCCATCGGACTCGACCGCCACACCAATGTCTACATCGCCAACGTGCTCAAGAGCCGGCCGCCAAACAACCGCGACCCCAGGCCGGAGGAGGTGGAAGCCTGCCTGCCCTATCTCGTACGGCAGATTGCGCTGCTGCAGCCCAAGATAATGCTGGCGGTGGGGCGGATCGCCGCCCAGAACCTGCTCGGCACGGATGCGCCGCTCGGGCGGTTGCGGGGCCGGGTGCATCACTTCGGCGAACGCCAAACTCCGCTCGTAGTCACGTATCATCCCGCCTACCTGCTGCGCACGCCGGGCGACAAGCGCAAGGCGTGGGAAGACCTGAAGTTTGCCCGCAGCGTGTACCAGCAACTGACGCAAGGCGCCGCCGATGGCAACCGCCCCTGAGCTGCTCGCCCCCGAGGTCGTGATCCGCGCGATGCGCGGCAGCGATGTCGCCGACGTGGTCGCGATCGAGCGTGCCGCTTACCAGTTTCCCTGGAGCGACGGCATCTTCCGCGACTGCCTCCGGGTCGGCTACGTGTGCCGCGTGGTCACGATGGCCCGCGAGGTGATGGCGTACGGAGTGATGAGTCTCGGTGCCGGCGAGGCCCACATCCTCAATCTGTGCGTCGCCGAAGCGTATCGCTGCCGCGGGGTCGGGCGCCGCCTGCTCGGCTCGCTCATCGAGCGCGCGGCCGCCGCCGGCATGGCGGATGCGTTTCTCGAGGTGCGGCCCTCCAACACCGTGGCGATCCGGCTGTACCTCGCGCTCGGCTTCGAGCAGGTGGGGATGCGACGCGGCTACTACCAGGCGGCCAACGGCCGCGAGGATGCCGCCGTTCTCCGGCGTGCGCTGCGCGGCGACGCCGCTTCCTGACCGACTGCGCAAACGACATGGGTCATCCGCGTGCTCTCGTGCGGGCGCATGCTGAGCGTGCTGCGGCTCCGCAACTGATGAAATTCGCAAGCTGGCTGGTGTTGGCGATCTCGGGGGCGGTGCCGGCAGTCTCGCTCGCTGCGACGCGGCATAACCTGATCCTCTTCGTTCCCGACGGTCTGCGCTCGCAGGTCGTCACGGCAGCGACCGCACCGGCGATGGCGGAGCTGCGTAGCAAGGGGGTCGATTTCCGCAACAGCCATGCGCTGTTCCCGACGGCGACGACCACCAACGCGTCGGCCTTCGCGACCGGGCACAAGCCCGGTGACACCGGCGACTTCAGCAACTCCCTGTACGCGGGATTCCGCGTGAGCGCCGCGGGCGGCACGTTGACCCCTTTTCTCGAGAGCGATCCGGTGCTGCGGCAGGTGAATGAACATCACGGCGGCAACTACCTGCACGAGCCGTCCATCGTTGCCGCGGCCCGGGCCGGGGGCTACGCGACGGCGGTCATCGGCAAGCTCGGTCCTGCGGCGGTCCTGGAAGTCGGCTCGCTGACAAGCGGGGCGACGCTCATCGTGGACGACTCCACCGGGGTCCCCGGGCAGGAGGTGCCGTTGTCGGACGAATGGCGGGCCGCTTTCCTCAAATACAAAGTTGCGCCCGCCGCGCCCTCACGAGGCAGCAACGGCAATCCCGGCGGATACTCGAGCCAGGCCGGGTTCATCCCGGGCACCTGGGTTCCCAATCTCGCGCAGCAACAGTATTTCATCGAGGTGGCCGTCAAGGTTGTCCTGCCGCACTTCAGGGAGCTCGACCGACCGTTCGTGCTCGTCTTCTGGTCGCGCGATCCTGACGGCACGGGGCACTCGCAGGGTGACAGCACGGACCGGCTCACTCCCGGAATCAACGGCGCGACTTCGCTCTCGGCCATCCGTAATGCCGACACGGCACTCGCCGCGATCGAGGCGGCGGTGGAGTCGCTGAAGCTGACACCGACGACCGATATCGTTCTCGTCGCCGACCACGGGTTTTCGACGATTTCCAAGGATGGCGGCGGTAGCCCGGCGCAACATCCCGATACTCCCTACAGCGACGTTCCCCCCGGGCAGTTGCCGCCGGGCTTCCTCGCGATCGACCTGTACGCCGCACTGAAGCCGGATGCACCGGGGCTCAGGTTGTTCGACCCTGACGACTCCCGCAGGGAGCTCGACTGGACGAAGGGCGCGCACCCGCTACACGGCAACGCCATTCTCGGGGAAGATGCCGACCAGCCGCAGATCGTGGTCGCAGCCAACGGCGGCTGCGACCTCATTTACCTGCCGGAGTCGCTCCCGGGTCCGAGGCCGAAGGCGCCCGCCCGCTCGCCCGTCAGTCAGAAAAAGCTCGCGGCCAGGATCGTCAACGTGCTGCTCGGGAGGGAATACCTCAGCGGGATATTCGTCGATGAGAGCCGCTTCGGCCGGATTCCGGGCGCGCTTTCGACGGCGGAGATCGGCCTCGGCGGTGGGAACGCCGTCACGCCGCACCCGGCGATCGTCGTGAATTTCGCCTCGCGGGTCATCGCGGATTGTCGCTACAGCGAGCCGACGTTGTGCGCGGCGGAAGTGGCCGACACGACCCTGCTGCAGGGTCAGGGAATGCACGGGTCCTTCAACCGCGCGGACACCTGGAACTTCATGGCGGCGCGTGGTCCGGACTTCCGTGCCGCCTTCATCGATCCGCTGCCAGCGAGCAACGCCGACATCGGTGTGACCATCGCTCACATCCTGGGCCTCTCGCTCCATCCCACCGGCAAGCTCACCGGCCGGGTTCTGACAGAAGCCCTGAGCACGAGCCCGAACCCGGAGCCGCTGCCGGTCGTTGCTCGCGGCATCACTCGCTCGGATCCTGACCCCAGGTATCATCTGAGGACGCTGTTGAACACCCAGACCGTCGACGGATACGTCTATCTCGATGCCGCCGGCTTCGCCGGCCGCACCGTCGGTCTCACAGAAGCCGACCCTACCCGATAGCAATGACCAACGAGTCATCCAACGAGATCGAGCGGCGCCGCACGTTTGCGATCATCTCGCACCCGGACGCCGGCAAGACCACCCTCACCGAGAAGCTGCTGCTGTTCGGTGGCGCCATCACCATGGCGGGCACCGTCAAGGGCCGCAAGGCGGCGCGCCACGCCACTTCCGACTGGATGCGGCTCGAGCAGCAGCGCGGCATCTCGGTGACCTCCTCGGTGATGCAGTTCCCCTACGGCGACTGCATCGTGAACCTGCTCGACACCCCGGGCCACGAGGACTTTTCCGAGGACACCTACCGTACGCTCACCGCGGTGGATTCGGCGCTCATGGTGATCGACT
>Ga0318492_10000442_pt1 | contig 12092 bp, 8 predicted proteins | sample GRESIP108b1f22_FD_203292 | JGI IMG/M metagenome (GOLD analysis project Ga0318492, IMG submission 203292) | Tropical soil microbial communities from Luquillo Experimental Forest, Puerto Rico - GRE.SIPMG.108b1f22 | ecosystem: Environmental > Terrestrial > Soil > Tropical forest > Bulk soil... | reverse complement strand
CTCCTGCGCGAAGCGGTGATCCAGGCCGTTCGGCACCTGGTCCTGCGGGCCGTCCCGCCGCACCAGCGAGTCCCGCTGTTCGACCAGGCTACCGGCCTGCTCGACGAGGCCGGCTGGGGCCTGGACGAGCTGGTCGAGGCGGCCGAGCCTGGACCCGCCCAGGACACCCTGCTGCGAACCCTGGGGCTACTGGATTGACGACTCCGTACCCGTACGAGCTACGGCTGCCGCTGGCGCCCTACCGGTTCGTCTGGCGGGACGAGCCCGCGGTGGGCGCGGAGAAGGACGCCACCGAGGGGTACACCGAAGAGCGCTACACTCACGCGGACGGGACCTGCACGATCATCCGCGAGTACCGGGCGGACGGGTCCTACCACATCATGTCCGACCGGGGCGAGATCGAGCTCGTCGACAACGCCGGCGACCCGTACGCCCCGGACCCGGTGAGCGTGGTCAGGCTCCCCTAGGCCGGTGGTAGGCCGCCCGGGTCCGCTCGGTGTGCTTGCGGGCCAGCGTCTGCGCCCGGTCCGGCTCGCCTGCCTCGATGGCCTCGATCATCTCGGCGTGCTCGCTCCACGACCCGTGGCCGCGCGCCGGGGCCACCATCCGGTAGTACCACTGCACCCGGCGCCCGACGATATCGGCCAGTTCGGCCAGCGTCGTGTTGCCTCCGATGCCCGCGATCTCGGCGTGGAAGGCACTGTTGGCCGCCACCGCGGTGCCGAACTCACCGGCATCGGCGGCCGCCTCGCCCTCACGGCAGATCTCCCGCAGCCGGGTCAGCTGAGCCTGCCGGGTCTGCGGGTTCGGGCTCGAGGTGGCCGCCGCCAGCCTGGCCGTCTCGGCCTCGAGCAGGGCGCGGACGTCGAGCAGCTCGTCGACTTCGGAGTCGGTGGGGACGTGCACGAAGGCGCCCTGGCTGGGCCGCAGATCCACCCACCCCTCGGCCTCCATGCGATGCAGCGCCTCGCGGATCGGCTGCCTGCTGACGCCGAGCTGGCGGGCCAGGTCGGTCTCCACCATGTGCTGGCCCGGCGGCAGCTCGCCACCCACGATCAGGTCAATCAGCGCGTCGTACACCGACTGGCGCAACGGCACCGGCCGCTGCAAGGGACGGATCATCGCCACCGTCATCGTCACCCCCTGCGATATTTCGCCCTAACTCCAGTACACCTGGTACACCTGAAGTTTATCGGCGACTGTATGCAAAGTGCGATCCCCAGATCCAGGGCTTTCTCGCGCCTCACGCGCCGACGCCCCCACGATATGGCGGCCAGAAGGGGGTATAAGGCGTGGATGCCACATCCACGTCGTTCCAGCAGCATGGCTGGGACATCCACGCCATAAGCGTCGGCGGGCGGGGCATACCACGCGTCACAGCAGCATGCGAGAGCGCAGGAACACCAGGGACCGGGGATCGGACGGGGCGGCGGCGGGTCAGAAGCCGTACTTGGCGCCGTCGAGGGTCTCGCTGGCGGGGGGCGGGACGAGGTTCATCGGCACGTTGTAGTCGGTGAAGTCGAACCGCCCGCTGCTGCCCGCGTCGAGGCGGAGGAACTGGGGCTTGGCGGACATCGTGACGTAGGCGCTCGCGGTGTCGCCGGTGTCCTTGATCTGCAGCGCGGGCTGGCCGGAGACCGTCGTGGTCACGCCCTTGGTCATGCCGGTCATCTGGGCCGGGTCAAAGAAGCTGGCGAACTGGCTCGGGCTGCAGAACGCCCCGATCTCCTTCAGGCTCGAGTCCTTGCCGCTCGGCTCGATGTACTTGCCGCCCACGATCTGCATGACGGCGGGGCTGGCAGCACCGCCCGCGGCGTACTTCCAGAACTTGTTGTCCGGCTTGATCCAGAACTTCTTGCCGATCTTCAGCAGCCGGAACGAGCCTTCTCCCTTGATCCCGAGCGTGCCGGTGCAGCCCTGGGTGCCGAGGGTCAGGTTCACCGCGAAGTGCTGACCGGAGTCGGTGACCGTCCCGGCGACGTGGACCGACGAGACGGTCTTGAGATCGGCGGTCGCCCGGCGGGCGATCTCGTCGGCGCCCAGGCCGGACAGCGCCCCGCCCGGGGTGCTGGCCGACGCGCCCGCGGTACCCGGCGTGGCGGTCGAGGTGGCCGGGGCGTTCGCGCCGGACGGGGCCGGTGAACCGCACGCGACGGCACCGCCGAGGATGGCCGCGCCGGCCAGGCCCAGCCGGAGCAGCGCCGTGGCCGCGGGCCGCCAGTGGTACCGGAATGTCCGCATTGCCACAATCTACCCAGGCGGTCTTCGGCCGGGACGGGGCTTCGCACCTTGTTACCAAAAGGTAGGTTAGCCGATATCGCGGCGGCGCAGGCCGGCCAGGCCCGTCACGGCCAGCGCGAGGGCGGCCAGGCCCAGCCAGAGCAGCGGCGCGCCGGTGGTGTGCACGGTGACCGCGACGCCGGGGAGCTTCGGCACGTGGGTGAACGGCGAGACGTCGAGTACCCACTGGGACAGCCGCAGGACCTGGCCGAACAGGGCGATCAGCACCATCACGCCGACCACGGTCCACGCCCCGGCCACCGACGCCCGGGGCGCCAGCCCGAACAGCACGACCGCCGCCCCGGCCACGGCCAGCGACGCGGGCAGCTGGACCATGGCCGCGCCGAGCAGCTTGGCCACCTCGGGTCCGGCGGACCCGGTGCGCAGCCCGTAGCCGAGCCCCGCGGCCAGGCCCGCCACCGCGAGCAGCACCGCGGTGCCGAGGACGGCGATGGCGATGTGGCTCAGTCCCCACCTGGTCCGGCTGGTCGCCGTGGCCAGCAGGGTTTCCGCCTGGCCGTCGGTCTCCTCGGTGCGCAGCCTGAGCACCGCCGAGGTGGCGTACGCCGCGGCGGCCAGGCCGGCCAGCGACATGATCGCGGCCAGGTAGGCGTTGGTGATCGCGGTCTGCCCGCCGAGCCTGGCGAACGCGTTCCTGAGCTGGGTGCTGCCGCCGAGCAGCGAGCCGATCCCCTTGGCCGCCGCCCCGCTGGCCGCGAAGGTGAACGCGAAGCCCGCCATCCAGCCGTACAGCGTCCCCCGCTGCAGCCGCCAGGCCAGGCCGAACGGCCCGCGCAGCCAGGCCGACGCGGTGGCCCGCCCGGGCCGGTCGGGCAGCAGGCCTGCCCCGTGGTCCCGGATCACGGCCAGCACGTACGCGGCGGCGGTCGCGGCCGCGGTCAGCGCCAGCGGCAGGACCAGCACCCACCACCGGTCCTCGGTGTAGGGCCGGGCCATCTCGGTCCAGCCGAGCGGGGACAACCAGGTCAGCCACGAGACCCCGCTCTCCCCGCTCGCGTCGCCGACCGCCCGCAGCAGGTAGGCGGCGCCGAGCACGCCGAGGGCGATGCCACGGGCCGCGCGGGCGCCCGCGGCGAGCTGCGCGGCCAGCGCGGCGATCGCCGCGAAGGCCAGCCCGCAGGTCGTGATGACCAGCGCGAAAGCGACCGAGCCCGCGACCGGGAGACCCACCAGGACCAGCACGAGGATCAGCAGCACGGTCAGCAGCACGTTCGCCGCGGCCGCGACCAGCAGGGCGGCGGTCAGCGCGGCCAGCCGGCCCACCGCCGCCGAGCCGACCAGCTCGAGCCGGCCGGCCTCCTCGTCGGCCCTGGTGTGCCTGATCACGAGGAAGATGCTCATCAGCGAGGCGAAGATGGCCGCCCACACCCCGTACCGCCAGGCGCTCACCGCGCCGAGGGAATCCCCCCACATCCGGCCGTACAGGAACACCAGCGCCGGGTTGTGGCCGCCGCTGGCCGCCAGCTCCGCCCGTGCCGCGGCCGTGGGGTACAGCTTGTTCAGGCTGTAGGAGTTGCTGGCGATCGCCGCGGTAATCACGTACACCCAGGCCGGCAGCATGATCCGGTCCCGGCGGAAGGCGAGCCGGGCCAGGGCGCCCGTGCCGGCTAGCGGAGTCCCGGCCAGGGCGGAGAAGGTCATGGCCGGGCTCCCGGCCCAGTCCGTTCGGCGGAATAGTGCCGCAGGAACAGCTCCTCCAGCGTCGGCGGCCGGCACGTGAGGGCCACCACCCCGGCCGCGGTCAGCCTGGTCAGCACGTCGTTGAGCGCGGTGTGGTCCACCTCGCAGCGCAGGTGGGTGCCGTTGACCTCCACCGCGTGCACGCCCGGCAGGCCGTCCAGGACGGCCGGGCGGGCCAGCTCGGCGTCGACCGTGGTCCGGGTGAGGTGCCGCATCTCGGCCAGCGTGCCGGTCTCGGCCGTCCGGCCGTCGCGGATGATCGTCACCCGGTCCGCCAGCGCCTCCGCCTCGGCCAGGATGTGGCTGGACAGCAGCACGGTGCGGCCGCGCTGGCGCTCGTCGTCGACGCACTCGCGGAACACCGCCTCCATCAGCGGGTCGAGCCCGGCCGTCGGCTCGTCCAGGATCAGCAGCTCGGCGTCGCTGGCCAGGGCCGCGATCAGCGCCACCTTCTGCCGGTTGCCCTTGGAGTAGGCCCGGGCCTTCTTGGCCGGGTCCAGGGCGAACCGCTCGATCAGCGCGTCCCTGCGCTTGGGGTCGACGGCCGACCGGGAGCCGCGCAGCCTGCCCAGCAGGTCGATGATCTCGCCGCCGGTCAGGCCAGGCCACAGGGTCACGTCCCCGGGCACGTAGGCCAGCCTGGTGTGCAGCGTGGTGGCGTCCCGCCACGGGTCGCCGCCGAGCAGGCTGGCCTCGCCGCCGTTCTTGCGCAGGAGGCCGAGCAGGATGCGGATGGTGGTGGTCTTGCCCGCCCCGTTCGGGCCGAGGAAGGCGTGCACCTCACCGGACCGGACGTCGAGGTCGAGCCCGTCGAGCGCCTGGGTCCGGCCGAACGACTTGCGCAGCGCGCGCACCTCGATCGCGTTCGTCATGAGGCCCACTCTACACAGCTTTCACGATTTTCTGAATTCTTGTAATACACTATCGTTTACGTGGAGGCGACGCGCGACGGCAGGTGGCGTTGGCCTGGGGTCACGCGCGGTGGCTGGCGGCGCGTAGAGGGAGGTGACGGCAGTGGCCGACAAGGCGGAAGCGGCGGCAGGGCCGGACGACGCCCTGTTCGGCTACATCGAGCGGTTCGCCTCCGTCCTGGTCAGCGCGGGCTTCCCGCCGATGCCGGCCCGGGTCTTCGTCGCCCTGCTGGTCACCGACTCCGGCCGCCTGTCCGCCGCCGAGCTGGCCGGGATGCTGCGGATCAGCCCGGCGGCCGTGTCCGGCGCGGTGCGGTACCTGATCCAGCTCGGGCTGGTGCACAAGGAGCGGGTGCCGGGCTCACGCCGGGACTACTACCGGATGCCCGGCAACATGTGGGACGACCTGCTCCGGATGCGGGACCAGGTCATGTCCCGCTGGACCGCGCTGGTCCGCGAGGGCATCGACCTGGTCGGCGCGGACACCCCGGCCGGCGAGCGGATGGCCGAGCAGGCCGCCTTCCTCGAGTTCGCCACCAAGGAGCTCGGCCAGATCCTCGGCCGCTGGCAGGAGTACCGGGCCGGCCCTAGCGCCGGGGCACCTGATCGTCCGGGAGGGTGAACTCGCCGCCCAGGTAGCGCAGCACCGGGTCGTCCGGGTCCGGCTCGCCGTGCTCGGCGATGATCTCGGCGGCGTAGGCCTCCGCGTCGTCCTCCGGCTGATAGCCGAGCGCCCTCGCCTCGGCCAGCGAGACCCAGCCGCCGCGGGTGTTGGCGGACACCCCGTAGGCGACGCGGAACCCGGGCCGGCCGGCGGTCAGGCAGGCCTCGAAGAGCCGCCCGGCGTCGTCGGGCGACAGCCAGGTGAACAGCATCCGGACGTTCTGCGGGCGCGGGAAGCAGGACAGGATCCGCAGGCAGATCGCGTCCATGCCGTACCGGTTGTGGTACATCGCGGCCAGCGCCTCGACGGCCGCCTTGGAGACGCCGTAGTAGGTGTCAGGCGCGGGGAAGGCGTAGTCGGGCACCGGGAAGGCCGAGCGCGGGGTGAACCCGACCGCGTGGTTGGACGAGGCGAAGATCACCCGCGGCGTCCCGGCCCGCCGGGCCGCCTCGAACGCCACGTAGCCGCCGTTGATGTTCAGGTCGCAGATGTCCGGCCAGGACGCCTCGGCCGCGATCCCGCCCAGGTGGATGACGGCGTCCGCGCCCCGGCAGGCCTCGGTCATGGCGTTCATGTCGGTCACCGACGCCTGGATGGCCTCCTCGCCGGGGCCTGCCGTCAGCGGGGCGATGTCGAGCACCCGCAGCGTGCGGCCGGACCTGGCCAGCCTCGGCCGCAGCATGGACCCGACCAGGCCCGCGGCCCCGGTGATGACGACGACGGACACGGCGCAGTCCCTCCATCCCGGCCGGGTTACGGACGGGTACCAGGTCATGTACGCACTCTTTTTATCAGCCGGCCCGGATCATAGGCTCGGAATCCTGATGGGCTTGACACGGGGTTCGCTAACACTGCCTCGGATGAACGCGCACCGCCTGGTGATCATCGCGGCGGCGTTGACGGTGGCGGTGGCCGCGGCCCTGGCTACCGCGCTGGTCACCTTCAGCGGGCAGGCCCTGCCCCGCGCGGTCCGGCACGACCTGGCCCGCGCGGCCGGCACGTCGCTCGTCATGCGCGGCAACGTCAACACCGGCCAGGGCGCGCAGTACACCTCGCTGTTGCAGCGCAAGATCGCCGACGCGCTCGAGGGCGCGCCGTACACCTTCTACCGGGCCTACTGGTCCGACCCGCTCGGTTTCGTGCCGGGCTCGCGGCCGGTCCCGCCGGGCGGCACCGGCACGGTGCAGATCGCCGAGGCGGCCACGCTCCAGGCCATCACCGCGCATACGGTGCTGGTTTCCGGGCACTGGCCCGGCGGGCGGGTCAGCGGGCCCATCCCGGCGGCGCTGCCGTCCACCGCCGCCGCGCTGCTGCGCGTGCGGGCCGGCGACGTGCTGCAGATGCGCGACCGGGTATCCCACCAGCTGGTCCGGTTCGTGGTCACCGGCCTGTACCGGCCCCGGCAGGTGTCGGATACCTACTGGGGGCTTAACGACGTCGGGCTGGGCGGCTCGAGCACCCTGTCCGGCTTCACCACGTATGGCCCGCTGGCCGTGCCGCCCTGGGCGTTCGCCGGACCGCTGACCGTCGACGGCGGCTCCTGGCTGGCCGGGCCGCACACCGCCAGCCTTCCGGCCGGCCAGCTCAGGACCATCGCGGCCAACGTCAAGGACCTGCGGGACCAGCTGGCCAGCGCGGTCGAGCTGCCGGCCCTCACCCTCGACACCAGCCTGCCCTCGGTGCTCAACGGGACGGCCAGCAACCTGGACGTGGCCCGCTCGCTGCTGGCCATCTGCGCGGTGCTGCTCTCCCTGCTCGCCGCCGCGGCCCTGCTCGCAGTGGCGCGGCTGCTCGCCGGGCAGCGGGAAGGCGAGTCGGCGATGCTGACCGCGCGCGGCGCCACCCGCTGGCAGCTGGTCCGGCTGGGCGCCGCCGAGGGGGTGCCGCTGTGCCTGCTCTGCGCGGTGGCCGGGACGCTGGCCGGCGTCGGCCTGGCCCGGCTGCTCGCCGGGAGCGGCGCGGCCGGCGTCGGCGTCGGCTGGACGGCATTCCTGGTGGCCGCCGTGGTCGGCGCGGGCGCGCTGGTGATCATGCTGGTGCCGGTGCTCAGCATCGTCACCCCGGGCACGGCCCGGGCCCGCCGCGGCCGGCAGGGCGCCATCGCCGGCGTCACCCGGGCCGGCGTCGACCTCGCGCTGATCCTGCTGGCCGTGGTGGCGGGCTGGGAGCTGCGGCACTATTCGGCGGTGTCCGCGGGCGCCAGCGGGAACTACGGCGTGGATCCGGTGATCGTGGCCGCGCCGGCGCTGGCGCTGGCCGGCGGCACCGTACTGGCGCTCCGGCTGCTTCCCGCCGGGGGCAAGGCCGGCGACCTGCTGGCGGCCCGCGGCCGGCGGCTGACCGCGGCCATGGCCAGCTGGCAGATAAGCCGCCTGCCGATCAGGCAGGGCGGCGCGGCGCTGCTGATCGTGCTGGCCGTGGCCACCGGGACGCTGGCGCTGTCCCAGCGGCAGAGCTGGACGCGCTCGGTCCAGGACCAGGCCGCGTTCGGCACCGGGGCGGACGTGCGGGTCCAGGCCAGCCAGCCGCTCTCGGCGGGTCAGGCCAGCGCCGTGGTCGGGACGCCGGGGGTACGGCACGCCATGCCGGTCGCGACGTTCCCGCAGGAGGAGACCGACGGGATGACGCTCGCGGTCGGCACCGGGCAGGCGGCGAACGTGACGCTGCTCCGCCCCGACCAGTCCCCGCTGCCCGCGGCCGCCCTGTTCGGCAGGATCCGGCCCGCCGGCCCGGCACCGGGCGTCACGCTGCCCGGCCGGTCCACCGCGTTCCGGCTCACCGCGCGGCTGGGCCCGGCCTCGCTCGGCCTGGGCGCCGCCACGGTGACCGTCTCGGTGGAAGACGCGGCCGACGTCGTCTACCAGGTCGGGGCCGGCTCGCTGCCCGCCGACGGCAGGGACCACGCGCTGACCGTCGGCCTGGGCTCGTCCGCCGCGATCTACCCGCTGCGGCTGACCGGGGTCAGCCTGGCCTACACGCTGCCCGCCACCCAGGGCCTCGGGCCGGCCGTGTTCACCGTGGACGGCGTGTCCAGCGCCAGCGGCGGACCGGGCGCGACGGGCCCGGGCACCACCCCAGTCCCTGGATCGGCACTGCGCAGCTGGCCGGCCATCGCCTCGTCGGCCGAGCTGGCCGGCGTCCGGCAGCTGCAGGGCACCGCCGGTCCGTCCGCCCTGCCCGCCGTTTCCTCGGACCGGACCGCGGGCACCGCGCTGGCGGTGACGTTCAGCCCGGGTTACGGCACGGAGGCGAGCGGGTACGCCGGCCTCCCCCCCACTTCGGTGTCCGGGCAGCTGGCGCTCACCCCGCAGGCTCCCGTGGTCCTTCCGGGCCTGGCCACGCAGGACTTCCTCCGCACGAGCAACACGAGCGTCGGCTCCACGGTGCAGACCAGCATCGCCGGCGCGATGGTCAGCGTGAAGATCGTCGCCGCGGTGAGCAGCTTCCCCACGGTGACCGGCGGCGGCGGCGCGCTCGTCGTCGACCTGGGCGCCCTGCAGGCCTTCCTGGGCCGTAGTTCGCTGGAGCCCGCGCCGGTGACCCAGTGGTGGCTGGCCACCGTGCGGCCTTCCGAGATCCCGCCCGGCCTGACCGGCCATCTGCCGCCCGGTTCGGCCGTCACGGGCCGCAGCGGGATCGAGTCCGGGCTGCTGACCGACCCGCTGTCCACCGTGCCGCAGCAGGGGCTGCTCGCGGTCGCCATCGCCGCCGCCGTGCTCGCCATCACCGGCTTCTGCGTCAGCATCGCGGCCGGAGTCCGCCAGCGGCGGGCGGAGAACGCGCTGCTGGCCGCGCTCGGCGTGGCGCCGCGGGCGGCGGCCGGGCAGCTCTGCCTGGAGTTGCTCATGCTGAGCGTGCCGTCCGCGCTGGCCGGGCTGGTGCTCGGCGTGGTGCTGGCCGAGCTCCTCGTGCCGGCCATCACGCTGACGACGGCGGCGACCAGGCCGGTGCCGCCGGTGCTGATCCAGCTCGCCTGGTCGCAGGCGCTCCCGCTGGCCCTGGCGGTGGCCGTGCTGCCGGTGCTGGCGGCCGCCCTCACGATCGCGCGGCGGCCGGACGCCGCCGCCGAATTGCGCGCGGCGGAGTCGGCATGACGCTGACCGAATTGAGGCCGGGGCCCGCCCAGTGGTCAGCAGCACTGAGCCGGACGGTGGGGACCGCGTTCGGGAGCGTGCTCGCGCTCGCGCTGCTGACCTGCGGCTGCGTGTTCACCGCCGTGGTAGGCCCGGCGCTCAGCGCGCACACGCGAACCCAGGCCCTGCACCAGACCCTGGCCGGACTCCCGAACACCACCAAGATCGTCCAGGTCACCACCACCTTGGCCCAGTTCACCGGGGCGCTGCAGGCCGGCCAGGAGGGCCAGCCGGGCCCGGTGCTCGGCGAGAGCGAGCTCGCCCAGTCGACCAGCGACATCGCCCGTGGCCTGGCGGCGACGCCGCTCCCGCTCGCGGGCGGTGACTGGGCCGGGCTGGGCATCAACCCGCTCCGCGTCATGGCCGGCGCGGCGCGCAGCGCCTATGCCCAGGCGCCGCCCAAGATGGTGGTCGTCTACCGTGAACCGTTCACCCGCTACGCGCAGCTGGTGGCCGGATCGTATTCGAGCGGGCAGGCTCCGGCCGGCACGGTGGCCGTGGCCGCCACCGTGCCGACGGCCGCGCGGTTCGGCCTCCACCCGGGCAGCCGCCTGACGCTGACCACCAAATCCGGCCCGGCCACCCTCTTCGTCACCGCCATCGTGCGGGTCCGGGACGGCGGGTCGACCTTCTGGCAGCAGGACACGACGATCGTGCGCCCGTCACTCGAGCAGCTCACCCCCATCAGCCCGGCCTACTGGATCGGCGGGGTCATCGCCGACCCGGGCCAGCTCACCGCGCTCCAGAAAGTGTTCGGCGGCATCGGGCTCGCGATGCAGTGGGAGTTCCCGCTCGACGTGTCCCACCTGAACGCGGACCAGGCGCAAGGGCTCTACCAGGCGCTGAACCGCGCCACCGCGACCACCCCCACGCTGACCACGCTGGCGCCCGCCGCGAGCGAGCTGACGGTCACCTCGCCGCTCGTCCTGGACCTGGCGCTGTTCCTCGGCACCCAGGCGGCCGTGCAAACGGTGCTGCTGCTCCTTTTCGTCAGCCTGATCGTGGTCGGCGCGGCCGTGATCCTGCTCGCGGCCCGGATGGTCGTCGCGCGCCGTGAGGGCGAGCTGACCATGCTGCGGGCCCGGGGCGGGTCACTGTGGCAGGTGGCGGGCCTGATGCTGCGCGGCGCGCTGGTCGCGGCCGGCCCGGGCGCGCTGGTCGGCGTGGCCCTGGCCATCGCGGTGGTCCCCGGCGGGGACCCTTCAACCTCCACGGCCGGCTGGCCGCTGGCCGCCATCGTGATCGCCGCCGCGCTGGCCGGGCCGCCGCTGATCGCGGTGTGGCGGCACCGCAGGCCCGCCCCGGCCAGCAACCCGGCCCGGATCACCAGCGCCGAGACCCGGCGGGCTGCGGGTCCCGCCCGGCGCTGGCGCCGCCCGGTGATCGAGGTCACGGCGGTCGCCGCGTCGGTGGCCGGCCTGATCGTGCTGCGCAACCAGGGCGTGCCCGCGGGCGGTCAAAGGGCGGGAACGGACCTGTACCTGACGATCACGCCGGTGCTGGTGGCCATCCCGGTCGTGGTGATCATGCTGCGGCTGTACCCCCTGGTCATCCGCGGGCTGCTCGCCCTGTCCGCGCGGGGAGCGGGCGCCACCGGCTTCGTCGCGCTGTCCCGGGCGGCCAGGTCCTCGCTGACCGGCGCGCTGCCCGCGTTCGCGCTCGTGCTCGCGCTCAGCCTGGCCACCTTCGCCGGGATGGTCAACCAGGGCATCAGCCGCGGCGAGGTCACCGCCTCCTGGCACGCCACCGGGGCGGATGTGGTGATCCAGCCGGGCCCCGGGGGCGGGCCGGTCTCCCCGGACACGGTCAAGGCGATCGGCGCCGTCCCCGGCGTACGGCACACCACCGAAGTCTGGATCACGAACTGGTTCACGGAGTTCGGCCAGCCGGTGACGGTGATCGCGGTGGACCCGGCCAGCTACGCGGCCGTGGTCGCGGACACCCCGTTCTCCGCCTTCCCGGCCCGCGAGATCGGCCAGGCCGCGCCCGGCTCGGTGCTGCCGGACGGCGCCACCGTGCCGGTGCTGGCCTCGCCGCCGGCCCTCGCCGTCCTCGACCAGGGGGGAGGCCAGCTCAACGCGCAGTCCGCGATGGGCCCGCTCAAGGTGCGCGTCGTCGGCGTCCTGGGTGACACTCCCGCCCTGCCTTCGGGCGGACCCTTCGTGATCATGCCGCTGCTGAGCCTGCCCGGCCCGGCCGGCGCGGCCTCGCCCAACATGCTCCTGGTCACCGGTACCGCGATCAACCAGGCCCGGCTCACCGCCGTGGCCAACCGGATGATCCCGTACCACGTCATCACGTTCCGCACCTCGGTGCTGGCCGCGCTGGCGGGCGCGCCGCTCCAGCACGGCGCCGGGCTCATCATCGCGCTCATCATCGTGGCCGCCGCCGCGCTCGGCTTGT
>Ga0318492_10000431_pt1 | contig 12186 bp, 10 predicted proteins | sample GRESIP108b1f22_FD_203292 | JGI IMG/M metagenome (GOLD analysis project Ga0318492, IMG submission 203292) | Tropical soil microbial communities from Luquillo Experimental Forest, Puerto Rico - GRE.SIPMG.108b1f22 | ecosystem: Environmental > Terrestrial > Soil > Tropical forest > Bulk soil... | reverse complement strand
GTCCGGGACTGGGGGCGCCGCGCCAGCCCGGGGCGCCGCCCCCAGTCCCGGACACGGGCTTCGGGAAGCCGTGCCTGCCGGACGCCCCCGCCCGCCTGAGCACGGCGGCGCGGTGCGCGATGGCGCCCGGGTCCTGGCCGGCGGCCAGCGCGAGGGTGTGCGCCCGGAGCGCGGCGGGCGGTCCGGCCGCGGCCCGGAGGCTGTCGGCGGCCGCGGCGGCCATCGCCGCACCGGGCGACAAGCCCTGCAGCATGGCCGGGCGCAGTTCGAAGACGCGCCGCGTGGCGCAGATCGCGCAGCGCTCGATGTGCCCGTGCAGCCGCTTGCGCAGCACGACGGTGAGCCGTCCGTCCCAGCCGTCGAGCATGCTGGCGAGCTCGGCGCAGTCGCCCTGCCCCGCACGGCCGGTGAGCAGGTCGCCGAGGCAGACCTCGAGCTGCTCACGGGCCCGCGATAGCAGCGCGTGCGCGTGACCACGGGACACTCCAAGCACCACCGCTACCTCGGCGGGCGCGAGCCCCTGCCGCAGCTGCAGCTCGATGGCCTCCCGCTCGGCGGCGCGCAGCCCTTCGGCCGCATCATCGAACAGCCCGAGCAGTCCGGCGCGCGCGGCGTCCCCGTCGGCAGCGTCCCCGCCGTCGGCGTTCTCGCCGGCGGCGCCGGCGTCCGTCACGTCCGGCGCCTGCTCGGGCGGCGATGCCGCGTTCCTGGCCCGCGGGTTGCGCAGGCACTCGTTGCGTGCCACGGCGTACAGCCAGGCCCGCGCCCGTCCGGGTTCGCGCGGCCAGGCAGGCCTGGCGGCCGCGATGACGAAGGTGTCTTGCACCGCGTCCGCCGCGCCGGCCGGATCGCCGAGCAAGCGCAGGCAGTACTGGTAGAGGGGATCCGCGTTCGTGTCATACGCCTCGGCGAGCCCGCCACTGTCGTCGGCCACGATGGACGCGACGACCCCGCTGTCGTGCATGGAGGTACGGTAGCGATGTTTTTGTCGTAAAGATGCTGAAGAGACGGCATTGTCGTAATACCTTGCCCGTTGTGTCCAGCTGAGCCGCACTGGGCGTCGGGGGGCGGACGCGTGCCCCTGTCGCGCATCCGTCCCCAGGCCCGGGCTGGCCGTGGCGGAGGCCAGGATGAAGACCCACCTCCGTGCCTTCATCCCGGCCTCCGGTATCGGCGGGGTCCCGGGCCGCCCCGCTCGCTTCGGCCCGGGACCCCGCCGTCCCCCCGTGTATGAGGAGCGGACCCGCCCGGCGCTGACAACTTTTCTAGGATTTATTTTGCGGAGTTTGGTTCCGCCCCAGACGAGGAGTGGCGCGCATGGTGACCAAGCACGAGGCGGCCGACGCGGTCCGGGCGGCGACGGTCCGGCTGGGACTGAGCTGGGCGCAGCTCGCCGATACGGTGGGGGAGCCGGTGGCGTGGACGGTCTCCGCGCTGCTCGGCCAGCAGCCGATGACGCGCGAACAAGCCGCCAATGCCGTGCAGGCGCTAGGACTCGGCGAGGACGTGCGGGACGCGCTGGAACTGCAGCCGACCCGCGGCGCCCTGGACGCGCCGGTACCGGCCGACCCGACGATCTACCGGTTCTATGAGATCGTCCAGGTCTACGGACCGACGATCAAGGAGCTGATCCACGAGGAATTCGGCGACGGGATCATGAGCGCCATCAACTTCCGGTTCGACGTCAAGCGCGTCCCCGACCCGGCCGGCGACCGCGTGGTGGTGACCCTGGACGGCAAGTTCCTGCCCTACCAGTGGTGATGGTCCGTCTGGATTAAGCCGTCGCGTCCAGCGCCCTCTCGACGGCATGGCCGACGATGATCAGCATCTGATCCCGGTCCGGATAGCCGCCGTCCAGCAGCCGCAGCGGCCCCTCGATGAGCGACAGGTCGAGCGCGAGGGCATACAGCCGCATCCGGTGCTCGTCCAGGCCCGTCGTCCGCAGCCACCGGTAGGCCTGGCCGAAGCGAAGCCGGAGGAAGACGTGCTCCCACTCGGCATCGAAGTACATCGCGCCCTCGATGTCGATGACCACCGGCTCGTGCTGCTCGGTCACGAGGACATGGTCCGGACCCAGTTCGCCGTGGATGAGGGCATACTCCGCTCGCGGCGTGACGGCGGCGGCCATCGTCCGCAGCGTTTCCTCCAGGCGCGGACGCGCGTCCGCCACCCGCGGCACGCGCTCCGCGGCGTCCGCGAGCTGCCGTAGTGCCCGATCGAGCACGATCAGCTCGCACCCGATGGCCGGGTCGGCAGGGTCCGTGCCGACTTTGCCGATCCGCGCCGACCGCTGCTGCCCCATCGACGTCAGCATGCCGCCCAGCCGCTCCATGACCGGCTCGGCGGCCCGGGGAGCGGATTCGAGGAGTTCCTCGAGAGTCCCGCCGCGCACGTCCTCCACCAGCGCTATGTCGGCCGGGTACACGGCCTGGCTCTGGTCTGTCAGGTATACGCGCGGGACCCTGACCCCGGCCGCCTGCAGGCGTGTCGCGCACCGCTCGAACAGCCCGATTCCAGACGCGTGCGCGAACACGCCCGTGTCATCGGCGGCTGGCTTGGCCGGCCAGTAGTCCTCATCGCGTGACCAGACGTAAAGGATCACCGAGAAGCCATCGGCGCGGCGCAGCCGGTACACGCCCTTCTTGGAGCCGCCCCGCAGCCGGGTCACGGCCGCTACCTGGTGATCGCCTAGGCCCGCCGCGCGGAGCATGGCCGCGGCGTGCCGTGCGACCGCGGGCAGGTTCCCGGCTCCGGGCGGGGTTACCACGCGTCCAGGTGCGCCGGGAGTTCGGCGAGGCGGGTGATCACCGCGTCCGGCACCACCTCGTCGTGCCGCGGCACCTCGCTGTGCGGGATCAGCACTCCGCGCATGCCGAGGCGCTTCGCGCCGTAGATGTCGTCATACGGCCGGTCGCCGACGAAGACGCACGACGCCGGGTCGCTCACCCCTACGGCGGCCATCGCCGCGCGGAAGGCCTCCGGGTGCGGCTTCGTCCAGGGGATCTCGCTGCTGTACACCGCGCCGTCGATCAGGCTGAGCACCCCATCCCTGCTGAAGACCAGCTCGTGGGCGCTGCGCGGCCACATCGTGTTAGACAGCACGCCGACTCTGATACCCCGGTCGTGCAGTTCACGCCACAGCGGCGCGACATCCGGGTCGGTGTAGGTGTGCGGATCCCACGTGCGGTAATACGTGGCCAGGAACTCCTCGCCCGCGGTGATCCCGGCGCGGGCGAAGATCTGATCGAGGGTAGCGCTCTCCTGCGCGGTCTCGGACTGCCGCCACAGCGCGAACTCCGCCGCCCGGATCGCCGCCGCGATCTCCGCCGCCTGGCCGCCGGGAAAATGCGGCGTGCACACCTCCAGCCACAGTGCGTCGTGATCAACCGAGTGCCACGGGGTCAGAGTTCCGCCCCAGTCGAAGATAACCGCCTGCACCGCCATAGAACCGTATGCTACGGACCTCCCCGGCATGCTCCCGGCGGCCACGACCCGCGAATGCGACCTGCCGGGCGGCGGGATTAGCGCGAAAGATCCTGCGGGTCCTGACCCGGAAAGCTTTCGCGTTATCGCGGGCCCCGAGATGGCGCCCCCGGCCGGGGAACGGGAGGCTGACCGGTGTGGCCGCTGTGGCGCACGATGCCGGGCGGCGGGCGATCACCGGCAGCCGCCGTGCCCGATCGCGCAGCCGGCCCCGCGAGCGCACGCCGATTGCGCGATCGACCGCGGTCGAGCAGGTCGAATGCGCATTTGGCAGGCCGGCCGCCCCCCGGCGGCCGGCCAGTCGGGGGAAACCTAGCGCGTCAGCGACTCGATGGCCGCCACCGCTCCGGGGGTTGCCTGGCCTGTCGACAGCCCCATCAGGCCGCCGCCCGCTCCCGACTCGTAGCGGAACACCCGGTCGCACCCTCCCAGCTCCACGTAGATCAGCGGCGCGCCGGCCCCGCCGAGGACGGCGAACTTGTTGTGCGGCAGCGAGCAGAGGCTGGCCCGCCCGGCGCCGGACACGCCCGCGAGCAAGTCGCTCTCCGCTCTGCCGGTGACCGTCGCCGCCCCGACGAACTGCGCCGTGCCCGGCATGCCGCCCGACGTGTACACGCAGATCCGCAGCGACGCGGGCCGGGTGCCCAGCCCGGTGCCGCCGTGTGACGGCTGTAGCGGGACGTGGCTGAGGAACGGGTCGCTGTACTGCGGCGTGCAGTCGCTCGCGACCTGCTGCTGAGTCTGGATCTGCGAGACAAGACGGACCGTAACCGGCCGCCAGGACAGGGCCGACAGCGCCGCGAGCACCTGCGGCTGCACCATTCCGCAGCCGCCCAGCGGCAGCCGCGGAATGATCATTCTCCCGTCGCCGGCGACCATCACGAACTGCGGCGGGATCATTTCGATGTAGGGGCACAACGTGCCCGGCTTGCGCTGCTGCGCGGGATGGCGCAGCACCGCGGTCAGCGGCGCGAGGTTCTTGTCGGCCCGCTCCAGGGTCGCGACCTCCCACTGGCCCTTGCCGGAGATCATCTGGTCGCTGGTCACGCACCGGATCACCGCCACCGGAACGAACGACGCCGGCAGCGCGCCGCGCGCCGCGTTCGATGGCCAGCCCGCGCACGCGGGCTGTCCCGGCGTAACCGGGCCCCCGGTGGTGGTCGGCACCGGGCTGCCGCTCACCGCCGCCGGCGAAGACGCGGGGGAGCCCGTCGCCGTCTGGCCATGCCCGGACCCTCCGCCCGGCCGCGGCGTGCTCACTGTGCCGCACCCCGCGGCCAGCGTGACCAGGGCCGCGAGCGGGACCGCCGCGAGCAACGCGATCCGGCGGCCGCCCCGCCATCGAGTACCCGGTGTGAACAGCCTGAGCAGTGTGCTCGATGTGATCATGTGAGTGCCTCGTTTCTGCGGACACCGCTTAGACGACCTTAAGGTCGCTCCCGGTTGCGTCACGGGCCTTTAGTTTCAGCGGGCCGGCCGGCCACACTAGAGGGGTGCACGACTATGACCTGCTGGTGATCGGCTCCGGGCCGGGCGGGCAGAAGGCGGCGATCGCGGCCGCCAAGCTCGACCGGCGTGTCGCCGTCGCCGAACGCCCTGAAATGCTCGGCGGTGTCTGCAACAACACCGGGACGATCCCCTCCAAAACGCTTCGCGAGGCCATCCTCTACCTCACGGGCGTCGATCAACGGGAGATCTACGGACAGTCCTACCGGGTCAAGGACGAGATCACTATCGCCGACCTGACCGCGCGCACCAGGCACGTGGTCACCAGGGAAACCGACGTGGTCCGCAGCCAGCTGACCCGCAACCGCGTCACGATCATCCCCGGCCTGGCCCGGTTCACCGGGCCGCACGAGGTCGAGGTGGACGACGGGGCCGGCCGGATCCGCAAGGTCGACGCGGATAACATCGTCATCGCCACGGGCACCAAGCCCGCGCGCCCGGCCAGCGTCGCCTTCGACGACAAGACGATCATCGACTCCGACGGGATCATCCACCTGGAACGGGTGCCGCGTTCGATGGTGGTGGCCGGGGCCGGCGTGATCGGCATCGAGTACGCCTCCATGTTCGCCGCCCTCGGCACCAAGGTGACCGTGGTCGAGCGGCGCGACCGGATGCTCGAGTTCTGCGACGAGGAGGTCGTCGAGGCCCTCAAGTACCACCTGCGGGACCTCGCCGTGACGTTCCGCTTCGGGGAGACGGTCGCCTCCGTCGAAGCGCACCCGGACGGCGCGATCGCGTTCCTGCGCAGCGGCAAGAAGATCCCGGCCGACACCGTCCTGTACTCGGCGGGCCGCCAGGGGATGACCGACGCCCTCAACCTGGAGTCCGCCGGGCTCGCCGCCGACGATCGCGGCCGGATCACCGTCGACGAGTTCTTCCGCACGAGCGTGCCGCACGTCTACGCCGTCGGCGACGTCATCGGCTTCCCCGCGCTGGCCGCGACGTCGATGGAGCAGGGCAGGCTCGCCGCGCATCACGCGTTCGGCGAGCGGGCCACGGCGAACGCCGTGCCCCTGCCGATCGGGATCTACAGCATCCCGGAGATCAGCTTCGTCGGCCGCACCGAAGACCAGCTCACCGAGGCCTGCGTGCCGTTCGAGGTCGGGGTCTCCCGCTACCGGGAACTCGCCCGCGGGCAGATCGTCGGCGACTCTTACGGCGTGCTCAAGCTGCTCGTCTCGCCGGACGACCGCACGCTGCTCGGCGTCCACGTGTTCGGCACCGGGGCCACCGAGCTCATCCACATCGGCCAGGCCGTGATGGGCTGCGGCGGCACGGTCGATTACCTCGTGGACGCGGTCTTCAACTACCCCACGCTCTCCGAGGCCTACAAGGTGGCCGCCCTCGACGCGACCAACAAGATGCGCGCCGTCACCCGCATGTCCGCCGACTGAGATCATCATTCAGCCCGAACGTACGCGTGGCTTCGCCCCAGCGCGATGCGAGTGTCGCTACTGTTGCCCGCAAGACGCGGGCGAAGGTCAGCGGACGGGCCGGGGACAGGGGGCGTGATCAGGCGGATGACCAGGTGGCTGGCGTCCTGGCGAGACATCGACGTGCGGCTGGTGGCGGCCGTGGTCGCGGTGACGTCGCTCATCCTCGGCTTCATCGGCCTGGCGCAGTACCTGCCGCACCAGCCCGCCTCGGCCGGCTACGGCACTAGCTTCTGGGACATCGTCTATTACGACCTGCAGCTCTACGCCTTCGCCAGCGCGCCGGCCGCGGGCCGGGGGCCCTTCCCGGTCTGGCTGGAGATCGCCCGTTTCCTCGCCCCGCTGGGCACGCTGCTGGTCGCCCTGGCGGCATTGCGCCTCGTGCTCGCCGATCAATTCCGCCGCTACCTGGCCGCGCGCGCCAGTGGTCACGCGATCGTGGTCGGCGACGACTCCGTCGCGCTCGTCCTGGCCCGCAACCTCGGCAAGGCCAGCGACGGCGGCGACGGCGAGGGCAAACGGGTCGTCCTCCTCAGCGCCAGCGACAACATGCTCATCCAGGCCCGCCGGTACGACATCCTGACCGTCCGCGGCGACCCGACCGACGAGGCCACGCTGAGTGCCGCCGGAGTAGCCCGCGCCGCCGAACTGTACGCGTGCACCAGCCAGAGCACGGTGAACGCGGCCATCGCGCTGCGGGCGCGCGACCAGGTCAGCCAGGCCGCGAAGCGGCCGCTGGCCGCCTACGCGCTGGTGCGCGACGCGGAGCTGAGTGTCGCGCTCCGTGCCCGCCGCGTCGGGGTGGGCGGTGACCCGCGGCTGCGGCTGGACTTCTTCGCCGTCGAGGGCATCGCGGCCCGCAAGCTGTTCGACAAGCACCCGCTGGCGCTGGCCGGCGGCAGCCCGGTACAGGTCGTGATCAGCGGCTTCGGGCAGCTCGGCCAGGCGGTCCTGCGCGAGCTCGCGCACCGGCGCCAGATGCTGCCCGGCAGCGTCCCGGTCAAGGTCGTGATCAGGCATGCGGCCAAGGAAGAGGTCACGAAGGTCACCGGCGCGTTCCCGGTGATCGGCGACAACTGCTCGATCACGTATGACGACGCCCCAGGGCTTTCCGGCACCGGCGAGTATACGGTGTACGTCTGCCTCGACGGTGACGACGACGCGCTCAGCGAGGGCCTTGCCATGGCCCACTCGCTCGCCAGCCGGCGCGGGCAGGTGGTGGTCTGCATGCGGGAGTATGACCCGTTCGCCGGAGTCCTGGCCGCGCGCAGCGGGTTGGTCGACGATGTTATGGGAAGGCTCAGCGTGTTCGGAGTCATCCAGGAGGCTTGCGTGCCGGCGAACATCAGAGACGACTTCACCGAGCAGCTCGCTCGCTCCATCCACAGCGCCTACGTGGCCATGGAAAGCGCCAAGGGCGCCACGCCGGCGACGAATCCGTCGATGGTGCCGTGGGAGCAGCTCCCCGAGAACCTGCGCCAGTCCAACGTCGCCCAGGCCGCCGACATCGGTGCCAAGTTGGAAGAGATCGGCGCCATCGTGGTCCCGGAGTCCGCGTCCGCGCCCGCGTTCGCCTTCACCGACCAGGAGACCGAGCATCTCGCCGAGCTTGAACATGAGCGGTGGATGCGCGAGAAGATCGCCGCGGGCTGGAAGTACGGGGAGCCTCGCGATAACGAGCGCAAGATCCACCCCGACCTGCGGGACTGGAGCGACCTCAGCGAGCCGGAAAGGGACAAGGACCGCAACGCCATCCGCACCCTCCCCGCGACCTTGCGCGACGCGGGATACCAGGTCCTCCGCCTCCCGCCGAGCCCCTAGCCCGCGCCACCGGTCGGCTACGTCTGGAGGAAACGGCGGTACGGATACGCGACCTGGATCGCCCGGCCGACCAGTTCAGCGTCGGTCGCGTAGTCGTACACCTGCTGGTCACGGAGCATGAACGGGGGGCGGCCTTGCGGCCCCGCGCGCAGCAGCGCCACGGGCACTCCGGCGGACAGCGCCGCGCCCGCCTCGATGTAGACGTTAGGGCTGTCACCGGTGATGTCGGCGAGCACCAGGGCGGCGCCGGCCGCGGCGCGCAGGATTTCCCGCTGCACCGAGCGCGTGCTGGTTTTGCGCCGCCTGATGCTCCTGCTCGACCCAGCCGCTCGCCACCGAATCGTGCGAAAGCAGGATAATCGCACTGCGACTTTTCTCGATGGCCTCATACAGGCCGCGCGCGAAAGAAGCGCCAGGCGGCAGGTCGACCGCGTCGTACCAGACGGGAATGCCGGCCACCCGGACGAGGAAGTCGTAGAGGCTGTCGGCCTGCGCCCTGTTGACGTGCGCATGACTGAGGAACGCGTGGTACGGGCGCTTCCCGATGACCGTGTCCGCCATGCGACCCCCCATCGCAGTGCGTGTATGTTGTCGCTGACGATACCGGCGTGCCCGCGGGAATATGCCGTATGGCACACTAGTTGCTATAGAGCAAGCGTGCTCCGGGGTCGGTGAAACTCCGAACCGGCGGTGAAAGTCCGCGACCCGGCCGCATTCGCGGCTGGCTGACCCGGTGGAATTCCGGGACCGACGGTTAAAGTCCGGATGGGAGGCAGCACGCGCGCGGCCGGTCCAGGCTGGCCGTGCCGGCGCTCCGCGCATCCGCGCGGAGACCGCGCGGCACGGAGAGCACGGCCCACCGCGTCCCCCGGAGCCACGGACCGGAGGAGGACGCGGATGTTCACCGGCATCGTGGAAGATCTCGGCGAGGTCGAGGCGATAGAGCACACGGGCGGCTCCGCCCGGATCTTCGTCCGCAGCGCCACGGTCACCCAGGACGCCCGCCCAGGCGACTCCATCGCGGTCAACGGCGTCTGCCTGACCGTCACCGGGCTCATCGACGGCCGGCCCGGCGCTACCCCCGTCGCTGACGAGCCCCCGGCATCGTCCCCGCGCGGGTTCAGCGCCGATGTCATGGGGGAGACGCTCAAGCGGTCCGGCCTCGACAGCCTCGCGCCCGGCTCGAAGGTCAACCTCGAGCGCTCGGTCCGCCTCGAAGACCGCCTCGGCGGCCATCTCGTCCAGGGCCACGTCGACGACACGGCGACGATCATCCGCCGGGATCCCCAGGAGCACTGGGAAGTCGTCCGCATCAGTCTGCCGCCGGGCATCGCCAGGTACGTCGTGCACAAAGGCTCCATCGCCGTCGACGGCATCAGCCTGACGATCTCCGCCATCGGGGCGGACTGGTTCGAGGTGTCCCTCATCCCCGAGACGCTCAAGCGCACCACGCTCGGCTTCAGGCGACCGGGTGAGACCGTCAACCTGGAGGCCGACGTGATCGCGAAGTACGTGGAGAAGCTGACCGGAGGGACCAGGTGACCGCGCAAACCGCCGAGACCGGAATAGCCGGCGCCACCAAGCTCGATGACGTGACCCGCGCGATCGAGGACATCGCGGCCGGCCGGCCGGTCGTGGTCGTGGACGACGCCGACCGGGAGAACGAGGGTGACCTCGTTTTCGCCGCCGCCAAGGCCACCCCAGAGCTGCTCGCCTTCACGATCCGCTACGCCAGGGGCCTGATCTGCGTCCCGATGCTCGGGGCGGACCTTGACCGGCTCTCTGTGCCGCAGATGACGAGCCAGAACCAGGAGCACCACGGCACCGCGTTCACGATCAGCGTGGACGCGCGGCACGGCATCAGCACCGGCATCTCCGCGGCCGACCGCGCCAGGACGATCCAGCTGCTCGCCAGCCCGTCGACCGGGCACGACGACCTGGTGCGGCCCGGACACGTGTTCCCGCTCCGCTACGCCGAGGGCGGCGTGTTGCGCAGGCGCGGCCACACCGAGGCCGCGGTCGACCTGACCAGGCTCGCCGGGCTGCCGCCGGCCGGCGTGGTGTGCGAGATCGTCAACGACGACGGCACGATGATGCGCCTGCCGGCCCTGCGCGAGTTCGCGGACGAGCACGGCCTCGCGCTCATCTCGATCGAGCAGCTCATCGACTACCGCCGCCGCACCGAGCCGCTGGTCACCCGCGTCGCGCAGACCCAGATCCCGAACGCCTACGGCCGCTGGCTCGCCTACGGATACCGCAGCGACATCGACGGCTGCGAACACCTTGCCCTCGTCCTCGGCGACATCGGCGACGGCGAGGAGGTGCTGACCCGGATCCATTCCGAATGCCTCACCGGCGACGTGTTCGGCTCCCAGCGCTGCGACTGCGGCGCCCAGCTCGACGCCGCGATGGCCAAGATCGCCGAGCACGGCCGCGGCGTGGTGCTCTACCTGCGCGGGCACGAGGGCCGCGGCATCGGGCTGCTCAGCAAGCTGCGGGCCTACGAGCTGCAGGACGCGGGCGCCGATACGGTGGACGCGAACCTCGAACTCGGCCTGCCGGTGGACGCCCGCGAGTATTCGGTGGCGGGCCAGCTGCTCACCGACCTCGGGGTGCGCTCGGTCCGGCTGCTGACCAACAACCCGGCGAAGGTGGAGGCGCTGGCGCGGCACGGTTTCGGCGTGACCCGCATCCCGCTGCCACCGCTGACGACACCGCACAACCTGCGGTACCTTACGGCTAAGCGGGACCGCCTCGGCCATCAGATCGACACCATCATTCCGAACGGACGCGTGGTTCCCGCCAAAGCAATCGTTCCTGTCCCAGGAGAGCAAGCCGTATGAGCGGACAAGGGCGCCCTCAGCTGGCGACGGTGGACGCCGCTGACCTGGCGCTCGCCATCGCGGGCACGCGGTGGCACCCGGAGATTACCGATTCCCTGGTGGACCGGGCGGCTGCGGCCGCGAAGTCCTGCGGCATCGAGGACTTGCTCGTGGTGCGGGTGGCCGGCGCGGTCGAGCTTCCCGTCGTGGCGCAGGAACTAGCCAGGCACTACGACGCGGTGGTCTGCCTCGGCGCGGTGATCCGCGGCGGGACGCCGCACTTCGAGTACGTGTGCGACGCGGTGACGGCGGGACTGACCCGGGTCGCGCTGGACGCGGGAACGCCCGTTGGCAACGGCGTGCTAACGTGTAACACGGTCGAGGAGGCCCGCGATCGCTGCGGGCTCCCGGACAGCAGCGAGGACAAGGGATGGGAGGCAGTTGTGGCAGCGCTCGACACCGCGCTCCTGCTGCGCTCGATCCGCTGCGGTCAGCTCAAGAACGATGCGTCGCGACATTAACGGCGCCGCGTAACCCCCAGTTTCATCTGCCGTTGGAAGGCGTGTGCTTCCATGCGCGTAGCGGGGTGGCGCGGCGCTTTGCTGTGCGAGTCGCAACCTTCCGTTCGGTAGAAGAAAGAGAATCTCCCCCATGCTTTCACTCGTCCTCCCCAAGGGCTCACTCGAAAAAGCCACCCTTGACCTGTTCGACGCCGCCGACCTGACCGTGCGGCGCTCATCAGACCGCGACTACCACGCCTCGATCGACGACCCGCGGATCGACCGGGTGCGGTTCCTGCGCCCCCAGGAGATCCCGTCCTACCTGGAGCGCGGGCTGTTCGACATCGGGATCACCGGCCGTGACTGGATCACCGAGACCGACGCGGACGTGGTCTCGCTCGGTGAGCTGCAGTACTCCAAGGCGACCGGCAACCCGGTCCGCGTGATTCTCGCCGTGCCGGAGAACGCGCCCTGGGAGACGGCCGACGACCTGCCCGAGGGCGTCCGGATCTCCACCGAGTTCCCGTCCCTGACCAAGCGTTTCCTGGCCGAGCACGGGGTCAAGGCGATGGTGGTGCCGTCGTACGGGGCCACCGAGGCGAAGGTGCCGGACATCGTGGA
>Ga0318492_10000428_pt1 | contig 12208 bp, 15 predicted proteins | sample GRESIP108b1f22_FD_203292 | JGI IMG/M metagenome (GOLD analysis project Ga0318492, IMG submission 203292) | Tropical soil microbial communities from Luquillo Experimental Forest, Puerto Rico - GRE.SIPMG.108b1f22 | ecosystem: Environmental > Terrestrial > Soil > Tropical forest > Bulk soil... | reverse complement strand
CGCGTGCGACACCACCCCGGTGCTCCCGCCAGTGACCTCAAGACCGCGCGACCATCCTGTAGCGTTCACGTAGAAAGTGCTCCTCGAACCAGGGCGGATAAAGGATCTCGACAACCCTTATCGTTCCAGTTCAGGAGCACTTCTCTATTCAGGCGCACCGCTCACCCGCCAGACCCCCGTGAAAAGACAGGGTTAGGGGGCGTTTAGGCCCCTCGATCCGGCCACGCTCGCGAGGCTGGTAGGTGCCGAGTTTGGGCAGGGCCAAGGCGAGGTGGCCGTCCGAGACGGTTCGGTGGGGTGTGGCGACGGTGGCGCGGCGTGGGTTGTCTTGACAGATTCGGTGATGACCGACGAGGGTCTCAATCGTGAGCGGGTCTGGCATACCGAATCCTGATGTCCTGAGCTGGGCAATAAACGAGGTCGGGCGGCTTCGTCGCTTCTCAACCGATGTGGTGCAGAACCCACCAAACTCGTACGCAACTATCGGTGATCTTGCGCCGGGAGCGCAGTTTCTGGCGCGCCAAGCGGGCTCAACCTCGCAATTCGCCGTCTCAGCCAAAGGCCTACTGGTGTCGGCTGACAACGCGTGGTCGCATTCCCATGCGATGGCGGATCTATTGGAGCAGTGGGTCTTCTACGTCCAAGCCGACATGCAGGACCAGGCGCCGTTCGAGGTCCGAGCCCGTGTCGAGGCCGCGAACGATCTCATGGACCAAGTTGCGCTTCTGCTCGATGACCGGCAGATTCACCCGGTGGCACCGATGGTCCTGACCGGCGCGGCGCTCGAGGAGCGGCTGCGGGCGCTGATGGCGGAGCACGCGTGACACTTTCCGGGAAGGCGGGGCTCGACACCTACCGCGCGGACCTGAGGAAGGCCGGCGTGCTGGATGGGCAGGAAGCGAAACAGGTTACGGCTTGGGCTGGGCTCCGAAACCGGGGCGCCCACGGCCAGGATCTCGACAAGCTGACCGTGTCCGAGGCCCGGATCATGGCTGACGGGGTGAACTTCTTTCTCCAGAAACACGCCCTCGCCTCGTAGCTTTCGACCGGACAACGTCGTAGTAGAGCATGAACTGTAGGATGGACTCGCTGACCTGCCGGAACGGCAGTTCTGGGCCTGTGACCAGAAAAAAAACACGTGATGTTAAGTCACGCTCGGTCACGGTCCGTGTCGTGGTCGCGAGGACATTTCGCGGACGTCCCCCTCTTGTCCTGGTGCAGGGCTGTCGGCCGGTCAGACTTCAGACTCACGTCGGTCCCGCGCTCCATCGTCAAGAGGTGGCGGCCGTCCACCACTTGGGATCTGGACGGAATGGATCGGCGGGCCTGCCGGTGGCGTCGGTGTCAAACCGGTATACAAGTCCGGCGGCAGGCTCGGCGCTGCGCTGCTCGTCGCTCCATCCTTCGGTTGCGGTGGTGACATACAGCCGGTTCAGTTCTGGCCCGGCGAAGGCGCAAGACGTGCATTGAGCGCCTGGGACGGATAGGACCTCGCGAAGCACCCCCTGGGGGGAGTACCGATGAACCCGTCCGCCGCCGTAGATGGCGACCCAAAGGTCTCCACCGGCGTCAACGGTGAGGCCATCCGGTGCTCCAACCTCCTCGGTCATAGTGATCAGGACTCGGCCGTTTGAGATGGTGCCGGAGTCGCCATTGAATCTGAAGGCGTGCACGGTGCGTGGCCCGCTGTCAGCCAGATACATGATGGAGCCGTCGGGGCTCCAGCCCAGGCCGTTCGAGATTGTCAGATCGCTTAGCACTACCTGGGTGTGACCTTTTTGATCGTAGCGGTAGAGCGCTCCACCTCCTGGTCGGAAATCGTCGGCTAGCGTTCCCGCCCAGAATCTACCTTGCGGGTCGCAGGCGCCGTCGTTCATTCGCGTCCCTGCCGGAGCCACCTGGGCCAGCGGACACAGCAGACCATCTGGGCGAAGCAGAACGAACCCCCGGCCGGCGGCCAGTAGCCATCCGTCGTTGGCGTCAATAGGTGCAAGAGCGCCCACTGTGCCGGGTACCCAGTAGTCACGAATCAGGCTGACAGCGCCGTCGTGATCGATATGGCCCCGGTAGATCTGCCCGGCCAGTATGTCCACTCCGAGCAGCTCCTCGCGACGGCCATCCCATCTGAGCCCTTCCCCCAGGATGAATTGTTGGGTCGAGGTTGGGACCGGGTTGCCGGTCATCGCTTGTCCTCGATGGTGCCGAGGTTGCTCCATAGGGCGTGCATTGTTCTGACGCCGAGCTGGTGGACCAGCATCTGGGCGGCCTGCTGGACCCCCTCGGTGAATGTCGGGAACGCAAACTCCATCTCGGCTATGTCCTCGACGCGCATCCCGGCGGTCATGCATGCAGCGATCACCTGGATCACCTCTGCCGAGTACTCCCCAAGGACATGGGCACCGACGATCTTCCGACCACCAGTCTCGATGATCAGCTTGCAGAAACCGTCGGGCTGGCCGTCGGCGACTGGGCGGAGGAGGTTCTCGTATCGGGCTACGGCCACCGCGCAGTCATAGCGTTCGTGTCCTTGTGCTTCGGTGAGCCCGACGCTGGCGTATTCGGGATCGGTGAAGCTTCCCGCTGGCACCACGTCGTGCACGACGCGGCGCCGTGCTCCCAGCACGGCGTTCTCTGCGGCGACATAGCCCTCGAGGCGTGCGCTGGCCACCAACATGCTGCGGCCGTCCACGTCGCCGGCGGCGAAGATGTGATCGACGCTGGTCCGTTGGAACTCGTCCACCACGACGTGACCACGCTCGACTTCGACACCCGCTGCCGCGGCGTCGAGGCGGTCGGCGTTACTGGGCCAACCTACAGCAAAGAAAACGGCATCGACCTCGACGTTCTTCGTCTCGCCGGCGACGGTGAACCCGACGCGGACGCCCGGGTCGAGCGTCTCCAGCCGCTCGGCGCGCGCATCAGTGACGACGTCGATGCCCCGGGCCAGAAATGCCTGCTCCAGGCCGATCGAGACGTCCTCGTCGGCTCGGGGCACGATCCGCGGTGCGTACTCGATGAGGGAGACCCGGCAGTCGAAGTCGGCCAGGATCGAAGCGAGCTGGCAACCGGTGTCAGCTGCCCCGATGACACAGACCCGTCCCGGGAGGGCGCGCAGGTGGCGGACGTCCGCGAACGTCATCGCCAGCTCAGCGCCCGGGATCGGGAGCCGACCAGGTCGCCCGCCCACCGCGATGACGAAGCGGTCAGCTGTCCACGTCCGCCCGTCCGGGGTGATCACCGTGGCCGGGTCGCGGAAGGTGACGTCACCGACGTTCTCTACGACTTCCACTCCCAAGGCGCCGATGTGGTGGGCGAGTTGCTTCTGCTCATATGCGTACCGCGCGACTCGGTCGGCGTTCGCCAAAGTAGCGAAGATGTCTACCTCGGGGCGGGGGCCGCGCAGGCCAAACGACTCCCATGAGTGCCAGTCGCGTGCCAGGCGCGCCGCCCGAGCAAGCGTGCGCACTGGCGCGGGACCCTCGTTGAACGCGGTGCCCCCCACCCGCCGCCGTTCTACCAGTGTCACCTCAGCCCCGAGCTCGGCCGCCTGGAGCGCAGCAGCGACGCCAGCCGGACCGCCTCCCAACACCATCACCCGCATCGCGGACTCCTCAGGTCCGTGCCTGCTGTCGTGCTTCTGAGACGGCCATTATGGCGCGCAACAGTCCCATATGCGAAAACGCCTGCGGGAAGTTGCCCAGCATACGTCTGCCCCGCGGGTCGTATTCCTCGCTCAAGAGGCCGATGTCATTTTGCAACGCCATCAACTGCGCCAGGTTGTCCTCGGCTTCGTCGACGCGCCCGGCCCTCGCCAGCGCGCTCACCAGCCAGAACGAGCAGATGAGAAACGCCCCTTCACTGCCCGCAAGCCCGTCCACGCCCTCGTCTGTCGAGTACCGCCACACGAACGGGCCGTCGCAGATCTCTCGTTGGATCGCTTCGATCGTGCCCACGACGCGGGTGTCGGTGGGGGGAAGAAACCCCCAGCTCGGCATGATCAGGAGGCTCGCGTCGAGTCCTTTGCCGCCGTAGTACTGGACGAAAGTGTTGCGCTCAGTGTCGAAGCCCTTGGCCAAGACCTCGGCATGGATCTCGTCTCGCACCGATCGCCAGCGGTCGAGGGGTACATCCGCTCCTGTCGCCTCCGACAGTTTGATGGCGCGATCCATCGCGGCCCAAGCGGAGATCTTGGAGTAGGTGAAGTGCTGTCGCTGACCCCTGATCTCCCAGATCCCTTCATCGGGCTCACGCCATAGGCGCTCAACCAGCTCGATGGCGTGGCGAAGATCGATTCCCGGCGAGCGGGTGTGGTCGCGTGCGGGAAGACCTGCCTCGAATGCGCCGTAGAGGACGGTGAGTACTTCGCCGAAGATGTCGAGCTGGAACTGCTCGCTGGCAGCGTTGCCGGTACGCACCGGTTTGGAGTCTTCGTAGCCCGAGAGCCAAGGCAGTTCGAGCTCCGTGAGCCGATGCTCGCCGCCGATGCCGTACATCAGCTGGAGCTGGCCAGGATCGCCCGCGATGGCCCGCAGGAGCCAGTCGCGCCAGGCGACAGCCTCCTCTAGGTACCCGGTCTGGATTAGCGGCGCCAGCGCGAACGCGCCGTCGCGCAGCCAACAGAATCGGTAATCCCAGTTTCGCTCCCCGCCGATCTCCTCGGGTAGCGACGTCGTGAGGGCGGCGACGATTGCGCCCGTCGGCGCATAGGTGAGTGCCTTGAGCGTGATAAGCGATCGCAGAACCTCCTCGGCGTGCGGGCCTTCGTACCTGCAGCGCCCCGACCACTCCCGCCACCAGGATTCCGTGCGCGCCACCATGTTGAACGGGTCGATAGGCTCGGGGCGTGGCGCGTGCGAGGGATACCAGCTGAGGTGAAACGGGATGCGTTCTCCCTCCGAGATCGCAAACGCAGCAGAACCGGTGGCGTCCTCGACGGCGATATCGACGGGTGTCCGCATACAGACTGCGTCGGGACCGGCGACCGCGAACATTCCCTGGTCGATTCGACCAGTCGCTGGGACGAGTCGTCCGTAGTCAAACCGGGGGTTGAGCCGCATTTGCATCGGGACCCGCCCCCGCAGGCCCTCGACGATCCGGACTACGTCGTTGTGCCCTGCGCCCATTGTCATGCAGTCGACCAGACGGACCAGGCCGTCGGCGGTCTCGAAGTCGGTCTCGAGCACGAGCGTGCCAGGCCGGTACCGCCGTTCGGTGCGGCGCGTCTCCCCCGCCGGTGCGATCTGCCAGTGACCGTTCTTATCGGTACCCAGCAATGTCGCGAAAAACGCTGGGGAGTCAAAGCGTGGGGCACACAGCCAGTCGATCGACCCGTTGCTGCCGACAAGCGCCGCCGTCTCGGTGTCACCGATGAGCCCATAGTCTTCAATCCGGAGCGCCATCTCTTCTCCTTAAAATCGTTGTTCGCCGGGGTATGGACCGGTAAGCCTGCTGAGCTCCGATCATGCGGATGCAAACTCCATGACGACTTTGATGTCGTCAGGCTGTCGGGTCAGGGCTCGGTCCACGTCGTCGGGTCCCACCCGACGCGTAAGGAGTTGTTCGAGCCAGGAGTGGTCGGCGCGTGCCAGCACGTTGGCGGCCCGATAGTAGTGTCGGCGATTGGCGTTGACCGTCCCGAACAGCACCAGGTTCTTCAGCACGGCACCGTTGGCCAACCCCGCGGCCGAACCCGACAAGGTACTCGTCGGCGAGCCGACTCCGGTCAGACACAAGATACCGCCAGGTGCAAGCTTCTGGGCAGCCTCCTGGATCAGCGAGACGACACCGGTGCACTCGACCACAATGTCTGGACTCAGCCCGATCTCAGCCACCGTTCCCGTGTGGTACCGGGCGCCAAGTTGTGCAACCAGCGCCGGCTTTGGACCGGTTGTGATCCGATCGAGCACGTGGACCTCGAGTCCGTGTTGCACACCTATAAGAGCGGCGAGAAGGCCGATCGGGCCCGCCCCTATGACAAGCACTGTCCGTGGATCCCAAAACGTACGCTGACCGATGGCGAGGATCTGCTCCCAAGCCTTGGCGACCACGGTTGTCGGCTCCAACAGAACAGCCTGGACTCCCAACGTCTCGTCGACACGGACCAGGTACTCGGGCTCGATGCGCCACCGCTCCGACATGAATCCGTGCGCCTCCTTGATGCCCCGTTCGGTGTAACGTTCGTTGGAGCACATGTCCCACTCGCCCACCGCACAGTTGGGACACGGCACCGGGTCAGGCCGCCGCACGATACCCACCACGTGGTCGCCCACCGTCAACCCCGTGGGACCCGGGTCGAGCACCCTCCCCAACGACTCGTGCCCGAGAATCAGCCGGTCCTCACCCGGCGGAGCCCATCCGTAGTCGCCGGCAGCGATCTCCGCGTCGGTGCCGCAGACCCCCACCGCCAAGGCTTCGACAAGCACAGAGCCGAGTTCGAGATCCGGCTCGGGTGCTCTCTCGAGCCGCGCAGAACCAGACGTGCCGGGGATGACGGTCACGGCGTCCATAACTACCCTCCTCGCTGATTAGAAGGACAAGGACCAGCCGGTGGCGGCTTCGTCCTTTCCCCGCGCCGCTTGCGCCTTGATCTCGCCGGCTTTCTGCTCGGCGCTGCTTTGCGCCTGTTCCACCTGCGCCTGCAAGTCGGCCCGGTCTTTGCTCATGGCGGCCTGGACGTTGGCCTGGGCCTCGTTGACCTTGTCGGTGAGCTGGCTGAAGTTCTCCTTGGCCGTCATGTGATCACCTTCCCGAAAGCTGCTTGTGAGGTCTCGCCGAGACGCCGGGCTAGCTGGACGCACCGGCGGCTGCCTGCGGACAGCCCTGTTGCTCCTACGCCATCGATCCCATTACGCGCGGCTCACCACCGCATCCTCCCGATGGGATGAAAAGGGCACTTCCCCCCATTTGGGCGGCTGACCAGCAGGATCGGCAGTCAACGGTGCTCCTAGGCGCCAGCTGCTCCTGCCTCGTGGCCGGGCCGTACGGCCGGGCCCTATGCCAACGCGCACCCGATAGCAACCTGCGGTTGCGGGGCCATCCTGGGCACGGCCGCTGCGAGATCTCACCCACGCTTCACCCGGTCCACCAACCTGAACAACGCAGGCTCGCCGGCCCTGCGGAACGTCCCGATGACTGGCTGCCCATAATTCCACCGCGCCGCAGGCGGACCCAATCTGCCGCAACACAAACCCGGCCCAGGAGATGAGAATCCTGGACCGGAAACTCGGGTCTTTTCATCCCAAAGGGAGGATGTAACTCGCCTCGGCACCAGGTGCAATGGTGCCTGGACAGTAAACAGCCACGCCGGGAACGCCGCGCAGGCGGCGGGCCAGTTGTGATGTCCATGGGTAATAGCTGGAAAGGACACACTGCATGAGCATGTCGCCACGAGTCATCAGAGCATTGCTGCTGGCCGCCGCCGCCGCGGCGCTCGCCTTCGCGGCCTCTCAGTTCCGCGAGAAGCATCAGGAAGCCGCGCTGACGGTGCAGAACATCCACGACCAGCTTGACGCCCTGGATCCGGTCACCCGGGCCGCGGCCGTTACCCGGCTCACTTCGGACGAGGTGAAAAAAGCTCGCCACCACGGTCAGTGACCGCTGCCCGGGCTTCAGCCCGGGGACGGCCTAAGGCGCGCCCGGTGGGTGTCCGCGCTTTCTCAGCTCGTGCGTCGCGGCAAGGATCCTTTGCTGCAGGTCATTGAGCGGATGGTCTCTTTCTTGCTGGTGCCCGGCCTGGAGCTGGCTGGTTCCGGATGGGGCGGCCCTGGCCGCGGCCTGCCGCAGCAACGCATCGCGCGGCGGAGCGGCCCGTGGCGTGGCGCGGGTCAGCAGTTCACCCAGATGCCTGGCCTGGGTCACGCGCGTGCCCGGGTGCTGCGGGCCTAGGCCCAACCTGGCCCGCTGCCCATGGGCCGGCGGCGGCTGATCCAGCGCTGGGGAGCAGAACCGCATCAGGATCGTCTTGATGATCGAGGTGTGGTCGAACACCGTGTGCGACACGGTGCGCGGCTCTATCCACGGCGAGACGATGATCGCTGGCACGCGCACGCCGTACCTGCCGAACATGTCCGGCTCATCATCGGCAGCCTCCGGTGGCGGGACATGATCGTAGAAGCCGCCATGTTCGTCGTAGACGATGGCCAGCAGCGAGCGGTCCCACTGCGGGCTTGCGACCAGCGCATCATAGACGGCCAGCACCAGGTCCTGGCCCTCCTTGATATCGGCCATGGGATGGTCGTCGTTGACCGGGAAGCCGAGTGGGTTGAAGTTGGTGAACGCCGGATCGATCCACGACACCGACCGCAGCGTCCCGGCCGCGGCGTCGTCGAGAAAGCTGGCGATCTTCGGGTTGCAGCTGATGTCGAAGACAGCCTTCCACGGCAGGCCGGCCTTGCTGAAGTAACCGAACCGCTGATGGTGCCCAGCAGGTAGTGGGCATCGGCCAGGCGCAGCGTCCCCGGGTCGAAGGAATACCAGCGCCAGGAGACACGGTGGGCGTCCAGTTGACGGACAAATGAGGGCTGATGGTACAGCGGCGGCACATGCAGGGGCCGGTCGTCCCGGCTTCCGGCGGCCACCCCACACAGCGCATACAGGCGGTTGGGCAGCGTGGAGCCGGGCACCGAGGCGAACCAGCGGTCGCAGACCGCGAACTGCTCCGCCAGGTGATCGTAGACCGGCACGTCCGCGCCGTCGTAGTAGCCCATTACGCAGCCCGGGTCGCCGTCACGCCCGGCCAGGGTGGCGGCCGCACTGGCGACGAAGCCACTCATGCTCCCGCCGGCGATCTGCCGGTCTATCGCGGCCGCGGAATGATCAGGGTCCACCCCCAGGGCCGTCGCGCCCAGATGGTGCACGGGGTAAGTGCGCCCCTGGTAATGGTTGGCGAGGCCCGGGCGCAGGCCATCGATATCCGGGTGCCGGTTGCTGAGGGACAGGTACCCCAGCATGTGGTCGAAAGAGCGGTTCTCCAGCATCACGACCACCACATGGTCGACCTTCGCCAAGCCGGCGGCGCTGGCTGGGTCACGCTCGTTGATTTCCATCGCTGCTCCGTCGCTCGCCATGTGGGGATGAGGAACCGGTGAGCGGCTCCGCGATGCCCCAGGCCAAGCACCCTGCCACTACGCCTAACTTCACCATCTGGGTAGTCTCGCACCGGGCATGCCAGTCCCTGCGTGTCACCACGCAAGGCACCCAGATTGCAAGGGGTCATGGAGCGGACGCTCACCCAACCTGGGCTGCGGTGACCCGGCCCGCTGAGACTGCCTCGCCGAGCGAGGCATAGTCGCACTCGTTCTGGTCGGCATAGGCGCTGGCGAACTCGCTGATCGCCTCATCGAATGCGGCCGAGCCGCCAAGGTAGGCGGCGATCGCGATCCGATCGCCGGAGCGGGCGTGTCCGCGGGCCAGTGTCCAGGCGCATACCTGGCCGTAGTACAGCAGGTCATCGGGTGCCATCGTCTCGATGGTGAAGGAGTATTTCCAGTCCCGTAGCTGGCGCACGTAAAAGTCGTAGGTGCCGCCGTCCAGCCCGGGTGCGCGCAGCCAGCCAAGGAAAATGTCCCCGGCGGCCTGCAGGATCCGCTGGCCGGTCACCACCCGGTGGCCCTGGTTGTTCTGCGCGGCTGGACCGGCGAACTCGCTCAGCGCCGATGGTGGTGCCTCCTTCACCTGCAGCAGCAGCGGGTCGTCCTGGTCGCGGCCGGTGAACAGCACGATCCAGCACCGGGTGCCGACACTGCCTACCCCGACTACCTTGCGGGCCATGTCCACGTAGGTGTACTGCTCCAGCAAGATCCGCCGTTCGGCGGGCAGCGAACGCCGGTATTTGCCGATCAGCTGGCCGAGCTGGGCTTCGAATCCAGCCTGTTCCAGGTCCTCGGGCAGCAGGCTGGCCTGCGGGACGATCAGCGGCGGGTCAGCGATGATCCGCGGCCGCCCGTCTACCAGCTGGGTCAGCTTGCCCACAGCCTGCATGCTGTCGCGGGTCTGGGCTTTCGTGACCGCCCTGGCCATTACCTTCTTCTGCCGCTTGCTCAGCAGCGGCTTCAGCCGGGTGCGCAGCTCGTCGGCGCTGGGCTGGGCATACCACACCTCCAGGTTGCTCATCGCGGCGAACTCGCGCATCGCCGCCCGGTACCGGGCGGCGCACCGGCGGGTGATCATCCGCCGGTCTTCGCGTGAGTAGCCGTTTTCCCGCCCGGCTACCTCCAGGCTGGCGGCCAGCCGTTTCACGTCCCACTCCCAGGGCCCGGGCAGGGTCTCGTCGAAGTCGTTGATGTCGAACACCAGATTCCGCTCCGGCGTGCCAAACAGGCCGAAGTTGGACAGGTGCGCATCCCCGCATGCCTGCACCAAGATCCCCGTGGCCAGTGTGCCTGCCAGGTCGGCCGCCATCGGCAGCGCAGCCCCACGGTAATAGCTGAACGGCGAGACCAGCATCCGCCCGTGCCGCACCGATACCAGCTCGGGCACCCGCGACTGCTCCTGGCTCAGCAACAGCCCCACCGGGTCACGCCCCGGCGGCGGGCTGAACTCGCCATGAGCTTCCCGCGGCACCGCGGCACGCGACCGCTTGCCCGTCTCCGCCCGCTCGGCCGCGGTCAGCCGAGCAAGCGCGGCACCCTCACGCCGCCACCTGGTCCAAGGCGCAAGCTCCGGCGCAGCCACTGCGGTCATCAACGGCACCCCCCATTCAGCGACCGGCCATTCCACCCAACTCCATACGACAGCATCGCGCGTCCTACACCAGATTCGTGGCTACCCCGTAGAGCACCAGGTCCGCGGGGTGAATCCAGGCATCGGCCAGCGCTACCCCACCAGCGCGCCGGACGGCATCGCGCAGCGGGATCGCCCAGCGATGCTCAAGCAGCACCACCGCGGCCATGGACCCCGGCGGGACCGCGTCGGCCACCGACCACACTGCCTCGCCAAGCAGGCCGCCTTCGGCCGCCGCCTGGGCTCCCAGCGTTGCCCCCGCCTCGGCGCCCTCTTCCCCGGCCGCCCCAAACCCCACCAGCGCACCCGCGATGGCGCCCAGCCCGGCCGCCTGACCAACGGTAAGGTCACTAGTTTGGACCTGCGCCAGGTCACCATCATCACTCTTGGCCACGACCACCAGGTCAACCAGCCGAACGATCTCCAGCTTGCGCAGGCGGTCCACTTCGGCGAGGACTTCGCCTTGCGGATCGGGGTTGTCGAATCCGATGACAATAATCTGTACCGGCCCGTACTCCGCCGCCTCTTCTTCGGTCAGGGCGACACCACGGCGAAGCGGCCTCCTGCTTCTTGGCATAGTTTCCCCCTTCGGGCTTTACAGGGCCTTGTGACTGATGCCTGTATCCAGGGAGGGCCCGACTGGGATCGTTGCCGACTGCCGGGGTATTCCTCTCCTGGGGCGTACGCCATCGATCTAATCTCGCGCCGCCCACGGTCACATCCTCCCGATGGGATGAAAGCGAGAGGCAGGCTCTGCACCCATGGAGAAGGCCGGCGTCAGGCTTCGCGACGCCGGAGGCGACCCGATCCACTGCCAGCTGGGCTTCGCCGCCACCAGCAGGCCCGGCGGCAGGGCCAGGCGGTCAGTGAGGAACAGCTGGCGGCGTGGCCGCCAGGTCGGCGGCCATGATCTTGGCCGCGCCCCCGTAGAAGGTGAAAGGCGAGACCATCAGCCGGCCGTGCCGCACCGGCACCAGGTCGGGTTCGCGCGTGGTGTTCTGCTCTTCCAACAAGGCGACCGGGTCAGGGCGGTCTGCGGCCGGGTGCCACCCCGAGTGGCTCGACGGAGGCACCGGATCCCAAGCTCCAAGCCCTTAGCTTGGCGTTCGTCGATGCTCGGATGCGCGATCTGTGTTATGGCCATCCGGACCACCTCCCGTTCGGATCGTGCCGTGTCCGCAAGCGCCAGACCCAGGCCTGCTCTTGGCCGCAGCGGACACCGTGCTGAAGATCATGACTGCGAGGCAGCGGCCGCCGCGGTGGCGAAAGCCGGCGACCTGTGCGTGGCCAGGGGTTTCACCGCCGCCGCCCTCACCGTCAGGTGAGTACCGGGCGGCCGGAAGATGATGATCACTGGGCAATGAGCTCCGGACGCCACCCGGATGCTCACCGAGCCCACGCCCCGCCGCCCCAACCCGCCGCTGCCGCACGAGCCCACGACCAGCAGGTCGGCGTCGCGACTGGCGCCGATGAGCTCGGCAGCGGGCAA
>Ga0318492_10000420_pt1 | contig 12287 bp, 9 predicted proteins | sample GRESIP108b1f22_FD_203292 | JGI IMG/M metagenome (GOLD analysis project Ga0318492, IMG submission 203292) | Tropical soil microbial communities from Luquillo Experimental Forest, Puerto Rico - GRE.SIPMG.108b1f22 | ecosystem: Environmental > Terrestrial > Soil > Tropical forest > Bulk soil... | reverse complement strand
CTACCAGGTACGCCGCTGGTACGAGCAGTTCTACCGGGACGTGGCCGACATCGAGCCGGACATGGTGGCGCGGTTCGAGTTCGAGATCGACACCACCCGCGCGGTGGCCGGCTGGGAGGCGGAGGTGGCGGCCAACCTGGCCCGGCGGGCGGACAGCGCTGATGTACGCTAACGGCCGCCGGCCCCTGGACGAGCGGCGGGCCGCGTTCTGCCCGGTCGAGTGCGGGCGGTGCGGCGCGGCGGTGCTGGCCGCGAAGTTCAGCCCGCAGCACACCTCGGTGCAGTGGAGCGCGGCCTCGGTGGCGGTGTGCGCGGAGTTCTCCGCCGCTCTGTCGTCTTCGGGCCGCCCTAGCGCGCTGATCGAAGGGTGCGGCAGCCTGCGGGACAGCATCGACGCCGCGGTGGCGGCCGGGCGGCTCGAGGTGTCCCCGCCTCTCGAGGTAACACCGCCTTGACCCGGGAGTACTACCAGGTGCCGGTGGCCGAGGTGATCCGCGAGACGGACGAGGCATGCTCGCTGGTGCTGGACGTGCCGGCGTCGCTGGCGCCGGTGTTCGGCTACCGGCCGGGGCAGTTCGTCACGGTGCGGGTGCCGTCGGATCTGTGCGGCTCGGTGGCGCGGTGCTACTCGCTGTCGAGCTCGCCCCTGCTCGGCGAGCGGCCGGCCATCACGGTGAAGCGGACCGAGGGCGGGTACGCGTCGAACTGGATCTTTGACCGGGTCCGCGCCGGGACCGTGCTCGACCTGCTGCCGCCGGCCGGCACGTTCAGCCCGCGCTCCCTGGACGGCGACCTCCTGCTGTTCGCGGCGGGCAGCGGGATCACCCCCGTGATGTCGATCCTGAAGTCGGCGCTGCACGCCGGGCGCGGCCGGGTGGTGCTGGTGTACGCCAACCGGGACGAGCGCTCGGTGATCTTCTCTGCTTCCCTGTGCCGGCTCGCCGCGGATTCCGGCGGCCGGCTGGTGGTGGTGCACTGGCTGGATTCGCTGCTCGGCGTGCCGTCCGCCGCGGCGATCGCGGCCCTGGCCCGGCCCTACGCCTCGGATGAGGCGTTCATCTGCGGGCCCGACCCCTACCTGGCCCTGGTCCGGGAGGCGCTCGGCCAGCTGCGGGTGGAGCGGGTGCACGTGGAGCGGTTCCTGTCGCTGGCGGAGAACCCGTTCGAACAGACCCCGGCGGCACCCGACGGCGCGCTCGAAGCCACCCTGTCGGTCACGCTGGACGGCGCGACCACGCAGCTGCCGTGGCCGGCCGGCGCCCGGATGCTGGACGTGCTCATCGACGCCGGCCTCGACGCGCCGTACTCCTGCCGCCAGGGCATCTGCGGCGCCTGCGCCTGCCAGCTCACCGACGGCGAGGTGGAGATGGCGCACAACGAGGTGCTCGAGGAGGGCGACCTGGCCGACGGCTACATCCTGGCCTGCCAGGCCCTGGCGGTAACCCCCGGGGTGAGCATTACCTACTGACGCCCTACATCCGCATCGTCCCCCAGCCGAGCTAACGGAGCCCGCCCATTCATACGACGTGGATGCCACATCCACATCGCTCAAGCAGCATGGATGTGGCATCCACGCCTTATGTCGCCGAAGGGGCAGGTCTTCTTCCGGGGGGCGGGGCAAAACTGTAACGTGTTCTAGTATGGAACCCTGGACGGCAGAGTTCGACGTGGTGGTGGCGGGCAGCGGCGCGGCCGGCATGACGGCCGCGCTGACCGCCGCGCACCTCGGGCTGAGTGTCCTGGTCGTCGAGAAGGCGGGCTCCTTCGGCGGGTCGACGGCCCGGTCCGGCGGCGGGATCTGGGCGCCGGGCAACACGGTGCTGCGCGGCGCCCGGGTCGCGGACACGCCGGAGCAGGCCCGGGCCTACCTGGCGTACGTGGCCGAGGGCGTCCCGGCCGGACGGCGGGAGGCGCTGCTCGAGCACGGCCCGGACATGCTCAGCCTGGTGCTGGCGATGACGCCGCTGCGGTTCGCGTGGGTGCCCGGCTACGCGGACTATTACCCGGAGGCGCCGGGGGGGCTGGCCGCGGGGCGCAGTATCGAGCCCGTTCCGCTTGATGGACGGCGGGTGCTGGGCGGGGAGCTGGACCGCCTGGCCCGGCCCTACCTGCCCTCCCCGGTGGCCATCACGCAGGCCGAGTACCGCTGGCTCAGCCTGGGACGGCATCCGCGGGGCATCCGGGCCGCGGCGCGGGTCGCGGGCCGGGCCGCGCGGGCCAGGCTGCTCGGGCAGCGGATGCTCAGCCTGGGGCAGGCGCTGGCGGCGGGGCTGCGCGCCGGGCTGGTGACGGCCGGCGTGCCGGTCTGGCTGGACACCCCGCTGGCCGGCCTGGAGGTGGAAGACGGCCGGGTGACCGGGGTCCGCGTGACCACGGGAGAGCCGGCGCTGATCCGGGCGCGGCGCGGGGTGCTGATCGCCACCGGCGGCTTCGAGCGCGACGAGCAGATGCGCCGCCGCTACCAGCGTGCGCCGATCGGGACCGAGTGGACGACCGGCGCGGCCGCGAACACCGGCGACGGGATCCGGGCGGGCCAGGACCTCGGCGCGGCCACCGGGCTGATGGACGACGCCTGGTGGGGGCCGTCGATCCCGCTGCCCGGCGGCCCGTACTTCTGCCTGGCCGAGCGCAGCCTGCCGGGCTGCGTCCTGGTCAACGGCGCGGGCCAGCGGTTCGTCAACGAGTCGGCGCCGTATGTCGACGCGGTGCACGCCATGTACGACGGCAACACGCCGGAGAACCCGCACATCCCGGCCTGGCTGGTCTTCGACCAGCGCTACCGCGACCGGTACGTGTTCGCGGGCCTGCCGCCGCGCCGGGCCCTCCCGCGTCGCTGGTATGCCGCCGGGGCGGTGCTGCGCGCGGACGACCTGGCCGGGCTGGCCCGCGCGGCCGGGGTCGACGCCGACGGGCTGGTCAAGACCGTGACCCGGTTCAACGAGTTCGCCGCGGCGGGCCGGGACGAGGACTTCGGCCGCGGCGACTCGGCGTACGACCGCTACTACGGCGACCCCCGGCTATCCAACCCGAACCTGGCCCCGCTGGCCCGGCCGCCGTTCTACGCGGTCAAGATCGTCCCCGGCGACCTGGGCACCAAGGGCGGCCTGCGGACCGACGAGCGGGCCCGGGTGCTGCGCCCGGACGGCACCCCGATCGAGGGCCTGTTCGCCGCGGGCAACGCCAGCGCGGCGGTGATGGGTCACAGCTACGCCGGGGCCGGCGCGACCATCGGCCCGGCCATGACGTTCGGCTACATCGCCGCGCGCACCATGGCGGAGGGCGCGGCCTCATGATCTACGACTCCCGAGGTGCGGGCCGGAGCCGGGGCTAGCCAGCACGATGTGGCATCGAGCCGGTAATAGCCGGCACGATGTGGCATCGAGCCGGTCAGCGCGCCTGCGGCGCTGGGTGGCGGCGAACCAGGTCGCCCCGGCCAGGGTACCGGCGATGGCGATGTACAGGTTGAGCCGCAGCCCGAGGAAGTGCGCCGAGGAATCGATCCTGATCGTCTCCTCGAAGATCCGGTAGGCGGAGTAGCCGGTCACGTACAGCGCGAACAGGCCGGGCGGCCTGATGTCGCGGTGGTGGCCGAGCCAGGTCAGCGCGGCGGCCAGGGCCAGGTCGAAGATCAGCTCGTAGAGGAAGGACGGCTGGAACGTGGCGTAGTGCGCGAAGCCGGCCACCCGGTGCGCCGGGGAGATCTCCAGCGCCCAAGGCAGGCCGGACGGCTTGCCGTAGAGCTCGGAGTTGAAGTAGTTCCCGAGGCGCCCGACGGCCTGCGCGACCAGCAGGGCCGGGGCGGCCGCGTCGGCCATCAGCCGCCAGTCGGCGCCGGCCCGGCGCACCCGCCAGATCCCGGCCAGGCCGCCGGCCAGGATGCCGCCCCAGACGCCCAGGCCCCCGGTCCAGACCGCGAATGGCCCCCACCAGTGGCGCGGCATGTCGAACGGGGTGGTGAGGTCGAAGTAGAGGCGAGCGCCGAGGATCCCCGCGGGGACCGCCCACAGGGCCACGCTGGTAACCAGGCCAGGTTCGCCGCCGGTCGCCTGCCAGCGCCGGGTGGTGATGATCATGGCCAGCGCGATGCCCACGACGTACATCAGCCCGTAGAGGTGCACGTCAAGCGGCCCGACGTGCAGGCCGTTCACCGGCGGGCTCGGGATGAAGGCGCGGCTCGCGACCGGCGCGGGCCAGGCACCCCTCACCGGCCGGCCCCGGGCGGCCGGTGCGGGTGATCAAGGATGGTCATAGCCTGGGATCCTCTCTACTATTTGGATAGTACTATCTCAATAGTTGCCTGGCGCGCAAGAGATGGGTAGCCGGCGCGCAATTCGGCCAAGCGCTACTATTCGGGTAGTAGGTGAGGAGGTGGGCGGGTGCCGGCGCTGGGTGATCTCGAGGCGGAGGTGATGCGCAGGATCTGGGCGCGCGGCGGCGCGGTGACGGTCCGGGACATCCTCGGCGACCTGGAGCAGGAACGGCCGATCGCCTACACCACGGTGATGACCGTGATGGACAACCTGCGCCGGAAGGGCTGGCTGAGCCGGCGGCCCGAGGGCCGGGCCTACCGCTACCAGCCGCTGGTGTCCGGCGAGGAATACAGCGCGGGGCTGATGCGGCAGGCGCTGGCGGCCAGCAGCGACCGCCCGGCCGTGCTGATGCAGTTCATCGGCGAACTGTCGGCCGAGGAGGCCGACGCGCTCGAGGAGGCCTACCGGCGGCTGGCCGGCCGGGCCCCGGAGGAGGAAGGTACGCAGTGACCAGCGTGCTGCTGGCCGGTTACGCGGCCGCCGCGGGCTTCGGCGGGCCGGCGCTGCTCCGCCGGGACTGGCCGGCGTACGCCCCCCGGCTGGCCATCCTCGCCTGGCTGGCCCTGTCGGCGTCCTGCGTCGTCGCCGCCGTGCTGGCCGCCGTGGCCCTGGTGGTGCCGGCCGGGCTGAGCTGGTCGGGCGGGATGGGCGATCCGAGCTCTGCGACGCCGGGTGGCCCGGCCGTGGCGGCGGCCGGGCTGCTGCTGGCCGCCGCGATCCTGACCCGGGCGGGCTGGTGCCTGGCCCGTGCACTGGCCGGGAACCGGCGCGAGCGGCGTGCGCACGCCGCGTTCCTGGCCGCTGCGGGCCGCGCCGACCCCACCCTGGGCGCAATCGTCCTCGACCAGGACGTTCCCGCCGTCTACTGCCTGCCCGGCGGAGCCGGCCGCATCGTCGTCTCGTCCTCAGCCCTCGCCGCGCTCAGGCCCGGACACTTGCAGGCCGCCCTGGCCCACGAGCGGGCGCACCTGCGCGCCCACCATCACGCCATGCTCACCTGGGCCGCAGCGCTAGGCCGCGCGTTTCCCGTCGTGCCGCTGCTCGCCCAGGCGGCCGGGCAGCTCGCCGTGCTCGCCGAGATGGCCGCCGATGACGCCGCCACCCGCCGCCACCCGCCCGACGACGTCGCCGCCGCGCTGATCACCCTGGCCAGGGCGCGTGCCCGCGCCACCGTGCTGACGGCAGGCGGTCCCGCCGCCATCGCCCGCATCCAGCGGCTGCTAGCCCCGCCCACGTCAGGTCGACCGGTCAGGCTGGCCGCCGTGGCCGCCGCGCTCATCCCGCCGGCCCTCATCGCCTGCCTGCTCCTGCTCGTCGCCGCCTGTGACGTCACGCCTCACCGGTAGGGCGCCTACCGCTCACGGCGCGCATCAACCGGGGATGAGGATGGCCCGGCCGCGGATCCGGCCGTGGCGGAGGTCATCGATGGCGTCGTTGGCCGCTTCCAGCGGGTAACTGCTGGAGTGGAGCACCACCTTGCCCTGATCCGCGAGGGTCACCAGGTCGGCCAGGTCGGCGTACGTGCCGATGAGGTTGGCGGCCACGGTGATCTCGCCGAGAACCAGCCGCATGGAGGGAAGCGTCACGGTGCCGCCGTAGCCCACCAGGTAGTACGTGCCGCCCGGGCGCAGCATCGCTACGCAGTCGCTGATCGTGCTGTCTTCTCCCACGAAGTCGAAGACCGCGTCGGCACCCAGGCCGGTGAGGTCACGGACCTGCTGCGCCTGCTGCCCGTCGGTGCGAACCTCGTGATCCGCGCCCCAGGTCATGGCGAGCTTCAGGGCTTCCTCGCTGGTATCCACGGCGATGACCGAGGCCGGGGTCATGGCCTTGAGGCACTGGATGCCGATGTGGCCTAGCCCGCCGGCCCCCACGACGACGGCGAACGACCCCGCGCCCAGATCGGGGACGGCCTTCCTGACCGCGTGATAAGCGGACAAGCCGGCGTCGGCCAGCGCGGCGACCTCGGCCGGCGCGGTACCAGGGGCGAGCTTGACGACCGCTCGCGCGCGGGTCTTGAACAGCTCGGCCATGCCGCCGGCACACATCAGGCCGGGCAGGCTGGGCCCCCTCGCGCACCGCATGTCGTCCCCCACCCGGCAAGGGCGGCACACGCCGCAGGTGAGGTTCGGATGACAGATGACGGGGTCGCCGACGGCCAGGTGCTCGACCGCCGGGCCGACGGCGTGCACCCAGCCGGCGTTTTCATGGCCCAGGACCAGGGGCAAGTCGGCCGGGATGGCGTCGGCGAACCAGCCGTCAATAATGTGCAGGTCGGTGCGGCACAGCCCGGCGCCGCCGATCTTCACGACCACGTCGTCCGGCCCCGATGCCTCGGGCTCGGGCACGTCATCCACCTGCGGTAGCTGTCCGTACGAGTGCACTGCGATCGCTTTCATGAGCTCTCCCTTCGGCAGAGCCCAAGCGTGCTCGCGAGTGGTCGCGGCCGGGTCGCGTCCCGGTCTAGGCCAGGTCTTCGGCCCGGCGCAGCCATCCGGTCATGCCGATCCGCCGGAACTGGCTGGCCGCGGCGTCCAGTGACGGGCGGGCCTGACGGGGATGTCCGGCCCGGATGCGCATCAGGGCCTGATCGAAGTCGGCAATGGCCCGAAGCGGCCAGGCTCCCTGCTGGTCGAGGACCAGGCGCGCCTGCGCGAACCAGTGGTCCGCTTCGTCCAGGCGGCCATCCAGGGCGCACAGGCGGGCGAGGGACAGCCGCAGGTCCATCATCGGGAACCGGAAGTCGGCGGGGAGCGCCTTGAGGCGCAGGGCCGTTTCGACCGGCCTCAGGTGATCACGACGGCCCAGCACCCACAACGTCTCGGCGGTATCCGAAGCCGTCCGGGTGTAGTTCAGCGTCCAGGCCGGCGCCCGGGTCAGCGCCCGGACCGCGGGAGCCAGCATCGCCATCGCCCGTTCCTCGTGGCCGAGATGAGCCGCGGTCCTGGCGTAGCCGGCTCGCATGGGGGCCCGGGCCCAGCGCAGCACCGGATCGTCCACGCCCGCGAGTTCGTCGAACGCCGCCAGCATCCCTTCCCAGTCTTCGGCGGTGGCCAGCGTCAGCGCATCGAGCGAGCCTACGACGTGGATTCGTTCCCAGCTCCAGCCCCGGCCCGGGATGCGACTGGCCAGCTCGCGTGCTTCGGCCAGGGCCGCCCGCGCCGCCTCGAGCTCGCCCAGGGCGGCCAGGGCGCGGGCGATGCTCGCCCGGCAGTGGACCTCCCGGGCCAGCTCGCCGCGGGCCCGGGCCGCAGTCGCCGCGTCCTCGAAGCCGGGCAGCGCGGACCGCAACTCGCCCAGCAGGTACAGCCGCACCGTCGGATCCCCGGCCGCCTCGACGGGCACGCTCTCCCGTCGCTGGTAGATGGCGGCGACCGCGTACCGGGCGAGGTCAACGCTGCGCGAGACGGTCCGGGACGACCGGTACAAGACCGCCAGCGCCTGCCGCCGCCTGGGCTGGTGCAGGGGCAGACCGACATGGTCGGGGTCGGCCGCTTCCCTGCGGTCCAGGTCCAGCAGGGTCAGCGCGGCCCACGCCTCGTCCCGCGCGGAACCGGCGTAGGCCAGGCCGGCCGGCGCCAGTTGCCAGGCGTGGGCGCTGCTGCCCGCCGCGCCCAGCGCCGCGGTGACCTCGGCGAGATAGTCCGCGGCGGCGTGCGCGGGTGCGATCCGTTCCGCCGCCTCACGGGCGGCCGCTACGGCCTCGTCGAAACGCAAGGCCCACGCGAGCGCCGGCGCGAGCCGGCGGCGGACCGCGAGAGGCGGCTCGGGGCCGGCCAGATCGGCGGCCGTGGTCAGGAAGGCGACCGCCGCCTCGTGCGCGCCGGCGGCCTGGGCCAGGTCGGCCGCCTCGATGGCTACCGCGATCCCGGCCTCCGCGCCGGGCAGGGCGGTGCTGCGCGCGTACTGAGCGACGATCTCGGCCGGATCCGTGCATCCGGGCACGCGGGCCCGGGCCGCCTCGAGGCCGTGAGCCAGACGCCGGTGGAGCCGGGCCTGCCGGGACGGGTTGAGGGTGTCATAGACCGCGTTGCGGACGAGAGCGTGCCCGAACTCGTAGCGCTCCGGGGCCTCACCGGGCCGGATCATCCCCGCGGCGAGCAATTCGTCCAGGGCGGACAGCGCCGAGGGGTCATCGAGGCCGGCGGCCGACGCGGCGACCGGGAGCAGGAACGGCCCGGCAAATCCCGATCCGCACTCCAGGAGCTGGTTCGCCTCCGCCGACATCCGGGCGCGGCGGCGGGCCAGAACCTGCCGCACCCCTTCGGGCACGGCCACCAGCGGCAGGCCGGTCTCCAGCTCGCCCGAACCATCCTCGTGCAGCGCCTGCTCCTCCGCCAGGTGACGGATCACCTCCTTGGCGAAGAAGGGGTTACCGCCCGTGTGCGCTCCGATGGCGGTGGTCAGGGAGGCCGATACCGGCGCACCAGCCTCAGCCGCCAGTAGCGGCCCGATCGCCTCGGCGCCCAGCGCCCCGAGCCGGATCGTCGTGCACTCCGTCTCGGCCTGCATGGCGCCCAGCGCATCGCCGAGCGGATCGCCGAGGGGACCCTGGGCCGCCTCGGTGGTGCGGTACGCGCCGGCGATCAGGAGCCGGCGTTGCGCGCAGGTCCTGGCGACATGACGCATCATCAGCGCGGTACCGGCATCCGCCCAGTGCAGGTCGTCCAGCGCGAGCAGGACGGTGGCCCGGGCGGACAGGGCGGCGAAGAACTGCGCCGCCGCGTCCAGCAGCCGGAACCGTTCCTCGTCCGGCTGCAGGGCCGGGGGCGGCTCAAGGCCGGGCAGCAGCTCGGATAGCCGCGGCGCGATACGGACCAGGGCCGGGGCGAGGTCGGCTCGCAGCCGCTGCGGGCCAGCGGATTCTCCGTATCCGGCGATCGCCTCGGCGAACGGGCGGAAGGGCGGCACCCACGCACCCTCGACGCAGCGGCCCGCCAGGACAATGGCCGAGCCGCGCCGGGCCTGCTCGACGAGCTGCCGCAACGCGTGGGACTTGCCGATCCCGGGCTCGCCCGCCAGCAGGACCACGCCGCCTCGTCCGGCCGTCGCCTGCTCCAGGCCGGCCAGCAGGCGAGACATCTCCGCGGCGCGGCCGAAGTAACCCGGGGCATCCCGCGGCGGAGGACGCCAGGCCAGCTCGGGCGAGTGCCGCAGGATGGCCTGGTGCAGCCGGCTCAGTTCCGCACTCGGAGCCACCCCCAGGTCCTCATCGAGGACCCGTCGCAGCCGGCGGTACGCCGCCAGCGCCTCGGCCTGCCGCCCGTCGCGGTACAGCGCGACCATCAGCTGGCTCCATCGCCGCTCACGCAGCGGACCGCGGGTCACCAGGCCCTCGAGCCCGGCGACGACCTCATGGTGACGGCCAAGCGACAGCTCCGCGTCGAACAGGTCCTCGAGCGCCGCTTCCCGCAGCTCTTCCAGCCTCGACGCCTCCGCCCGGGCGAACGGGCGGTCGGCGAACTCCTGCAGCGCTGATCCCCGCCACAGATCCAGGGCCTGCCGCAACCGCCGCGCCGTGGCCGCCGGGTCCGGGTCCCGGCGGCCCGTGGTGATCAGGCTTTCCGCCAGCCTCGCGTCGACTGCCTCCGGCGGCGCCCGCAAGCAGTACCCGGATGGCTGGGTGACGATGCTCAGGCCGTCCATCCCGGCCATCGCCCGGCGCAGGCGCAGCACGTAGTTCTGCAGCGTCTTGCCGGCCGTCCGGGGTGGATCGTCACCCCACAGCGCGTCCACCAGGGACTCCGCGCTGACCGCCGCCCCGCTATGCACCGCCAGCGCGGTGAGCAGGCAGCGCTCCATGGCCCCGCCCAGCTGAACCGGTCCTCGCAGCTCGACCGGCCCGAGGATGCCGATGCGCCACTGCCCGGCCGGCCCCTCCATCCGTCCAGTGTGACGCGCGTCCGAGTCCGGCGTACAGGTCAGGGCCGGGTGGCTTCGGTCCACGGGCGGGCGCGGTGTGCCGCGACCTCGATCAGCCTTTCCAGTCGCGGCAGCGCCACCGTGGTGAGGAACTCCTCGCGGCGCGGGCCGGTCAGGCCCACCCCTTCGCGCCACACCGAGCGGCCGGCGATGAAGCCCGAGGCGCCGCCTTCGTCGGCGGCTATCCGGATGATGTCGGTGAACTGGCCGAACGGCACGCCCGCGGACAGCACCGCCCACGGCCGGTGCAGGATCGCCGCCAGCCGGCGGCAGCCTTCCGGCGAACCGGGGTACTCGAGCTTGAGCAGGTCGATGTCCAGGTCATCGAGGGCCCGGGCCGACTCGATGATGGCGTCTTCGCGGACCTGGCCGCACAGGTCCTCCCCCGGCCGGGCGTAGACGAGGTTCTCGATGACCACAGGGACGCCGGTGGCGCGGCAGTCGCGGATGATCTCGTCGCAGACGGCGAGCGCCTCGGCCACCAGGTCCGGCTCACCGGGGGCCGGGGCCGGGCGGTCGACGCGCAGCTGGAGGAAGAACTTGAGGGCGTCGCCGCCCTGGTCCAGGACCCACCGGGCGTCCAGGGCCGGGTCGCGATGGGTGCGCGGCTCGCCCTGGTAGCCGCGCCGCTCGGAGGGTTCGGCGGCGACGAGCAACCCGCAGTCCGGGGCCAGCGCCTTCGCCTCGGCGATGGCCGGGACGCCGTAGGTCGGGTCGGACAGCAGGCCGGAGGCGGCGGGCGTCAGGACGCGGGCGACGTCGACCTTGGCGACGCGCAGGTCGTCGTCGCTGGCGTCGAGGCCGACGGCAGAGAACATGCGGCGCAGCGTGTTGCGCTGGTCCATGGCGATGATGGAGAACACGTGGCCGTCGGCCGCGATGTCGTCCAGGGTTCGGGCCCCGGTGGCGTAGGTCATTCCATTCCTTCCCGGATGAAGCCGGCGAGGTCTCCGCCAGCGAGGTCTGGGCCGGCCAGGGCGTACGCGGCAAGCATGGCGGCCCCGGTAGCCCCCGGCTGCACCACGGGTGAGAAGCTCAGCGCGTCGATGACGGCCGCCTTGGCAGCACGCACGCTGGCCATCTGCGTCCAGCCCCCGGCGGCCACGGCGCGCCGGTGCGGGCCGGCTGCCTTCTCGATGCCATCGAGCAGGATACGGGCCGCCTCCGCCGTGTAGCGCACCGCGGCCGCCCAGATCGACGCGGGCGAGGCGCCGTCCTGGACGCGGAGGACGACGTCATCCTGGGTCCGGCCGTCGCCGCTGACCGACAGCCCGGCCGGCAGGTCACCGACGCTCAGGCTGGCCTGATCGAGCGCCGACCGGGCCGGTTCGGACTCCGCGCCCAGGGCCGCCAGCACGCGCCGCAGCAGCAGCCCGCCGCTGACCCCGGCCAGGAGCAGGCTGGTGCCCGGCAGCACGTGCCGGCCGATCGACCAGCCGGCGGTCACGACCTGCCGGCGCTCCGCCCGCGGCAGCCTCCCGGGGATGGACCGGGCCAGCACGTCCGCGGTGCCGCTGGAGTTGAACAGCTCGTCCGCCCCGACCGCGCCGACGCCGACGGCCGCCACCGGGTGGTCGTGCCCGGCCACCGTCAGGACGGCGCCCGCGGCGCAGGAGACGACGCCGTCGTGTCGCAGGTACCCGGCCGGGGTGCCGGCCGGCCGTTCCTCGGGGAGGAAGTGGGCGGGCAGCCCGGCCGCCGCCAGGGCCTGCGGCCAGACCTGGCCGGTGCCCTGGTCGATGAGACCGGTCCGGGAGGCCAGCGACGGCTCGCGCACCGGGTCGCCGCCGAGGGCGAAGACGATCCATTCGGGCACGCTCAGCCAGGTCGAGGCCGACGCGGCCGGATGCCCGCTGGCGCGCAGCCAGAGCAGCTTGGCCAGGGTGGCCTGACTCGACCAGCGCAGGCCCGTGGTGCCCTCGAAGGCGGCTGCGAATCCGGGGGCCTCGCGGGCCAGTTGCCCGATCTCCTTTCCGCCGCGGTGATCGAACCAGGCGATCACCGGTGCGGTCGGTCGCCCGGCCGCATCGAGCAGCACGCCGCTCTCGGCCAGCC
>Ga0318492_10000415_pt1 | contig 12354 bp, 8 predicted proteins | sample GRESIP108b1f22_FD_203292 | JGI IMG/M metagenome (GOLD analysis project Ga0318492, IMG submission 203292) | Tropical soil microbial communities from Luquillo Experimental Forest, Puerto Rico - GRE.SIPMG.108b1f22 | ecosystem: Environmental > Terrestrial > Soil > Tropical forest > Bulk soil... | reverse complement strand
CGGGTGCCCTCTCCCAGCACCCTGCTCCTCGCCGCAGCGGCGCTCGCGCTCGCGGGCGTCGCGCGGGCGGACGCTCCGCCGCAGCGGACGGTGATCTTTGGAGGCGATCGCGATTACCCACCGTACGAGTTCCTCGACGAGGACGGCCGGCCGGCCGGGTACAACGTCGACCTGACCCGCGCGATCGCGCAGGTCATGGGGATGCGCGTCGAGATCCGGCTCGGGTCCTGGCCGGAGATGCGGCGCGCGCTCGACGAGGGACGGATCGACGCGCTCGGGGGCATGTCGTGGTCCGAGGAGCGCGCGCGTCACCTCGCGTTCTCGCCTCCGCACACCATCGTCAACCACGCGATCTTCGCGCGGAAGGGGACACGGGCCGTGGCGTCGCTGGAGGCGCTGCGCGGCCACTCGGTCGCGGTCCATCGCGGCGGCATCATGGACGAGCATCTCACCGCGCTCGGCCTCGGCGACGCGCTCCTCCGGACGGACACCCCTGCGGATGCGCTCCGGCTGCTCGCGGCGGGCCGCGCGGACTACGCCGTCGTGGCGGCGCTTCCCGGCACGTACATCACGCGCCTGCTCAAGCTCACGAACGTGGTGAAGGTGGCGCCGTACGTCGCGTCGCATCGCTACGGGTACGCGGTGCGCAAGGACGATGCCGAGCTCCTCTCGCGCATCGAGGAGGGGCTCGCGATCCTGAAGCAGACCGGGCGGTACGACGAGCTCCGCGAGCGGTGGCTCGGCGTCCTCGAGCCGGCCGTCACGTGGAAGACCTTCCTCGAGTACGGCGCGATCGTCTTCATCCCGCTGCTGCTCGGCCTCGGCGGCACGGTGCTCTGGTCGCGCTCTCTCCGGCGCCAGGTCGCGGCCCGGACGGCGTCGCTCGCGCGCGAGGTGGCGGAGCGGCAGCGCGCGGTGGAGCTCCTACGCCAGAACCAGGCGCAGCTCGTCCAGGCCGACAAGATGGCCGCCCTCGGCGTGCTCGTCTCCGGCGTCGCGCACGAGGTGAACAACCCGAACGGCTTCATCCTGCTCAACATGCCGGTGCTGAAGGACGTGTACCTGGATGCGCTCGAGCTGTTCGAGGAGCGGTTCCGGAGGGAGGGCGACTTCATGCTCGCCGGGCTGCGGTACACGCAGATGCGCGAGGAGCTCCCGGAGATGCTCGACGAGATGCTCGAGGGCGCGCGGCGCATCAAGCGGATCGTCGAGGACCTGAAGGACTTCGCGCGGCGCGAGGATTCGCCCCGGCACGAGCCCGTGGACCTGAACGCGATCGTGCGCACCGCGGCCCGGCTCCTCGACGCCCGCATCCGCAAGGCGACGCGCCGGTTCGAGCTCGCGCTCGCCGAGCCCCTCCCGCGCGTCCTCGGGAACGCTCAGCGGATCGAGCAGGTCGTGGTGAACCTGCTCCTGAACGCGTGCGAGGCGCTGCCCGACGCGAACCGCGCCATCCGGGTGGCGACCGAGCACGATCGCGTGGCGGGCGTCGCGCGCGTCGCGGTCCGCGACGAGGGGGTCGGCATCCCACCCGCGAACCTCGGCCGCCTCACGGATCCGTTCTTCACCACGAAGCGCGACCAGGGCGGGACCGGGCTCGGCCTCTCCGTCTCCGCTGCGATCGTGAAGGAGCACGGAGGCACGCTGGAGTTCCGCTCGCCGCCCGGCGCCGGCACCACCGTCGTCCTCACCCTCCCCGCCATCACGGAGGAGCGCGCCGCGTGACCGCCGCCTCGTACCCGTCCTTCCCCATCCTCGCGGTCGACGACGAGCCGGCCTGGCTCCGGTCCCTGCGGGTGGCGCTCGGCCGCGCCGGAGTGGACCACCTCGTCTCGTGCCTGGACGCGCGTGAGGTGCCCGGCCTGCTCGCGTCGCGTCCGTTCGGCCTCGTGCTGCTCGATCTCAACATGCCGCACGTCTCCGGCGAGGAGCTCCTCCCCCGCATCCTCGCCGATCACCCCGAGGTCTCCGTCATCGTGATCAGCGGGATGAACCAGATCGAGACGGCGGTCCGGTGCGTGAAGCTCGGCGCGCTCGAGTACTTCGTGAAGACGCAGGAGGAGGGCCGGCTCGTGAACGGCGTCCTCCGCGCCGTGCGCATGCTGGAGCTCGAGCGGGAGAACCGGGAGATGGCGAGCCGGGTCCTCGCCGGCGCGCCGCGCCACCCCGAGGCGTTCGAGGCGATCGTCACCCGCGACCGCGGCATGCTCGCGATGCTCTCGTACGTCGAGGCGGTCGCGCGGAGCGCGCAGCCGCTGCTCGTCCAGGGCGAGAGCGGCGTCGGGAAGGAGCTCGTCGCCCGCGCGGCGCACGCGCTCTCCGGCCGCCCCGGCTCGATCGTGGCGGTGAACGCCGCCGGGCTCGACGACGCGGTCTTTGCGGACACGCTGTTCGGCCACGCGCGCGGCGCATACACCGGCGCGGACCAGCCGAGGCCCGGAATGGTCGAGGCGGCCGCCGAAGGCACGCTCTTCCTCGACGAGATCGGCGACCTCGCCGTCGCGTCGCAGGTGAAGCTGCTCCGGCTCCTCCAGGAGGGCGAGTACTTCCCGCTCGGCAGCGACCGGGCGAAGCGGCTCCGCGCCCGCGTGATCGTCGCCACCCACCACGACCTCGCCGCGAAGCAGGCCGCGGGCACGTTCCGCCGCGATCTGTACTACCGGCTCGCGACGCACCAGGTCCGCATCCCGACGCTCCGCGAGCGGAAGGGCGACATCCCGCTCCTCCTCGATCACTTCCTCGATGTCGCCGCACGCGAGCTCGGGAAGAAGCGACCGACCGCGCCCCGCGAGCTCCCGGTGCTCCTCTCCACGTACGCGTTCCCCGGAAACGTGCGCGAGCTCAGGGCGATGGTCCACGACGCGGTCAGCGTCCACCGCGAGCGGATCCTGTCCATGGAGACGTTCGTCCGCGCGATCGAGCGGGGCGGTGGCGCCTCGGCGGCGCGGCCGCCGGACGCGGGCGAGAACCCGTTCGCGCGGCTGGAGCAGCTCCCGACCATCAAGGAGGCGATCGAGCTGCTCGTCGAGGAGGCGATCTCGCGCGGCGACGGCAACCAGACGATCGCCGCCCGCCTGCTCGGGATCACCCAGTCGGCGCTCTCGAAGCGGCTCAAGGCCGCACGCGAGGGCGAGTAGACCCTCCGGCAAAGGGTATGAGCGGGCTCATCGACCATGAGCCAGCTCATGAGCGCGAGGGGCGCGCGGCGGCTGGGGATGCTGCGGACGGGCCGCCGCCTTCATGAGCGGGCTCATACCGATTCGTGGCGGCGCCGAGCGCCAAGCCCGCGTCTCGTCGTGGGATCCCGCGATCGCGCTCCGTGGCATCGCGCGTGCTCCACGGAGGAGCGACGCCGGCTCGCCGCCGGCCCGACGGGAGACCCATGACGACCTTCTGGATCCAGTTCGCGCTCGTGCTCGGCGCCATCCTCCTCGGCATCCGCCGGGGCGGCGTCGCGCTCGGCATGATCGGCGGCCTCGGAGTCTTCGTGCTGGTGTTCCTGTTCCGGGCGGCGCCGTCCGAGCCGCCCATCGCGGTGATGCTCATCATCCTCGCGGTCGTGACGGCGTCCGCGACCCTCCAGGTCGCCGGTGGCCTCGACTACCTCGTACAGATCGCCGAGCGCTTGCTGCGCGCACACCCGAAGTACGTGACGATCCTCGCGCCGCTCTGCACGTTCGCGCTCACGGTCTGCGTCGGGACGGGGCACGCGGTGTACGCGCTCCTGCCCGTCATCTCCGACGTGGCCGTCCGGACGAGGACCCGGCCCGAGCGGCCGATGGCCGTCGCCAGCGTCGCCTCGCAGATGGGTATCACCGCGAGCCCCGTCGCGGCGGCGGTGACCACGTTCCTCGGGTACTCCGCGAAGATGGGGACGCCGGTCACGATCTACGACATCCTCAAGATCACGATCCCCGCCGGCATCGTCGGCGTGATCGCGGCGTCGCTCTGGAGCCTCAACCGCGGGAAGGATCTGTACCAGGACCCGGAGTTCCTCGCGAAGCTCCAGGACCCGAGGTTCAAGGAGTCGCTCGAGGTGTCCGTGACGACGCTCGGCAAGGAGCTGCCGCGGACGGCGAAGCTCTCGGTCGCGCTCTTCTTCTCCGGCGTGCTCTTCATCGTGGTGCTCGCCCTCCGCGACACGGCCGCGAACGCCGGGCTGCACATGCCGCAGCTCGTCCCGCTCGTCGACGGGAAACCCGTCCCGATGACCACGATCGTGCAGTTCGTGATGCTCGCCTTCGGCGCGATCATGCTCTTCGCGACGGACGTCGACGCGAAGCAGATCGCGAAGTCGACGGTCTTCGGCGCGGGCATGATCGCGGTGGTGTCGATCTTCGGCATCGCCTGGATGAGCGACACGTTTGTCTCCGCCAACAAGCCCCTGCTCGTCACGAAGATCGGCGACATGGTCCGCTTCGCGCCGTGGACGTTCGCGCTCGCGATGTTCTGCGTCTCCGCGTTCGTGAAGAGCCAGGCGGCGACGCTCACGGTCATGATCCCGTTCGGCATCGCGCTGAAGCTCCCGGCGACGCTGATGCTCGGCCTCCTGCCCGCGAGCTATGCCTACTTCTTCTTCGCGTTCTACCCGAGCGACATCGCGGCGATGAACATGGACCGGACCGGGACCACGCGGATCGGCAAGTACCTCCTGAACCACAGCTTCATGATCCCCGGCCTCATCGGCGTGTCGGTGTCGACGGTCGTGTCGTACGCGCTGTCGAAGGTGGCGTTCTAGCGTCGGTCGGGGCGGCGCCCCTCAGGCGAGCGTGACGTCCGCGAAGACGAACCCCTCGCGCTCGACGACCTCGCCGACCGCCACCTTCAACGCGCGCCGGAACATCGGCCCCGCGGACGCGAAGGTGTGGAACTCGCCGTTCTCGCCGCAGGGGTCGACGCCGGCCGGCAGGTCGCGGAGGAGCGACGCATCGAAGGCGCGGCCGGCGAAGGCGCGGTCGAGGCGGCGCGGGTCCACGCAGGTGAGCGTCGCGGCGAGGCCGGCGTCGATCATCTCCCGCGCCAGCGCGGCGGTGTCCCGCCCCCACAGCGGGAAGAGCGGCTCGACGCCGGTCCCCGCGAGGCGGGCCTCGCGGTAGGCGCGCACGTCGGCGAGGTACAGGTCGCCGAAGGCCATGCGCGTGACGCCCTCGGCGCGCGCGGCGGCGACCGCGGCCGCCAGCTCGCGCTCGTAGGCCTCGTTCGAGCAGGGCCAGGGGATGCGCACCTTCCGGCACGGCAGCCCGACGGCGTCGGCCTGGTCGTCGAGCAGCCGCTCGCGGACCGCGTGCATCGACACCCGCTCGAACTCGGCCGTCAGGGTCGTCAGCAGCCCGACGACCTCGACGTCCGTCGAGCGGCGCAGCGCGTGGAGCGCCCAGGCGCTGTCCTTGCCGCTGCTCCAGGCGAGCCATGCCTTCGGGAGGGCCACGCACGCTACGTACCACGGCGACACGCGAGGCGCCGCAGCCGTCGCGTGCGCGGCCCGCCGTCGCTCAGTTCCCCTTCCGCTCCTGGCGGTCCTCCTTGCGGTCGGCCTTGTTCTCCTTCCGATCCTCCTTGCGATCGGCCTTGTTCTCCTTGCGGTCTTCCTTCTTGTCCGCGCGCTTCTCCTTCCGCGTGTCGGGCTGCGCCTGATCGCCGGCGCCCGCGGGCGTGGTGCCCTGCGCCAGGGCGGGGGCGCTGACGGCGAGGAGCGTGAGCGCGACGAGGGCGGCGATGAGCCTCATGGATCCTCCGTGTGAATTCCTCGCCGGGAGGTCCGGCGGGAACGCTCACGGTACGAGAGCCCGCGGCCCTGACCGCCGCTCCGGTGGGGCGAAGCGACCGTCGACGGCGGGGTCCCTCGCTCGCTGTGCACGGTGCGTGGATGTCCCCGCTGGCGCGAGCGTCCCCGCCGGCGAGCGTCCGGCCGCCCGGCCGCCCGTTCGGCGAGCCCCTCCCCGCGTCCCTATCTTTCGAAAGGCCGCCGAGAGGACGCCGCCGGCCCGGAGGAGCCCACATGTCCCGAGGCCTTCGCGCGATGCTCGTCGCGGCGTCGCTCGCCGCGTGCGCGTCGTCCCGGTCCGGGGCACCTCCCCCGGCTGCCGCTGCGAGGACGCCGCCGGCCGGCGGCGCGGCGGCGACGCAGGCGCAGCCCGACCCCCAGGAGCTCCTGAACCGCACGCAGGCGAGCCTCACGGAGGCACGGCGTGAGCAGCAGCTCGCCCGCTCCGAGCACGCCAACGCCCAGGAGGAGCTTCAGCGCGAGCAGCAAAAGGCCGACGCGGCGAACCGTTCGGAGGACGCGGTCGCGCGCGCGCAGGCGGCGGAGGCGCTGGGCGCGGCGCAGGACCGGGCGAAGGTGGCCGAGGCGCACGTCGCGTACGCGCAGCGGCTCGTCTACGCGCGGATCGCGGACGTCGACGTCGCGCGCGCGCACCAGAAGGTCCTCGAGGCGCAGCGCGCGTCCGGGAGCGATCGCGACCAGCGCGTGGCGGACGCGACGCTGGCGGAGCGGGACGCGCGCGCTCAGGCGCTCGACCTCGGCCAGCGGGCGCTCGCGGCGGAGCGGCAATGGCAGACGCTCGCCCAGGCCCAGGCGGCGCGCGGGCCGAGCGCCGGCGCCGGGGCCGCCGCGGGCGCGACTCCGCCGACCGCCGGAACGGGCAGCGCCGCGGCCGGTGGAGCGGCGCCGCGATCCGGCCCGGGGACCCCGGCTGCGCCTCCGCCACCCGACGCCTCCACACCTCGGCCGTGACGTTCCAGCGTCACCGCGTCGGCCCGAGCTGGCGATCGAGCCAGTCCAGGACCTCCTTCGTCAGGAGGTCATTCGGCGGTACGTGCCCGGAATCGAAGATCACGTGCCGCTTGTCCACCGGCGGAGCGCCGAGCAGGTCGAACAGCGGGCGCTGGCTGGTTTCGACCGGGAAGAGGAAGTCGTAGCGGCCGTTGACCATCAGGACCGGCTTGCGGAGGTACGGGGCGAAGTTGATGGGATCGGTCTCGGGCATCAAGGCGTCGAGCCGCCTGCGTCCGCCGGAGACCATGATCCCAACGCGGATCCGATCCTCGACCGCGGCGAGCAGCGGCAGCAGCTTCGCGCCCCAGCTGACGCCGTACAGGGCGATGCGACCGCCGTCGAGATCGCGGCGCGTCTGGATGTAGTCGATCGTCCGTCCGAGATCCCTCGACCACGCGATCACGTGGTCGCGGTAGAACGCCGTCGGCGCGGCCAGCGTCGTCGCGAGCCCGTCGCGCCGCTCGTAGGTGGACTTGTAGACCGGGTACACGACGGCCCGTCCGCTGCTCAGGATCGGGGCCACCATCCGCATCAGGGTGAGGCGGTCGCTCGTCTTCGCCAGGATCGCGTTCGACCCGGGGAAGAACACCACCGTCTCGAACGGCGGCGCGCCGCGACGAGGCGTGAACACGTACGCGATCACGCGCTCGCCCCCGTACGCCGCGTCGAAGGTCACCCTCTCCTTCCGCCACCGCTCCGACGAGTCGTCGACCACCTCGACGGCCGCGTTCAGCGGCGTGTCGTCGTACGCGTAGATTCGCCTGAACGCCTGATAGACCTCGGGCGCGACGGGCCGCAGGAGCTCGCGGTCGTTCGCCGCCCAGTGGATGGGCGCGGACGCCGCCGCGTCCGTCTCGCCGTCGAGCTGCTTCACGAGCCGGAACCCGTAGTTCGCTCCGCGCGCGAGCGGCGACTGGGCGTCGGGGAGGTTGAACATGTAGGGCGGCTCGTTCCAGGCGCCGCCCAGCAGGAACCGGCCCGCCTCCGCCTCGTTCCAGCACCACTCCTTCGCGTTGCCGGCCATGTCCAGCGTGCCGAAGGGGCCGATCGCCTCGGACCTCCCGACCGGCGCGAGCCCTTTCTCTCCGAAGTTGCTGAGCGGGAGGATCTCCGCCGCCGCCCACAACCCCGCGGCATGGCTCCACTGGTGAACGTTCGGCAGCGCCTTCCCCACGAACGCGGCATACGCCGCCGCCTCGTACCAGCTGACGCCCGTGACCGGCAGCTCCCCCTGCCCCTCGGGATACTCGCCCGAGACCCACGTCGCCGGTCCCGGCCTCCCGGTGCGGTCGCGGAGGAGCGCGATCCCCTGCTCCCACGAGAGCGTCCTCCCGTCCTTCACGAACGGGTGGCGCCAGAGCTCGCGCCGGCCGTAGCCGCCGGCGTCGACGAACGCCTTGTACTCGCGGTTCGTCACCTCCGTGCGATCGATCAGGTAATCCCGGATCGCGACCGGGGGGATCTGCTCGAGCCCCCACAGCTCGACCCGTACCTCGCCGCCGGGGACGTGCACCATGCCCGGAGGGACGTCCGCCGCCCGGTCCAGCGCGAAGCGGAGCGTCACCACCTCGCTCGCCGGGGCCGGCACGCGGCCGATCTCGAAGAAGGGCTGCCGCGGCATGACCTCGATCGGCGCGAAGCCCTCCTTCTCGAGGCGCAGGCGGTGCATGACGAGCGGGAGCCGGACGCGCTGCACCGGCGATCGCCCGAGATCGCGCCACGCGCCCGCCGCATCGGAGTAGGCCCTGATGAGCACCCGCGCGCCCGTCGGAACCGTCTCGATCGTGACGAGCCGCGAGATCTCCGGCCAGAGCTCGCGCAGCCTGGGGTCGCCCGGGACGATCCGCTCGACGTCCGTGGCGAGCGCGAGCGCCGCGGGATACTTCCCCTGCTCGGCGAGCGCGACGGCGCGCGGGAGGGCCGTCTGGAGCGCCCAGCGGATGCGGGCCTCGCGGTGCGCGTACCAGGCGAAGACCGCGCACGCCGCGACGACCGCGAGCGCGACGAGGGAGGCGCGCCGACGCGCTCGCCGGCGCGCGGCCGCCTCCGACGGTCGCGACGGCGCGGCGCCCGGCCCCGTCTGCTGCAGGTCGCGCTCGAAGCTCCGGAGCGCCCCGAGGACCTCCCCCGCGTCCCTGGGGCGGCGCAGCGGATCCCGCTCCAGCATGCGTGAGACGAACCTGCCGAGCTCCGGCTCCTCCGCGACCTCGAGCGACCGCGCCGGCCGCCGCGCGCGGGTCGACCTCGCGCCCTCGTCCGGGAACGGGAGCGCGCCGGTGAGCATCCGGAAGAGGACGACGCCGAGCGCGAACACGTCGGTGCGCTCGTCCTCGGGGGCGCCGCTCCACTGCTCCGGCGCCATGTACGCGGGCGTCCCTCCGTCGAGGCGGCGATGGCCGAACGCGTGCGCGAGGCCTAGGTCGAGCAGCTTCACCTGTCCGTCGTCGCAGAGGAACACGTTCTTCGGCGTCACGTCGCGGTGGACGACGCCGCGCTCGTGCGCGTGCGCGAGGCCGCTCGCGACCCCCTCCGCCACGCGCAACGCCGCGCGGAGCGGCAGCGGCCCGAGCCGGAGCCGGCGCTCCAGCGTCTCTCCGCGGAGGAGCTCGAGGACGAGGTACGGCCCCCACTCCGAGCGTCCGACGTCGTGGATCGTCACGACGTTCGGGTGGGAAAGCCGCGCGGCGGCCTCGGCCTCGCCCAGGAGTCGCTCGTCGTCCGCGCAGGGCGATGCGTCGGCGCACAGCACCTTGAGCGCGACGGTCCGCCCGAGCTCGAGGTCCCTCGCCTCGAAGACGACGCCGAACCCTCCTCGCCCGACCTCGCGCACGAGCTCGAAGCGGCCGATGTTCGCCCCGGGCCGGGGCGCGCGCCGCTCACCGGGGGTCGACGGCGCGGCCGCGAACAGCCGCTTCAGCAGCGCGGACATGCCGCTGGGCCGGCCGGGCTGCTCGGGCGCCGTGTCGCCCGTCGTCGGGTTCGGGTCAGCCACGGTCTGCCATCTAGGGCGAAGAACGGCGGCCGCAGCGTCCGACGCAGGGCCGCTCCGAGGGGTGAACGCGGGCCTCGGCCCGCGCCGCGGACACGCGCCGTTCGGTGTGGCGAGCGCCCGCGCGTCGAGCGGGCGCCCGTCGCACCTCCTTCCCGCGTGACACGAGCGGGATCGCACGCCATCGTGCCTGCATGGACACGACACGACTCGGAAGGACCGGTCTGCGGGTGAGCCGCCTGTGCCTCGGGACGATGAACTTCGGCCCGGAGACGAGCGAGCAGGACTCGCACCGGATCATGGACCGCGCGCTCGACGCGGGGGTGTTCTTCTTCGATACCGCCGACATGTACGGCTACAAGTTCGGGCAGTGGGACACGCTCCCGCGCGAGGGGCCGACCGAGCAGATCATCGGGAGGTGGCTCGCGCAGGGCGGCGGGCGCCGCGAGCGGATCGTCCTCGCGACCAAGGTCTACGGCCAGATGTGGGCGGGGCCGAACGGGCGCGGCCTCTCGGCCTACCACCTCCGCCGCGCCTGCGAGGAGAGCCTGCGGCGGCTGCGCACCGATCACCTCGACCTGTACCAGATGCACCACGTCGATCGCGACACGCCCTGGGAGGAGATCTGGCAGGCGATGGAGCTGCTCGTGCAGCAGGGGAAGGTGCTCTACGTCGGCTCGAGCAACTTCGCCGGCTGGCACATCGCGCGCGCCAACGAGGCCGCGGCGCGGCGCGGGTTCCTCGGGCTCGTCTCGGAGCAGAGCCTCTACAACCTCGCGGCGCGCACTATCGAGCTCGAGGTCGCCCCCGCCTGCCGCGCCTACGGCCTCGGGATCCTGCCGTGGAGCCCGCTCGGCGGCGGGCTGCTCGGGGGCGCGCTGCAGCGGGCCGCCACGGGCCGGCGCGCGAGCCAGCGGATCCAGGACCGCGTCGAGCAGCACCGCCCGCGGCTCGAGCGGTGGGAGCGGCTCTGCGCCGAGCTCGGGCACGGGCCCGCGGACGTCGCGCTCGCGTGGCTCCTCCACCAACCCGGCGTGACCGCGCCGATCGTGGGGCCGCGCACGATGGAGCAGCTCGAGGAGGCGCTCCGCGCCGCCGAGCTGAAGCTCGACGCGAAGACGCTGAAGACGATCGACGAGATCTGGCCCGGGCCCGGCGGCGAGGCGCCCGAAGCGTACGCTTGGTGAAGGGCGGGCGGCGCCTCCCGGCGCGCGTCGCGCCGCGGCGCTGCCCGGTTCTCCGGCACGCAGCCCGGCGATCGAGCAGCGTGCTGCCTGGTTCATGGTCAGCGCGCCCGGTTTCGAGGCAGCGCTCGCTCGATTGAGCGGCGCACGTTGCGCAAACTGCCGGCAATCGTGCATCGTTGCGCGCCCCACCAGGGCGAATTGCTCGCCAACGGAGCAGCACCCTGCCCGCCGGGTGGGCTGCCGCCCGCGCCAGGAGGAGCCGGATGAAGTTCGTGATCGCGATCGTGAAGCCAAACCGTGTGGACGACGTCCGGCAGGCGCTCTCGGCCGTCGGCGTCATGGGCATGACCGTCACGGAGGCGAAGGGGTACGGCCGCCAGAAGGGCCACACCGAGATCTACCGGGGCGCCGAGTACAAGATCGACTTCACGCCCAAGGCGAAGATCGAGGTGGCCGTGGACGACGCGCAGGTGTCGCTCGTGCTCGAGGCGATCCGGCGCAGCGCCAGCACGGGGAAGATCGGGGACGGCAAGATCTTCGTCCTCGAGCTGCTCGAGACCATGCGGATCCGGACCGGAGAGACCGGCTCCGACGCGCTGTGATCGCGAGGCGCCCATGACCCCCGCGCTCGACACCGGCAACACCGCCTGGATCCTGACCTCCACCGGGCTCGTCCTCTTCATGACGCTGCCCGGGCTCGCCCTCTTCTACGGCGGGCTGGTCCGGACGAAGAACGTCCTCTCCGTCCTGATGCAGTGCTTCTCGATCGCCTCCGTCGTCACCGTGCTCTGGGTGGCGGTCGGGTACTCGCTCGCGTTCACGACCGGCGACACACCCACCGTGAACATGGTCATCGGCGGGCTCGGCAAGGCGTTCCTCGCGAACGTGCCGCGGAGCGCGCTCACCGGCTCGATCCCCGAGACCGTCTTCTGCATGTTCCAGCTCACGTTCGCGATCATCACGCCGGCGCTCATCATCGGCGCGTTCGCGGAGCGCGTGCGGTTCGGCGCGATGCTCCTGTTCATGGCGCTCTGGTCGCTCGTGGTCTACGTGCCCGTGACGCACTGGATGTGGGGCGGCGGCTGGCTGCAGCGGATGGGCGCGCTGGACTTCGCCGGCGGGATCGTCGTCCACGTCACCGCCGGGATCGCCGGGCTCGTCGCCTGCCTCTACGTGGGCGCGCGCAAGGGCTACCCCTCGACGCCGATGCCGCCGCACAGCCTCACGCTCTCGGTGGTCGGCGCGGGGATGCTCTGGGTGGGGTGGTTCGGGTTCAACGCGGGGAGCGCGCTCGCCGCGAACGGCGCCGCGGGCATGACCCTCACCGCCACCCAGGTCTCCGCCGCCACCGCGGCGTCGGTCTGGTCCTTGATCGAGTGGCAGCGCCAGGGGAGACCGAG
>Ga0318492_10000403_pt1 | contig 12426 bp, 11 predicted proteins | sample GRESIP108b1f22_FD_203292 | JGI IMG/M metagenome (GOLD analysis project Ga0318492, IMG submission 203292) | Tropical soil microbial communities from Luquillo Experimental Forest, Puerto Rico - GRE.SIPMG.108b1f22 | ecosystem: Environmental > Terrestrial > Soil > Tropical forest > Bulk soil... | reverse complement strand
GCGGGCGCCGGCGGACCGAGCCGCACGACGCCGCCGGTGGAGAGGCGTGCCGCCTCGCGCTCGCGCGGGCCCGGCGCCTCGGCGCGCGCCGCCGCCGGAGCGGCGGTGAGCGCGAGGAGGACGACGGCGAGGAGCGCCGCGTGGCGGCGGGGGAGGGTCAGTTGGGGCATGCAAGGGCGGGCACGAAGCTCGCCTTGCCGGGGTCGACCGGGCAGGCGACGGCCGAGCCGAGGACCGCGCGAGTGGTGGGATCGAACGAGGTCACGGTGCCGCTGTTGGACATACCAGCATAACCGCGCCCATTGCAGATCGCGACGCTCGTCGCCGCGTCCGTGAGCTTGATCGCCGCGCCGGCGATCGGTGGGCCCGAAGCGAGCTCGACGGGGACGATCGCGCCGCCGTGGATGGCTCCGGTCCCGAACTGGTCGAAGTAGCCGCATGCGACCCAGAGGGTCGTGCCGGAGACCGCGATCCCGCTCGCGTCCCAGCAGTCGGCGCCGAGGTCGACCGGGTCGCCGACGAGCGCGTCGCTGGCGGAGTCGATCGTGGCGAGCTTGCCGTACGCGCCCGTCACCGTGCCGAAGGAGGGGACGAAGACGAAGAGGTCGTTCAGGGTCACGTACACCTTCGTGCCGACGGCGAGCACCCGAGCCGGCGCTGCATTGGCGCCGTTCGTCCCAAGGGCCGAGAGGTCGATGTACGTGGTCGGGCGGTTACCGGGGGTTCCCGCCGCCAGGTCGACGACCGCCACCTGATTCGTCCCGTTCAACGCCACGTAGGCCTTCGTCCCCACGAAGTCGACGCCCTGGGGGCTCGAGAAGCTCCCCGTGAACGGGATCTCCTCCACCACCGCGCCAGTCGCGGCGTCGACGCCGACGAGCGTGCTGGTCGCGGCATTCGAGATCCAGAGCACGCCGTTCCGTGCCGAGACGCCCTCGAGGTCGGCGAACCCGCCGCCGGTCGGCACCTGGACCGACGCGGCGCCGTTGGCCGCGGTGGGCGGCGAAAGAGTGAAGTTCGAGACCGTGCTCGCGGTGCTGTTCGCCACGAAGAACCGGCCCCCGACCCGGGTGATCGCGTTCGGCCCGGCGTCGGTCGCGAGCGGCACGTCGGAGGCGGTGAGGCCTGCGCCGAGAGGGCGCACCTGCTTCAGGTTGAAGCAGGCTGCGAGCACCGAGGTCGTGCACAGGCCGCTCGAGCTCGCGCACTCGACGCAGGTCCCTGCGGAGCAGCCCTGCGCGGCGCCGCAGACGTTGCCGCGGCTCCCGCAGTTCTTCGGGTCGGACTGGAGGGCGTAGCAGGTACCGCCGACGTTCGTCTCGTCGGCCGGGCAGACCTTCTCCTTGCCGCAGCCGGCCGCTGCGAGGACGAGGACGAGGAGGGCGGAGGGGGCGATCCAGGTGCTGCGCTTCATGGTGCGCTGTCCTTTCTCCCGGAGACCCGCACGGTGAGCATCACCATGCGGCCGGGAAGGGGGTTGCCGAAGCCGTCCTGGAGCGTGCGATCGTCGAGGAGGTTCCGGAGATCGAGGTGGAGGCTCACGTCGGGCCGTCGCGACACGACGACCGCGCCGCCGAGGTGGACCGTGAAGGTCGCGGGGATCGGCTGGAGGTTCTCGAGGTCCTGGAACTGTCGGGAGACCCAGTGCGCCTCCCCGTGGGCCTCGATGGGGCCGCGTGCGGCGGCGAGCCGCGCGAAGAGCCGGTGGCGCGCCCGGTGCGGCAGCGCCTTCCCGAGCTCGGAGTCGTCCCCGCGCAACGTCTCGGTCGCGAGGAGCGTGTAGGCGGCGCTGGCGGCGAGCCCGGCCGGACCCCACGGCGCGGTCGCGAGCTCGGCTTCGAGCCCGCTTGCCCCGGCCTTTCCGTCGTTGAAAGGCTTGAAGCGCCGGAACGAGTCCGGCTCGTAGACGATGAGATCGGTGTAGCGCGCCGCGAACGCGCCGGCGCGAGCCAGCCCGGGCGCGCCGGCGAGCTCGAGCGCGACGTCGGCCGTGAGCGCCTGCTCGGAGCGGAGCGTGGGGTTCGGCGCGAGACCGCCCTGCTCGAGGTAGAGCTCGCCGAACGACGGGGCGCGGAAGGTCCAGCCGGTGCTCGCGCGCGCAGAGAGCGGGCCCGCGAGCTGCGAGGTCGCCCCGAGCTTCGACGAGAATCCTTGGAACGCGCCGACCCGCTCCCAGCGGATCGCCGGGCCGGCGCGCACCCGTCCGCCGGCGAGCGCGACCTCCTCGCTGGCGAACGCCGCGAGGTCCATCCGCTCGCGCTGTGCGCCCAGGCCGCTCCCGGTGAGCCGCTCTCCGCCCAGGCGTACCCCGACCTCGCCCGCGTGGGCGGAACCGGTCCACGCGACGACCGCCTGGCCCGCTCCGGCGAGCTCGCGCTGCATGGCCGTTCCGTGGAGGACCTCCAACTGCGCGTCGATCCGCTCGTGCCGGAGCGACAGCTCGGTCTCGACGCGGAGCCCTCCGCCGAGCGGCACGGCGTAGCGGGCGACGCCCGCGCCACGGAGCTCGTCCTGCCGATCGTCGGGTGTGAGCTGGTAGGGCGAGCCGGGGAGCCCGTGGGTCGCGGCCGAAAAATTGCCGAGGAGGTCGAGCCGGCCCGAGCCGATCGTGACGTTCGCCTTCCCGAGCAGGCCACCGGAGCGCCCCTCGTTGTTCGTCCGGGAGCGCGGCTCGAGCGGGTTGCCACCCAGCGCCGGTCGCGCGTCGAACAGGTACGGGAAGTCCCCCTGCGTCTCGTCGTAGCCGAGCGCGAGGACGCCGCTCCAGCGGTCTCCCCCGGTACCCGCCTCCGCGGCGGCGGAGAGCGTCCCGAACGAGCCATAGGAGAGCTGGCTCGACCAGGCGCCGGGCGCCGGCCGCCGCGTGACGATGTTCACGGCCCCGCCGAGCGCACCGGCACCGAAGCGCGCTCCCTCCGCCCCGCGGACCACCTCGACGGCCGAGATCCACTGCCGCGGGATCGACGCGAGGTTGACGCCGCCGCCCCCGGAGGAGTTGAGCGGCAGCCCGTCGAGCAGCACCTTCACGCCGTCGGCCGACACGCCGCGCACCGAGACGGTCGCGAGCTGCCCGAGACCGCCGTAGTCGTTCACCGCCACGCCGGGCGCGGTGGCGACGAGCTCGGCCACGCTCTTCGCCTCACCGGCGAACTGGTCGGCCTCCACGACGGTGGCTGCGCTGCCCGGCGCCGCGGGGGCGGCGCGAGGCACGCGCACCACCACCTCGTCGAGCGTGACCTCGGACGGCACGCCCGACGCTCCGTCCGCGCCCGGAGGCGGAGCGTCCTCGCCGCGCGCGGGCGCGGCGAGCACGAAAAGGCACAGCACGAGGGCGAGGCCCCCGAACCACGGGCGTGTTCCGCGCAAGTCGACGCGTCTCCTTCGGACGCGCAAACCTCACCGCCGCGAACCATTCGCGGCGCCTCGGAGGGAGGTCTCCTGGCTCCCGGGGGGCGGCGTGCTGCATGCCGCCCGGCACCTGCCACCTTCCCGCCGCGAGCTTCCGCGGCAGTGGCGACCAACGCAGGTGCCTTCCCCGGCTACAGTGGCGGGACCGCGCCGGACTTGGACCGGCTTCCCTGTTCCTCCGAGCGGGTGAAGCGGAGAGAGCCGTAGCGGACGGCGTCTCGAACGTCAAGGCTTCGCGGTCGCGCCCTTCTGCGGCGCCGCCTTCGCCGGAGTCGCGGAGGCGGAGGGCGCGCTCGAGGGCGCTTGGGCACCGCTCACCTCGAGCATGGCGCGGTGCTTCTGCACCCAGGCCGGGGAGATCCCCTTCACGCTCGCGAGGTCGTCCACCCGCCGGAGCGGGTGCTTGTCGCGGAGCGCGGCGATGGCCTCGGCGCGCTTGCGGCCCACGCCGGGCAGCCGCATGAGCTCGGCCACCGGTGCGTGGTTGAGATCCAGCTTCTCCCCGGGAGCGAGCGGCTTCCCCTTCGCCTCGGCCGGGAGGGCACCGAGAAGGGCGGCGGCGAGCGCGAGCGCTCGCGCGAGGCGGCTCACGACTCCGCCTCCTCGCCGGCGGCGTGGCCGTTCCCCGCGTACGGGGCCGCGGCGAGGCCGTTGCCGTTCGCGGCCCGCGGCGCGAAGTCCCGCTCCCGCTCCTCCCGGATCTGGAGCTTGTTCGTGCCGATCGGGAACGCGTCGAGCAAGAGCGTGGTCGAGCCGTCGCGGTTCGTGAACGCGGCTCCAACCTTCACCCAGACCGAGGGACGATCCTTCCGCTCGATGATGGCGAGGACCTGCAGCGGGCGGCGCAGCGCGCCGCCGTTCGAGTCGTTCATGTCGATCTCCTTGCGGCGCCGCGGTGTGCGGCGCGCGCGAGGAGGGACAGCAACGGGCGTGCCCCGGGTGGCTCGCGTGGAGGCGGCGAGTTCGACGCGATCGTCCCCGCGGCGCGGCGGATCCGCGGACGGACGACCGCTGCACGTCCGATCAGGATCAGTTCATCGGCTGGTTGGGGAAGGTCGGGCTGTCGCCGAGATCCACCTCGCCGAAGCGCGCCTCGTACCGGCCGAGGTTCTCCTGGAGCGCGTGGATGAGCCGCTTCAGGTGCTTCGGGGTGAGGATCGCGCGCGCGCGCACCACGGCGCGCGGCTGCTGGGGCTGGAGGTACATGAGGTCGAGGGTGAACTCGGCGTCGGAGTGGTTCACCATCGCCAGGTTCACGAAGACGCCGTTCGCGACGGCGGGGTCGAGCTCGATCTGGATCTGCACCGAGCCGGTCTGTGCGGGCTTGTCGCTCATGTGCGCTTCATCGCGCGATCCGGCCGCGAGGGGAAGGCCGTCCCTGAAGGGAGGTGGCTTCGAGGCGCCCTCATCCGGTAATCGATTTGTGATCCGTGCAAACTCCCTGGCCCAGACGGCGCGTGAGCGAGGAGGACGGCTTTCCCTTCGACCTGCCTCCCCGGCCGGGCGACGACGGCGGCTGGGACGCGGCGCTGCTCCTCCACGGCCTCACCGGCTCGCCCTTCGAGGTCCGGCACGTGGCGCTGCGGCTCCACGAGGACGGGCTGCGCTGCCTCGGCCCGGTGATGCCGGGCCACGGCGGCGACCCGCGCGCGCTCGCCGGGCTGCCGTGGCGGGCCTGGGTGGACGGCGCGCGCGAGGAGCTGTTCCGGCTCCAGGGCGCTCGCCGGACCTTCGTCGTCGGCTGCTCGATGGGCGCGCTCGTCGCCTGCGCGCTCGCGCACGACCACCCCGACCGCGTGGACGGCCTCGCGCTCCTCGCCCCGGCGCTGCGCACGAGCGCGAGCATCCGGCTCGCCGGCGCCTTCGCGCGCACACGGCTCGCGCAACTCCTGCCCCCGATCCCGAAGGGCCCGTCCGACCTGCGCGATCCCGAGATGCGCCGGCGGAACCCGGCGCTCGCCGCGGTGCCGATCTCGGCCCTCGCCGAGCTGGAGGGGCTCCAGCGCCACGTGGACCGCATCCTCCCCGGCATCGCGGCGCCCGCCCTGGTGATCGCCGGCGGGCACGATCACACCGTCACGCTCGCCGGCGCGCGGCGGCTCGCGCGGCGCATCGGCAGCGGGCCGGCGCCGCTCGTCGTGCTGCGCCGGAGCCAGCACCTCGTGGGCATCGACGTGGAGCGGGACGCCTGCGCGGAGCTCGTCGCGAAGCACCTTTCGGCCGTGCCGCCGTTCGGGCGCGGCGAGGAGTGAGGGGACGATGGCCTCCTACGTGATGGGCATCGACCAGGGGACGACCGGGACGACGGTGCTCGTCGTGGACAAGCGGCTCCAGGTCCGATCGCGCGTGAACGTCGAGTTCCGGCAGCTCTTCCCGAAGCCGGGCTGGGTGGAGCACGACCTCGAGGACGTGTGGAGCTCGGTGCTCCACGCGGTGACGCGCGCGCTGCGCGAGGCGGGGGTGCACGGCAGCGAGCTCGCCGCGATCGGGATCACGAACCAGCGCGAGACCACCGCGATCTGGGACCGGATCTCGGGCAAGCCGATCCACAACGCGATCGTGTGGCAGGACCGGCGCACGAGCCCCGACTGCGCTCGGTTGAAGGAGGCGGGGCGCGAGCCGCTCGTCCGCGAGCGCACCGGCCTCGTGGTGGATCCCTACTTCTCCGGCACGAAGATCCCGTGGCTCCTCGACCACGTTCGCGGCGCGCGCGAGAAGGCCGAGGCGGGGAAGCTCGCGTTCGGGACGATCGACTCGTTCCTCGTGTGGCGCCTCACCGCCGCGGCGGCCCACGTGACCGACGTCTCCAACGCGAGCCGCACGCTGCTCATGAACCTGCGCACGCTCGACTGGGATCCCGAGCTGCTCGATCTCTTCGGCGTGCCGCGCCCGCTCCTGCCCCGGATCCGGAGCTCGTCGGAGATCTACGGGGTCACGAAGGCGGTGCGCGGCCTTCCGGACGGCATCCCGGTGGCCGGGATCGCCGGCGATCAGCAGGCGGCGCTCTTCGGGCAGGCCTGCTTCGAGCCGGGGCTCGCGAAGTGCACCTACGGCACGGGCGCGTTCCTGCTCCAGAACGTGGGCTCGGAGCCGCTCGCCTCGGGCCGCGGTCTCCTCACCACGGTGGCCTGGAAGATCGGCGAGGAGGTGCAGTACGCCTTCGAGGGGGCGAGCTTCGTCGCCGGCGCGGCGGTGCAGTGGCTCCGCGACGGCCTGAAGCTCATCCAGACCGCGCCGGAGAGCGAGGCGCTCGCGAAGACGGTGAAGGACACGGGCGACGTGGTGTTCGTGCCCGCGCTCGCCGGCCTGGGTGCGCCGCACTGGCGCCCGGAGGCGCGCGGCCTCATCGCCGGCCTCGATCTCGGGACCACCGCCGGCCACCTCGCGCGCGCCGTGCTGGAGGGGATCGCGTTCCAGATCTTCGACCTCGCGGAGGCAATGCGCGAGGAGGCGGGCCGCTCTTTCCCGGCGTTCCGCGTGGATGGCGGCGCTTCTTCGAACGACCTGCTGATGCAGTTCCAGGCCGACCTGCTCCAGGTGCCGGTGGAGCGGCCGCGGATGATCGAGACCACCGCGCTCGGCGCCGCCTTCCTCGCCGGCCTCGCCACCGGCGTGTGGACGGGGCGCGAGGAGATCGCGCGGTCGTTCAAGATCGGGAAGCGGTTCGAGCCGAGGATGAAGCCGGCGGACCGGGATCGGGCGCTGGCGAAGTGGCGGCGGGCGGTGGGCTCGGCGTAGCGCGGCGCAGGCGCGGCACGACGAGCAGCGCCGCGCCGTACGCCGCGAAGGCGACGAAGAGCGTGGCCGGGCGGCTCCGCGACACGTCCTCGACGAGCAGCTTCAGCCCGGTGAGCGCGAGCAGCGGATAGACGAGCCAGCGCGCCTCGCACCACCCTTCCGAGCGCCCGAGGAAGGCGAGTGCGAAGGTGCCGCCCACGAGCACCGCGGTGCGCAGGGTGGCGACGGCCCCCGGATCCGCCGCGGGCCCGCGCGCGGCGAGCGGCGCGAGCCAGCCGAGCAGCACGCCCTCCGAGGCCACCGCGATTGCCGCCACGAGCGCGAGGCGCGGCACGCGCTCGCGAAAGGTCCCGCGCGCCTCCGACCCGAGGCCGGCCGCCACCGCGGCGAGGGCGAGGGTCGTGAGGGCGGCGGGGCCGGCCCGCTCGAAGGCGCCGCCCGCGGAAGAGAACGTCGCACGCGCCGCCGCGCCAAGGAGCCCGCTCGTGGCCACCGCCGCGACGCCGTAGGCGGCCGCGTGCGCGCCGAGCGTGCGGCGGCCGTGGCGGCGCGCCAGGACGGCCACCGCGGCCGCGAGGGCGCCCAGCGCGATCGGCAGCGCCGCACCGGGCAGCGCGAGCGCGGCGCCCGCGAGCACGAAGACGATCGCGACCGACGTGTAGAAGACGAAGTTCGCCTTCGCGCGCTCCTGACGCTCCACGAACGCGAAGGACACGGCGTACGCCGCGGCGCCCATCGCGACGCTCGCCACGCCGAGCGCCACCTCGCCGGTACCGGAGCGCGCGGCGACGAGCGCGCCACCGCCGAGCCCCACCGCGAGGAGCGCCGCCGTCTGCACCACCTCGAAGAGGACCACCGGCCGGCGCAGGTAGAGCGTGCGTGCGGCGATGCTGCCGAGCCACGGGGCGAGCAGCGCGAGCTCCACCGCGAGCAGCGTGCCCGGGCCCTCGGCGGCCCGGGGGTTCATCGCGCGGGCGACGAGCGCGAGCACCGCCAGGTTCGTCGCGATCGCGATCGGCCAGCGGAGCCAGATCCAGTCGAGCACGTAGCCGAGCCACAGCGGCGCGACGCCGAGCGCCACGAGGTAGAGGATCGGCGGCGCGAGCCGGCCGCCGAAAGGCATGAGCGCCACGGCGGTGGCCGCGCCGCCGAGGGCGACGAGCCACGCGAGCGCCTCGAACCGGCGCCGAGCGGCGACGGCGAGGGCCACGGCCGTGAACGCCGCCAGGAGCGCTGCGGCCACGGCGGGGGAGAGGAGCCGGAAGCGCGAGGCGGCCTCGAAGAGGAGCGGGAAGCCGATGACCACGGCCGCGGCAGCGTGGAAGCCGGCGCTGGTCCGGCGGCCGTGCGCGGCGGCCCGGTCCGCGATCGCGATCCAGGTCCCGGCGTACGCGAGGCCTGCCGTGACCCCAGCCCACGCAGAGAGGGTGCCGGCGTCGGTGAGGGCGCGCAGGAGGAACGCGCCCGCGAGCACGAGGAGGGTGCGCCCGACGAACGTGACGGTCCCGCCGAGGGCGGCGAGCTCGGCCCGGTCGGCGGCGCGCGCCGCTGCGGCGTCGGGCCGTGCAGGGGGTGCCGTGCGCCGCGCCGGAGTCCGGCTGCGCTCCATCGCCGCGACCCGCCCCTCGAGCCGCTCCAGAGCCTCCGACAGCACCGCGACTCGCGCCTCGAGCTCGGCTACCCGGTCGGACATGAGGCCCCCTATGGGGTGCGACAGTCTGTCCCCGGGCCCAGCAGAGCACGCGCGCGCTCACCTGTCATGACGCCAGGAGTTCCTGGAGCAATCCGGGGCCGTTGCAGGGCTTCCGGCGGCGAAAGCTCAGCCGTCCAGCGCCTCGAGGGCCTCCTCCACGGTGCCTGCCCCGCACAGCTCGAGCCCCGCCGGCGCCTCCACCTGCCGCGCGTTCGCCGCCGGCAGCACTGCGCGCGTGAAGCCGAGCCGCGCCGCCTCGGCGAGCCGCGCCTCCGCCTGCGCCACCGCCCGGACCTCGCCGGCGAGCCCCACCTCCCCGAGCACGATGGTGCGGGCGGGGATGGCGCGGTCGCGGAACGACGACGCGAGCGAGGCGCAGCAGGCGAGGTCGGACGCGGGGTCGTCGAGCGTGAGCCCGCCCGCCACGTTCACGAAGAGATCGCAGCCGAGCACGTCGAGCCCCACCTTCTTCTCGAGCACGGCGGCGAGGAGCGCCACGCGGTTCCCGTCGAGGCCTAGCGCGGTGCGCCGCGGCGTGCCGTAGCCGGTGGGCGACACGAGCGCCTGCACCTCCACGAGCACCGTGCGCGTGCCGGAGAGCGCGGCGGTGACGGAGCTGCCCGACGCGCCCTCGGGCCGCTCGGAGAGGAAGAGCGCCGACGGGTTCGGTACCTCGGCGAGGCCGCGCGCCTTCATCTCGAAGACGCCGATCTCGCTCGCCGAGCCGAAGCGGTTCTTGTGCGCGCGGAGCACGCGGTACGGGTGGGCGCCGCCGCCCTCGAAGTAGAGCACGGTGTCGACCATGTGCTCGAGCACGCGCGGCCCGGCGATGGCGCCGTCCTTCGTGACGTGGCCGACGAGGAAGGTGGGCGTCTCGGTGGTCTTCGCGTACGCCATGAGGCGCGCCGAGACCTCGCGGATCTGCGAGACGGTGCCGGGCGCGCTCTGGAGCTCCGGCAGGTACTGCGTCTGGATCGAGTCGATCGCCAGCACCGCGGGCCCGAGCTGCTCGGCGGCGTGGAGCACCTTCGTCGCGTCGGTCTCGGCGTAGAGGTGGAGGTTGGGGGCCGAGACCCCGAGCCGGTCGGCGCGCAGCTTCACCTGCCGCGCCGACTCCTCGCCGGTGACGTAGAGCACCGGCTTCTCGCCGGCCCCGCGCGCGAGCTGCTCGAGCGCGGCGAGGAGGAGCGTGCTCTTTCCGATCCCCGGATCGCCTCCGAGGAGCGCGAGGCAGCCCGGCACCACGCCGCCGCCGAGCACCCGGTCGAGCTCCCCGATGCCGGTCCGCAGCCGCGCGTCCTCGCTCGCGGTGACGTCGCCGAGCGGGATCGGCCGCATCGGCGAGCTCCCGGCGGAGAAGGTGGCGCGCGCGTGCCGTGGCTCGGGCGCGACCACCTCCTCGTGCAGCGTGTTCCACTGGCGGCACGACGGGCACTGGCCGAGCCACTTCGGCGAGGTGTGGCCGCACTCCGCGCAGGCGTAGGCGGTCTTTGGCTTCGAGGTGGCGACGCGGGCCATGGCGCGCAGGCTCGCACGGGGGGCTGACGGTCCCTCGCTCCGGCCTTCGCGCCCGTCGCACCAGCACGGCGGACCCCCTCGGGCGACGGCGCGTGGAGCGCGCGGAGTGCCAGGATCCTGCACGGCGCTGCGCTCGGCGCCGGGGAGGGCACATGCACACGATCGACACGAGCCGCCTGGACCTGCGGGACGCGGTCGACCTCGCCATCCAGATCGGGGAGGACGCACGCCGGCGCTACGTCGAGCTCGCGGCCCGCGTCGGCGGGCGGTACGCCGGCGATGCGGACGAGGTGTTCCGCACGATGGCGGAGCTCGAGGAGCGCCACGAGCAGCGGCTCGCCGATCGCCGCCGGCGCGTGTTCGGCGACGTGCCGCCGCGGATCGTGGGCGACGCGCTCGACGAGGTCGAGCCGGCCGAGCTCGGCGCGATCCGCGTCTTCATGGGGCCGCGCGACGCGGTGCGAGTGGCGCTCGACGCCGAGAAGCGCGCGTTCGAGTTCTACGACTCCGCCTCGCGCCACGCGGTCGATCCGGCGGTGCGGATCTTCTTCGAGGAGCAGCGGGCCGATCAGGCGGACCACTGCCGGACGCTCGAGGCCTGGATGCGCGCGGCGCCGGGAGGGCCGGATCTCGAGGAGGACGAGGCGGATCCGCCGGGCTCGGACGCGGGGTAGCCGCCCCGGGGCGGCGGGGTGGCGCAGCTCGTCAACCACCCTCGACAGGAAGGTTGACGACGGATCGGCCGCCTGCCATCGTCGGCGGCCATGACGAAGACGCTGCCCCCGGGGATCGAGCCGATCTCGGCCGACGAGGCCCGACGACTCATCCGACAGACGCAGGAGCCGGCCCTCTCTGCGCTGATGGCGCGCGCGAAGGCGGTGCGCGAGGCCGTGCACGGTAACGCCGTCTCGCTCTGCGGCATCACGAACGCGAAGAGCGGCCGCTGCGCCGAGAACTGCGGCTTCTGCTCGCAGTCGGCCCACTTCGAGAACACCGGCGCCCCCGAGTTCCCGATGATCTCCGCGCGCGAGATCGCGGACCAGGCGAAGGCCGCCGAGGCCGCGGGCGCGCGCGAGTTCTCGGTGGTCACCTCCGGCACCCGGCTCGCGAGGGAGGAGGAGCTCGCGACGGTGGAGGAGGCGCTCGCGCTCCTCTCCGAGGAGACCGGGATGATGCGCTGCGCGTCGCTCGGCCTCATGCGCATGCCCGAGCTCGAGCGGCTCCACGCCGCCGGCCTGCAGAGCTTCCACCACAACCTCGAGACGGCGCGCAGCCACTTCGACCACGTCTGCACGACGCACACCTACGACGAGCAGCTCGAGACCATCCGCGCCGCCAAGGCGGTGGGGCTGAAGCTCTGCTCGGGCGGCATCCTCGGCATGGGCGAGACGCCCGACCAGCGGGTGGAGCTCGCGGAGACGATTCGCGAGCTCGGCGTCGACTGCGTGCCGATGAACTTCCTGAACCCGCGGCCGGGCACGCCGATGGCGAACGTGAAGGCCATCACCCCCGAGGAGTGCCTCGCCGCGATCGCGGTCTACCGGCTCATGATGCCGGCCGCGCACATCTTCGTGATGGGCGGGCGCGAGGTGAACCTGGGCGACCGGCAGGACCTCATCTTCGAGGCGGGCGCCGACGGCACGATGGTGGGGAACTACCTCACGAGCGCCGGGACGACGCCCGACGCGGTGCAGGCCATGGTCCGCTCGCACGGGCTCGAGGTGCGCGGGCCGGACGGCGCGTGCGGGACCTTCTGCGGGACCGCGCCGCGCGAGACCACCTGGAACACGCGCGCGCTCGGCCACGGCAAGCTCCCGGTCGTCCGGTGACCTCCGCGCTCGGCTGGATCCCGGGCGCCCTCGAGGAGCTCGACGCGCGCGGGCTCCGGCGCACGATCGAGCCGCTCTCCACGTGGCAGGCGCCGGTGGTGGAGGTGCTCGGTCGCCGGCTCGTGAACCTCTGCTCGAACGACTACCTCGCCCTCGCGTCCGATCCGCGGCTCCGGCGCGCGGCGGCCGAGGCGGCGGAGCGGGAAGGGGCCGGGAGCGGCGCCGCGAGGCTCGTCGCGG
>Ga0318492_10000394_pt1 | contig 12561 bp, 10 predicted proteins | sample GRESIP108b1f22_FD_203292 | JGI IMG/M metagenome (GOLD analysis project Ga0318492, IMG submission 203292) | Tropical soil microbial communities from Luquillo Experimental Forest, Puerto Rico - GRE.SIPMG.108b1f22 | ecosystem: Environmental > Terrestrial > Soil > Tropical forest > Bulk soil... | reverse complement strand
GTGCACTACAGCGGCGCCGCCGCCGAGCTCGCCGGGTTCGCCGAACGGACCGGGGTGCCGGTCGCCGAAACCCAGGCGGGCAAGGGGGCGCTGGCCTACGACCACCCGGCGGCGGTGGGCGCGATCGGTGCCACCGGGTCCACCGCCGCCAATGCCATCGCCGCCGAGGCGGACCTGGTGATTGGGGCCGGTACCCGCTGGAGCGACTTCACCACCGCGAGCAGCAGCCTGTTCAGCAACCCGGCGGTGCGGTTCATCGGGCTCAATGTGGCCGCACCGGACGCGGCCAAGCTGTCCGCGCTGCCGCTGCTGGCGGACGCCCGGGCGGGCCTGGCCGACCTGGCCGCGGCGGTGGGTGACTGGCACGCCGACCCGGCCTACACGGCCGCCGCCGGCCGGCGCGCGGCGGCCTGGGACGCGGTGGTGGAGCGCGCCTACCATCTGGGGCACCAGCCGCTCCCGGCCCAGTCCGAGGTGATCGGCGCGGTGAACGAGGCCAGCGAGCCGCGGGACGTGGTGGTCTGCGCGGCCGGCAGCATGCCCGGCGACCTGCACAAGCTGTGGCGCACCCGGGACAGCAAGGGCTATCACGTCGAATACGGCTACTCGTGCATGGGCTATGAGATCGCCGGCGGTCTCGGGGTCAAGCTGGCCGCCCCGGACCGGGAAGTGTTCGTGCTGGTGGGCGACGGGTCTTACCTCATGCTCAGCGCCGAGCTGGTCACCTGCCTGGCCGAGGGCATCAAGCTGGTGGTGGTGCTGGTGGACAATCACGGCTTCCAGTCCATCGGCAGCCTGTCCGCGTCGATCGGGTCGGCCGGGTTCGGCACCCGCTACCGGTACCGCGATCCGGCGACCGGCCAGCTGGATGGCGGCCTCCTGCCCGTCGACCTGGCGGCGAACGCGGCCAGCCTGGGCGCGCACGCGGTCCGGGCAGCCTCGGTCGGCGAGCTGAGCAAGGCGCTGGCGGCCGCACGGGCGGCCAGCCAGACCACGGTGATCCAGATCGAGACCGACCCGTCGGTGCCCGCCCCGGGCTCGGATGCCTGGTGGGACGTGCCGGTCGCGGAGGTCTCAGAACTGCCCGCGACCAGGGTCGCCCGCGCGGCCTACGAGGATGCCAAACGCCGCCAGCGGCCGCGGTACCGCCCGTCCCGGCCCGGCTGACCAGCGCGCATGGCAGGCTTTGCTACTCGGGCCAGCTACGCGATAATGACATTGTCCGTACAAATGAGTTAACGCGCAGAAAGCCGCCGATCAGCGTGCTACCGGAACCCGACACCGCCGTCTCCGATGCCATCGTCATCGACCGGACGAGCCCGGTGCCGCTCTACTTCCAGCTTGCCCAGCAGTACGAGACCGCGATCCGCTCGGGCGCGCTCCAGGTGGGCTCCCGGCTGGACAACGAGGCGGATCTGGCGGTGCGGCTGGGCCTGTCCCGGCCGACCGTCCGGGCCGCGTTCCTGTACCTGTCGAATAAGGGCCTGGTGGTCCGCAAGCGCGGGGCCGGCACTCTGGTCGCCAAGGAGAAGATCGACCGGGACGTCGAGCTGACCAGCCTGTATGACGACCTGGTGGCAGCCGGGCGGGGGCCGGCCACGCAGGTGATCCGCAACGAGGTGAGCCACGCCAGCGAGCGGGTGGCGCGGGCGCTGCAGCTGCCCGAACGGGCGCTGGTGATCAGCCTGGAGCGGATCCGGCTGGCCGACGGCGAGCCGATCGCGCTGATGCACAACTTCCTGCCCGCCGCGCTGGTCCACCTGTCCAGCGAGATGCTGGCCGAGCACGGCCTGTATGAACTGCTGCGGGCATCCGGGATCCGGCTCGGGTCGGCCACCCAGCGGATGTCGGCCAAGAACGCCTCCGCCACCGAGGCCCGGATCCTCAAGGAGACTCGCGGCGCCGCGCTGCTGACCATGGAGCGGACCGCCTATGACGAGAACGGCCGGCCGGTCGAGTTCGCGCAGCACCTGTACCGGGCATCCCGGTATGCCTTCACGACCAGCATGTCCCGGCTCACTGCCGCCCCGGCGCCCGCCGGGCCGCACTAGATCCCCGCCGGATCCTCTTCCTCGGGCTCGTCGTACCAGCGGACCCGGTCGCCGGCCCGGCTGCGCAGCCGCCATTTCATGCTCTTGGGCTCGGCGTCGATGCGGTCCTTCAGCGATGCCAGGCGGCCGGCGACCGTCTGCTGCTCATCAGGCGCCAGCCCGGAGCCGGGCAGGTTGGCCAGCGACCGCTCGATGTTGAGCTGGCAGGTGCGCCACAGCCCCCAGTCGCGGGCGCACAGGCCGGCGATGAAGGCGGCACCGATCTGGGCCCCGGCGCCGTCCCCCACGTCGTGGTGGAACAGCAGATTGTAGATGTCGCCCTGGTCGTTGCCGGTCAGCTCGACGATCTGCAGCTTGGTCAGCAGCAGTTCCTCCCGCGGCACGGTCAGCTCGTCGCGGTCCAGCCGGGCGGTGAGCGGGAGGGTGTGGCACATCGCGAACTCGCCCACGAACACGTCCAGGTGACGCCGGTTGGCCAGATCGTGGAACAGCAGCCGCCGGGAGCCGCGCAGCGCGTTGAACATCTCCTCGCCGTGGTAGCCGGCCTGCCCGAGCAGGGCCACGGTGGCCTTGCTGGTGCCCTGGGCGGCGGCGAGGTCGATGTCCTTGACTCGCCGGGGCAGCCGCGGCTGCGCGTCCGGTGCCTGCAGCAGGATGCCCACCCCGCCGAGCGCGCGCAGCAGCAGGCCCTGCTGGCCGGCCAGCGCGATCAGCCGCCGGGTCTCGGCCACCGGGTCGGCCAGTGGGCCGCCGGCCACCCCGGCTATCCGGTCGTCAGCAGGAAGTCCAGGCACGTCCCGTCCTCGGCGAGATCCACCACCGCGCCCCGCAGCACGCCTGAAGAGTAGTCGCTGCCCGGGTTGAGGCACAGGGTCCGGCCGATCTTCTGCACCCCGCGCGCGACTCGTGGATGTGACCGTGCAGCCCGACCCCCGGCTGGTACTTCTTGATCGCGTCCCGGACTGCGTGGCTGCCCACCGGCACGATGCTGGGCCGGCCACCGCGGATGACCGGCTTGAGGCTGGCGTCCAGTTCGGGCGCGTCGTCCAGGGTGGACCCGTAGGGCGGGCAGTGGAAGTTGAGCAGCAGCTTGGTGCCCTCGGGGAGGGGCTCGAGCATGTCGTCGATCCGCTTGGCCAGTTCCTCCTCCGGCGCCTCGCGCTCGGTGTTCCACGGCGTGGGCGGCACCATGCCCAGGCTGGCCATCGTGACCGGGCCCAGCTCGCAGACTGTGAACGAGGGGAATTCCACCCGCTCGTCCGCGGCCAGCACCGGGTCGGCGCTTGCCGGGTCGTCGTTGCCGGGGGTGATGATGCAGCGGACGGCCGGGTCCAGCCGCTCGGCGGCCAGCTGGCACCAGCGCCGGACCTGGGCCTCGATCTCGGCCTGGAACAGCGCCGCCAGTTCGGCCGGGTTGGATCTGAGCCGGGCCAGTTGGTCGTCGTCCATCTGCACCGGGTAGAACCCGCGCTTCCGGAAGTCGGCGGCCAGCCGGTCGTACTCGGCCAGCGGCACGGTCATCTCCTGGCCGTCCATGCTGGCGGTCCAGGACTCGCCCCGGCGCAGCACTGGGACCAGGGCCTTGCCGGCGAAATCGCCGCCGAGGATGAGTGCGTCGGGTTCGTAGACCTTGGCGGCGGCGAGGAACTTGCGGAAGCAGACCTCGGAGCCGTGCAGGTCGGTCGCGAAAAAGAGGCGCAGGGCGCGCCTCTTTTTCGGCTGGCGGAAGACCGGCATGCGTCAGTCCGGCGGCAGTTCGTGCATGGCGAGCGAGATGTCCAGCGCGTTGCGCCGGCGCCGGACCGCCCGGGCGATGACGTAGATCACCGGTCCCGCGCCCAGCACCACTATCAGGGTGATGGTCGACGGGACGCTGAACTTGCCGTAGACCGACGGGTGGATGAGGATCTCGATGACCACGAACAGGGCGAGAATGGTGGTGACCCAGCCGGCCGTGGCGACCTTGCGCAGGAACGACTGCCGCTCGGCCTCAGACGCGCCGGAATGTGTGATCAGGTCCGGCCGCCGGGACGGCAGGAAGGCCGCGGCCACCCCGCCGGCCAGCAGGATCAGCGCGAAGAACAGGCTCTGCTGGGACACGATGTTGCCGAGGTTGACGTAGCTGGTCACGTAGCAGAACGCGGCACCCACGACCAGCACAATCGCGATGGCCACGTTCGGCGCGTGGTTGCGCTCGCCCACCTTGGCCACACTGACCGGCAGCAGCCGGTCGAAGGCCTGGGCGAACAGCACCCGGGTGGTGACCGTCACGAACGCCAGGTTGACCGCGATCTCCGCGAGCGGCACCGCGGTGGCGAACAGGATCCTGGCGATCGGGTTGGAGGTGAGGACCATCCCGTAGCCGAGGCCGCCCGCCACCGGGCTGAGGCTGGTGATCTTCCCGTAGGCGACCGGGTTGCTCGCCCCCAGACTGGCCTGGGCCTGCATGAACGGCAGCCCGATCCGGGCCCGCAGCAGCGCCCAGGTGCCGACCCACAGCACTACCAGAACTGCCAGGCTGACGACCGAGGCGTAGAGGTAGGTGCGGCCGGGCCGCCGCAGCTCACCGCCGACGTAGTAGGAGTAGAGCACGCCGTTGTAGTTCAGCACCATGAACGGGATGATCCAGATGGCGGAGGCGATCGCGGTGCCGAACACCACCCCGCTGGCCTTCCCGGAGGCGATGATCGCCGTGTAGGCGCCAGGACGGTGGCTGTAACTGGCAAGCGCGGCGGCGAAGTCGGCCTTGGAGTTGAAGGCCAGCACCAGCATCAGTACCACCAAGGCCAGCAGCTGCAGCACCATGAGGGCAAGGATGATCCGGGCGACGATCTTGACCCGGTACAGCGAGAGCAGCGCGACGATCACCATCACGATCAGGCTGATCCCGAACACCCAGCCGGTGCTGGTCACCGTGTTGGCGGCGTTCGTCAGGCTGCTGCTGTTGAACACCGTGCCCAGGCCGCTCAGCATGAACGGGGTGAACTGCGCCGCGAAGTGCGCGTTCGTCGACAGGACGTAGGTGAAGACCACGGCGGTGGCCAGGCCCGCGATCGACCCCACCACCGGGGACACGATCCGGGTCAGGTAGACGTACTCGCCGCCGGCCCGGGGCACCGCGCGCAGCAGGTAGCGGTAGGCGAACATGGCGATCAGCCAGATCCCCGCGGCTACCAGCAGCGGCAGGTAAAAATCGGCCTGGGGGAAGGTGGTCAGGCCCGCGTTGAAGTTGATGAAGGTGTTCACCACGGCCACTGCCGCCAGCGAGATGGCGATGGCGGCCGGGATGCCGAGTTCCCGGACCAGGCCCGAGGTCTGCCTGATGAACAGCCGTCCGGCCTCGGCAGGGGGCGACGTTCCCCCCGTTACCTCTCCACTTGCCACTTCCGACCTCCTGTCACAGGAGCCGCCAAGACGGGGGAATACAGGGCCAACGGGCGGCGCCGGCCAGCAGTCCGGCGCGGGGCCCCCTCGGTTCCTCACCATATGGTTAGGTTCGGACAAGAAATTGTCAATATCTACAGACATACGGCCGCAGCGCCAGCTTGGCCCCGGCCGGTGGCGCACAGACGTCGAGATGTCACTGACAGTTCGCCTGGCTGTCACGGTGCCGCGCCCGTCCCTTCGGGACTGGCCGGCGAACTTAGAGGTGTGCGGATCGCATATGTCACCGAGTCCTTCCCCCCCGATGTCAATGGCGTGGCGCACACCGCGATGCGGGTCGCCGACCACCTGCTCAGCCGGGGCCACCAGCCGCTGGTCATAGCGCCCGAGCCAGCCAGCGGGCTGCGCCGGCCGGACAGCACCTTCGGCTACCCGGTGGCCCGGGTACCGTCGGTCGCCCTTCCCCTCTACCCCGGCTTCCGGATCGGCGTGCCCGGGCAGAGCATCCGCGCCGAGATCGCCGCGCACGGTGCCGACCTGGTCCACCTCGCCGGGCCATTCGTGCTCGGCGCCAGCGGAAGTGCCGCCGCCCGGCGGCTCGGGCTGCCCGTCGTCGCGGTGTACGCCACCGACATGGCCGCCTACGCCCGCGCGTATCACACCGGTCCGGTCGGCCAGGCGATTTGCTGGCGGCGGCTGCGCCAGCTGCACAACGCGGCCGGCCGGACCCTTGCCCCGTCCACCGCGGCGGCCGCCGACCTGGCGGCCCACGGCATCGAACGGATCCACCTGTGGGGCCGCGGCGTGGACACCAGCCGGTTCGACCCGGCCCGGCGCAGTACCCGGGTGCGTGCCCGGCTGGCGCCCGGCGGTGAGGTGATCGCCGGCTACGTCGGCCGGCTCGCCGTGGAAAAGCGGCTGGACCTGCTGGCCGGGGTGGCGTCGCTGGCCGGGGTCCGGCTGGTAATCGTCGGCGGCGGCCCGGCCGAGGAAGCCGCCCGGCAGGCGCTGCCAGGCGCGCTGTTCCTCGGCCCGGCACACGGCGACCAGCTCGCCACGCTGTACGCCAGCCTCGACATCTTCGTGCACGCCGGGCCGCATGACACCTACGGCAACACGCTGCAGGAGGCGGCGGCCAGCGGGCTGCCGGTGGTGGCACCGGCCGCAGGCGGCCCGCTCGACCTGGTGGCGGATGGGGTAACCGGGTTCCTGGTGCAGCCGGGCAGCGCGGACGCGCTCGCCGGGGCGGTGGCCCGGCTGGCCGCCGACCCCCTGCTGCGGGCGGCACAGGGGAGCGCCGCCCGGCGGGTCATGCTCGGCCGTGGCTGGGCCCCGATCTGTGACGAGCTGATCGGCCACTACCAGGCGGTACTCACGGCCGGCCACCAGGCCCACAGCCAGCTCAAGGCGGCGGCATGACCACCTACACCGCGCTTGGCGACTCGATCACCCTCGGCATCGGCGACCCGGTCCGCCCGGTGCGGCCGGGTGGGCCGCGCTGGCGGGGCTGGGCGGTGCTGCTCGCGGACAGCCTGGACCAGCCGAGCCTGCATATCCTGGCCGCCAGCGGCGGGCGGGCAGCTGATGTCGAGAGCACCCAGCTGCCCAGGGCACTTCAGCTCCGTCCCGATCTGGCCAGCGTGGTGTTCGGCATCAACGACACGCTGCGGCCGGGCTTCGACCCCGATGGCTTCGCCGCCACCGCCGCCCACGTGGTGGGTGCGCTGCGGGCCGCGGGCGCAGACGTACTCACCATGCGGCTGCCCGACCCTGGCCGGATGCTCGGGCTGCCCGGCCCGCTGGCCCGGCCGCTGGCCTGGCGGGCACGCCAGCTCAACCACGTGATGGACGGCATCGCCGACCGGTTCGGCACCCTGCACTTCGACGCAGCCGACGATCCCGAGACCTACGACCGGCGGATGTGGGCGGTCGACCGGCTGCACCCGAGCGAACGCGGGCACCGGCTCATCGCCCGCCGCTTCCATGCCCTGCTGGCCGCGGCCGGCCATCGGCTCGGGCCCCCGCCGGACGCCGAGCCGCACAACCCGCCGCCCAGCCGGTTGGCCGAGTTCGGCTGGCTGGCCACCAAGGGCACCGCCTGGGTGGTGCGCCGGTCCACCGATCTGGTGCCCCACCTGCTGGCCACCGCTATCCGCGAGTGGCCGGCCGGGCCGGAGGGGCCTGCCGCAGCGGGCACGCCCAGTGCCGAGCCGGCCGCACTGGCGCCCAGCGACGGCTAGGCCCGCCCAGCCGCCCGTAGCGAGGAGCGGCTGCTCGCCGCCGGTTACGTGCTGGAAAGAGCGGCCTGGGGCTAGCGCGTGTCCTGTCCGGCCAGCAGGCCGGCGGCCGGTCCCCGGGCCCGGCCGGGGATCAGGGTGACATGGTGGAGGAACCGCCAGCGCTTACCGGTCAGCAGGAACTCGCCACTTGCGGGCAGCGCCGCGATCCCGTTCAGCACCGCCTGCGGATCCCGTCGGTGCCGCTCGCCCAGCCGCCGCGCGTCCACGATGTCGGTGACCTCGCCGCTGCCAGGGTCGATCCCGGCCAGGTAAGGCCGGCCCAGGATGTTGGCCCAGATCCGGCCGCCGGCCCAGGCCAGGTCATTCAGCCCGGCCACCCGCTCGCCTTCGCAGCGGACCCTGACCATGCCCAGCGATGCCAGCGTCTGCGGGTCGCGGCGGATCAGCTCGCTGCTGCCATCGCTGGTCATCAGGTACTCGCCGGCCTCACAGATGCCCCAGCCCTCCCGGTTGTAGGAGATCGTGGCCAGCAGCTGGAGCGAGTCCGGATGCCAGCGCAGTGCGGTCCGCTCCTGCCAGGTGAGCTGCCAGATGGCCCCGCCCGCCAGGCAGATACCCTCCGCGAACAGTTCCGGCGGCAGCGCCGCGCACGCCTCCGGCTCGCTGGCACCCAGCGGGTACCGGCGCAGCGCCGACTCCCCGTACTGGCCGGTGCTCTCCCAGACGGTGCCGCCGGTGACGATGAGGCCCTGGGTGAAGCCGCGGCCGGGATGGGGCAGCCGGCGCAGCACCTGCACCCGGTGGAACCTCATGCCCGGCCGGCGGATCCGCCACCGGCCCGGCCCGCCAGCCACCGGGCCACCGCCGGGCGCAGCGGCCGGTCGGCGTACCCGCCGCCCGATAGCCCGGCCCGCCGCTCGAAGACGTTGCGCGCGCCGAAGTCGCCGGTGAGCAGCCAGGACCAGGCCGCGGCGAGGAAGTAGAGCGGGAGCAGGAGCAGGCCTGCGCAGCAGGCGAACTGGGTCGCGTGCCGCGCCTCGTGCACCAGCAGCGCCTCCGCCCGGGCCAGCTCGTCCCGGCCGGCCTTGGTGAGGATCACGTTCCCGAGTGTGAACGCCGGGGCGGGCGGCACCGGCAGCCGGTACCGCTCCCCGATCAGCAGCCCGTCCTCACCCTGGGCAAGCCGGGCCCGCCCGGCGGCGGCCACCAGGACACCGGCCAGGGTGGACCCGTTGACCAGGTTGGCGACCAGCCGCACCCGGTAGGCGGCCCGCATCCGCCGGTCAGCGCCCGGGCTGGTCCGGCGCCGGGGTGCTGGCCACGCCCTGGGGCAGCCAGAGCGGCTTCGGCGCGGCCGGCATGGTCATGCGGACCTTGCTGTGCTCACGGTGCGCCTGCACCGCGCTGGCGTGGTACTCCTCGAGCTGCCGGACGAAGCCCGCGTCCCCGTACGGCCGCCCGTCCACCAGCGGGCCCTCGCTGTGCTCGAAGATAGCGGCGATGTCCTCCCCGGTGAGGGTCTTGTGCGTCTCCAGCGCGTGCGCGATGCACAGGATCTCGCCGCGGTTGTCCCGCAGGATGTCGCTGACCTGCCGCAGCAGCCGGTCGAGGTTGTCCTCGATCCGGTCGGCCAGCGCGCGCCGCATCTCCGCTTCCGCGTTGCCCTTCTTCTGGCCGACCTGGCCGCCGCCGGGCGAGCCCACCTCCAGCCGGCGGGCGGTGGAGTAGGAGGACACGGTGTTCCCCATGCCCCAGAAGCCCTCCATGAACGAGGCCACGGCGGTCGCCGACTCCAGATCCCCGGACACACCGGACGAGCTGTCGTCGCCGAAGAACATCTTCTCCCCGGCCAGCGATGCCAGCGACACCAAGATGTCGCTCTCATACTCACTGCGCCACCCGGTGAACTGGTCTTCCGGCTTGATGCTGGCCACCATGCCGAGGTAGGTGCTGCCCTTCTCGATGGTCGCGAGGTCGATCTCCATGTGCTGCCGGGTGCGGTAGGCGATCAGCGCGTGGCATGCCTCGTGGATCGCCACCGCGTGCCGTTCCCGCTCGATGTACTCAACATCCTCCGGCGGGCCGAGGTCCTTGAGTTGCTTGGCCCGGATGACGTCCTGCCAGGTAATGACGTCCCGGCCGTCCCGAATGGCGGTGATCAGCGCCTCGTTGACCATGTCCTTGATGGTGGCGCCGGTGGCGTAGGGGGTGATGACGGCCAGCTTGTCGACCTGGTCGGGGGTGAGCTCGTGCCGGACCTTGGCCAGGTAACCCTCGTAAGTCCGGACCCGGCCGGCCTTGGACGGGTAGCCCACCTTGTAGATGCGGTCGATCCGGCCGGGCCGCAGCAGCGCCGGATCCAGCGCCTCCGGCATGTTGCTAGCCATCATGACCAGGATCCGGTACTTGGGTGGCGGCTTCGGCCGCATGCCGAACACCCGGCGCACATGGCGGTTGATGAACCCGCGCGGCTTCTTCAGCCCGGACAGTTCGGTGAGCAGCGCCTGCAGCGTGCCCATGCCGCCGCCGCCGCCCATGCCGCCGCCGCCGCCGACCGGCATTATCTGCCGGTCCCGGCGGCCACGCGGGACGTCCTCGATGGATGGCCGCATGGACCGCTCGAAGAGCGCCCACTGCACGTCGGGTGACAGGTAGGAGAAGCCGTTGCAGGGCGCCTGGTGCGGCGCCGGCGTGGCCATGCCTGGGCCGTTGGGGCCGCCCTGCGCGAGCGAGCCGCGGTTGCCCAGCGAGTCTGCCTCGTCGAAGAAGACGATGACGCCGCCGTACCGCAGGGCCAGCTTCCGCAGCTTGCGGAACAGCCCCTTCACCTTCAGCACGCCGACGCCGAAGAACATGTTGATAAACGCGCCCGGATCCACGAAAACGTATGGCTTGCCGGTCTCGCCGGCCACCGCCTCCGCCATCAGTGTCTTGCCGGTGCCTGGCGGTCCCCAGAGCAGGATCCCGCCCGGCACATAACCGCCCTTTGACTCGATCCGCTCCGGGTGCTCCAGGTAGAGGATGTTCTCCTGCACCCGCGCCAGCACATGATCCTGGCCCCAGACATCGGAGAACCGGGTCTTGATGTCGTCGGGGAAGTACACGTCCACCCCGCCGCGGGACAGGAACCAGAACAGCGCGGCGAACTGAATGAGCAGCAGGAAGATGTAGATCATGTACTGCAGGAACGTGGGGATTGCATGCCAGATAATGTGCGGCGCGGCCAGCAGTGCCTCGAACGGCGTGGTGTGCAGGATCTTCCCGGCCACCACCGCGAACACTGCGATCCACAGCACCCAGGTGAACACCCGCCGGAGCCGGAACCTGGTCCAGTCGGACAGCCGCCGGTGGGCCAGCCGGTCGGTCCCGCCGAAGACGGTATGGGTCCAGAATCGGTGATAGCCGGCCCAGTGCTCACTGATCAGGAAGTGGATCTGGCGCAGGGCCTCCAGCGCGAACAGCACGAACACCCAGGTGGCGGACCGGGCCTCGATCCGCATCGCGTCGGTAAACCCGATCTCCGGGTCGTTGGCCATCACCGACCAGACGAGAATGAACCAGATCAGGGTGAGCAGCAGCAGGAACTTGATCCGGTCCCACAATGCCAGCGGCTTGCGGGTGCGCCGGTCCTCATCCCGCGGCCGTTCGCCGGGCGGGACCAGACCCTCCGGCGGGCCCACGGGGGTTATAGTCATCAGCTGCTCCTGACGGTGAATGATTTCATCACGGTGTCTATCTCGCTCGCGTGCTTGGTATAGCAGCTGGCCGTGCAGTGCAGCACGAGCAGATAGAGCCTGGTGGCGTTGGCATTGGTGAAGGCGATCTGGTCGAACGTGTCAGTGCTCCCGTTCGGGAACGTGTAGTTGAAAATATCCCGGACCCCGTGCACGCCCTGGCCAGGGGTGAGCACCGCATCCTGCAGCAGGTGGAATCCGGTCAGCCCGAAGCCCCGCCCGGCGGCGCTCTGCCGGTCGGCCGGGGTCACCGGCAGGAACACGTCCCGCAGCGTGTTGTAGGACATCGCGTTCATCGCGGCCGCGCTCAGCGGCTCGACCAGCGCCAGTACGAACGGCTGCGTGGCAGAGGCACCGAGGATGTGGGCGGCGGACGGGACCGCGCTGCCGTCGTAACCTACCGACCACACGCCGTTGGGAATCGTGGCTGAGTTGCTCCCGCCCAGCGCGCGGGCCAGCGCCGTATCGCTCATCTTGTGCCAGCCGTTCGGGACCTTGAAGTAGGTCTGCGAGGCGGAATTCGCGACATAGGTGAACTGCGGCGCCCCGCAGGCAGCGACCATGACCCCGATCACGGTCAGGCCCAGGCCGGCGAGGCCCCTGCTGATCCACCTGCTCCTGCTCGCCAAACCGGCGTGACCTCCCTGCCCCCGTTTTCGTTTCGTTATCTGGAGTATCACTCGCGGGTGCGGCGCACGGATAGGGGCGGGCCGCAACCTGCACCCTCCTTTACACGTACGTCATGCTATGCGGGTTCCGGTGCGGCCGCCTGCCGCGGGCACAGCGGCCCGGGTGGGGCCCATGTGCCCGGGGAGATGGCAGTGGCGCCACTGGCGGTTGCCCGGCCGGCGCAGGCGGCGGCACTGGTTAGATGCCGTGCATGGAACCAGAACTGTTCACCGAGGAACACTCGGCGGAGGTGGTCGCGGCCAGCTTCGCCAGTGCCCCGCCCCGGCTCCGGCAGGTGCTCACCTCGCTGGTGGGCCATCTGCATGCCTTCATCAAGGAGGTGGCTCTGACCGAAGCGGAATGGGGGCAGGCGATCGAGTTCCTGACCGCCACCGGGCACCGGTGTGACGAGGTACGGCAGGAGTTCATCCTGCTCTCCGACGTGCTCGGGGTGTCGATGCTGGTTGAGACGATCAACCACCG
>Ga0318492_10000383_pt1 | contig 12659 bp, 12 predicted proteins | sample GRESIP108b1f22_FD_203292 | JGI IMG/M metagenome (GOLD analysis project Ga0318492, IMG submission 203292) | Tropical soil microbial communities from Luquillo Experimental Forest, Puerto Rico - GRE.SIPMG.108b1f22 | ecosystem: Environmental > Terrestrial > Soil > Tropical forest > Bulk soil... | reverse complement strand
TCGGCCTCCTGGCGCGCCTGCTCCCGGGCGGCGCGCCCGCGCTCCTCGCGAGCCCCCGCCTCGCGCTCCACGCCGCGATCCTGGTCGACGTCTGGAAGACGACGCCGTTCGTCGCGCTGGTGCTCCTCGCCGGTCTCCAGGCCATCCCCGACGACCTCGCCCGCGCGGCGCGCGTGGACGGCGCGTCGCCGCTGCGCATCCTCCGCTCGATCACGCTCCCCCTGCTCCGGCCGGCGATCCTGCTCGCGCTCCTCTTCCGCAGCCTCGACGCGTTCCGGGTCTTCGACGCGGTGTTCGTCCTCACCGACGGCGGCCCGGGGAACACCACCGAGCCGCTCTCGCTCTACGCCTACAAGACCCTCCTCCGCGCCGGGAGCTTCGGGCTCGGCTCGGCCATCTCCCTCGTGACGTTCCTGTGCGTGGCCGCGCTCGGGCTGGTCCAGGTGCGGCTGCTCGGCGGCCGCGAAGGGGCGCTCCGATGACCGGCCGGCGCGTCCTCCTCGCGGCGATCCCGTACCTCGCCTTCTTCCTCGTCCCGTTCGGCTGGCTCGTGCTCACCTCGCTCTGGCCGGACGCGGAGCTGGCGCGCCCCCTCCCCTCCCACCTCACGCTCGAGAGCTACCGCGCCGCGCTCGCGGGCGGCGGGCTCGCCCGCGCCGTCCTGAACTCGCTCGCGGTCGGGGTGACGACGACCGTGCTCGCCGTCGCGCTGGCCGCGCCGGCTGCGTTCGCGATCGCCGTGCTCGAGCTGCCCGGGCGCCGCGCGCTGCTCGCCGTGGCGCTCGCCATCTCGATGTTCCCGCCGATCGCCACGGCGAGCCCGCTCTACGTCGCGCTCCGCGCGGTGGGCCTCCTCGACACGCTCCCCGGCCTCGTCCTGCCCTATGCGAGCTTCTCGCTCCCGCTCGCGCTCTGGCTCCTCACCGCGACGTTCCGCGACCTGCCGCCCGATCTCTACCGCGCCGCCCGCGTGGACGGCTGCGGCCCGGCGACCGCGCTCCGGCGCGTCCTCCTGCCGGTCGCGGCGCCGGGCCTCGCCACCTCGGCGCTGCTCGTGTTCGTCTTCGCCTGGAACGAGCTCCTCTACGCGATCACCTTCATCTCGACCCCGTCCCGCCGCACCGTCCCGGTCGCGCTCGCCCTCTTCGCGGGCGAATACCGCGATCCCTGGGTCGTGCTCGCCGCGGCGTCCACGCTCGCCACCGTTCCGGTGGTGCTCGTCGCGGTCGTGTTCCAGCGACGCGTCGTGGCCGGGCTCACCGCCGGCGCGGTGAAGGGGTGAGCGGTGGCCCGGCTCGAGCTCGACCACGTCACGAAGACGTACGGCGCGGTCCCCGTGCTGCGGGGCGTATCCCTCGCGGTGGAGGACGGCGAGCTCCTCGCGGTGGTGGGACCGTCCGGCTGCGGGAAGTCCACGCTCCTCTCGGTGATCGCCGGCCTCGAGCCGCCGAGCGGCGGGGAGATCCGGATCGACGGCCGCGCCGTGAACGCGCTCTCCCCCCGGGAGCGCGACGTCGCCATGGTGTTCCAGAGCTACGCGCTCTACCCGCACATGACCGTGCGCCGGAACCTCGCCTTCCCGCTCGAGGTGGCGCGCGCGGGCCGCCGCGAGATCGCCGCGCGCGTGGACGAGGTCGCCGCGCTCCTCGGCCTCGCGCCCCTCCTCGACCGCCGTCCGGCGGAGCTCTCCGGCGGCCAGCGCCAGCGCGTCGCGCTCGGGCGCGCCCTGGTCCGCCGCCCGCGCCTGTTCCTCCTCGACGAGCCGCTCTCCAATCTCGACGCCGCGCTGCGCGTCTCGGTCCGGGGCGAGCTGAAGAAGCTGCACGAGCGGCTCGGCGCGACGTTCGTCTACGTGACGCACGACCAGGCGGAGGCGATGACGCTCGCCGATCGCCTCGCCGTGCTCCGCGACGGCGCCGTCGAGCAGGTCGGCCCGCCTCGCGACGTGTACGCCGCGCCCGCGACGGAATTCGTCGGCCGCTTCATCGGCACGCCCCAGCTCAACCTCGTCGCGCCCGAGGCGCTCGGCCTCCCGCCTGCGCCCGTGGACGTCGGCATCCGGCCCGAGGACCTCGCCGTCGCCCGCGCCGCGGGCGAGGGGCTCGCCGCGCGCGTCTGGCTGGTCGAGCCGATGGGGGCGGAGACCTGGGTGACGCTCGAGCGCGACGGCGTCCGGCTCGTGGCGCGCTGCGACCCGAGCTTCGACGCGCCCGCCGGCGCGGAGGTGCGCCTCGCGTTCGATCCGGCCCGCCTCCACAGGTTCGACCGCGCGACCGGGCGCCGGCTCGCGGGGTGAGGCGCCGCCGTTCGAGCCGGCTCGTCACGGCGGCCGGAGCGCCTCGCGGCAGCCCTGCGAGAGGAGCCGCTCCCTCGAGGCGAGGCAGAGGAACCTGCGCCCGCCGCCGCGGGGCACGTCGCGGCAGTGCTGCTCGAGGTCCGCGTTGCAGGCGTTCGAGAGCACCTCGACCTTCTCGAACGCGATCGCGATCTCCTGCCCGCACGCGGGGGAGAGGAGCATCGCGTTCCGGTCGAGGCACGCGAGCACGCGCCCCTCGCCGCGAGGGACGTCGCGGCAGAGGCGCAGCACGTCGGCGCCGCAGGCGCGCTCCAGCACGGCGGCGCGCTGCTCCAGCCGGCGGAGGTCGTCCCTGCACGCCGGCGAGAGCTCCGTCCCGTGCTCGCGCAGGCAGGCGAGGAACCCGGGCTCCTCGGGCGCGACTCCGGGGCAGACGCGCCCCGCGTCCGCGAAGCACGCCGACTCCGCGCCCCGCGCGAGCGAGGCCGCGAGCAGCAGCGCGGCGGCGAACGGGGCGGTCCGAAGGCGCATCGCGGGCATCGTCCCATGCCGCGGCGGCCGCCACGGCTCCCTCGCGGGTCCCGCCGCGAACGGCGCTCGGCCGGAAGAGGGGCGCCGGGCGTCAGAAGCTCAGGACGACCGCGAGATCCAGGTTCGGCCGAGAGATCGGGGCGTCGACGACGACCCCGAGGAGCGCCTGCTGCTCGAACCCGAGCCCGAGCGAGTGCGTGAAGATGTTGCCCTCCACCTTGAGCCCGATGCCGACGCCCGAGAGCGGCGTGTCGGTCTCGGTGATGTTCGCCTCGATCCCGAGGCCGTAGTGGAAGGTGTTGGGCCAGAACGTGGGCTTGTGCAGGAAGGGCGAGTCGGGCGGGCTGACCTTCTGCCCGTCGACGGTCACGCCCAGCAGGCGGTACCAGCTGTACCCGTACCCCGCCTTCAGGAACGGCTGGATCCGTCCGGTGAGGAGGTTGAAGCGGATGCTCCCCGCGTACTCGTACATCTGGAGCGTGCCGTGGATCGTCGCCGCCGCGGCGCTCGACGTGACGTCGACGGTCATCGCGTTGCGCGAGTAGCGGAACGTGTTCTGCGAGACGAAGCGGGGCGTCAGGTAGAGCTGCACCTGGATGGACGGGTAGAACACGTTCGGGATCGTCGTGGTCGCCGCCGACGCGGCCTCGACGCCCGCGTTCCCCACCAGCCGATCGATGTCGTCGACCTGCGCCGGGTTGAGGAACGCGGCGCCGAAGTTGCTCGGCAGCACGTTCGTGAACGCCCCGATCGCGATCCCGACCAGCCGCCGCTGGACGGGGGCGGCCGGGAGGAAGACGGGCGAAGGCGCCGGCGGGAGCAGCGCCCGGAGCGGCCGCCACACGAGCCGATAGAGCAGGTCGAACGGGGGCAGCGCCGTGAAGACGGTCACGGGGGCGTTCAGGAACCCGAGGTTGTTCTGGAATGCGTCGGTGGGAGAGAGCGGGAACACCGAGGAGTAGCGGTTCGGATCGTACGCGCCGAACCCACCCGCGGCGCCGGTGCGGTTCCACCCACCGTTGTACGCCGGGCCGGGCGGGGAGAGGTTGCCGGTGTCCGCGTGCGCGACGACGCCCGCGAGCGGGGACGGCACGGCGGGGTAGCCCCAGCGCAGCGGGAGGAGCAGCCAGCTCCACTCGCGGCGGACCTCGGGATCGGACCGCGCGAGCTCCCGCACCCGCTCCCAGTCCGGGACGAGCTCGAGGCGCGCCGGGTCGTCGAACCGCTCGACGTTCCGAGGCCACGGGCGGGCGTGCGCCCCGGCGTTCGGCGAGCTCGAAGGTCGACGGGATGTCCTCGGTCGCGCCGCCGGGCCCCACCTCCTTGTACGTTCCGTGGAACGGGTACGTGGCGTGAGAGTCGCGGTTGCGCGCACCGGGCGCCGCGAGGAGCAGCTCAAGGCCCTTGCTGTCCCCGCCGATGAACGCGATCGGGTGCGTGTTCACTACCCGCTCCGCACGATCCTCGTACGCCCGCGCGCGGATGGCCCGCAGGATCTCGTGCTCGCCGAGCCGCTCCGGCGGCCACCGCGCGAGCTCCGCCTCCCAGGTCTCCCGCGGCGCGTAGGCGTTCGGCGCGGCGAAGTCGAACACGAACACCTTGCCGTGCATGAAGTACTCGATCCGCGCCATGACCAGCGGGTCCCCGCCGCCGAGCTCGCCCGGGTCGCGCTCCAGCATGGCGCGCACGTCCGCCGCCGAGAGCGGCGCCCCGACGCGCGACCGCGGCGAGACCACCACGTTCAGGTGCTCCCAGTCCCCCTCGTGCTTGTTGGCGCCGTCGTTGTACGGGTAGAAGAACCAGAACTGCAGCACGAGCTCCAGGCCGTCGCGCGCCCGCGCGACGAACGGATGCACGTAGATCTTCTTGAACTCCTGGAACTCCCGCCGGAGCCGATCGCCGAGCTCCGCGTAGAACTCGGCCCTCCAGCTCTCCGGACCGTCTCCCGGGAAGTCGAGGTACGCGACCGTGAACGGATCGTGGCGCGCCCCATCTGCGAGCGTGCGCGCGCGATCCACGCGCGGCGCGTCGGGGTCGAGGTCCAGCAGGAGCCGGAGGAGCGCGCAGTCGTCGACGAGCGGGGCGGCGTCCGGATCCGATGCGGGGCAGGGTCGGCCGCGCAGGGCGACGAGATCGATCTCCTGCCGGCGCACGAGCTGCGGCGGCGAGGTCGAGAGCTCCCAGCGGTCGAGGTGGATCGGGAAGCTTCGCGCCCGCGTCACGAAGCGCTTCCAGTCCATCGGGACGTCCCCGGTGTTCCGGACCATCAACGGCGAGAAGCGCGCGGCGAGCGCGAGGAGCAGCGCGCCGCGCGCGTCGTCGATCCCATCCTTCGGCGCCGCGTCCACGTAGCCGGGCGAGGCGCGGTCGCCCCAGAGCTGCACCAGCTCGGACTCCGCCGTCGCCCGGACGATGCGCGGGTACTCGAGCGGCACGTACTCGAGGTAGGCGCCGGGAGGGATCTGGTGTGCCCCTCGCGGGAGCGGCTCCTGAGCCGCGGCGCGCGGCGCGAGCGCCGCGAGGACGACGAGGAGCGCTGCGGTGAATGCGCGCATCGCGGCGATCGAACCGGGGCGCGCGGCGGCCCGCCATCGATATTGCGGGGGCGCAGGGCGTCCCGGTGAGTCACCGCCAAGGCGCGGCCCTGATCGGGCTAGGGCGAGCCGGGCGCGGCTTCGAGCAGCGCCTGGATCTCGGCGAGGGGCGCCGGCTTCGCGAGGTGCGCGTCGAACCCCGCCTCCGCGGCGCGGCGCCGGTCCTCCGGCTGCGCGTAGCCGGAGAGCGCGACGAGGCGCGTCGCGCGCAGCGCCGGGTCGGCGCGGAGGGCGCGGGCGACGTCGAGCCCGCTCACGTCGGGGAGGCCGATGTCGCAGAGCACGACGTCGGGGCGGAGCTCGCGCGCGAGCGCGATCCCGCTCCGGCCGTCGCGCGCGATCCGGACGCGGTGACCGCCGAGGGCGACGATCTCCGCGAGCGTGTCCGCCGCGTCCTCGTTGTCCTCGACGACGAGGACGAGCCGAGCCGCGGCGCGCGGGGCGGGCGCCGGGGCGGCCCGGGCGGCGACGGGCGGAGCGGCCGTGGGGAGCGTCACGCGGAACTCGGCCCCCTGCCCCGCGCCGCCGCTCCGGGCGCGGACCGCGCCCCCGTGCAGCTCCACGAGCGACTTCACCAGGGCGAGCCCGAGGCCGAGGCCGCCGTGGGTCCGCGCCAGCGTCCGCTCCCCCTGCGTGAACGGCTCGAACATCCGGTCGACCTGACCCGGATCCATGCCCAGCCCGTCGTCCGCGACGAGGATCTCCGCGCACCCGTCCGCCGCGGCGACGGTGACCGCGGTCGTGCCCCCCTCGGGCGTGAACTTCGCCGCGTTCTGGAGCAGGTTCCCCACCACCTGCGAGAGGCGCGCCGGGTCGGCGTCGATCCAGATCGGCGTCGCCGCCAGCTCGGTGCGGAGCGCGACCCCGCGCCCGTCGAAGAGCGTTCGGTGGTCGTCGCACGTCCGGCGGACGACCTCCCGGGCGTCGATGCGCGCGCGGTGGAGCTCGACCTTCCCGCGCGAGATGCGCGTCACGTCGAGCAGATCGTCGACCAGGCGCGCGAGGTGGTCCGTCTGGCGGTGGAGGACGTCGCGCGCGTGGGCGGCCTGTGCGCTCCCGGGCGGCACGAGATCGAGGAGGTGGAGGCAGTTCCGGATCGGGGCGAGCGGGTTGCGCAGCTCGTGGGAGAGCACCGCGAGGAACGCGCTCTTCCGGTCGTCCGACTCGCGGAGCGCGCCCATCGCGCGCTTGCGATCGGTGATGTCCTGCCAAACGGACAGGAACCGGCGCTCGCCGCCCATCTCGACCGGGCGCGTGCGCACGAGCACGTCGCGCACCTCGCCGGCCTTGGTCCGGTGGTGGACCTCGTACTCCTCGCCGCCCGCCGCCAGGATGCGTGCGATGTGGCGGCGCACTTCCTCGCCGCCCTCGTCGGCGTCGATGTCGGCGATGGCGAGGCGGGCGAACTCCTCGCGCGTGTAGCCGAGCTGCTCGTGCGCCTGGTCGTTGAAGGCGAGGATCCGCCCCGCCGCGTCGTTCAGGACGACGCCGCTCGGGGCGAGGGTGAAGAGCGACTCGTACACCGCCTCGGTGTCGCGCCGCGCCTCGGCGGCGGCGCGGGCGTCGTGGATGTCCGTCCAGGTGACGACCCAGCGCGTGACCTTCCGCCCGGCGTCGCGCGTCGGCGCGAACGCGAGCCGGAACCAGCGAAACGCGCCGTCGTGGCGGCGGAGCCGGCCAGCGGCGGCCCCCGGCTGCTCCGTCGCTCGGGCGCGCGCCCATGCCGCACCGGCCTGGGCGCGGTCCTCGGGGTGGAGCTCGTCGAGGAAGCCGGGCGTCCCGGCGGTGGTCGGGCCGGTGTACTCGAGCAGGTGGCGGTTGCGCACCTCGACGAACCCGTCCGGGCGGGCGACGAGGACGCCGTGCGGGATCGCGTCGAGGAGCTGCAGCGGGGCGTCGCTCCCGGCGCCTTGCTCGGAAGGGAGCTCGACGGCGGAGCGGTGCTCGAGGTGGGTCATGCGCGCGCGATTTCCGGAGGACGACACTCTACCGCGGGTCTGGCTCGACGCATCGCCGCCCGGAGGGAGCCGTCCTCGCCCCTGCGCGCGAGTATCCCACCTCGGCGCGCTCCGTGGCGGCCGGCTCGGAGCCGGGGGCCCCGGCGGCGCGAAGGTTGCTGGCTGCTCGAACCACGAGCAGCGAGCGTGCCACCGCGGATCACCTCGACCGGTCTTGCGCGGCACGCCGAAGGGTCCCCAGCGGCACATCGACGCACGGGCGCTCACTCACTCGAGCCCGACGACGTCGTCCCCCTCGCCCTCCCACCGCGCGAGCCGGCCGACCTTCCTCGCCACCTCGGGCCAGGTCCGCCCCGTGCAGCGCTCGACCTCCCGCGCGAGGAACGCGCGGATCCGGGCGTGGCTCCACTCGAAAACGATGAGGAGCCCGTGGCCGACCACGGCTCCCTGTACGCCGTGGCGCTCGGCGAGCCAGCGCGGCGTGACGACGAGCAGATCGAACCGCTCCCGCCCGCGGAGCCCGAGCGCCCCCACCTCGAGCACGAGGGGCACCGCGAACGACGCTGGATCGGGCGGCGCCCAGCGGGCGAGCTCCGGGATCTCGTCGCTCCGCAGGCTCTTCAGGCGCGCGCGCATTCCCGCGCATTGAACCACGGCGGCGCGCCGCGGGGTGGGCTCAGGGGCGTCTCGGTCGAGTCCGGACCTGTGGGGCGACGGTCCGGCGCCACGACCGGCTGAGGGCGCGAGCCAGGCCGCGTCCCCCGCGAAGCCGCCGAGCGCGACACGGCGCGGTCGCGCCGCCCCTGCTGACGCCCCCGCACGCCCGCGCGTCCGGTTGCCGACGCGCGCCGCCACACTCCAAGTTTATCTCGTTTGCTGGGCGGGCACGGAGGGGACCCATGTCGACGCGGACTTGGTGCGCGCTGTGGAGCGCCGGACTGCTCTCGATCGCCGGGTGCGCGAGCCAGAAGGCGGCCCAGAACCCGGGCGCGGCGCGGGCGGAGGCGGCGCAGAAGAGCTCCGAGCAGGCGCTGAAGAGCGCGAAGGAGGCGCAGAAGAAGGCCTCGGAGGCGCAGAAGAAGTCGGCGCAGCAACAGCAGGAGGTGGAGAAGGCGCAGGCGCATCTCCAGCAGGCGCAGGGGAAGGCGCAGCGGGAGCAGGCCAACGCCCAGCAGATGCAGGATGAGGCGAACCGGGTGACGCGGCAGGGGACGGAGGAGGCGCAGCGGTCGCAGCAGGTGGCGCTGGGCGCGCTGAAGCAAGAATCAGAGCGCATTCAGACCGGGAGGGCACACTTCGCCGGTGCGGTGAACGAGGCGTCGGGGAGCGCCCTGAGCGTCACGCCGGCGGCTGGTGATGCGATGACCTTCCGGATCACGCCCCAGACCAAGGTCCTGATCGACGGCCGCAAGGGCTCAGCGTCCCAGATCCAGGCGGGCTCCGACGCGCGCGTCGCGTACGAGATGAACGGACCCCAGCCGACGGCGACCTCGGTCCACGTGATCACCGGCGCGGTGGTCACCGGCTCGTCCGGCGAGGGTGCGAGCGCCACGTCCGGCGGCACTGGATCCGGCTCGGCCGGCGGCGCCTCGGGCTCCTCGTCGAAGAGCGGCTCGGGGACCGGGTCGGGCGGCCGATGATCGCCTCGAGGCCTCTGGGAAGGAACGGTTTCGTTGCCGAAGGGGGACTCCATGACGAGGACGCGTAGCTGGCTCGTGCCGTCGAGCGCCGTCGTGCTCGCGATCGCCGGGTGCGCGAGCCGGCAGGGGGAGGCGGCACAGAACCCGGGGAGCGCGCGGGTGGAGGCCGCGCAGCGGAACACGGAGCAAAATCTGCAGGACTCGATCGATGCGCAGCAGAAGGCCATCCAGGCCCAGGAGAGGACGGCGCAGCCGGAGGCGGAGGTCCTGCAGGCGCAGCAGCAGCTCCAGCAGGCGCAGCAGAAGGCGACGCAGGCCCAGGCCGAGGCTCAGCGGCTGCAGCAGTATGCGGACGAGAAGATGCGGCAGGCGACCCAGCAGACGCAGAAGTCGCAGCAGCAAGCGGCGGGCGCGCTCGCCGCGGAGACGAAGCGGGTCCAGGCCAACGTCGAGTTCTTTGCCGGCCAGGTGAGCCAGGCGTCGGGGGACGCGCTCCGCGTGACCCCAGCGAACGGCGATCCGATGACGTTCCGGATCACGAGCCAGACGCAGCTCGACGTGAACGGCCACAAGGGGACCCTGGGCGAGATCCAGCCCGGCGCCGACGCACGCGTCGCCTATCAGTTCAATGGGACGGAACGGACGGCGACCTCGGTGCAGGTGAGCACGAGGTGATGCAACACGGGTCGCGCGGGCGCGCTCCGCGGGTGCGCCTCACGACGACTCGGCCCAGGCCCGGAGCTCCGCGACGACCGTCCGCCGCCACGAGCGCGCGAGCCGGACGGCGAGGAACGCCCGCACGAGCGCGTCCACGAGCGCGGAGAGCCTCTCCGCGAGCTCGAGGCGCTCGAGGCGCCGGTCGTCCTCGGCCTCGGTGAGGAGCTCGGGGAGCTTCGCCGCGCGCACGTCGAGGAACTCCGCGTCGATCGTCGCCTCGTAGGCGCGGTCGGCGTGCTCGAGCCGCAGCCGCGCCTGGTGGACGAGCAGGCCGTGCGCGATCGCCTGCCGGACGTCCGGCGAGTAGGGCGCGAGCGCGCCGCGAGCGGCGAGCTCCGTCACGTCCCCCGCGACGCCGCGGAGCACCACGCGCCCGGTGAAGACGACGGAGACGGGGCCGCCGTCGAGCTGGGCGACGGGCTCGGTCGACTCGGAGCGCCAGAGGAGCCACGTGAGCAGCTCGCGGCCGAGCGCCGTCCCGCCCCGCAGGAACTGCTCGCGCGCCCGGTCCCGCTCGACCTCTGCCTCGTCTCGCCGCTCCGCCTCGGTCGCCAGGCCGTCCACCCCCGCGTCGCCGCGCAGGAACGCCGCCTCCGTCCGCGCCCGCTCACGCCTCGACATCGGCTGCCTCCGCGCGCGCGAGCGGCGCGCCGACGAGCTCGGGGGTCGGCGCGAGCGCGCCCTCTGCGGCCCCATCCGCGATGGCGAGCGCACGCGCGCTCACCGGGCGGAGGTCGATCCCGAACGCGGCCTCGATCGCCGCGGCGATCTCCTCGACGGTCTTCCGCGACGCGCACCAGATCAGCACCTGCCCGGTCGCCAGGCTCCAGCTCACGTCGTGGACGCGCGTCGAGGGCGCGGTCCGCGCGCGGAGCGCGTGCCGGAGCTCCTCCTTGCGTGCGGCGCGCTCGCGACGTCCCGGCGGCCGCCCGTGCTCCTTCGCGTGCGCGGCCGCCCAGCGGTCGAGCTCGGCCCGGAGCGCCGCCGCGGGGACGCGCAGCGTGTCGACGCGGTAGGCGAACAGGAGGCGATCCGCGTCGAGCGCGCCGCCCCCGAACGCCGTCCCGTCATGATCCTCGAGCTCGACGAAGCCGGCGGCGCGGTCCTCGCCGGAGCTCGCGGGGTCGAGCGGCTCGAAAGCGCGCCCGGAGAGCGCGCGCTGGGCGAAGCGTCGGGTGTCGGGCGGGAGCTTCTTGCGGCGGTCCGCCTGGAATCGGGCGAACGTCACGCCGCCGGCGAGGATGGGCATGGGGCGCGCACGATGGGCGACGGGGCGGGGTCGCGTCAAGCGGCGCGAGCGCGAGGGCCCGACGGCGACGTCAGCAGTCAGCCATCAGCCGTCAGCTGAAGACTGACGACTGAAGACTGACGACGGCGAAGGCCTCACGGCGCGCCGGCATTCCGCGCGCGCGGGCGCCACGCCTCGAGCACCGCCCGGATCCGGGGCAGCGCCGCCCGCGCGCTCTCGACGCCGGCGGCGATCGCCATCGCCTGGCGCTTGCGATCGAAGTCGATGAAACCGACCTCGGCGACGTCCGGCGTGAGCAGCACGTCCGCGTCGCGCCGCGCCGCCTCGACCTCGGCGTGCACGACGAGGTTCACCGAGCGCAGGATCACGTCCACGAAGTTCTTGGGGCGCGCCACGCCCGAGAGCGCCGTCACGTCCACGGCGATCACGACGTCCGCACCGAGGTCCCGCGCGACCTTGACGGGCAGGTTCTGCGCGAGGCCGCCGTCGACGAGCAGGCGCCCGTCGAGCGACACCGGCTCGAAGACCCCCGGGATCGCGCAGGAGGCGCGGACGGCGGGGGCCACGTCGCCCTGCCGGAGGACGACCAGCTCGCCGGTGTCGAGATCGGTGGCGATCGCCGCGAACGGGATCCGGAGCGCCTCGATCCGGTCGACGGCGACGTGGGTGCGCACGAAGCGCTCGAGCCGCTCCCCGGTCGCGAGCCCCTTGCCGAAGAGCGCCGGGGAGACGCCGAAGTCGAAGAAGTCCGAGCGCTCGAGGCCGCTCGCCGCGCGCTCGAGGCCGTCGGCGTTGGTATAGCCGGCATAGAGCGCGCCGACGAGGCTCCCGACGCTCGTCCCGACGATGAGCTCGACCGGAACGCCGGCGTCCTCGAGGACGCGGAGCACGCCGACGTGGGCGAAGCCGCGCGCACCGCCGCCGCCGAGCACGAGGGCCACCTTGGGCGGGACGCCGTCGACCGGCGCCGGCGGGACGTCCAGCGGCGGTGGAAGCGGCGGCGGCGTGGTCCGGCACGCGACGGCGAGCGTCACCAGCAGGGCCGACGCTGCGGTGAGGGGGCGGCGCATGGCGCGCATCATGCCCGCGAACGCGCGCGCCCTGTGGCTGCGCGCGCGCAGCGCCCCGCCGTGGGGTGGGCTCAGCGCCCCGTCCACCCGGGCGGCGGCGCCGCGTACGCCGTGTCCCGGCGGAACGGATCCGCCGTTCGCCTCAGCCACGCGTCGTCGCGCGCCGGGCGCAGGCCGTCCACGGGGATCCCGAGGGCGAGCAGCCCGGGCCGGTCGTCGTAGCGGAGCGTCAGCACCGCGTCCGGCCGCGGCCGCGCGCGCTCGAACGAGACGCGCTCCACGGGGGAGGTGCGCTCCTCGCCGAACTCGGTCCCGAGCCCGTGCCGCTCGGCGCGCCGCTCGGGCGCGGCGCTCGCGGCGGGCGCGCCGGGCTCGGCGCCGGCCCGCGGCGACGGCGCCGCGTCCGCGCCGCGGAGGCGCTCGGCGTCGTAGGCGAGCTCCGGCGCGCGCTCCGGGAAGATCGCCACGCCGATCACCCCGACGTCGCGGGCGTCGCCCATCCGCGCCGCGTACGACCGCGGGACGCTCGCGAACCGGAACGCGGCGACGGCGGCGTCGCTCAGCCGGAAGCCGTCGATCGCGATGCTGCCGTACGGCTGGAGGA
>Ga0318492_10000380_pt1 | contig 12735 bp, 15 predicted proteins | sample GRESIP108b1f22_FD_203292 | JGI IMG/M metagenome (GOLD analysis project Ga0318492, IMG submission 203292) | Tropical soil microbial communities from Luquillo Experimental Forest, Puerto Rico - GRE.SIPMG.108b1f22 | ecosystem: Environmental > Terrestrial > Soil > Tropical forest > Bulk soil... | reverse complement strand
GAACAAGCTGATCGGCATCCTCGAGCTGCGCATCCCGGCCGGGCTGGACGAGCGGTACGGGCTGGCCGGGCGTATCCCGCAGACCGAACGGCCGGTGGTGTTCGTCGGCCCGTACGAACACCATTCCAACGAGCTGCCGTGGCGCGAGTCCATCGCCGACGTCGTAGTCATCGGCGAGGACGCCGACGGTCACATCGACCTGGCCGACCTGGGCCGCCAACTGGACCGGTACGCGCGGCGCCCGCTGCTGATCGGCAGCTTCTCGGCCGCCTCCAACGTCACCGGCATCCTGACCGATACCGGCGCGGTCGCCGCCCTGCTGCACGCCCACGGCGCCCTGTCGTTCTGGGACTACGCCGCGGCCGGGGCGTACCTGCCGATCCGGGTCGCCGCCTCCCGGCCGGGCGCCGCCGACCACAAGGACGCGGTGTTCCTGTCCCCGCATAAGTTCCCCGGCGGCCCGCAGACGCCCGGTGTCCTGATCGTCCGCCGCGACCTGGTCCGTAACACCGTCCCGACGGCGCCCGGCGGCGGAACGGTGGCCTTCGTCGACCCGATCGGGCACCAGTACCTCGACGATCCGGTGGCGCGCGAGGAGGGCGGCACCCCCGCCATCGTCGAGTCGATCCGGGCCGGCCTGGTCTTTGCGCTCAAGCAGGCGGTGGGCACCGACCTGATCGCGGCCCGGGAGGAGCAACTGTGGCGGTACGTGCTGCGCCGCTGGGCCGACCACGCCGGGATCGAGGTCCTGGGCAGCCACCAGGCCGCACGGCTGTCCATCGTCTCGTTCCGCATCCGGCACGGCGCCCAGTACCTGCACCACAACTTCGTCGTCGCTCTGCTCAACGACCTGTTCGGCATACAGGCCCGCGGCGGCTGCTCCTGTGCCGGCCCGTATGGGCACCGGCTGCTGGCCATCGGCCCGGCCCGCTCGCACGCCCTGCGCGAGGAGATCGGGCACGGCTGCGACGGGGTCAAGCCCGGCTGGACCAGGGTCAACCTCAACTACTTCATCTCCGGCGCCACGGCCGGCTACATCGCCGCCGCCGTCGAGCTGATCGCCGCCGACGGCTACCGGCTGCTGCCGGAATACCGGTTCAACCCGCGCACCGGCCTGTGGTGGCACGCCGACGGGCCGTCCCGGCCGCGGATCACCCTGGCCGAGGTCCGCTACGGCCCGGACGGCGAGATGGACTACCCCCGGCGCCGCGGCCAGGCCGGCGAGGAAGTCTTCCCCGGCTACCTGCGGCAGGCCCGCGCCATCCTGGCCGCGCGGCCCGCGCACCTGGAGAAGGGACCCACCGGGTTGCCGCCCGAATTCGAGGCGCTGCGCTGGTTCCCGCTGCCCCCCGCCTGCCTGCTGGGTCACTGCGAGGAATAAGGCCCGCCGCTCCCCGTTATACGGGTGGGGGTATATGACCTCGACTTTCAGGAGGCAAAAAGAGCATGGGTACCATCGCACTAACCACGGAAACGTTCGAAGACACGGTCACCAAGCCGGGGATCACCCTGGTGGACTGGTGGGCCTCCTGGTGCGGGCCGTGCCGGATGTTCGCGCCGGTCTTCCAGGCCGCGAGCGAACAGCACCCGGACATCGCGTTCGGCAAGATCGACACCGAGGACCAGCCCGAGCTGTCCGCCGCCGCGCGGATCAGCTCGATCCCGACCCTGATGGCCTTCCGCGACGGCATCCTGGTGTTCTCCCAGCCCGGGGCGCTGCCCGCCGCCGCGCTCGAGCGGCTCATCCAGGCCGTCCGCGACCTGGACATGGACGAGATTCGCGGCAAGCTCGCAAAGCAGCAGGAAGCGGGGGCCGCGTGATGAGCTACGGCACCAGCGTCACCCTGGACATCCCCTTCTCCGACGCCGTCGGCCGGGTCCGCGCCGCCCTGGCCGAGCAAGGGTTCGGCGTACTCACCGAGATCGATGTCACCGCGACCCTGCGCGCCAGGCTAGGTGAGCAGATGGAGGACTACGTCATCCTGGGCGCCTGCAACCCGCCGGCCGCGCACCAGGCACTGGGCATCGACCGCAGCATCGGTCTCTTGCTGCCCTGCAACGTCGTCGTCCGCGCCACCACGGCCGGTACCCTCATCGAGGCGCTCGACCCGCAGGTCATGGTCACCCTGACCGGACGGCCCGAACTCAAGCCCGTCGCCGGCGAAGTCGGACGACGGCTGGCCCGCGCCCTCGCGGCGCTTACGTCATGACAACGGCTCGCGGAGGCGTGCCATGGACAGCAGTATCCCCGGCGCCGGCGGCGCCCGCTTTCACATCAGCTTCCGGACTATGTGCGGCCGGGAGATCCAGGTAGGCCAGCTCGTCCTCGGCGGCGGCCGCCACCCGGCCCAGCGCGTCAGCCTCAACATCGGCGCCTCAGGCGACGGGACCGGCACCTGGGCCGGCCTGACCGTCAGCGAGGCACGACGGCTCGCCCACGCCCTGCTCACGCAGGCGGCCGCGTGTGACCCTCGCCCGCAGGCCTAAGCAAGGTGATCGTCCCCGCGCACTGCACCGACTGGAAGGCCACCCACGCGATCGCCCGCCGCCTACCCGGCGCCTTCATCCAGAACAGCGTCGGCACCACCTTCCATCTCACCGCCGCGTAAGGATCGCAGGTACGTCGCTCCGCTCCCAGGACGGCATCACCCTGTCGGCTCATCTCCGCTCCGGCGTGGCCGTGCCGGGCGCGGTGACTGGCAGCCGAAGACCTAGAGCGGGTGCCTCCCCGGGGTGAGCCGGGCAGTCAGCATGTGCACCGTTTCTCCTTCGGGACGTTGGCCAGGACCTGATCGGCGTGGGCGCCGCAGCCGGCCCAGGTGATCTTCTTGCACTTATTGCAGACGGCAGGACTGCACATGGTGGTCTCCGCTACTTCCGGAATTGGTGTTGATAACCAGCGCGACGTCCCCGCCGTGGGCGAGGTAACTCCGGTCACCTAGCGCGGGCGTATCGATGGCCACGACCTCGACGCCGGACCCTGCTGTAGCACTCATGCGGCGCTCTCCTTCCGCCGTTCAGCCAGTTCAACATACCTGTGGGGGTATCTGAATTTCCTCGACTGTAGACCCTGTGGCGACGCTAATGCAAATACCCCCTGGGGTATGTGCTATCGCGTGCCAAGTGCGGGCCCGGCCGACGCTCGCCCGTGACCTGCTGGCCCATGTCACTTCGGGCCGGTGATAGAATACCCCCGAGGGTATAGGCGTGCGGGCCTGGCTGCCTCCGGGCGGCGTCCGGACCGAGGAGCTGGCATGGCAGTCGACGGCGAGACGATGGCGAGCGTGGTCAAGCGGCTGCGCCGGGCCCAGGGACAGATCGGCGGGGTCATCCGGATGATCGAGGAAGGCCGCGACTGCACCGACGTGGTGACCCAGCTCGCCGCGGCGGCCCGCGCCCTGGACCGGGCCGGCTTCAAGATCATCGCCACCGGCCTGCAGCAGTGCGCCGCCAACACCGATGGCACCGCCGAGGCCGACCGCGCCCAGCTGGAAAAGCTCTTCCTCTCCCTCGCCTGATCCGGTGTTCACCGTGTGGACGATGACGTGATCACCGCCGCTGGCGGCACGAGCCAGCGCATGTACTCGCGGTCGCCTAGCAGCCGGAGCCGCCGCCACAGCACGGATCCGGGCGAGACCTGGCTGGCATGGAGCAGCGCGGCCCGCCGCTGCCGGTCCCTGCTGACGCGGACGCACAAGTCGATCCGGTCCAGCGGCTGGCCGACGAAGTGCTGCCCGGTATCGGCCGAGAGCCGGGCGGCCACGGCTGCGGGTAGCGTCCAGGCCAGTACGGGCAGCCCGGCCTGGTATCCGGCCAGCACCGCGGCGCGGGTGGCGGCTCGGTGGTCGGGGTGCCCGGTCACTCCGGTGACGTCGAAGACGAGCAGGCCGTCGGCATTGGCGCGGTCGGCGGCATCGGCGACGTGGCCGGCTAGCTCGGCCGCCGGGGTGTCGGCCAGTGCTCCGTCGGGGTAGTCCAGCAGCGCGACGTCGGCTGCCCTAAGTTCGGCGGCCGCCCGGCGCAGTTCGGTTTCGCGCGCGCGGTGCAGATCGGCGTGCGTTGCGTTCAGGGTAGATGCTCCGCCGTGGGTGTAGCACATGATGTGGACGGCAGCGCCGGCCGCCGTGAGCTGGTCGATGACAGCTCCCAGGCCGAAGCTCTCATCGTCGGGGTGGGCGATCACCGCCAGCACGCTTGGCCAGGCAGGCAGCATCGCCCTGCGCTGGCCGGAGCGCGAGTCCCGCGGACGGCATTCACTCATGATGCACCTCCCGTGTACCCATAGGGGTATACGCCAGTGCCTGTCCAGGGACCTTCGTCACCCGTATATACCCCTATGGGTATTTGCGCGGCCCGGACGCGGCCGGATAGCCTGATCGCAGTCGGCCTGCTCACCGGGTTCTTCGGCGTGGGAGGCGGGTTCGTCATCGTCCCGGCGCTCGTGCTCGCCCTCAGCTTCGACATGCCCGCCGCCGTCGGGACCTCGCTCGTGGTCATCGCCATCAACAGCGCCGCCGCACTCGCCGCTCGGCTGGGCGGCCAGGTCAGCCTCGACTGGCCACTGCTTGCCGTGTTCACCGCCGCCGCGCTGGCCGGCAACCGCGTCGCCTCCCGGGCCGACGCGTCCCGGCTCACCACCGCCTTCACTGTCCTGCTCATCGCCGTGGCCGCCTACTCGCTCGCCCGCAGCCTGTCCGGGTTGGCGTGACGGCAGCCTCAGCTGCGGTGACCTCGCCACAGCGGGCCGCTCGCCCGCCACTCGGCCTCCCAGGCGCGCAGCCGCCGATGGTCCAGAGCACGGCGGGCCAGCGCCCAGGTCCCAACAGCACAAGGCACGACAGCAGGCACGTCGTCACGACGGCGAAGCAGACTTAGCCGACGATGACGCGGTGGTCCGGCGGCGGATTGGTGACCGCGCCTGAGGGGTCGATCCAGGTCCGCACGGTGCTTCCCCTGTGCGCTCCGGGAGGGCGGTCTTCTGATACGCCGTGGCCCCGATTTCGGGCAATCCTGGTTTTCGGCCACCGCGCCAGACGCGAGCCGGCGGCTGCGGGCTGTTCGGCGTTCCGGGCGCCGGGAGAAAATACCGGTCAGGCCCTCAGGCCATGCTGGCGCACGCGCCGCCGGGCATGCCGACGGAAACAGGAGACCATCGATGAACTTCAGCGTCCAGTCAGAGGTAGGTCAGCTCAAGCAGGTCATCGTGCACCGGCCCGGGCTCGAGCTATCCCGGCTGACCCCGCGGAACGTCGGCGAGCTGCTCTTCGACGACGTGCTCTGGGCCGGGCGGGCCAAGGAGGAACACGACGCGTTCGCCGAGGCGCTGCGCGACCGCGGCGTGCGGGTGCACTACTTCGGGCAGTTGCTGGCCGAGACGCTGGAGGTGCCGGACGGCCGGGCCTTCGTCCTGGACCGGCTCTGCGTGCCGGAGATGCTCGGCCCGAACCTGGCCGGCCCCGTGCGGCGGCTGTTCGACGATCTCGACGGCGCGGCGCTGGCCGAGTTCCTGATCGGCGGCGTGCTCAAGGCGGACCTGAACCCGGCCCGGCCGCACAGCCTGACCTGGGACGTGCTGCACGCGGACGATTTCGTGCTGCCGCCGCTGCCCAACCACCTGTTCCAGCGGGACAACTCCTGCTGGATCTACCACGGGGTTTCGGTCAACCCGATGGCCAAGCCCGCCCGGCAGCGCGAGTCGCTGCACAGCCGGGCCATCTACCGCCATCACCCGACGTTCGCGCAGGCCGACTTCACCTGGCATTACGGCGACACGGACGCCAAGCACATGCAGGCCACCGTGGAAGGCGGCGACGTGCACGTGCTCGGCCACGGGGCCGTGATGATCGGGATGGGCGAGCGGACCACGCCGATGGCGGTTGAGCTGCTGGCCCAGGCCCTGTTCCGTGGCGGGCAGGTCAGCGCGGTGATCGCGGTCGAGCTGCCGTTCTCCCGCGCCATGATGCACCTGGACACCGTAATGACCATGGTCGACCGCGGCACGTTCGTGCTCTACCCCTACCTCGATCCGCGCCTGCGGTCGTGGACGGTCAGGCCGGATTCCGATGGCGGCGTGACCGTTACGCTCAACATGAGCCTGTGGGGCACGGTGGCGGAGGTGCTCGGCGTGGACAAGGTGACCGTGCTGACCACCGACGAGGACGCCAGGGCCGCCGAGCGGGAGCAATGGGACGACGGCAACAACTACCTGGCCGTCGCGCCCGGCGTGATCGTCGGTTACGAGCGCAACGTCGCCACCAACACCATGCTGCGCCAGCACGGCATCGAGGTGATCTCGATCGCGGGCAGCGAGCTAGGCCGCGGACGCGGCGGTCCGCGCTGCATGACCTGCCCGATCGAGCGGGAGCCCGCCTAGGCCGAGGGAACGGTGACCACCGGGCCGTGCGCGTGGTTCAGCAAGGCGTGCCGGACCGAGCCGCGACCCGGCCGGCCGGAATGCCTGGCGTGCCGGCCGATGACCACCAGGTCGGCGCGGGCGGACAGGCCGACCAGCGCCCGGCCCGGATGACCGTGCACGACCTCCTGGCTGACCTGCATGCCGGGGTACTTGGCCCGCCAGTCGTCGAGCAGGACGGTCAGATGCCCGGCCGCTTCCGCCCCGGCCTCGGCGCGGGATTCGGTGGGCGCCGAGCCAGCCCGGGAGATTTCGGTCTGCGGGATGTGCCAGGCGTGCAGGACCAGCAGGCCGGCCTGGCGCAGGCTCGCCTCCTCGAACGCGAAGGTGAGCGCGTCACCGCAGCTGTCCACGTCGGCGACGCCGACGCCGATCAGCCCGTGCGGGGTGGGGGTCTCGTCCCTGATGACCACGACGGGGCAGGACGCGTGGCTGGCGACGTACCGGCTGACCGAGCCGAGCAGCAGGGCGGTGAACGCGCTCCTGCCCCGGGAGCCCAGCACCAGCATCAGCGCGCCCGAGCCGGTATCGGTGACGGCCTCGTCGACCGGTCCGGTCAGCTGGTCGGTGTCGATCAGCACGCCGTGCGCCGTCTTGGCGGCCCGCTCGGCCGCCGCGGCCAGTGCCTGGTCACGCTCGTCGAGCAGGACGTCGGTCACCCGCTCGTACTCACCCGGGGCCGCGCGCGTGGTCATCCCGGGCGGCGTCTCCGCGGCGGACACGATCCGCAGCGGGGCACCGCGGAGCGCGGCCTCCCTGGCGGCCCAGCCGACCGCCCGCAGGGATTCCTCAGAACCATCCGTACCGGCCACGATGGGCTTGGCTGCCATTGCGCGTCCTCCTTGACGGACCCGATGCGGGCGTGTCGTTTCGCCCACTGTCATCATGACCGCGAGACTGCGCCGGCCGCTAGGGGCGCTCCGGCCGTAAAGGTCCGGGACTAAAGTGCCGGGTCCGAAGGGGCGGAGGGGGCCGAACGGATCGAAGGGGCCGAATAGGTGAAGCGGTCGCGGACGGCGACCACGCCTTCGAGGTGCCCGACCTGGCCGGCGATGGCGGCGCCGAGCGCGGCGCTGCCCGGCGCGCCCTCCAGCGTGACGATCCCGTTGTGCACGGTCACCGTGAACCGGGCCGGGTCGGTGAAGAACCCGTCCGCGATCACGTCCCGGGTGACCTCGCGGCGGATCTCCTCGTCGTTGCGTTGGAAGACGCTCAGCACGTCGGACCGGCTGACGATGCCGGCCAGCCGCCCGTCGCGGTCGACGACAGGGAGCCGCTGGAGCCGGCGCTTGTGCATCAGGCGGGCGGCGGTCTTCACCGGATCGTCCGGGCCGACCGTCACCGCGCGGTGGCTCATCAGGTCACCTGCGGTAGCCCGCCCGGCCGCCCGGTGCCCGCGGTGGCGCCGCCCGGCCACCAGGGCCAGCAGGTCCGTCTCGGTCACCACGCCGGCCACCTTCCCGTCGTCGCCGGCGACGGGAAACCCGCTGACCCGGTGCTCACGGAGCATGGCGGCCACCTTCCGGTACGGGGTGTCCGGCCGGACCGTCACCACGCCGGTGGTCATGATGTCCCTGACGTACGCGTTCATTACTTCAGCTTCGCCCACTCCGACGCGGCCGGGAAGAGGCGTAGCTCACTTCGCCAGGTGACCGAGGTCCCGTACTTCGGACCCTGGCCGGCGCCCGTGCGACGGGCGGCCGTTATCCTTACGATGCATCGTCATCGGGAGGGAACCCTGTGAGCCGGCCGGAGTTGCTACCGCATCTGCAGCTCGACGAACTGCTGGCCGAGTTGCAGAGCCGGGTGCAGGCGGTGATGGCGACCAGGGACCGGATGCGCGGGCTGCTCGAGGCGGTCGTCGCCATCGGCTCCGGGCTGGACCTGGAGTCCACCCTCCGGCGGATCGTCGAGGCCGCGGTCGGCCTGGTGGACGCGACCTACGGCGCGCTCGGCGTCATCGGCGACGACGACGGCGGGAAGCTGCGGCTGGCCGAGTTCATCCCGGTCGGCCTGAACCAGGACGAGATCGCGCGGATCCATCACTGGCCCGAGGGCCGCGGCCTGCTCGGCCTGCTGATCGACGACCCCCGGCCGCTGCGGCTGGCCGACATCGCCAGCCACCCGGCGTCGTCGGGCTTCCCGGACGGGCACCCGCCGATGCGCAGCTTCCTCGGCGTCCCGGTGCGGGTCCGGGACGAGGTATTCGGCAACCTGTACCTGACCGACAAGCGGGGCGGCGGCGAGTTCACCGAGTATGACGAGGCGCTGCTGGTCGCGCTGGGCGCGGCGGCCGGCGTGGCGGTGGAGAACGCCCGGCTGTACGACGCGGCCCGCCGCCAGCAGCGCTGGATCCAGGCCAGCGCCGAGGTCACCACCCGGCTCCTGTCCGGCTCCGAACCGGGCGAGGTGCTGGCCGGCATCACCCGGCAGGCACTCGAACTCTCCGGCGCCGACCTCGCCGTGCTCGTGCTACCCGGCGAGGACGGCCGGGGACTGACCGTCACCCACGCCGACGGCGACGGCGCCGACGCGGTCCGCGGCCTGGTGCTGCCGACCGGGCAGTCCCTGTCCGGCCAGGTGCTCGCCACGGGCGAGCCGGTGACGTCGGAGGATTTCGCCACCGACGAGCGGGCCGCCCGGGCCGCCCGCGCCGCGATGAGCCAGATCGGGCCCGCGGTGGTGTTCCCGCTCGGCGCGCCGGGCAACGTGCGCGGCGTGCTCACCGTCGGGCGCCGCCACGGTGCGCTGCCGTTCCCCCAGGCCCAGGCGGATGTCGTCGCCTCCTTCGCCGCCCAGGCCGGCGTCGCGCTCGAGCTCGCCGCGAGCCGGGCCGAGGCCGAACGGCTGTCGCTGTACGAGGACAGGGACCGGATCGCCCAGGACCTGCACGACCTGGTCATCCAGCGGCTCTACGCCACCGGCATGTCGCTACAGGCGACCATGTCGATGGTCACCAGGCCGGAGGTGGCCAACCGGATCACCAACGCGGTCGACGCGATGGACGAGACCATCAAGGAGATCCGGACCACCATCTTCCAGCTGCAGTCCAGGGACACGGCGGCCGGGCCGGACCTGCGCGGGGAGATCCTCGCCCTGGTCGAGGAGATGACGGACATGCTCGGCTTCGCGCCGTCGCTGCGGCTGGGCGCCGGCCTCGGCGGCGACATCAGCCCGGAGGTGGCCGACCAGGCGCTCGCCGCGCTGCGCGAGGCGCTGTCCAACGCGGCCAGGCACGCGAACGCCAGCCAGGTGGACGTGACCGTGGACACCGGCTCCGACGGGGCGCTGACCGTCCAGGTCACCGACGACGGGACCGGCATCCCGGACGGGGGCAGGCGCAGCGGTCTCCGCAACCTGGCCAGCCGGGCCGAGAAGCTCGGCGGCGAACTGCGGCTCGAGCCCGCCGATCCGGGCGCGCCCATGCCGGGCACCAGGCTGGAGTGGCGGGTGCCCCGCTAGGACCAGGTGTGGACGGGCTGGCCGGTGGCCGCGCGGGACAGGTACCGGTCGAGCATGATCCTGAGGGCCTCGTTGCGGCCGTGGCCGCGCTTGGCCGCCGCCAGCGCGGCGCGCTGCCAGGCCGCCCCGGTCTGCCCGCTGGCCACCCGCGCGCCGATCACGCCGAGCAGCCGGTCGGCCTCCGCCGCGGCCACGCCGGCGCCCAGCAGCCCCTGCCGGGCCGCCGGAAGCAGTTCGCGCACCAGGTCGGCGGCGGGCACCGTCCGGACCCGGTCCGAAGTCCAGGCCGGCCAGCTCAGCTCCGCGGCCAGGCCGTGCTGGGCCGCGCGGTAGAAGCCGTGATCGGCGCGTTCGAACGGGAGCGCGTAGGTCCACCGCTCGTCCTGGGCGGCCAGCCACAGCGTGAGCCCGATCAGGAAGGCCGCGTTGGCCAGCATGTCGGTGACGGTCGGCCCGGCGGGCAGGGCGCGCATCTCGATCCGCAGGTGCCCCCCGGCCGAGGGGTCGTAGATGGCCCGGTTCCAGCGCCAGACCGTGCCCTGGTGCAGCCGGAGTTCGTCCAGCGGCGGGCTTCCGCGGCTGGACTTGGCGGGTGCCTCGCTGACGAAGGGAAGCAGTGGCTCGTGCAGCCGGACGCCCTCGGTGAACAGCTCGAGCGCGCCGTCGCGCAGCCAGCCCGTGCCGAACGCCGCGCGGGCCGGGCCGCGCCTCGGGCCGCTGCTGTCGCGGTCCTCGACCGACTGCTTGAACAGCGCGATCCTGGTCTCCTCCCAGAGCCGGCGGCCGAGGAAGGTGGGCGAGTTGCCGGCCACGGCCAGCGCGGGGGCGGTCGCCAGCTGGGCCGCGTTGTAGATCCTGGTGAAGTCCGCCGGGGCGACCCGCAGGTGCAGCTGGAACGAGGTGTTCGCGCCCTCGAGCGTGACGTGTTCGGTGGTCAGCTCCAGCGGTTCTTCGCCGGTGACCCGGATGAGGAACGGGCCCCGGTGCAGCCGCCGCAGGCCGCGGTCCAGCGCCCGGTAGCGGGCCGCGTCGCTCACCATGCCCAGGTCAAGGTGGGCGAGGCTGAGGGTGGGCAGGATGCCGATCAGCGCGACCCGGCCGTGGTGTGCCCGGGCCGCGGCGCCGGCCCGGGCCAGGAGCTGGCCGAGCTCGCCGGCCAGCGCGGTGAACGGGCGTCCCGCCAGCGGCACCGGCGAGGCATTCAGCTCGAGGTTGAACTGGTTGAGCTCGAGAGCGATCCGCGGGTCGGCGAGCAGGGCGCGGACGGCCTGGTTCCGCGGCAGTGGCCGGGCCGCGGCGTCGATCAGGCACGCTTCGAGTTCGGCGCCGATCGTGACCGGGCCGGCGCCGAAGCCGGGCCGGGCGAGCAGCTTCCTCAGGTCGGACAGGCACTGCTCGAGCCGCTCGCGGAACCGGGCGTAGTCGCGCTCGCTGAACTCCTCCCTGGTGATTTCGGTTCCCATCGGGGTCTACCCCGCCGTGATCCGGCGGCCGGTCAGCACCGCGGGCAGGATCCTGGCGTAGTGATCCCTGGCGCCCGGCGCCCACGGCCGCAGCGGCAGCTCGCGCAGCCTGGCGAGCTCACCCGGGTCCGTCACCTCGGTGATCTCGCCGCGCACGATCACGCTCCAGCCGGTGCGCGCGGCCTCGTCGGTCCCGTCCGCCTCGAAGCAGACCCGGCTGCCCCGGCCGGCCGCGTGCAGCTTGGCACCCGGCTCGGTGCGGAACACGATGGTGTGCCGGTCGAGGACGTAGTTGACCGGGAACACCACCGGCCCGCGGTCATCGGTCACGGCCACCCGGCCGAGCTGCCCGCCGGCCAGCAGCCCGAAGCACTCCGCCCTGGTCAGCTCCTGAATCTGGCCCGGCCGCGACTCAGCCGGGGCTGGCACGGTCGCCGCCGATGGGGAACATGACGTCGCCCGGATCGCGGCGCACGCTGACCGCCACCTGGGTGACCAGCCCGATCCTGAGCACGAGGTGCGGGCAGGCACCGTCGCTGAGCTGCGTCCTGATGAACTCGCGCAGCCAGGGCAGCTCGAGCGGCTGGCTGTGCAGTGCGACCGCGGCCCCGCACGTGCTGGCGGTGAGCAGGATCCGCTGCAGCGCCTGCCCGGCGTTCACCCAGTCCGCCGGACGGTCGGCGGTCGTGGTGAGCAGCCCGGCCACGCCGGCGGCCCGGTGGGACGTGGCCGGGCTGAGCGGTGGCGTCCCCCAGCCATGGCCGCGGGCGAAATCCCGCCCGGGGAAGTACGGCTGCGTGCGTTCGGCCCGCGCCGGATAGGAGGTAGCCGGCACTCCATCGCGGCAGGCGCTGCCCGGCGCAGGCGTCCACCGGGCGAGCTCGCGCAGGCGCTCGGCGTCGCGGCGCAGCTCGTGCTCGGCGGATTGGACGGCGGCGGCGAGCGCGGCCCGGCGGCCGTCATCCGCCACGATGCGCAGCGCCGCCCCCTCCCGCGCAGCGGCCGCGCGCAGCGCGGCCAGCGTGTCCGGCGGCAGCGGCTCCGGATCGAACGCGCCGCGATGGGTCCGCCGGGTGAGCACGTGGCCGGACAGCCGCCGCTCGAACTCGTCGGCGGCCGCCCGGTCCCGCCAGGACACCTCGGCCACCAGCGCCGGCTGGGCCGGATCGGGCAACACCCTGGTTTCCGGGATGTAGCCAAGGGCCCGCAGGGCCAGGCGGGCGGTGAACAACGCGGCGCCGCAGCTGATCATCATCTCGCGGCCGTCCGGGTCGGCCACGGCCAGCCGGCGGTCGGCGTCGGCGTGCAGGCTGATCTGGGACCCGCCGTCGGCGGTGAACCGCCACGGCTGGGTGTTGTGCACCGAGGGGGCCCAGACGGCCCTCGCCACCACGTACC
>Ga0318492_10000375_pt1 | contig 12840 bp, 8 predicted proteins | sample GRESIP108b1f22_FD_203292 | JGI IMG/M metagenome (GOLD analysis project Ga0318492, IMG submission 203292) | Tropical soil microbial communities from Luquillo Experimental Forest, Puerto Rico - GRE.SIPMG.108b1f22 | ecosystem: Environmental > Terrestrial > Soil > Tropical forest > Bulk soil... | reverse complement strand
ATCTGAGTCTCGATCTGCGTGTAGTGCACCTTGCTGGCCGCGGTAACGCTGGCGCGGATCTCGTCCCATGGCCCGTGGTACGCCGAGAGCAGCCCTTGGATCCTGGTCAGCTGCTCTCCGGGCGTCAGGCCAGCGCTGCCGTCGGCGGGCACGACCAGGAACGCGTACAGCGACTCCGCGCCCGTCGGGGTGTAGCCAGCGGTGCGAGCCGAGCCGCCGAAGTACAGTTCGCTACGCGTGACGCCGGCCGGCCGGGGGCCAAGGACCCGCCAGTTGCCCAGCCCGGTCGGCCGGGGCCCCGCCGTGATTCCCAGCGAGCGGCGGATCGATGAGCGGATGCCGTCCGCGCCCACCACGAGGTCGTAATGGTCCGCCGAGCTGTCCGTGAACGCGACGCCGACCCCGTCGGCCGCTGGCTCCAGGCTGACGCAGGCGGTCCCGAAGCGGATCTTGGCACCCGCCTGCCCGGCCCTGGCCACCAGGATGCGCGCCAGATCGGGCCGGAGTATGCCCATCATGGCGGGCAGGTCCGGGCCGCCGGTCTTGGCCGCGGGAAGCTCGGCGACCAGTGTGCTGTGCGCGTCCGGAGCGCGCGTCGCGAACCCGTCGAATGAGTACCCAGCCGCGAGAATCTCATCCGCGGCCCCTAGCTGCTTCAGTACCCGCAGGGCATTGCCGTGCAGGGTAATGCCCGAGCCCAGGGCCGTCATCTGGGGCTGTATCTCGACTAGGTCGACCGCGATGCCCTCGCGGGCCAGGAAGATGGCGGTGGCCGCCCCTGCGGTGCCCGCGCCGACGACGAGCACTTTGCTGACTGCTGGCATGTTGTTCCCTAACTGATCCGATTGCAGGTTCGTTGGTGCGTCTCCATGCCCAGCATCGTCCGGGCCCGGCCGGCATGTCTTTAGCCCCAAGTGCAAGGCATTGACAACGCGCGCACATCTCGTGCTGGCACGCCTGCGCGGCTGTGTTCATGATCATTTCGGCAAGGTGCCGGTCGATACTCGCGCCTGATAGCGTTCACGCATATCGAAGGCATGTATATGAATGTGGCAATGCCAGAGGTTTGATCATGACCATTCGGTTCCGGGCGGAGGACGAGCCGGCGAAAACACGGCTGGACTACTGGGAGCATGTGATGGCCAGTGCCCTCGCGCCCTATGAGATCCGCGCCCGCGACGCAAGCATCCGCAGCCAGATCGGCCAGGCCCAGGTCGGCCCGGTCACCGTGGTAGCCATCCAGAGTTCCGCCATGCAGTTCAGCCGGACGACCGAACTCATCCGCAAGTCCGATCTCGGCCTGTGCAAGATCGATCTGGGGGCACGCGGGCAGGGCGTGTATGAACAAGACGACCGGGAATCCCTGCTGCGGCCGGGCGAATTTCATCTCATCGACCTCAGCCGCCCCAGCCATGTGGCCATCCAGCGGTCACACGCGGGCTCGGCCGTGATGTTCCCGCGGGCACTCCTGCCGGTGCGCCACAGCGACATCCGGAACCTCACCGCGATCCGCTTCTCCCCGCGAGAACCCTATGCCGCGCTTGTTTCCTCGCTCATACGGGAACTGCGGGGGCACCTTGACGCTTACGGCAGCGCACGGGACGCGCGGATCGGCACAGCGTTCCTCGATCTGCTCGCGCTCGCGGTCACAACCAGGCTGGACCGCGTGTCCACGGTGCCCGCCGAGAGCCGGCAGCGCGCCATGCTGCTGCGCGTCCACGCGTTCATCGAGCAGCATCTGGGTGATCCCGCCCTGTCACCGGCCATGATCGCCGCCGCGCACCACATCTCCGTCCGCACGCTCCACAAGCTGTACGAGACGGAGGAAGACACGATCACCGCATCAATCCGGCATCGGCGGCTGGAGCTCTGCCGCCGGGACCTGCTCGACCCTGGCATGCCCGACCGCCCGGTCAGCGCGGTCGGCGCCCGGTGGGGATTCCCGGACGCCGCCGTATTCAGCCGCGCGTTCCGCGCGACCTACGGCCTGCCTCCAGCCGAGTACCGCGCGACCGCGGCCACGCCGAACGCCGCATCCCCGAGCTGACGCACAGATCCCTGGCGTACAGATTGTTCGCCTCCGGTTTACGCCTTCCGGGTGATACCGCTAACCGGAGGCGCACGATGGAAGCTCATGACGAAACCAACGACTTCGGCGGCCTGGCCGGCGTCCTGAGCGGCCGGCCCGACGGCCGTCCGCCGCTGGTCCTGCTGCACGGCCTGACCTTCGACCACACGATGTGGCAGCCCGCGCTCGCCGAGTTGCGCAGAACCGGCCCAGAACGGCAGGTGCTCGCCCTTGACCTGCCCGGTCACGGTAGCTCCCCGGCATGGGCGCGCTACGACATCGACAGCATCGCCGCGGCGGCGCATGCCGCGGTCACGGCGGCCCGGCTGCCGGAACCGGTGATCGTCGGCCACTCCATGGCCGCCGTGATCGCCACGGTCTACGCCGCAAGGTACCCGGCGCGCGGAGTCGTCAACGTGGACCAGTGGCTGCTGGTCGAGGAGTACGCGGCCGTGGTCAAGCCGCTGGCCGGCGAGATCCGCGAGGGCGGTTTCGCCGCGGCGTGGCAGTTGTTCGAGGACAGCATGCACGCCGACGTGCTGCCGGAGGAAGCCCGGAAGCTGCTGCGGCCGGTCAGCAGCGTGCGACAGGACGTCGTCGCCGGGTACTGGCGGGAGGCGATGGACCGGCCGGCGGACGAATTCGCCGCGGACCTAGCGGCCGCCATCGCCAAGGTCCGCGCGAACGGAACCGGATACCTGTTCATCGCCGGCCACGAGGTCGAACCCGGATACCAGGACTGGTTCGGCCGGCAACTGCCGCAAGCCGCCGTCGAGGTCTGGCCGGGCAGCGGTCACTTCCCGCACCTGGCCTACCCGGCGCGTTTCGCTGGCTGCCTGGCGTCCACCGCCCGGTGGGGTGATGCCGCGTGACCGCCAGAAGCGTGCCTGGCTTCACCGGGCAGCTCATCGCGCCGGCGGACGAGCGGTACGACGCGGCCCGCACCGTGTGGAACGCCGCGATCGACCGCTACCCGGCGCTGATCGCCCGCGCGCGCCGCACCGCCGATGTCGCCGCGGTGATCCGCTACGCCCAGGACAACGGTATGCCGCTGAGCGTCCGCGGCGGCGGGCACTCGGCGGCGGGCCTGGCCGTCGCCGACGGCGCACTGATGCTCGACCTATCGCCGATGAAGGCGGTCACCGTCGATCCCGCCGCCGGTGTCGCGGTCGCCGCACCCGGGCTGACCTGGGAAGAACTGGACGCCGCGACCCAGGCTCACGATCTCGCGACCACCGGCGGCGTGGTCGGCTCCACCGGAATCGCCGGGCTGACCCTCGGCGGCGGGATCGGCTGGCTCGACCGGCTGGCCGGGCTCACCTGCGACAACTTGATCGAGGCCGAGATCGTCACGGCGGACGGCCGGGTCCTCACGGCGAGCGGTACGCGGCACCCGGACCTGTTCTGGGCGCTGCGAGGCGGCGGCGGCAACTTCGGGGTGGTCACCTCCTTCAGCTACCGGCTGCACCCCGTCACCACCGCCTACGGCGGGATCCTCGGGTACACCTTCGACCGCGCGGCCGACGTGCTCCGCGCCTACGCGCGCGCTAGCGAGGACGCCCCCGATCGGCTCGCCCTGTACGCCGGGATGACCACCGCGCCGCCGCTGCCGTTCATACCCGAGGTCCTGCACGGGCAGCCGCTGGCGGCACTGTTTCTCGCCTGCTTCGGTTCCGCCGCTGATCATCCAGAACGGACGGTGGCGTCTGTCCGGGCTCTGCTGCCTCCCCCCGCCTTCGACGCGACCGGCCCGATGTCCTACCGCCAGGTCCAGCAGCTCTCCGAGGGACCCGGCGTTCCCGGCATGCACCACTACTACACGGCGGAATGGCTGGACGTGCTCGACGACAAGGCGATCGACGCCCTGGTCAGCGCGGCCGAACGGGCCACGTCGCCGCGGTCGGTCATCGTCGTCAAGCGGATGGGCGGTGCCGCGGCCCGGGTGCCCGCCGACGGGACCGCGTTCTGGTACCGCCGGGCGGCGCACAACCTCGACATCCACGCGCAGTGGGCGCCGGGCGGCGATCTGGCCGCGCACCGGGCGTGGGCGCACGCCACGAGGCAGGCCGTCCGGCACGCGTCGGCCGGCGGCGGCTACGTGAACTTCCTGGGCGGCGACCAGGGCGCCGATCGCATCCGTGCCGCCTACGGCGGGAACTATGAGCGGCTAACCCAGGTCAAGGCCGGCTACGATCCCGGCAATCTCTTCCGCCTCAACCACAACATCGCCCCCGCGGAGCGGGCCTCGGTCAGATGAGCCAGCGGTCGGGGCCGCCGGGAGCGGGATCGTAGCGGCAGGACGCGCCGGTGCGGATCGAGGCGCGCAGGTGCGCGGCGGCGGCCGGCGCGGTATCAGCTATCCGTTCGATGGCCATCTTGAGGGTGCGGGTGACGTTGACGCGCGCGCGTTCCGCCTCGGGCGCGGCCCGCCGGACTCGGCCGCCAAGGCCGGCGGCGCCGCGCAGTTCGCGCACCAGCGCCGTGCGCTCGGCCTCGGCCCGGACCGCCGCCTCCGGGTCCCCGGCCCGGTCGGCGGCCTCGAGCGCCGCCGTGACCTCGCCGAGCCGGCGCCGGTAGGCGTCGCGGGCGGCTCCGTCCAGCACCGGCCCTGTCCCGGCGGCCGCCAGCCCGGCGCCGCCGGCCGCGAGATCGAGGGCGCGGATCTCCCGGCCGGGCGCGGCGAGCAGCGCGCGCAGGTAGTGCAGGCCGCGGACATCGCGCAGCCGGGCGCGCTCCTCGCCCGCGGTCAGCAGCCAGTCTTCGCCGTCCCTGACGAGCGACCACTCGGTGGCGGGCGTGCCAAGCCGCCGCAGGAGGACGGCCATGCCGAGGCGCTGCGCGATCTCGCGGGACCGGCCGCGGCACGCGGCCGCCCGGCCGGGGTCTCCCGAGCCTGTCAGCGCGTCGGCTAGGCCCGCCAGGCTGTGCGCCAGGAAGGGCAGCGCGCCGGTCCGCTCTTCGAACTCGATCGCCTCCTCGAAGTGCCCGACCGCCTCCCCGGTCTGGCCCATCGTGGCCGCCAGCAGGCCCAGGTGATGCGATACCGGCCCCCAGGCGATGGCGGCGCCGCCCCACACCACCAGCCGCCCGCGGTGCGGCAGCATCGCCTGGTAGATCCGGGCGGCGGCGGCGGAATCGCCGGTCGCCGCGGCGACGACGGCGAGGTCCGCCATGGCGCCCAGCCACCGGGGGCCGGAACTGGCCAGCGCGCGGGGCAGCAGCCGCGCGAGCTCGGCGGCCGCCTCGTCCAGCCGCCCCAGGGCGGTGAGCACCCGCGCGGCCGTCGCCTCGAGCAGGTGCCCCGGGCGCTCGCGGGCGTATGCCAGCATCATGTCCGGAGCACGCTCCCACTCGCCGGTGAAGCCGAGTTCCAGGGCCACCGGCCCGCGCAGCGTCCCGGTGATCAGCTCGGCGTCCGGCAACCCGATCCGGTCCGCTTCCCGCGCCACCTCCGCGGTGAGCAGGCTGGCCTGCTCGAAGCGCCCGTGCAAGATCGCCAGCATGGCGTGGCGTGCCGTCGCCAGGACAGCGGCCGCCGCGTCGCCCGCGACGGCGGCCTCGTGGGCGAAGGCGGCCAGCGCCGATTCTGCCTCGGCCACCCGGGCGAGCTCCATCAGCGCCACGAACCGCCAGAACATCCCGTCGCGTTCCCGCTCGCCGTCGCCGGCCGCCCGTGCTAGGTCGATGATCTCCGACCCGGCCGCCAGCCGGTCCTCGGCACCCCGCTGATCCCACAGCGCGTGCAGCCGCGCGTCCAGGACGTCCGCGAGCAGCCCGGGATCTCCCGCGCCGCGCGCTAGCCTGAGCGCCTCGTCGGCCAGCTCCCGCCGCCGGGCCGTGGCCGTGGCGTCGCCGAGCAGCTCGCGGGCCAGCCTGGCGAGCACGCGCGCCCTGTCGCCGTCCGCACGCGCCCGGGCGGCGGCCGCTTCCAGCAGGCGGACCAGGCTGGTGTCCACCGCGAGGAAGGGCGTGCTCGCCGTCGCCCGCAGCGCCAGGTGGACCACCGGGTCGGCACCGTCCGGGCGGCCGGCCAGCTCCCGCGCCAGCTGCGTGGCGACTCCCGGCTGGCCCCGGGACGCCAGCCACAGCGGCCGGCTCGTCTCCGCGTCAAGCCCGCCGAGCGCCGCCGCCAGCTCCTCTTCGCTCAGGCCGCCGAGCCGCAGCTCCGGCCGCAGCCCCAGCGGGCTGGCGGTGGTGGCGAGCACCGCGACCGGAGCGGTGTGGCAGCGCGCGGCGACCGCGGAAAGCATCCCGGCGGCGTCCGCGCCGCCACGGTCGACGTCGTCGATGACAATGAACCGGAGCGGGCCGGATGCCAGGTGCGCGGCCGCGCCGTCCAGGTCGAGCGGGCCGGCGTGCTCGCTCAGCAGGCCGGCGATAAGGCCGTCCGGGGCGCCTGTGTCGCGCAGCAGCCGCGCCCACGCCATGCGCCCTGGCTGCCCCTCGGCAGGGCTGGTCCAAAGCACCTCGAAGCCGCGGTCGCGGGCACCGGCCGCCGCCGACTCCGCGATCAGCGTTTTACCCGACCCTGCCGGACCGCAGATGACCAGCACGCCGCCCGCGCCCCGGCGGGCGCTGTCCAGCAGGCGGCCGACCTCCTCCATCTCCTGGCGCCGTCCCGCGACAAGCACACCTTCGGTATATCAGGGATGCCGGACCGGTCAGAGAGGCGCTGGCCGCGAGCAGCGCTCCACTGGTGGCGGTCGTGGCCGATGGGCTATACTGCGGCGTGCTCTCGCAGGGGTATCAGGGGTTGCCAGGCGGCGACGGCCAGCCGCGTGCCCAGCGGTTCCCCGACTCCAAGGACGCCTGGTGACCAGCGCCGCGGTGCTCGCGCTGTTCGATGACGACGCGACGCCGGAGGTGCTCGCCCGCCGCGAGCTCTACATCGAGGACACGGCCAGGGGCAGCGGCACCAGCGGGCGCGAGCGCTCCGGCGGGATCATTGTCCACAAGCCGGCGGCAGCGGTGCTCTTGCCCTCGGACTTGCCGCCATTGTCGTGGCGGCGGCCCGATTTCGCGACCCTGCGGCACGTCCTCGTCCGATTCGGCTTCATGCTGGACCGGCTGCCGAGCGGGCATAGCTACGAGTCGAGCACACTGTCGATCCGCCTAGACCAGGAAGAGGCGGTGGTCCTGGCACAGCGCCCGTCGCTCGTGACGACCGAATCCGCGACAGTGGGCACCACGACGACAGAGATGTCCGCTGCGCTCGAAAGCTTCGCCAAGATAGGTGCCCAGCGGACGCGGGTAGTGCAGACGACCCGCCGCACGATCTTGCCGCTAATCACTCCGGAGAACCGGGGGGCGGACGGCTTCGGCTGGCACTACCAGGCTCAGGACGGCACGCCACTGCTGCCGCAGCCGGAGACCGTACAGGCGCTGATCGAGCTGCCGCGCGAGGTGACCGAGCTGAGCGGCGCGATCAGCGGGGAGACGCTGGTCTCATTCCATCGCTACGGGGTACTCACGAAATCACGCGCCATCCCGCTAGCAGCAGCGGTGCGATTCCAGCTACCTCTCGGTCCCGCGCGCTGATCCGGTCCTGCTCATCAGCCCGCACTGCCCGTTAACCGGCACCACCGTTACCGGCACGAGCAGTTGCTCAAGCAGAATCGCGGGAAAATAGCGTCGGCGTCTCGTATTCCATCGCGGTCGCCGCGTCCGATCGCAGTAGCGCGGGAGCGACCCTGAACGCCCGCTCCACGGTCGCACCGCTGAAGATGGCCTGGTAAAAGCCGACGCTGAACCGCGCGGCAGCATTGTCGCCGATCTCGTAGCGCATTCCGATGACTCGGTCAATCTGCTCGGAGATGGCCTTGGCCAGCCGCGCGGAGTGGCAGGCGTTGACGATCACGCACTGGATCGTGTCGTTGTAAGCGGCGAAGATCTCGGCCAGGCCGTCGATCTCCAGGGGCATGCTGTTGCCGAACGCGTCCCCGACCAGGATGCGGCCCAGGTCATCGCCATGCCCGGAGAAATGCACGATCTGCGGATGATGCCTGGCGAGCGCCCGGCTGATGTCCGTGAGCTGCACCGCGACCTGCGGCACGAGCCGGAACTCTTGGCGATAGTCGCTCATGAGCAGTTCCTGCTCGATCAGCCTGAGCTCCTCATCGGGGCGAAGCGGTGGCTGATCCCGTGGGCTTGAGGACAGGAACAGCACCGTCCGCACCATGCGGCCGGGCTGGGTGCCCACGGTATCCCTGACGGGCGCTGCCTCCTGCTGCCTGGCGTCCTCACCGACGGGAATGCGGAGCTGCTCTTCCTGTGCGGCCGGTCGCAGTACGCCCGTCCCGTCTGCGTAGCTGTAGCTGAGCCGAACGCGCAGCGGGACGAGGCCGCCGTCCGCGGGGTGCACGTCGACCTGAAGCCGCGCCTTCTTGCCGCCGGGCAGCACGCCGATCCGGCGGCGCTTCCCGTCGGTCTCGACCGGGCCATCGATCGTCACCAGCACCTCGTTTACCGTGGTGCCGGACGGATTGCGCACCGCGATCGGCAGCGGAGTCCACTTCCCGAGCGGCAGCGTACCGCCCTCGTGCTCGACCCGGAGCCGGGGCGGCGGCACCAGCACCGGCGCGGCGTGCTGGTGTCGCGCGGGTTCTTCGGCAACGAGGAGCGTCTGCCAGCTCCGGTCGCGGACCGACTCGTCGTCCTCGTCCCGGTAGGAGAAGTTCGGGCTAGTCAGCGTGAACTCACCCGCCTTAGCGGCCTCAACGGTCACAGAGCGGACGACCTCGGCCCCGGGCTCGATCGATGCGATGTCAATCTGCCCGGCGCCGATGAGCCTGAGCCCGGGGGACATCGCCAGCGCGAACACGATCCTCCGGTACGTGCCGGCGCTGGGATTGCTGAACCGGATGTCCAGCCGGGTCCGCTGGCCTGCCACGAGCCGCCGGGGCGTCACCGCGACGGCGATCATGCTCTTCCTGCCGCCCGCGCCTGGCCGTACTGGCCCTGCGGGGCAGGCGGAGCGTAGTTGCCGGCCCCCGCCGCGCGCGGCGCCGCCCTCGGATCGCTCCACCCGTGATACCGGCCGGACCGGGGGTGATACGCATCGGCGCAGGCCGGGCAGTGCATCGCCGCGCGCGACACCGGCTCCTGCGAGGCGTCGAACGCATCGTCCGCCCCGATCGTCACGCCGTGCTCAGCGCAGACCGGCATCCCGCAGTGGTGGCACAGGAATAGCTGCACCTGCTGCCATGTCTCGCCGTTAACTCCGCAGATCACGTTCATGGCTGCTCTCCTAGCTCGCGGAGCTGGTCCTGAATCCTGGCAACGATCCGCGCGTGGGTTTGCTCGGTGATCCGGCCGCTGATGACCGCGGTGTAGGTGTCCTCCCACTGCTGCCGCAACGCGGCGATGCGCGCTTGCTTGTCCTCCCCGTTGCCGCTGCCGGCTGGAGCGGCAACGGGCTGCTCGTCCACGATCTCGGCGTCCACGACGATCGGGTCGTGCGGGAGGCCGCTGCCCGGCGAGCCTTCCTGCTCGGGCTCGTCGATATCGCGTATGGTGATGTCCTCGTCCCAGGCCTCGGACTCCGGGGCCGCGGGGATGGAGGCCGCGCCGACGCCGGCCGCGCGCCTGCGCAGCACGCTGGTCACGTGCTCGTGCAGGTCATCCCAGCACTTTTCGATCATCGCCCGCTGGGTCAGTCCCGGATCGTTGCCGTAGGTCCCGTTGACGGTCACTACGGCGGTGGTCTTCCCGGGCAGCCGGGGGTCGTTCGCGAATTCCTCGCCACGCAGGCTGATATCGAAACCGATGGGGAACACGCCGTAGTACCACCGGCCAGCGATGTCCCACACCCGCTTGATAATCTCGCCCCCGGATTCGTAGCCCGGCTGCGGGTCCTGCTCGACGACAGACTTGACGTAGTAGCCTTCCCTGCTGATAAGGCTGGTCAGCTCGGCCACCATGTCGAAGTCAGGGACCACGCCGTAGAACGGCTCGTCGGCCTTCCGGTACCCGTTCTCGCTGCCAGGCACCTCCTGGCCACCGTCCCCGTGCCTGCCTTCGGCAAGGTCGCGCTCATACCGGGCGTTGCTCTGCCTGGGCACGGCCCAGGGTTCCTGGTAGCGGATGGCGTCCAGGCTGATGCTGAACTTGACGGTCACCTCGGTCCGCACGCGTACGTCCGGCTGCTGCCGGGCTTTGCCGCCGCCCGGAAGATAGATGTCGACGCCTCGCACGCCAGAGAGCGTTCCCGCGCCAGCGGCCAGCGCTCCGTTGCGCGGCGGGCGCTGCTCGAAGATGGCGGTCAATGTCCCGCTGAGCTGGGCATCCGCTGTCTCGGCGGCCTCGCCGCCGTCGTTGCCGGGTAGCACGGCGTTCTCAAACCGAAGTATCAGCGTCCGGCTCCTGGCCCCGGACGACGACGCCGCCGCCCGCGGCGGTCCGCCGCTGTCGTCCCTGCCCCTCGGTGGGAGCTTCATCCAGCGGATGAGGCGGCGTCCCTGCCGCCCGGGATTGATCGTCGCACCGCCCGGCGCCGGCTGCACCGAGCCCCAGGCCGTCGGGACCTCAAGCTCGATGAGGTCGAAACGCGCCAGGTTGAGCTCCTTGCCCTCGGGCCCCAGATCGTTCCAGTGCAGGTCGATCTCAAGCGTTTTCCGGTCGGACGAGGGAACCACCGACGGAACGATCCACAGCGGGATGTCCTCCGGGGCATTGCCCGCCTGCACCCGGTAGGCGGTCGAGGAGATCCACTCGCCTGGCGGGTGCCCGGGAACATCGTCGAACAGCGGGTGGCCAGACGCGGAACCGCCACGGAAGGCAACCCCGGTCCCGTCCTCGAGCACCATCTCCTGCCCGGGCGCAAACCGGAGCCCAGCGGCGCCCTGGACAAACGCGTAGCCAGCCGTGAACGCGATAGGCTCAGCCTCGTGCAGCTGGTATTTCTTCCGGTACCGGGTCAGCCACTCCTGCCCGCTGTTGGCGGACATGTCGACCGTGATCTCGCCTGACACCGGGCCATCCACGGTGCTGCGGTACCGTCCGTTGCTGAAGTTGACCTGCCCGCTCAGCCGTTCGACGATTTCCACGGTGTTCACGTGCGGAAACACCGGCAGCGGGGGAGCCTGACCGGCACTGCGTCCGATGCCCAGGCGTTCAAGGACCAGTTTCAGCAGCCCCACCTTGTGATCGTGTTCGCCGCAGTGGTACACGGCACCCCGCCGCGGATCGCTCTGCTTCAGCCAGCCGAATTCCTTGCTCGCGGGCTGGGCCGAGCCATCCACGCCGGCGCTTGACGCCTGGAAGGCGTTACTGCCATGGGCAGCGCACATCGGCCTGGCGCAATGGTGGCACAGGCTGATGATCTCGGTTGACCCGCACTCGTAGCATCTGACCGCCGGGCCGCGGTCGATGACGGTCTCAGTCTTCACGCGATCACGATCCCCGCTGGTACCGGAAGCGTTCCCGCAGCGCCTGCTGCAGGTGGTTCATCTCATGGGCCAAAGTGACGTGGTCGCGGTGCAGCGTGCCGAGCACGGACAGCCGCATGCGCCCCCCTGCCGTCCCGAAGGTCTCCTTGACCAGGCCGGCGTTCCGCAGCCGCTCCTGGTCGACGGAGTACTTCTGGCCATCCACCGCGATCAGCAGAGTCAGCTGGTCGGTCCCCTCCCGGCGCGTTGCATGCAGCAGCCAGCGGGGGGTCTCCGGACTGGACTGGTTATCGGGGTCCGCCCGCCAGTGGGTGTCGAAGTTCGAGTAGTTGAGCACGGTGACGATGTCCGTGATCCGGCGTTCGTCCGGGATGACGCCGTCGAAGACGTACTGCTGATACGGCCTGAACTCGCGTTTGGCGAACTCGTCGGTAACGTAGAACTCTGTATCGATCCCGATCCGCGTCGTCAGCTTCGGCTGCCACGGCTGGCGTCCCGGCGGACGCGCCCAGACCTCCTCCTGGGGCGGCCGTCCCTGCCAGTTTCCCGTCGCGCTGAAGAGCCAGGCCTCAAGCCCTGACAGCAGGTACCCGTCGATCTCCACGTCGGCGTGGACGGTGAGCTTTTGTTCCCGGAACAGGTCGGCTGTGGGGAAGAGCTCGCCGGGATGCCTGATCTTGAGCCTCATTTCCGCGCTCTCGTAGATCCGGGCGTCAGGACTGCCTTCATGCGCCGGGACTGGGTGCGCGGGAATCGACTCCCACTCAAGGCGGCCCCGGTCGGGGTTGTAACGAACCGGGTGGGGCTTTCCTTCCACTACCGGACCATCTTGTTCGGCTTTCGTACCCTCGGCCAGCGTGGTATGGCATTCGAGCTGGACACTTTCCAGTGAGGTGATGACGGGCCAGTCAACCGACATGAGCTTTACCACGGGAAGCGGCCCCGGGGCACCCGGGCTGACCGGAATCGCGAGGCCCACGGTAATGCTCATTACAAGCCCGCCCGTGAAGTGCGCCGTTCGCATGAGATAGTCAATGGCATGACCAAGATCGATCTGGCCCAGCTGCGCGAGCTGATCGATCTCGTCCAATTCAACAGAATCGGGATCGTAAAGCTGCACGTTCAGCCAGATTGGATAAATTTCCGCCGCCTGCGGCCGGTAGTCGTAGGCGATGACGCATGCGTGCCGGTCGTCGGTCAGGTCGCCCAGGCTGCTCGGTATGGGCACCTCGATCGGAATGACTCCGGCGTTGTTGTGCTGCCGCATGATAGTCCGCAGGTCGGTGCGCGTATGGTCGGCGAGCAGTAGGTGGCCGATCACGGCTCTCCCCACTCCGCCCGCCGACTGGCCGCCAAGCCCGTAATCCACGTCGGCAGCGGCCTGCC
>Ga0318492_10000366_pt1 | contig 12991 bp, 14 predicted proteins | sample GRESIP108b1f22_FD_203292 | JGI IMG/M metagenome (GOLD analysis project Ga0318492, IMG submission 203292) | Tropical soil microbial communities from Luquillo Experimental Forest, Puerto Rico - GRE.SIPMG.108b1f22 | ecosystem: Environmental > Terrestrial > Soil > Tropical forest > Bulk soil... | reverse complement strand
GGTCCCAGTGGGTGAAGCTGCCCAGGCCGGGCGGCAGCCCGAAGGCCAGCACCTCGACGACGCCGCCCAGCGTGTCGCCGGCCTTCCTGGCCGCGTCGATCTCAGCCACCATGGCCTGGCTGGCGGCCGCGTCGAAACAGCGGACGGGGCTGGCGTCGATGACGCCTTGGTCCTGCGGCCCCGGCCCCGGCATCAGGTCGCCGGGCGCCTTCACCTGGCCCAGCGCGACCACGTGGCTGAGGATCTCGATGCCGAGGACCTGGCCGAGCAGCCGCCTGGCCACCTCGCCGAGCGCCACCCGCGCGGCCGTTTCCCGCGCGCTGGCCCGCTCCAGCACCGGACGGGCGTCGGGGTGGCCGAACTTCTGCATCCCGGCCAGGTCGGCGTGGCCGGGCCGCGGCCTGGTCAGCGGCGCGTTCCTGGCCTGGCCGTCCAGCGTCGCCTGATCCACCGGGTCGGGCGACATGACCGTCTCCCACTTCGGCCATTCGGTGTTCGCGATCCTGATGGCGACCGGGCCGCCGAGCGTGCGGCCGTGCCGGACGCCGCCGGTGAGCTCGACCTCGTCCCGCTCGAACGCCATCCGCGCGCCGCGGCCGTAGCCGGCCCGCCTGCGGGCCAGCGCGGCGGCCACGTCCTCGGTGCTCAGCCGCACCCCGGCGGGTACGCCCTCGCAGATCGCCACGAGCGCACGCCCGTGCGATTCGCCTGCGGTCAGCCAGCGGAACATGGTCACGATCCTACGGGGTCACGCGTGACGCTGAACTCGACGCCGCGGCGCAGCCGGACCGCCAGCCGGGCCGCGATGGCCTGGGCGACGTGGTTCGCCGCGGGCCGCCAGTCGCCGGCGGGCCGGTCGGCGGCCGCCCGGTCCCGGGCGGCCAGGTGCAACCGGACCGTCAGATCCACTTGCTGGCTGGGGGCCAGGCTGAAGCCGGTGATCAACGGCTCGGCGGCGATCACCGCCTCGACCTCGGCGCGCACGTCGCCGTCCTCGTGCACGGGCGGGGCCGGCCGCCCGGCGGCGAGCGCCGCCAGGCGCGTGCCCTCGACCGCGAGCGGCGCCGGGCCGGCCACGTCGATGACCACCGCGCAGCCGTCGGTGACGGCCGCGCGCCATACCCGGTCGGCTTCGGCGGGCACCGGGCGGGCGTCCGGCCGCCAGCGGGCCAGCGTGTCGAGGCCGGTGAAGGCGAGCACGGCGGGTCTGCCGTCCCGCCCGATCAGCGTGGGCAGCACCATCTCGCTGTTCTTGTCCCCTTCGGCGGCGCTTCCGTCGGCCAGGATGGCGACCACCGGGACGAGCAGCCGCGCCGCGGCCAGCGCGGTCAGCGCCGCCTGCTCGCTGCCCTGTCCGGCGTGGTACGCGGCCAGGGCCTCGGTCACGCGCGGGTCGGCGGCGCCGTCGTCGTCGCGGAACTGCTGTCCGCCAGGATTCAGATACCCGGACACGCCACCGACCCTACGCCACGCGCCACGGTGATCGGATGGATGCACAGAGTAATGAATTCTCTGAATGAGACGCTTTCCAGCTAATTACCGTCATGAACTCGGCACAATCGGTGGGGCGGGGTATCCATCTGCATGCGCACGGAAGGAGCATGGGTGACCCAGCCCGAGCGACTGACCGCGATCGCACCGGGCACGCCGATGTGGAAGGCCGTGCCGCCGCGCCTGGTCGGCCCGTACCTGACCGGACAGCGCACGGTGCTGGCCGGGTACGTCTACCGCGCCCAGGACGTCCGCTTCCACAACCCCGCCGAGGCCTACCTCGCGCTGAGCCTGGGCTGGGAGGACTCCGAGTTCACGCCGCACATGAGCGAGATATACCTGGTGGCCTGGCTGGCCCGGGCGATCGACGGCTACGTGCCGGCCGCCGGCCACGGCGTCCCCGAGTTCTACATCGAGCCGATCGCGATACCCGTCGGGGCGGGCATGTGCCGGCTCGGCCCGGACGGCGACCAGCTCGTGGCCCGCTACGACGGGCTGGCCTGGCAGAGGATGGAGCCGTAAGCCATGCGATACCGGCTCATGGCCACCTACCTCGGCGTCCCCTACTACGCTGGCCTCGGCCCCGACGGCGGCGAGGCGACGCTGTTCTCGCCGGCCCCGCCGCCGGACGAGCTCGGCTTCACGGCCGCGGGCGGGTACTGGCGCAAGCAGGTCAGCGTCACCGACCTGGACGCGCTGTGGCAGTCGCGCCTGACCGGCGAGTACCGCGGCGAGCCCTGCCTGGTCCTGGACGACCTCGGCGACCGGCTGCACATCGCCTACCAGGGCCGCGACTCCGCCCGGGCCAGGCAGCTCGGCTACTGGGAGATCGACCGCGAGGTCTTCGAGGTCGTGGTGGCCCGGCAGGACGTCACCGGCCTGACCGAGGAGCGAGTGGAGTACCCGCTGGACGCGGCCTTGTTCCCGACGTCGAACCGGGATCCGGTGGCGCAGGCGCGACCGGAAGCGCCGCCCCGCGACACCGCGGGGCCGCAGACGGCCGGCGGGCCGCCGTCCTCGGCCGCCGAGCGGACCAGGCCGCTGCGGGTGGTGCCGCGGCCGGGGACCAGCGAATTCGCGGAGCCCGGGCCCGACCGGTCGTCGAGCACCCCGCACCGGGTGGCGGCCTGGCACGGCTCGCCCGAGGCCGAGTCCTGGCCGGGGCCGCAGCCGGACCCCTGGTCCGGCCCGCCGCTGGACCCGCGGACCGACCCGCGGGTGCAAGCCAGGCCCGACCCCCGGGATCCCCTGGATCCCCGTACGGAACTGCGGCCGGGTCCCGGGCCCGGGCGGCGCGCCGGACGGCGTGACCGCGTGCCCCAGTCCGTCTTCGCCGAACTCCTCAGCCTGGCCGCCATCCCGCACGCGGCTTACGCGGTCGACGAGGAGGTACAGGGCGCTATGTGCCTGGTCAAGGCCGATGGCGGCTTCGAGGTGTTCGGCCGGACCGACGACGCGCGGCTGGACGTTCGCTTCTTCGAGGACGAGGAAGCGGCCTACTTCTACCTGTTCGGCGTCCTGGCGGCCGAGGCGGTGCGCAGCGGGCGGCTGCGGCCCGGCACGGCCAACGGGCACGTCAACGGGTTGCGCGGACCTGGCGTGCCCTCGCCCACCTCGGCAGAAAACGTTTCGAAGTACTTACGGCGCAAGAAGTTACCCAAACCGGCACCCGGTGCAGTTATCGTTAATTAGCCGGCGGGGCTGACGGTCCCCCGCTCCCCAAGCAGCCCCGTCGGCCTCCTTATCACAGGGTGAAAATGGGGATTTCGCACCGTATAAATCCCATACTGTTTCGTACGTGGCTGCTCCGACAGGTGCTGACCAAGGCGCCGAGCCCGCGGTGACCGCGGGGGTGGCCAGCCTGGCGGCCCGGGATCTGCTGCGCGGCATCCGCCGTCACGGCAAGGTCCTGGCGGCGTTGCCACACGCCATCTACCTGGAATTCGCCGATGCCGTGCCCGAACCGCGGGTGATCGCGGTGTCGCCGCCGGACGCGATCAGGCTGCCGAACGCGATCATCACCGGCCCATGGGAGACCACGCCGTCCGCTCCCCCGGCGGGCCCGGCGGAGTGCTGGGCGGGCGGGAGCCGGGTGCTGGCCTGCGGCCTCGATATCAGGATCGTCCGCTGGTGGGATCCGTCGCCGGTGTTCGGGCCGCTGTCCCGGGCCAGGCTCGACCACGGCTCGGGGGTGCTGGCCAGGCTCTACGCGGCGGCCGAGCACGCTCCGGGGCTGGCGGGCCACGACGGCCCGGGCCAGCTCGCGGCGTGCTGCGCGAGCGGCGACCTGGCCGGCGCCGTCGAGGCGGCCGAGCACCTGGTGGGCCTCGGTCCCGGCCTGGTGCCGAGCGGCGACAGCGTGGTCAGCGGCGTACTGCTCGCGCTCCGGCTGCTGGGCGGGGCCATCTCCGGCGGGACCCGGGCGGTATGGCTGGCGAACTGGCTCAGCGCGTCGGTGACCTGCGACGCGGCGCAGCGGACGACCACGCTGGCGGCGTCGCTGCTGCATTGCGCGGCCAAGGGCCAGGCGGCGGCCGAGGTATCCGCGGTGCTGCTCGGGATGGCGGGCCAGGAGCCGCTCGAGCCGGCCGCGTCCAGGCTGCTCGCGGCGCCCCAGGGCGTCGACCTCGCCCGGGGGCTGGTGGCAGGCTGCCGCGCGGCGCTGCTTTTGTCCGTAAGCTGAGCCATGTGATCGTTCCGCTTACCGGAGTGCAGTACGAGATCGAGGCCGGACGATACCGCGCCACGGTGACCGAACTCGGCGCCGGGCTGCGCGAGCTGACCTTCCGCGGCCAGCCCCTGATCGTGGGCTACGCGGCCGACGAGCTGCCGCCGGCCGGCGCGGGGCAGCTGCTGACTCCCTGGCCGAACCGGATCGACGGCGGGCGGTACGTCTTCGGCGGCACCGAGTACCAGCTGGCCCTCACCGAGCCCGGCCGGGGCAACGCCATCCACGGGCTGACCCGCTGGACGGCGTGGACCGCGGTCCGGCAGGACACCAGCGCGGTGCGGCTGCGCAGCGCCCCGCACGGCCAGCAGGGATATCCGTTCGGCCTGGAGATCGAGGCCGAATACGCCCTGGATCCCGCGACCGGGCTGCGGGTGACCGTGGCCGCGCGCAACCGCGGGAGCCACGCCGCGCCCTACGGCACCGGCTCGCATCCGTACCTGACCGTCCGGACCGCCTCGGTCGACGGCTGCGAGCTGACCCTGCCCGCGGACTCGTGGCTGCCGATGGACGATCGCGGCATCCCGTCGGGGTCCCCGGAACCCGTCGACGGCACCGTGTACGACTTCCGCAAGCCGCGCGTGATCGGCACCACCCGCCTGGACCACGCGCTCACCGAGCTGAGCCGCGGCGGCGACGGCCGCGCCTGGGCATACCTGGACGCCGGCGGCGAGGCGCCGGGGGGCGGCCGGCGGGTGGGCCTGTGGGCGGACGAAGGCTACCGCTGGCTGCAGGTCTTCACCGGCGATCCGCTGCGGCCGGACATGCGCCGCAAGGCGGTGGCGATCGAGCCCATGACCTGCCCGCCGAACGCCTTCGTGACCGCCGATGACCTGCTCGTCCTCGAACCGGGCGAGACGGTTACCCGCAACTGGGGGATCCAGGCCAGCTGACCGCGATGCGCTCGAGGTCGGCAGGCGTGTCGATGTCGTCGGGACGCCCTGTGTCGCCGCACTCGACCAGCGTGACGAGATCCGGGCGGGCGCGCAGGAACGCCCGGGCGCCCTGGTCGCCGGTGGCCATCGCGATGACCTCGGGCCAGTGCTCGCGGGCCAGCAGTACCGGATTGCGCGGCTTGCCGTCGTAGGCGGCGACCGCCACGGTGGCGCCGGCCTGGTACGCGGCGATCAGGCGGCGGACCGCCGTCGCGCCCACCAGCGGCTGGTCGGCCAGCGCCACGACCGCTGCGCCCACTTCCGGGCCCACCTCCGGGCCCACGTCCGGATCGGCCAGGGCGCGGAGGGCGGCACGCAGCGATGATCCCATGCCGGTGCGCCATTCCCCGTTGCGGACCGTACGGACCTTGGATGCCGGGCCCAGTTCGACCTGGGCGGCGCCGGTGACGATGAGGACCGGGTCCGCGCCGCCGGCCTGGAGCAGGCTGACGCCGCGCTCGGCGAGGGTCTGACCGTCCAGCTCGACGAGCGCCTTCGGCCGGCCGAACCGGGAGCCCTGCCCCGCGGCCAGCAACACCCCCGCAACTCGCGCGAACACCATCCCCAAGCGTATGCGTTCAGCTTGGTAGCATCCATCACGGACCAGGAATGACCAGGTGAAGATGACGAAACGGAACCCGCCGCCGAACGGGATCGACAGCACCCGGCCGAACGTCGCCCGGATCTATGACTACCTGCTCGGCGGCAAGGACAACTTCGCCGCCGACCGGGAGGCGGCCAGGCAGCTGCTCGCTGTGACGCCGGACATGGCGGGAATCGTCCGTGACAACCGCTCCTTCATCGGCCGCGTGGTCCGCTACCTGGCGGGCGAGGCGGGCATCCGCCAGTTCCTCGACCTCGGTGGCGGCCTGCCCACCCAGACCAACGTGCACGAGATGGCCCAGCGGATCGCGCCGGACGCCCGCGTGGCCTATATCGACAACGATCCGGTGGTGTGGTCGCACGGCCAGGCGCTGCTCGCGCACGGCGACCAGGTCGCCATGGTGCACGCCGACCTGCGCGATCCGCCCGAGGTGCTGCGGCATCCGGACGTGCTCGGCCTGCTCGACCTCGCCCAGCCGGTAGCGGTGGTGTGCGCGAGCGTCCTGCACTTCGTCCCCGACGAGCAGAAACCGCACCGGATCATCGCCGAGTACCGCGACCACGTGGCGGCGGGCAGCTACCTGGCCGTCAGCCACGGCACCACCGGCACCGCCGAAGATGACCCCGACGACCTCGTCGGCGGCGTGACCAGCGTCTACCGGCGGGCTTCGGCACAGCTGCACGTCCGGTCGCTGCCGGACATCCAGCGTTTCTTCGACGGATTCGACCTGATCGAGCCGGGTCTGGTGTGGATCAACCAATGGCGGCCAGAACCGGGCATTCCCCCGGCCGGGCAGCCCAGGTCGCTGCGCGGGGGCGTTGGCCGGAAGCGCTGAGTGCGCGAGGGCAATTTGCGTTGCGATAAGCCTCAGCCGGCGAACTGGTGGTGGATGCGGCCCTCGGTGGTGGTCAGCGGGTGGCCGGTGCCGCCCCAGCGGAGCTGGATCAGCTCGGCGGCGATCGACACCGCGGTCTCCTCCGGCGTCCTGGCCCCGAGGTCAAGCCCGATCGGCGAGCGCAGCCGGGCCAGCTCGTCCTCGGTCAGCCCGGCCTCGCGCAGCCGGGCGAGCCGGTCGTCGTGCGTGCGCCTGCTGCCCATCGCGCCGATGTACCCGGCCGGAGTGCGCAGCGCCACCTCGAGCAGCGGCACGTCGAACTTCGGGTCGTGAGTGAGCACGCAGATGACGGTCCTGGCGTCCACGTCGGTGGCGGCCAGGAAGCGGTGCGGCCAGTCGACCACCACCTCGTCGGCGTCGGGGAACCGCGACGCCGTGGCGAACACCTTCCTGGCGTCGCACACGGTGACGTGATAGCCGAGGAACTTGCCGACCCTCGCCACGGCGGCGGCGAAGTCGATGGCCCCGAACACCAGCATCCGCGGCGCGGGGGCGAACGAGTTCACGAATACGCTCAGCTCGTCACCGCGCCGCTCGCCGTGCTCGCCGTACCTGCGGATACCGGTCAGTCCCTGGGCCAGCATGCCGCGTACGTCGTCGTCGACCGCCGCGTCGAGGCGCGCCGACCCCAGCGTGCCGGACGCCCCGGCGTGCCAGCCCTCCGGGTGGGCACTCTCGCTGGCCCAGATCACCCGGCGCGCGCCGATCTGGCCCGGGCCGGAGATCACCGTCGCGACCGCGACCGGCTCGCCGCGCTCGACCGCCGCGGCGATCTCGCCCAGTTCGGGGAACCGGGTCCTGTCGATCCGCTCGACGAAGATGTCGATGATCCCGCCGCAGGTCAGCCCGACCGCGAACGCGTCGTCGTCGCTCACCCCGTAGGTCTCGAGAACCGGATCCCCGGTCTGGCAGACGTCCAGCGAAAGCTCATAGACGGCACCCTCGACGCATCCGCCGGACACGCTGCCGACGACCTCATGGTCGGATGCGGCCGCCACCGCCAGCGCCGCGCCCGGATCACGGGGCGCGCTGCGGTAGGTCCGCACCACCGTGGCGAGGCCGAACGTCTCCCCGGCCTCCCACCACTTCGTGATCCTGCTCAGGATGTCACGCACTCGCGTCACCTCGGCTGTCATGTCCCCGCACGCTTCTGCGCGACGCGGACTCACCCATGTCCACGGAACCCTCCGCCCTGCCCAGGCTATTCCCCGGGGAGTCGCCGCTATCCCCGGCGAACGCTGGCCACCGCGGCGCGGATCAGGTCGGGGAGCTCGGAGTGGGCGGGGTGCTCGCCGGCTTCGAGGTCTTCGGCCGTGAGCCAGCCGTACTTGTCGGTGGTGGCCCGCTCCCATAGATCCAGGCCGTCGAGGCTGACCTCGGCCGACTCGAGCGGGACCGCGTAGAACACCTGGCCCTGGACGATGTGGCGGCCGCCCCAGGAGAACTCGATCGTGTTCTGCGCGATGGGCTCCCCCAGCTGCGCGGGATCGACCGAGATGCGGGTCTCCTCGTACAGCTCGCGGACGGCGGCGGCGCGCATCGACTCCCCCGGGTCGGCCGCGCCGCCGATGGTGAACCAGTAGGGCCGTTCGGGGTGATGGGGGTCCCAGCCGTGCAGCAGCAGCACCCGCCCCTCGGGGTCCACCGGCAGCACCCGGGCGGTCTGGCGGTACCAGGGGGGCCTGCTCACGGCTACTCGACGATCTTGGAGATCGGGATCTCCAGGATGTCCTGGGCCCCGGCCGCCTTCAGGGCCGGTATCAGCGTGTTGACGCCGCGCTTGGGGACCACGGTCTCGACCGCGTTCATGTTCCCGCGGGCCAGCGTGGTGATCGTCGGTGAGGACAGCGCGGGCAGCATGTCGGTCACCGCGGCCAGGTGGTCCGCGGCCACGTTGAGCTTGAGCAGGACGTTGCCGCGGGCCTGGATCGCGCCGCGCAGCAGCAGGGCGATGTCCTCCATGGCCGCCCGTTTCTCCGTGTCCGCGAATGCGGGCGCGGCCGCGATCAGCTCGGTGTAGCTGGTCAGCAGCGTCTCGAGGATCCGCAGTCCGTTCTTGCGCAGCGACGAGCCGGTCTCGGTCAGGTCCACGATCGCGTCCACGATGTCGGGCACCTTGGCCTCGGTCGCGCCGTACGACGGTATCACCATCGCCTTGACCCCGCGCGTGTCAAGGAACCGCCTGGTCAGCGACGGGAACTCGGTGGAGATCCGGACGCCTTCCGGCATGTCGGCGGCGGACCGCCAGGGCGCCGAGTCGGGCACCGCGAGCACCACCCGGACCGGCTGCGAGGTGGCCTTGGAGTACTGCAGCTCGCCGAGCGAGACGACGTCGGCTTCGGTCTCCGCGATCCAGTCGCGTCCGGTGATACCGAGGTCGAACAGCCCGCGCTCGATATACGACGGGATTTCCTGCGGGCGCAGGAACCGGACCCGGTCGATCCGCGGGTCATCGATCGACGCGTGGTAGTCCCGGTCCGAGGACCGGCGCACGGTCAGGTCGGCCGCGTCGAAGAGCTCGAGGGTGGCGCGCTCGAGCGAGCCCTTGGGCAGTACGAGTGAGAGCATGGGTGATTTCCCCGTCGAGGGCGGAACGTGGTCAGTGGTGCGGCGCGGCGGAGGCGGAGCGGATGGAGCGCAGTACGAGCGCGGTGTCGAGCGCCGCCACCACGGCCTCCCATCCCTTGTCCTCATGACTGCCGGGCAGTCCGCACCGGTCCAGAGCCGACTCTACCGTGTCACAGGTCAGCACGCCGTTCCCGACCGGGGTGCGGGCGTCGAGCGCGGCCCGGGTCAGGCCGGCCGTCACCGAGTCGCAGACGTACTCGAAGTGCGGGGTACCGCCGCGGATGACCACCCCCAGGCAGGCCACGGCGTCGTGGTGACAGGCCAGTTCGGCGGCCACCACGGGCAGTTCGATCGCACCCGTCACCCGGATCACGAGGGGATCGGGCACGCCGCACGCGAGAGCCGCCGCGGTGCCGCGCGCCACCAGCGCATCGGTGATCTCCCGGTGCCAGCGGGTGGCCACGATGGCCAGGCTGAGCCCGGACGCGTCCACCGCCGTGGCGCCCGGGCTGCCCGCGCCGCTCACGCCGATTCCGACCCGACGACTCTGAGCGGCGCCGGGGCACGCGCCTCGGCCCGTTCGGAATCTTCGAGACCGTTGATCTGATGCCCGAGGCGGTCCCGTTTGGTGATCAAGTAACGGAGGTTGAACGGCGTGACGGCGGAGGCCAGCGGGACCCGGGCGGTGATGTCCACGCCGCAGCCGGCCAGGCCGGTGACCTTGGCCGGATTGTTGGTGAGCAGGCGCACCGAGCGCACGCCCAGGTCGGCCAGCATCTGCGCGCCGGCCGAGTACTCGCGCGCGTCCACCGGCAGGCCGAGCTCGGTGTTGGCGTCCACCGTGTCGGCGCCGGCGTCCTGCAGCTCGTAGGCCTGCAGTTTGCTCAGCAGCCCCACGCCGCGGCCCTCGTGCCCGCGCAGGTAGAGCACCACCCCGCGGCCCTCGGCCGCGATGGCCGCCATCGCGGCGTCCAGCTGCGCGCCGCAGTCACAGCGCAGCGACCCGAACACGTCGCCGGTCAGGCACTCCGAGTGCAGCCTGGTCAGCACGTCCGAGCCGGCCATGTCGCCGAGCACCAGGGCCAGGTACTCGGTCCCGTCGATCTCGTGCCGGTAGCCGAACGCCTGCCACTGGCCGTAGGCGTTCGGGATCCGGGTCTGCGCCTGGCGGATGAGCTGGCGCTCGGTGCGGCGGCGGTACTCGATCAGCTGCGCGATGGAGATCAGCGCGAGGTCGTGAGCGTCCGCGAACGCGCGCAACTCGGGCAGCCGGGCCATGGTGCCGTCGTCGTTCACCACCTCGGCCAGCACGCCCGCCTCCGGCAGCCCGGCCAGCCGGGCCAGGTCGACCGCGGCCTCGGTGTGCCCGGGACGGCGCAGCACGCCGCCCTCGGCGTAGCGCAGCGGGAACACGTGGCCGGGACGCACCAGGTCGGCCGCGGTGGTGGCCGGGTCGACGAGCTTTCGTATGGTCGTGGCGCGGTCGGCGGCGGAGATGCCGGTGCCGACCCCTTCCCTGGCGTCCACGCTGACCGTGAAGGCGGTGCGGTGGTGTTCGGTGTTGTGGGAGGTCATCTGCGGGAGGTTGAGACGGTCGAGTTGGGCCTCGTGCATGGGCATGCAGATCACGCCGCTGGTGTAGCGGATCATGAAGGCGAGCAGCTCGGGAGTGGCCTGGCTCGCGGCGAAGATGATGTCGCCCTCGTTCTCCCGGTCCTCGTCGTCCACCACCAGCACCGGGCGCCCCGCCGCGATGTCCTTGATCGCACGGTCGACGTCGTCGAGCACCTGCTGAATCACTTGTCACCCTCCTGAGCGAGGAGCCTTTCCACGTACTTGGCGATGACGTCGACCTCGAGGTTCACGATTTCACCCGGCTTCCTGGTCCCCAGCGTGGTGCGCTTGAGCGTCTCCGGGATCAGGCCGACCTCGAACCATCCGTCCGCGCTGCCAGGTGGGCTGAGTGCGGAGACGGTGAGGCTGATCCCGTCCACCGCGATCGAGCCTTTCTCCACCACGTACCGGGAGATCCCGCCCGGGAGGCTGATGCGCACCTGGTCCCAGTGTTCGGCAGGCGTCCGGGAGATGATCGTGGCGGTGGCGTCCACATGCCCCTGCACCAGATGACCGCCGATGCGATCGGCGAGACGGGCCGAGCGTTCCAGGTTGACCGGCGTCCCGGGAGTCAGCGCGCCCAGGCCGGACCGGTTGAGGGTCTCCCCCATCACGTCCGCGGTGAAGGTGCCGCCCAGGATCCCGGTGACGGTCAGGCACACGCCGTTGACGGCGATCGATTCACCAAGGGCGACGCCTTCGGTGGAACCCCGGATGGCGAGCCTGGCCGCGTCGCCGTGGTGCTCGACTCCGGCCACCTCGCCGAGCTCTGCCACGATCCCGGTGAACATCCGCGCTCGCCTCCTCGAAGCCAGTTCATGTTCGGCTCCGGGAATCGCGCGGGTACGCGCTCAGCGTACGGCCGGGGCTGACCCGACCGCCTGCGTGCTGCCTCCCATCCGGACTTTCACCGTCGGTCCCGGAATTTCACCGGGTCAACCGCCCGCTGGCTGCGAACGGGTCGCGGACTTTCACCGCCGGTTCGGAGTTTCACCGACCCCGGAGCACGCTCTACTGCTATAAGCCAGTGTGCCACACGAGGTATTCCGTGGCTTCGTGCGTTACGTCACGCCGACCGCCGTTACATCACGCCAATCGCCGTTAGGTCACGCCAACCGCGGGCGGTACTGGTAGCCGACGCGGTACACGGTGATCAGGCACTGACCGTGACGCGGGCCGAGCTTGCGCCGGAGCCGGCTCACGTGCACGTCCACGGTGCGGCTGTCCGACGCCACCGGCCGGCCGTGCTGGGCGAGGGTGCGGTGCCAGACCCGCTCGACCAGTTCGGCCCGGGTGAACACCGTGGCCGGGTGCGCGGCGAGGAACGCCAGCAGCTCGAACTCCTGGGAGGTGAGCCGGATCTCGTGCCGGTCCGCCCAGACCCGGCGCTGCGCGTGGTCCACGAGAAGCCCGGGGTCCGGTGCCGCGCGGTTACCGGCCGGCTCACGACCCGACGATGCCCGCGGCTCTGGTGATGATCGGGGTTTTAGCGATGACCGGGGCTTTGGTGACGGCCGAGGCTCTGGTGATGGCCGAGGCTTTGGTGACGGCGGCTGCGGCCCTGAGGACGGCTGCTGAGGCTCTGGTGACGGCTGGCGGCCTGGCCCGGCCGGGTCGGCGGCGGACGTGGTGATCGCATAGCCCACGATGGCCAGTGACGTCCCGGTGCCCGGGATCGGCACCACGGCGAGCAACGTAGCGTCCCGGCCGGGCGGGGGAACTTGCTCGTCCCAGGGGAGGCCGGGCCCGGCGTCGGAGGGGTCCGACGGGCGCGGCCGGTAGAGCAGCTGGTTTTCCGCCGCCGCATCTCCAGAGGGCACCCCTCAATAGTCCAGCTAAATGGTCGTTTTTGTCAAGAATGACAACTTTCTGGCGTTTCCTTCCTGGTGCTCGGGGCAGTGGGGACCCTTCCGGCGCTCGGGGCCGGCGGCCACGGCCGGGGGGCGCCGTCCGGGCCGGCGGGCGCTGGCTGGGCCGGCGGCCCGTAGGCCTGCCTTATTCGCGGTGCCCCTGCTCTCCCCGCTTACTGCCGTGACCGGTGATACGTGCCTTGGCCGACTCGCCGTCCGCTTCATAAGGCGTGGATGTCCCACCCATGATCCTGGTGGTTAATTCCGGTGTGCCGGTGAGTGACCCGCGGCGGCCCGGGGGGTAGG
>Ga0318492_10000365_pt1 | contig 13005 bp, 16 predicted proteins | sample GRESIP108b1f22_FD_203292 | JGI IMG/M metagenome (GOLD analysis project Ga0318492, IMG submission 203292) | Tropical soil microbial communities from Luquillo Experimental Forest, Puerto Rico - GRE.SIPMG.108b1f22 | ecosystem: Environmental > Terrestrial > Soil > Tropical forest > Bulk soil... | reverse complement strand
GCTGCCGGTGGTGTTCCCCGTGCACCCGCGCACGCGCGCGCGCCTCGCGGAGCCCGCGCTCGCCGGCGCGGCGGCGCGGCTCACCGCGGTGGAGCCGCTCGGCTACCTCGACTTCCTCTCGCTCACGAGCACGGCGCGGCTCGTGCTCACCGACTCCGGCGGGCTCCAGGAGGAGACCACGGCGCTCGGCGTGCCGTGCCTCACGCTGCGCGAGAACACGGAGCGGCCGATCACCGTGGAGGAGGGGACGAACGAGGTCGTCGGCACCGACCCCGCGCGCATCCTCGCCGCCACGCGCGCCGCGCTCTCCGGGAGCGGGAAGCGGGGCCGCACGCCGGCGTTGTGGGACGGCAAGGCCGGCGAGCGGGTCGCGGAGACGCTGCTGGCGCGCGTCGGGGGCGCGGCCGCCTAGCCGCGGTCGATCGCCCGTGCGAGCCGGGCCACACCCTCGGCGAGCCGCGCCGGCGCGGCGTGCGTGAAGTTGAGGCGCAGCGTGTCGCGGCCCTCACCCTGTGCGTGGAACTCGCCGCCGGGCACGAACGCGACGCCCTGCTCGAGCGCGCGCGCGAGGAGCGCGCCCGCGTCGGCGCCGCCGGCGAGCCGGGCCCAGAGGAACATGCCGCCCGCGGGCCGGTTCCACTCGAGCCGCCCCTGGAGCCGCTCGCGCAGGCTCGCGTCGAGCGCGTCGCGCCGGGCGGCGTAGGCGCGCCGCAGGCCCGAGACGTGCGCGTCGAAGGCAGGATCGCCGAGGAAGCGGTGGAGGAGGTGCTGCCCGAGCGTGTTCGTGTGGAGGTCGGTGGCCTGCTTCGCGAGCACGGCGGTGCGCACGAGCGGCGCCGCGGCGCACAGGAAGGCCACGCGCAGCCCCGGCACCGCGGTCTTCGAGAAGCTCCCGAGGTACACCGCGCGCGCGGGATCCATCCCGGCGACGATCGGCGCGGGCGGCTCCTCGTCGTACCAGAGGGCGCGGTACGGATCGTCCTCGACGAGCAGCGTGTCGCCGCCGGCAAGCACCTCGCGCACCTCGGCGCGGCGCCGCGCGCTCCAGCAGACGCCGCTCGGGTTCTGGAACGTGGGCGTGAGGTAGACGAGCTTCGGCCGGCGGCGCAGCGCCTCGGCGAGCGCGTCGGGCCGCGCTCCCTCCGCGTCGCAGGGCAGGAAGGTCACCTTCGCCCCGATGAAGCGGAACACCTGGAGCGCGCCGACGTAGGCGGGCGTCTCGACGAGCACCTCGTCGCCCGGGTCGAGGAAGAGCTTCGCGAGGAGGTCGAGCCCCTGCTGCGAGCCCTGGGTGACGACGATCTCGTCGGGCCCGCGGAAAGGGACTCCTGCGGGGAGGCGCTCCGCGATCCGGGCGCGGAGCCCCCCGTGCCCCTCGGTCTCTGCGTACTGCAGTGCGCGCGGCCCGTCGGTCGCGAGCACCTCGGCGGCGATGCGGGCGAGCGCGTCCACCGGGAAGAGGTCGGCGCCGGGGAGGCCGCCGGCGAGGGACACGATGTCGGCGCGGTTCACGACGCGCAGGATCTCGCGGATCGCGGAGGACTGGAGGTGGGCGACGCGCGCGGAGAACCGCTCGGCGGACGGGGTAGACGGGGCCATCGAGCGAGACTACGCGAGGCGGACCGGCGCGGGTAGGTCCCGGGCGCCCGCCGAGGTTATGCTCCCGCGGTGCAGGTCCGCATCCCGTTCAAGGTGGAGCCCAACTACCGCGGCTGGCGGCTCGACGCCTACCTCGCGCAGAAGATCCGCCGGCTCACGCCGGAGAAGCTCGCGTTCATCCTCGCGCACCGGCTCGAGCACGACGGCGAGGGCCCGCTCACCGCGGACACGCTCGTCACGCCCGGGCTCGAGTTCCGGCTCGTGCGCGAGGTGGAGCCGGAGCCCGAGACGCCGCTCCACTTCGGTGTCGTCCACGACGACGGTGCGCTCCTCGTGGTGGACAAGCCGGCCGGCCTGCCGGTGCACCCCACCGCCCGCTACTTCGCGAACACCTTCACCTCGCTCGCGAAGGCGCGCTTCCCCGAGCGGAAGATCGACCCCGCGCACCGGCTCGACCGCGAGACCTCGGGGCTCCTCGCCTGCGGCACCGCGCCCCCGCACACGAAGCGGCTCAAGGCGGCCTTCGCCGGAGGCCGCGTGGAGAAGGCCTACCTCGCGATCGCCGAAGGCTCACCTCGCGACGACCGCTTCGAGGTGGACGCGCCGCTCGCGCTCACCCAGGCGTCGCTCGTGCGGGTCCGGATGCACGTGCACGGCGGCGGTGCCCCGGCGATCACCGCGTTCGAGGTGCTCGGGCGGCGCGTCACGCCCGACGGCGCGCCGGTGGCGCTCCTCGCCTGCGCGCCGCGCACCGGGCGCCAGCACCAGATCCGGGCCCACCTGCACCACTCCGGCCTCGCGCTCGTGGGCGACAAGATCTACGGCCCCGACGAGGCGATCTTCGACCGCTTCACCCGCCGCGAGCTCACCGACGACGACCACGCGAGGCTGCGGCTGCCGCGCCAGGCGCTCCACGCCTGGCGGCTCGCCCTCCCGCACCCCGTCACCGGTGAGCGCGTGACGCTCGAGACGCCGCTCGCGCCCGACCTCGCCGCGTTCTGGGACCGCTGCACGCCCACCTCCGCGTAGCCCGGCGCCGCGATCGTCCAGGGTGCGCGGGCGATGCGGTGGGTCGCGCCGGAGACGGTGCCCGCGGCGCGATCGCCAGCCGAATCGTCGGAACCTGCACGCTCCCCGCCGGCGCGGGGCATGCAGTGTCTACTCGCCGAAAGGTGGGCGCGACATGACGATCGAGTGGACGAGCGACCTCAGCGTGGGGATCCCCGAGCTCGACCTGCAGCACCAGCAGCTCTACGGCCTCACGGGCCGGCTCCACGACGCGATGCGCGCGGGCGACCGCGCGGCGGTACCGGGGATCGTCGCATGCCTGCACGAGCTCGCCGAGGCCCACTTCGCCTGCGAGGAGCGGTGGATGGCCGACCTGCGCTACCCCGGCCTGCGCGACCACCGGGTCGCCCACGAGAGCTTCACCGCCGACCTCGCCTGCATCGAGCGGGCGCTCGCGGACCGCATCCGGCCGAGCGTGATGATCGATCTCGCGCACTTCCTCGGGCGCTGGATGCGCGAGCACCTGCGCGGCGCGGACCTGCCGTTCGGCCGCTGGGCCGTGCTTCAGCCCTGCTTCGCGCGGCGCGCGGCGCGCCCGGAGAGCACGCGCGCCTCCACCGCTTCCGCCTTCGCGATCCGGGCGCGCTGCTTCACGGCGAGCAAGTAGAACCGCTCGCGCAGCGCCGCGGCGTCGGCCTCGCCGAGGTCGCCGTGCTGCCCGCGCTCCTCGATCCGGCGTTCCACGGCGCGGGCGAGCGCCACCGCCACCGCGACCGACACGTTGAGCGACTGCACGAAGCCGCGCATCGGGATCGCGAACCGAAGGTCCGCGAGCGCGAGCGCCTCGTCGGACACGCCGCGGTGCTCGTTCCCGAACACGAGCGCGGTGGGCGCCGCGAACGATACCTCGCCGAGCGTCACCGCGCCGGCGTCGAGGTGGGTCGCCGCGATCCGGAAGCCGCGACCGCGGAGGTGCCCGAGGCACTCGGCGGTGGAGCTCCAGCGCACCACGTCGAGCCACTTGTCGGCGTTCTGGCTGATCTTGCGGTTCCGGTCGAAGGGCTTCATCGGCCCTTCGATGAGGTGCAGCTCCTGGACGCCGAAGGCATCGCAGGTGCGCAGCACCGCGTTCACGTTCTGCGGATCGCAGAACGCCTCGCACACCACCGTGAGCGTGCGAGTCCGCTCCGCCACCGCGCGGTCGATCCGATCCTTCCGCTCCGGGAGCAGGAAGCCCGGTTCGCCGAGCCGCGGCGCGTCGCCGGTCACGTGGCGCTCCTGCGCTTGCCGAGCTTCCGGCCCGCGCCCGGCTCGCGCTCCTTCGCGGTCGTCCGGAACACCTCGCGCGCCACCGCGTCGAGGAGCTCGGGGATCCCCTCGCCGGTCACGGCCGAGATCGCGAGCACCTTCGGCGGCTTCTTCCGCCGCGCGAGCGCGGTCGTGAGCTTCTTCGCCGCAGCCTTCGCCTCGGGGACGTCCACCTTGTTCACGGCGATGATCTGGGGCTTCGCCGCGAGCTCCTTCGAGTAGAGCTCGAGCTCGGCGTCGATCGCGTCGAGGTCCGTCTTCGGCGTGCGGCCCTCCTCGGGCGGCGCGCCGTCCACGAGGTGCACGAGCACGCGGCAGCGCTCCACGTGGCGGAGGAACTGGTGGCCGAGGCCGGCCCCCGCGTGCGCACCCTCGATGAGGCCGGGGATGTCGGCGACCACGAAGCTCCGCTCGCGCCACCCCACGACGCCCAGGTTCGGCACCAGCGTGGTGAACGGGTAGTCGGCGATCTTCGGGCGCGCGCGGGAGATGCGGCTGATGAGCGTCGACTTCCCGGCGTTGGGGAAGCCCACGATGCCCACGTCGGCGAGGAGCTTCAGCTCCAGGACGAGGTCCTTCTCCTCGCCCTTCGTCCCCTTCTCGGCGAACCGCGGCGCCTGGTTCGTGGAGGTCGCGAAGTTCATGTTGCCGAGGCCGCCCTTGCCGGCCTTCGCCACCACGAACCGCGTCCCCGGCTCGCCGAGGTCGGCGATCACCTCACCGGTCGCGGCGTCCTTCACCACCGTGCCGGGCGGCACGCGCAGCTCGAGCGGGGGGCCGTTCGGCCCGTTCATGTCCGAGCCCATCCCGTGGCCGCCGCTTTTCGCCTTGTGCTCGCGGACGTACCGGTAGTCGAGCAGGGTCGCGAGCTGCGGATCCACCACCAGCACCACGTCGCCGCCGTCGCCACCGTCGCCGCCGGCCGGCCCGCCGCGCGGGATGAACTTCTCCCGCCGCCAGGCGACCGCGCCGTCGCCGCCGTCGCCGGCCTTCACCTTGATGCTGACCTCGTCGACGAACTTCATCGGCGCTCCACGCCGGGGTGGGCCCCGACGGCTCTGCCGGCGAGCGGGACGCAGCCGCCGGGAAAAAAAACAGAACGCCGCGGGCCTCTCGGCGCGCGGCGCTCGGAAATCCTGCCGCTCGCGCGGCTTGGCTAGGCCTTCGCCGCCTCGACGGGGATGATCGACACCACCCGGCGGTCGCCGCGCACGCGCGAGTACTTCACGGTGCCGTCGACCAGCGCGAAGAGCGTGAAGTCCTTGCCCTGGCCCACGTTCTGGCCGGGGTGGATCTTCGTGCCGAGCTGGCGAACGAGGATGTTGCCGGCGACGACCTTCTCCGAGCCGTAGATCTTCACGCCTCGGTGCTGTCCAGCGGAGTCACGCCCGTTGCGGGACGAGCCCTGTCCTTTTTTGTGAGCCATGGTTGCTTCGTCCTTCCTGCGCTACGCGCGGACCGCGGTGATGAGGAGCTCGGTGTAGGGCTGGCGGTGACCGCGCTTCTTCGTCCAGCCTTCCTTCTTCTTACGGAAGTGGATGACCTTCTTGTGCTTCCCGTCGGCCACGATCTGCGCCTCGACGGCCGCGCCCGCGACGGTCGGAGCCCCGACCTTCGCCTGGCCCTCGCCGCCGACGAGCAGGGGCTCGAACGTGAGCTTGTCGCCCACGCCGCCCGAGAGCTTCTCCACCTTGAGCCGGTCGCCCTGGCTCACGCGATACTGCTTCCCGCCGGTCTGGATCACCGCGTACATCGCCGCTCCTCGAGTTCTCTTGTGGAGTGTTTCGGGGCGGCTCGCAGCGCGCACGCGCGGACGCCCGGAACTCCGGAAGGGCGGTCTTTTACGATCGGTCACTCTCGTTGTCAAGGAATCCGGGACGTTGCGTCCGGCACGATGTCGTGGAAGCGCGTGTAGTCGATCTGGCGGAGGCCGTCGTCACGCGTGGAGAGCACGTCCACGAAGCGCGAGCCGAATGCCACGTCCTCGGCCCGCCACGCATAGCGCGCGTGGACCGTCTGCGCGAAGGTCTCGTCGAAGCCGATCAGGATGGCGACGATGCTCATGTCTTCCGCGGTCATCGAGCGCGCGTCGAGTCCGTGCAGCGGGCTCTCTCGGGTGATGGGGTGGATCGCCGTCCAGGTGAGCGCGAAGAACGGGTTCTGCCCGCGCACGAGCTTGAGGTCGTGGACCCGCCGCACCGGTACTCCCTCGGCGGTGACCTCGTCGCGGACCAGCGACAGCGTGAGCCGGGCCTCGACGATCTGGTTCGCGCGCTCGTTCGCCATCCGCACGAGGAGCGAGGGGATCCGGTCGAACATCGTGACCACCGCGACGCGGCCGAAGAGCACGCGCGCGGTGGGGCGCGAGAACTTGGAGAAGACGAGGCCGGTGACGAGCGCCAGGCCGAGGAGGCCCACGAAGGCCTCGATGGTGACCAGCACCTCGGCACCGAAGGTCTTCGGCGCGAAGAGGCCATACCCGATCGTGGCCATGGTCTGGACGCTGAAGAAGAAGAGGTCGGAGAAAGAGCCCGGCTGCACGTGCTCCACGGAGTCGCCGAGCGCGAGGTACCCGAGTGCGAAGAGCGCGTTCGCGCCGACGTAGGCGACCGCGACGAGGAGGAAGAGCCGCTTCCAGCTCGTGGTGAGGAGCGCGTGGTAGAGGTCGCCGAAGGGCCGCCGCGGCTGGCCGAACGCGATCACCTCGCGCGACGAGACGACCACGCCGGGGATCCGGGTCGTGCGCGCCATGAGCGGGCTACGACGTCCGCGGAGCAGGGGGGGACGGCTCGGCGAGCCCGAAGTGGGCCGGCGACAGCCCCTTCCACTCGCAGTAGCGGCGCAGCTCACGGCGCGCGAGGTTGAAGGCGACCGCGAGGACGAGCACGTCGTCGGCCCAGCCGATCGGGCCGAGCACGTCGGGGATGAGGTCGAACGGCGCGAGGACGTAGGCCGCCGCGGCGGCGAGCGTCGCGAGCGCCCGCCAGGATGCGGGGGAGTAGCGGCCGGAGACGAAGTCGGTGGCGAGGAGCCAGAAGAGGCGCAGCCGGGAGAAGAGCCCCTTCGGCGCCGCGCGTGCCCACCACGGAGGCCGATCGAGGAAGTGGGCCACGCGGCCCGCCCGCGCCGGCATCGAGCCCCTCGTCACGTCGCGCGCCCGCGCGGCGAGCTCGCGCGCGGCGGCGTCGCGGCAGGAGAGGCAGGCGGCGTTCGAGCCGGGGCTCTTCCCGCAGGCGGGGCAGGTCTTCGGCACCGCCTGAATCTAACGGGCCCCCGCGAGCGCGGCGAGGCCGACGGCATGCGGCGCCCGCACGACCCCGCGCTCGGTGACGATCGCGTCCACGAGCGCCGCTGGCGTGACGTCGAAGGCGGGGTAGCGCGCAGGGACACCGGCAGGGGCGATGAGCCGGCCGTCCACGAGCGTCACCTCGTCGCCGCCGCGCTCCTCGATCGGGATGTCCTCGCCGGTGGCGGTGGCGAGGTCCACGGTGCTCCACGGCGCCGCGACGTAGAACGGCACGCCGTGGTGGCGCGCCAGCACCGCCAGCGCGTAGGTGCCGATCTTGTTCGCGACGTCGCCGTTCGCCGCCACGCGGTCGGCGCCGACCACCACGCAGGAGATCTCGCCGCGGCGCATGAGCCAGCCGGCCATGCCGTCGGTGAGGATCGTCACCGGGATGCCGTCCCGGTGCAGCTCCCACGCGGTGAGCCGCGCGCCTTGGAAGAACGGCCGCGTCTCGTCGGCGAGCACCGTGATCGGGTTCCCCGACTCCCAGGCCGCGCGCACGACGCCGAGCGCGGTGCCGTAGGCGGCCGTCGCGAGCGCGCCGGCGTTGCAGTGGGTGAGCACCCGGGCCCCGCGCGGCACGAGCGGCGCGCCGAGCGCCCCGATGCGCCGGCAGGAGGCCTCGTCCTCGTCCCGGATCGCGTGGGCCTCTCGCAGGATCGCCTCTTCACCTTCGGTGAATGAGGCCCGGACCCGCTCCACGGCCCAGGCGAGGTTCACCGCCGTGGGCCGCGCCCGCGCCATCCGATCCGCCGCCGCGACGAGCGCGTCGCCCGCGACGCCGCGCGCCGCCTCGGCCGCGAGGCCGTATGCGGCGGCGACGCCGATGGCCGGCGCGCCGCGGACGGTGAGCGTCCGGATCGCCTCGGCGACCTCGTCGGCGGTGCCGAGGGTGAGCCAGGTCTCTTCGTGCGGGAGCCGCCGCTGGTCGAGGAGCCGCACCGCGCGGCGCGCCTCGTCCCACAGCACGGGCCGCAGCGGCTCACGCGCGGTCACGCGGTCCTCCGATCCGGCCGAAGAGGCGCAGCGCGAAGTAGATCGCCGCCGCCGCGGCCACGCCCGCCTCGGCGCCACGTCCGTCGCGCGCCGCCATCGCCGCGAGCGCGACCGCCGCCGCGAGCGCGATCCCGAGGAACACCTTCGACGGCGCCGACCCCGCGCCCGCGGGGCCTGCGCCCCAGCCCTGCCAGGCCATCTCTAGTCTCCGAGCTTCTTCTTGAGGAGCGCGTTGACGACGCCGGGGTTCCCCTTGCCCTTCATCTCCTTCATCACCTGCCCGACGAAGAACCCGATGAGCTTCTTGTTCCCCGCGCGGTACCGCTCCACCTCGGCCGCGCTCGCCGCGAGCACGCGGTCGACGATGCCCTCGATCGCGCCTTCATCCGAGACCTGCGCGAGCCCCTTCGCCCGCACCACCGCCTCGGGCTCCGCGCCGGTGCGGAACGTCTCCTCGAAGACCTGCTTCGCGCCGGGGCCGCCGATCGTGCCCTGATCCACGAGCCGGAGGAGCGACGCGAGCTTCGGCGCGTCGAGCTTCCAGTCCGCCGGCGCGAGCCCGGTCTCGTTCGCGAGCCGCGCCGCCTCGCCGCCGAGCCAGTTCGCGACCTTCTTCGCCGCCTCCGGCGTCTTCCCGTAGGCCTCGAGCGTGCGGTCGAAGAGGTCGGCCAGCGCGCGGTCGGCGGTGAGCAGCCCGGCGTCGTGCGCGGAGAGGCCGAGGGCCTCCTGGTAGCGCGCGGCGCGGGCGCGCGGCAGCTCCGGGATCTCGGCGCGCATCCGCGCCACGAGCGCCTCGTCCACCAGCACCGGCGGCAGGTCCGGCTCGGGGAAGTAGCGATAGTCGTGCGCCTCCTCCTTCGAGCGCATCGCGCGCGTCTCGCCGCGCTGCGGGTCGAAGAGGCGCGTCTCCTGCACCACCTGACCGCCCGACTCGACGAGCTCGACCTGCCGCGCCACCTCGAACTCGACCGCCTGCTTCAGGAAGCGGAACGAGTTCATGTTCTTGATCTCGCAGCGCGTGCCGTACTGGGTCGCGCCCTTCCGCATCACCGACACGTTCGCGTCGCAGCGGAACGAACCCTCCTCGAGGTTCCCGTCGTTCACGCCGAGCCACATCAGGATCGCGCGCAGGGACTTGAGGTACTCCACCGCCTCGTCCACCGAGCGGAGGTCGGGCTCGGACACGATCTCGAGGAGCGGCACGCCGGCGCGGTTCAGGTCGACGCCCGAGCCGGCGCCCACGTCGTGGACGTTCTTCCCGGCGTCCTCCTCCATGTGGATCCGCGTGAGCCGGATCCGCCGCGTGGCGCCGTCGACCTCGATCTCCACAGCGCCGCCCTCGCAGATCGGCGCCTCGTACTGCGAGATCTGGTAGCCCTTCGGGAGGTCCGGGTAAAAGTAGTTCTTCCGCGCGAAGACGCTCTGCGGCCGGATCGTGCAGCCGAGCGCGAGACCGGTCTTCACCGCCATCTCCACGACGCGGCGGTTCAGCCGGGGCAGCACGCCCGGCATCCCGAGGCACACCGGACAGGTGTGGGCGTTCGGCTCGGCGCCGAAGGCGGTGGAGCAGCCGCAGAAGATCTTCGACGCGGTGAGCAGCTGCGCGTGGACCTCGAGCCCGAGCACCACCTGGAAGTCGGAGATCGCCATCAGTTCACCACGCGCGGCGAGCCCGGCTCGCGCGGCATGTAGTCGTCGAAGCGCGCGCGAGACGGGTACGAGAGGAAGATCACGAACACGTCGACCGCGAAGATCGCGAGCAGCCGGCGGTCGTGCGTGACGAGGTAGGCGACGAGCGGGAAGATCGACACCGCCTCGCAGAGGGACCAGGAGACGACGAGCCGCGTGAGGGCGGTGAGGTGCGGCTTCCCGCCCACCTGCCGCATCGGGATCCGCTTCGGCAGCACGCGAGACAGCAGGATGCCGAGGCCGCTCGTCGCGAGGGCGAGCAGGCCGAGCACCCCGGCCGGCGCGGCCTTCACCTCGTGCGACGGCTCCTTCAGCGCGAGCACGACGCCGAGGAAGAGGATCGGCATCGCCACCATGGAGACCCAGATCACCCAGGCCACGTCGCGCGCCGGGATCCCGAGGTCGTACTGCGGGGTCGACTTCATTCCACTGCCGGAGGCCGCGGCAGCGGCCCCGCCTCCCGCTCCAGCGCCCGCGCGGTGCGGAGCAGCGTCACCTCGTCGAACGGCCGCCCGATGAGCTGCAGCCCCACCGGCAGCCGCTCCTTCTCGGAGAGGCCGCAGGGGATGCTCATCCCCGGCAGCGCCGCGAGGTTGCACGGCACCGTGTAGACGTCCTCGAGGTACATCTGCAGCGGGTCGCTCACCTTCTCGCCGAGCTTGAAGGCCACCGTGGGCGTCACCGGGCCGGCGATGACGTCGCAGCGGGTGAACGCGTCGTCGAAGTCCCTCCGCACGAGCGAGCGGACCTTCTGCGCGCGCAGGTAGTACGCGTCGTAGTAGCCGGCGCTGAGCGCGTAGGTGCCGAGCATGATCCGGCGCTTCGGCTCCGGCCCGAAGCCGCGGTCGCGCGTCTTCGCGTAGGTGTCCTTCAGCCCCTGCCCCTTCACCCGCAGGCCGAAGCGGATGCCGTCGTAGCGGGCGAGGTTCGACGACGCCTCGGCCGGCGCGATGAGGTAGTAGGCGGCGATGCCGTACTTGGTGTGCGGCAGCGACACGTCGACGAGCGTCGCGCCGAGCCGCTCGTAGGTGGCGAGCGCCTCGCGAACCCGGGCCTCGACGCCCGGATCGAGCCCGCCGCCGAGCCACTCCCGCGGCACGCCGATCCGCAGCCCCTTCGCCCCGCCCTCGATGCCGGCGAGGTAGTCGGGGACCGGCTGCGCCGAGGTGGTCTGGTCGCGCGGGTCGTGGCCGGCGATCGCCTGCAGGAGCGCCGCCACGTCGCGCACGCTCCGCGCCATCGGCCCCGGCTGATCGAGGCTGGAGGCGAACGCCACGACGCCGTAGCGCGACACGCGGCCGTAGGTGGGCTTCAGCCCGACGATCCCGCAGAACGACGCGGGGCCGCGGATCGAGCCGCCGGTGTCGGTGCCGAGCGCGCCGAAGCACTCGCGCGCCGCCACCGCGGCGGCGCTGCCGCCGGAAGAGCCGCCGGGCGTGCGCGTGAGGTCCCACGGGTTGTGGCACGGGCCGTACGCGCTGTTCTCGTTGGACGTGCCCATCGCGAACTCGTCCATGTTGAGCTTCCCGAGCACCACGGCGCCGGCGTCGAGGAGCCGCTCGACGAGCGTGGCCGAGTACGGCGGGACGTAGCCCTCCAGGATCTTCGAGCCGGCGGTGGTGGGGACGCCGCGGGTGGCGAAGATGTCCTTCAGCGCGATGGGCACGCCGTCGAGCGGGCCGCGCCGCTGGCCGGCCGCCGCCCGCGCGTCGGCCGCGTCCGCGGCGGCGCGGGCGTTCGCCGCGTCCACGTGGAGGAACGCGCGCACGCGCCCGTCCACGGCCTCCACGCGCGCGAGCGCGGCGTCCACCGCCTCGCGCGAGGAGACCGCGCGGGAGGCGAGCCGCTCCGACAGGTCGAGCAGGGAGAGGTCGAGCAGGGTGCTCACTCGATGATCCTCGGCACGAGGAAGAAGGTGCCCTCGCGGGCGGGCGCGTTCGCGAGCGAGTCCTCCGGCGGGAGGCTCGGCAGCACCTCGTCCTCGCGGAGCGACGGGGCCTCCGCGAGGGCGTGGGTCATCGGCGGCACGCCCGAGACGTCGAGCGTAGAGAGCTGCTCCACGTAGGTGAGGACGGCCGAAAGCTGCTCGGCGAACCGTGCCTCCTCCTCGGGAGAAAGCTCGAGCCGGGCCAGCGCGGCGATGCGCCGGACCTCAGCGAGCGACAGAGCCATTGGAACGCTACTTTCCCGGAGCCTTCGTCTCTTCGCGGAACCAGTTCAGGATCGAGCTCATCACGCCCTTCGTCTCGCGCGTGACCAACTGCTCGAGCTCGCCCTTGTCGAGGAAGATGCCGCCGCAGGCGAAGCAGACGTCGACGTCGATCTTCCCGCCGTAGGGGACGGTATGCATCTCCATGCCGCACTTCGGGCAGTGCATGTAGTGGAGGTCCCTCAGCTTCTGCCGGTCCTCCAAGGCCGTCGCCTTCTGCACCTGCTGCGCGAGCCGCCGCTTCTTCTCGGCGTCTTCCTTGACGAAGTACTCGTCCTCCACCGTGGAGGGCTTCTGAATGTCGGACATGAGGGCTCCTTCGCGACCGTCCTACCTTCCTAGATAACGCGAAACCGCCCGGAGTCTCGAACCTTTTTCGCAGGCCAGCGGAGGTTTCCTCGCATGGATCCGTAAAGTGGACACCCCTCCCCGCACCGATATCCTCGGCTACCGCGGCCCGTGTCTCTTCGGGTCCTGGAGCGAGGTCGGCGATGGCGAAGGCGAAGGGGAACCGGAAGGTCGGGGCACGGTCCGATCCGGAGGCTGGGACGGGCATCGGCCGCGACATCGGGGCGGTGCTCCTCATCGCGTTCTCGGCCGCCCTGCTCCTCGCCCTGCTCTCCCACTCCTCGCTGGACGGCCGGCTCCTCGAGCGCGGCCTCCCGCCGGCCTCGAACCTGGTCGGCCGGCTCGGACACTGGGCCTCCCTCGGGCTCTTCAGGGGCTTCGGCTTCGCCGCGCTCGTGCTCCCGTTCGCGCTCGCCGCATACGCCGCGAAGCTCTTCCGGCGCGAGGAGGTGCGGACCACGGCGGTCGCGAACGTCGCCTTCGTGGTGCTCGGTCTCTCGATCGCCACGCTCGCCCACCTCTTCCTCTCCTCGCGCGACCTCGCGAGCTTTCCGCCCGGCGG
>Ga0318492_10000362_pt1 | contig 13047 bp, 13 predicted proteins | sample GRESIP108b1f22_FD_203292 | JGI IMG/M metagenome (GOLD analysis project Ga0318492, IMG submission 203292) | Tropical soil microbial communities from Luquillo Experimental Forest, Puerto Rico - GRE.SIPMG.108b1f22 | ecosystem: Environmental > Terrestrial > Soil > Tropical forest > Bulk soil... | reverse complement strand
CTTCCCTGAGGCGACCTATGTCTTCCGCGGCGAGGCTGAGGGGCGCCTCGACCGGTTCGTGGCCGCGCTGGAGCGGCCCGGCGCCGTGGCCGACCGCATCGTCTCCCCGCCGGGAGACGCCCGGCCGGATCTCGCGCTCGCGCGCGTGCCGCGCTTCGACCTCCTCGCGCTGGATCGGTACGCGACGCAGGCGATCCAGGTCTCGCGCGGCTGCCCGTTCAGCTGCGAGTTCTGCGACATCATCGAGGTGTTCGGGCGCGTCCCGCGCGTCAAGTCCGCCGCCCAGGTCCTCGCGGAGCTCGACGCGCTGCGGCGCCTCGGCGCGCGCGGCCCGCTCTTCCTGGTCGACGACAACTTCATCGGGAACCGCAAGGCCGTGGCGCGGCTCCTGCCGGAGATCGCCGCGTGGCAGCGCGCGTACGGGCGCCCGTTCGATCTCTACACCGAGGCGAGCCTCGATCTCGCCGCGCTGCCGGAGCTCGTCGCCGCCATGATCGACGCGGGGTTCTCGGCCGTGTTCGTCGGGATCGAGACGCCCGACGAGGCGGCGCTCCGCGAGGCGGGGAAGCGCCAGAACCTGCGCGTCCCCGCCGCGGAAGCCGTCGCCCGCCTCACCACCGCCGGGCTCGAGGTTTTCGCCGGCTTCATCGTCGGGTTCGACGCCGACGACGAGGGCGCCTTCGAGCGACAGCGTGCCTTCATCCAGTCCCTGCCGATCCCGCGGGCGATGGTGGGCACGCTCACGGCCCTGCCCGGCACCGCGCTCTGGCGGCGGCTCGAGCGGGAGGGGCGGCTGCGCGCGGACACGACGGGCGACCAGTTCGACCGCACGAACTTCGAGCCGGCCATGGGCGAGGAGGCGCTGCTCGCGGGGTACCGCCGGCTCCTCTCGGAGCTCTTCACGCCCGAGGCGTACTTCGCGCGCTGCGCGCTGCATCTCGCCCAGGCGCCGCCCCGGAAGGCGCCGCTGCGCCCGGGGTCGCTCGCCGCGCTCGCCCGCGTCGTGTGGCGGATCGGCATCCGCGGGGCGCGGCGCCGCTGGTTCTGGCGGCTCGTCGCGCAGGCGCTCCGGCGCGGGCTCCCGGCCGTCCCGCGCGCCGTGACCTTCGCGGTCCTCGGCGAGCACCTCGTCCAGTACACCGCCGAGGACGTCCTGCCGCGCCTCGACCGGCGCCTCGAGGAGCTGCGCGCCTCGCGCCGCGCGGACGGAGGCGCAGCGCCCGCGGCCCGCGTCGCCGCCTCGCCGGTCCCGGGAGCCTGACGGACGGACGGCCGGACGCGCGGCCGCAGGCCCGGCGGGGTTCACCCCGCAGTCGACCGCTCCCTTATGTTGCAGTCGACGCGCCGTGACCCTCGCCGACCTCATCGACCTCGAGGCGCAGCTCGCGCGCGACCGCGACGCGCCGCCGGGCGCGCTCGAGGAGCGGGATCGCGCGCTCCTGGCAGGGCACTCGCCACGCGGGAGGGCCGACGTCCTCTCGCGCTGGCTCGCGGCGCTCCGAGACGGCGCTCTCGCCGGCGCCTTCCCGGGGCGCACCGTCGCGCGCGCCCTCTCGGCGGTGCGCCTCGCGCTCGGCGCGCTCGGCCTCGTCCTCGGCTGGGCGGCCGCGACCGCCGTCCTCGCGTACACCGGCGCGCAGCCCGTGAACGTCTGGGACTTCCTGCTCGCCTTCGTCGGCGTCCAGCTCGTGCTCCTCGCGCTCCTCCTCGGCGCGTTCCTCTTCCCCATCGCGACGCTCGGCGCCCCGTTCGTCGGCCTCCTCCGCGAGGCGGTCGCGTGGGCCTACCCGCGCCTCGCGGCGCGCGCGTCGCCGGGGCGCGCGGCCGAATGGGAGGCGCTCTGGCACCGGCTGCGGAGCCGCCGCTCGCTGTACCACCACGTCGAGCCGTGGCTCCTCCTCGGGGCGACGCAGACGTTCGGCGTGCTCTTCAACGTCGGGGCGCTCCTCGCCTGCCTCAGGCTCGTGGCCTTCTCGGACGTCGCCTTCGCCTGGAGCACGACGCTCGTCGACCTCGACGCGCGCACGTTCCACGCGCTGGTCTCGGCCCTCGCGCGGCCCTGGGCGGCGCTCTGGCCCGACGCCGTGCCGTCGCTCGCGCTCGTCGAGGCGACGCGCTACTCGCGCCTCGAGGGCGCCTACCTCGTCGCGGGCGGCGGGCGCGCGGCGGACCCCGCGCTGGTCGGCGGGTGGTGGCGGTTCCTCGTCGCGGCGCTCGCCACGTACGGGCTCCTCCCCCGCGCCCTCGCGCTCGCCGTCGCGCGGCTCCGCACCGCGCGCCTCCTCGCGCGGGCTCCGCTCGACGACGCGGAGGTCGGGCGGGTGGTGCGCCGGCTGTCCGAGCCGTTCGTGGAAACGCGCGCGCTCGCGCCCGAGCCGCCGCCGGAGCGCGTTCGGCGTGCGGCGAGCGCCGAAAGTCCCGGCGTCGGCAGCGGCGGCCGGTGCGCGATCGTGCTCTGGCGCGAGGTGCCCGGCGGCGCGGCCCTCGAGACCGCCGTCGCGCGCCAGCTCCGGAGCGCGGTCGCCTCCGTCCACGCGGCGGGCGGCCGCGACGACGCGGAGACGGCGTGGGCCGACGCGGTCGACGCGGCGGAGCCCGTCGTGATCGTCGCCGAGGGGTTCGAGGCGCCGGACAAGGCGGCGCTCCGGCTGCTCCGCGCGCTCCGCACCGCGCTCGGGCCGCGGCGGCATCTGGTCGTGGTCGTCGTCGACGCGAGCGCCGGCGCGCTCCGCGGCGCGGACGACGCGCAGGTGCGGATCTGGCGCGACGGCGTCGCGCGCCTCGAGGACCCGTACGTCGCGGTGGAGCCGCTGCGGGAGCCGCCGTGAGCGAGGCGCCGCGCTTCGCCGTCGTCGGCCGGGTGAACAAGGGCAAGTCGAGCATCGTCGCGACGCTCGCCGAGGACGAGTCCGTGCGGATCGACGCCCGCCCGGGCACGACGACCGACGTGCGAGAGTACCCGGTGCGCGTCGATGGGCGGACGCTCTTCGTGCTCGTCGACACGCCCGGGTTCGAGGACGCGGCCCGCGCGCTCGAGTGGCTCCGGGCGCGCGCGGTGAGCGCCGCGGAGCGCCCCGCGCGCGTCGCCGAGCTGGTCCGCGCGTTCGAGGGGACGGGCGAGCTCGTGGAGGAGCGGCGGCTGCTCGCGCCCATCCTCGCCGGCGCGAGCGTCCTCTACGTCGTCGACGGCGCCCACCCGTACCGCCCGAACTACGAGGCGGAGATGGAGATCCTCCGCTGGACGGGGCGGCCGGGCATGGCGCTCGTCAACCGGATCGGCGAGAGCGATCACGGCGCCGAGTGGCACCGCGCGCTCGACCGGTACTTCGAGATCGTGCGCGACTTCGACGCCTTCGCCGTCACGTTCGAGGAGCGCGTGCGGCTGCTGGCGACGTTCCGGGAGCTCCGCCCCGACTGGCGGCCGGCGATCGACGAGGCGATCGTCGCCCTCGTCGCGCAGCGGCAGCGCCGCCGCGACGAGGCCGCCGCGATCGTCGCCGAGCTGCTCTGCGACGCGCTCACGCACACCGAGGAGCTCGCCGTCGAGGACGAGGCCGCCGTCGAGGCGCAGCGCGATCGGCTGGAGCGGAGCTTCCACGACTGGCTCCGCGCGCGCGAGGAGCGAGCGCGGCGCGAGGTGGCTGCCGTGTACGGGCACCGCGAGGTACACGTCCAGGACGCGGCGCTCGCGCGCCCCGTGTTCCGGGAGGATCTGTTCGCGGAGGAGGCGTGGCGGACGCTCGGGCTCTCCCCGGCGCAGCTCGTCGCGGCGGGCACGCTCGCGGGGGCGGCGATCGGCGGCGCCGTCGACGCCGTGGTGGGCGGGGCGAGCATCTTCGCCGGCACCGTGCTCGGCGGCCTCGTCGGCGGGGGCAGCGCCCTCTACGGCGTCGGGCGGCGGTTCGCGCGAGCCCGCTCCGTCGGCGCGCCCGGCCTCCCCGGGCTCCTGCTCGACGTGCAGCGCTACTGGGCCGGCGCGCGGCGCTTCCGCATCGGGCCGCACGCGCAGCCCAACTTCCCCTGGGTGCTCCTCGATCGCGCCCTCCTCCACTACGACGTCGTCGCGCGCCGGACGCACGCGCGGCGGGGACCCCCGGCGCCCGGCGCGGACGCGCGCGCCGGGCTCGTCGCGGGGTTCGCTCGCGACGAGCGGCGCGGGCTCGAGGATCTGTTCCGCCGGCTGCGCCGCGATCCCCACGATCCGCCGCGCGCGGTCCGGGACGCCGTCGAGCGAGCGATCGCGCGCATCCTGCGGCGCATCGACCCGGTGCCCGAGCGGGAGAGCGCGGGAGGCGAGTGAGGCCGCGGTCCCCTACCCGCCCCTCGCCTCCACGAGCGCCGCCAGCTCGCGGTGGAGGAGCGCCTCGTCGCCGAGGTTCAGCTCCACGAGGCGGCGGAGGTGCGCGATGCTCTCGAGGTCGATCGCGTCGCAGCGGAAGCCGAGCAGCGTGCCGCGGCGGTGCGCGACCACGCCGTCCATCCGGATGGCGGCGTCGCCCGCGTCGAGCCGGATGACGAGGGCGCAGGGCTGGCCGACCTCGGCGTCGGAGCCGTGCGGCACCTGCACGAGCGCGCCCTTGAGCGAGACATCGAGCAGCTCACCCTTCACCTGCGCGCGCCGGAGGTCGAGCTCCGCGGGGCGATGGAACGTGATGCGCGAGAACCTTCGGCGCTCGTCGACGGTGCGAGCGTTGGCCATGGGCTGCCTCCGCTCGCGATCGTCCACGCACCGTCAGCGGGACGCAAGCGCCGCGGCGCGCGGGCGCCCGGGCGCGATCTCGCAGCCCGCGACGGCGACGGGCCGGAGCCGCGCCTCCGCGAGCGCCTCGAAGACCACCCGCGAGATCACCGCGGGATCCTGGAGGACGTCGGCGATCACGGCGGCGGGCATCGCGGAGCACGCCCGGGGTGAGTCAGGGACCTGGTGCGCACGAAACCCCGCCAGACGCAGGATCTCGAAGGCCGTGCCGTACCCCGCGCCCTCGGCGAGGGCGAATCGAATGAGCGTCCACATGGCCGTACCCCGAACGTCCGTCCTGCCAGGCGCTCTTCCAACTGCCCGAAGGGGACCCACCACCGGGTGTGCTGCGCCGCGCGCGCCCGCGCGGGAGGGAGACGGTGTGAGCGCAGACGGGGCACGATCAGGTCAGCTCGCAGCGGGGGGTTGGCGTGGCCCGAGAGATCATGACCGGCGTCGATGCGGCCTGGTTGCACATGGACCGGCCGACGAACACGGCCGACGTGGTGTCGGTGATGGCGTTCGACGACGTGGTCTCGATGGACGACCTGCGCCGTGTCGTCGACGAGCGGCTCCTCCGCCACGCCCGGTTCCGCCGTCGGATCGTCCCGGACGGCGCGCTGGCGCTCGCGGCCTGGGAGGACGACCCGAGCTTCTCGCTCGATCGCCACGTCGTGAGGATGAGGCTCCCGCACCGCGGCACCCGTTCCCTCGACGCGTTCGCGAGCGAGGTCGCGAGCGAGCCGCTCGACGCGGCGCACCCGCTCTGGCGGATGTACCTCGCCGAGGGGTTCGGCGAGGGGAGCGCGATCGTCACCAAGCTCCACCACTGCATCGGCGACGGGTTCGCGCTGGTCGGGCTCCTCCTGTCGCTCGCCGACGAGCTCGCGACCGTCGCGGCGGGCACGCCGCACCGCACGCCGGCCTACCGCGACGTACGCCCGCCGGAGGGGACCGGTACGGCGCTGTGGCGGGCGCTCGGCGATCCGTCCCGCGCGCTCGCGCTCGCGGGGGATGGCGCCGCCTTCGCGCGCTCCCTCACGAAGCTGACGGCCATCCCGCCCGACGCGCCGACGATCCTCGCGCGGCCGCTCTCCGGAACGCGCCGCGCCGCGTGGTCGCGCGCGCTGCCGCTCGCGCACCTGCGCCAGCTGGCGCGCAGCCGCGGGGCGACCGTGAACGACGTCCTCGCGTGCGCGCTCACCGGCGCGCTGCGGCACTACCTCGAGCACTGCGGCGAGCCCGTCGATCAGCTCGACGTGCGCGCCCTCGTGCCCGTGAATCTCCGCGCGCAGCTCCCCCCCGCGCTCGACGGAGCCCTCGGCAACTGCTTCGGCCTCGTCTTCCTCGAGCTGCCGATCCACGTCGCGACGGCGCCCGAGCGGCTCGAGGCCGTCCACCTGCGCATGGAGGAGCTGAAGCGCTCGCCCGACGCCATCGTCTCCTATGCCGTGCTCTGCGCGCTCGGCCACCTCCCGCGCCTCCTCGAGCGGCTCGTGACGTCGTTCTTCTCGAGGAAGGCGTCGCTCGTCCTCACGAACGTGCCCGGCCCGCGCGAGCCGCTCCACCTCGGCGGCCACCTCATCCGGCGCATCTCGTTCTGCGTGCCGCACCCCTCGACGCTCGGCCTCGGCGTCTCGATCCTGAGCTACGCCGGCGAGGTGCGGGTGGGTGCGCGCGCCGACATCGCGGTCATGCCCGACCCGCACGCGCTGGTCGGCCGCATCCCGGCGGAGATCGACGCGCTCCGCGCGTCGACCGCGGCGACCGCCTGATCACGAGCGCGGCGCGGCGACGCCGGGCGGTTGCGCGCCGCCCGACGGCGTGCTCTCTCTCGCCCGCGACCGATGCCCACCGCCGCCGAGTTGCTCGCGTTCGTCCGGGAGCGGACCGCCCCTGCGCCGGTTCCGCTCGTCCCCGAGCTCCGGCTGTACCAGGCGTCGGAGCTCACGCCCCTGTGGCACGCCACGGCCGCCGAGCTCGCGGGGTGGGACGACTCGCCGTTCTGGGCGTTCCCGTGGGCCGGAGGCCAGGCGCTCGCGCGCCACCTGCTCGACCGTCCGGAGCGCGTCCGCGGCCGCCGCGTCGTCGACTTCGCGACCGGGAGCGGCCTCGTCGCGCTCGCGGCCCTCCGCGCCGGCGCGGCGGCCGTGGTGGCCTACGACGTCGACCCCTTCTGCGCCGCCGCCGTCCTCGCCAACGCCGAGCTGAACGGCGCCGAGGTGCCGTTCCGCGCGGAGGATCCCATCGACGACCCGCTCGCGGGCTTCGACGTCGTCCTCGCCGGCGACGTGTTCTACGAGCGGGAGCTCGCGGCGCGGAGCCTGGCCTGGTTCCGCGCGCTCGCCGCGCGCGGCGTGCTCGTGCTCGCAGGCGACGCGGGGCGCGCCTATGCCCCGGCCGACGGGCTCGAGCTCCTCGCCGAGTACGACGTGCCGACGACCGAGGAGATCGAGGACGCGCCGGTGCGGCGCGCCCGGGTCGTGTCGGTCCGGCCGTGATTCACGTCGAGTCCGGCTCCGGCGCGGGCACGTCCCGGCGCGGCGGTGGCGCCGGTCCGAGCTCGCTCCAGAACCCGATCGAGAGCGCCACGTTGCGGAACCGGGGCGCGACGTCGCCGCCGACCGCGAGCTGCAGATCCCACGGCCAGAACGGGATGCGGAGCTCGAGGCCGAAGGTGCCGTGCCCGCGCGGGCCGGCGCCCGTGCGCGAAGGCTCGAGGTAGGTGCCGGCGCGCGCTCGCAGGCGGCGCGGCGACAGCTCCCACTCGACGCCGGCGCGCGGGACGACGCTCGGGCGCACGCCGGACGCCATCGCGCCGAGCCCGAGCGCGCTGTCGAGCGTCTCGCCGCGCGCGGGGCCGACGAGATCGAGCTGCGCGGTGACGAGCACGGGGAGGCGCGTCGACGGCTCCCACTCCGGCCCCTCGCCCCAGTCCGTGTGCTGCGCGAGCGCGAACGGCGACGGCTCGTTGTAACGGCGCGCGTTCGGGCCTAGCCAGGCGGAGGCGCCCACCGAGAGCGTCCACGGGAACACGAACGCGTCGGGGGTCGCGACGGGGAACGCGCTCCGGTCGGCCCGCGGCGACGCCCGCGCGCCGGTGTCGAGCGCCACGCCCAGGCGCCACGGCTCGCCGCGCGGCTGGTAGAGCGCGCCGAGCCGGAGCATGCGCGCCTCGTAGTCGAGCCTGCTCGCGCTCGCGCCGGGCGGCGTCACCTCGACCGCGCCGAACGCAGCGGTGAGCGCTGCGCCGACGACGAGCGCGTCGCGGAGCGAGGACCAGCCCACCGAGAGCGAGACGTCGGTCGTCGAGACGCCGGACGACGCGAACGGCGGACGCTGCGCGGTGATCCCCCACACGCGCACGAGCACGCCGGCGCCGAGCCGTCCCGCCTGCCCCCCGACGCCGGCGAGGAGGTTCCCCGCGCCGGTGAGCCGGCCGTCGACGACCCCGTCGTTCGTGAAGTCGAGCTGCGCGAGCTCGTTCGCGGCCGGGAGGTACCAGGTGAGCACCCCGTCGACGTCCCACGGGCGCTCGAGGTGGCGGTTGCGAACCGCGACGGAGGCGGGGTTCACGGACGCGCCCGCGAGCCCCTCCCCCACGCCGACGTACGCGCCGGCGAGGCCGAGGACGCGCCCGCTCTCGAGCGCGGGACCACCGTAAGCGTCGAGCGTCGCCGCCGACCCTCCGGCGGGGACGGCCGCCGCGAGCGCGGCGGCGACGGCGATCCTGCGGAGGGAACCCTGCAGCACGCCTGCTCGTCTACCAGACGGCCGAGCGCGTACGAAATGCGCCGAGGTCGGTCCGTTGCCGAGGTGCGGCGCCGTCCCTAGCGTTGTCGCGGCGTCACCGCGGAATCCCCGCCAGTCGGAGGGGGGTCGCGGCGACGCGCCGGGGCCCGGTCCGTTGCCCCGTCGCCGGCCGTGCCGGGACCCTGGGCCTCCTGGCTCTCCGGCGCCGCGACGGGCGCGACGATCGAGCTCCAGGGCGAGGCGGTCTCGGCCGAGGCCGCCTCGTTTTTTGACTCGACCCCGACCGCGGAGCTAACGGCCGTTCATCCCGAGCGTAGCGAAGCGGCGCCCGCGGCGGAGCGGAGTCGAGGGACCCGTTCGACGACCTCGCCGCGCCCGCCTAAGCTCGTCCGCATGTCTCGTTCGCGCCCGAGCGCGCCCGTCGCGCTCGTCTGCGGCCACGTCACGCTCGACCGGGCGGCCGGCGCGCTCGTCCCCGGGGGCGCCGCGTACTACGCCGGCCACGCGCTCCGCGCCCTCGGCGCGCGGGTCCGCGTCCTCGCCGGCGCCGGGGCGGACTTCCCGCCGGCGGCGCTCGCCGGGCTCGACGTGGCGCTCGTCCCCGCTCCGCGCACGACGGTGTTCGAGAACGTCCACGCGCCGGACGGCGCGCGCGCCCAGCGCGTCCTCGCCGCGGCGCCGGCGCTCGATCCGGCCTCCCTCCCGGAGGCGTGGCGCTCCGCGGACCTCCTGTTCCTGGCCCCCGTCCTCGGCGAGGTCGCGCCCGATCGGTTCCGCGCGGCGGTGCGCGCGCGCGCCGTGGGCCTCGGGGTGCAGGGGCTCGTGCGCGCGGTCGCGCCGGACGGCGCCGTGCACCAGCCGCGCTGGGAGTTCGATCCGGCCCTGCTCGCCGGCGTCGACGCCGCGTTCGTGGGCGAGGACGACGTCCGCGGCCAGGGCGATCTCGTGGCGCGGCTCGCAGCGTCGGTCCCCGTCGTCGCGTTCACGCACGGTCGCGCAGGATGCGAGCTCGTGCTCCGCGGCCGCACGCGGCGCGTCGGCGCGTACCCGACGCGCGAGGTCGATCCGACCGGCGCCGGAGACGTCTTCGCCGCCGCCATGCTGCTCGCGCTCTCGCGCGGCGCCGATCCGGTCGACGCGGCGCGCCTCGGAGCGGCGGCCGCGTCCGTCGTCGTCGAGGGCGTGGGCGGCGAGGCGCTGCCGCGCGTCGGCGAGGCGCCGGGCCGGGCGGCGCGCGTACCCGTGCTCGACTAGCGCTCCTCCCCTCGCGCCAGCGTCCGGAGCGCCGCCGTCCAGAGCCGGGCCTCGCGCTGCGAGAGGCGCCCGCGCCGGATCGTCGCGACGAGGTCGCGGACCGCGTGCCGCTCCGGGCCGCGGAGGAACCCGCGCGCGCGGAGCGCCTCCCGGAGCGCCCCCTCGACCTCGGCCAGCTCCGCGTCGCCCGCGCCGCCTCCGGTCGCCGGCGGCGGCGGGGCGGCGAGGGCCGCGCGCCGGAGCTCGTAGGCGTAGACCACCACCGCCTGCGCGAGGTTCAGCGAGGGCTGATCGGCGCCGGTCGGGATCGCGGAGAGATCGTGGCAGCGGCGCACCTCCTCGTTCGTGAGGCCGCTCCGCTCGTCCCCGAAGACGAGCGCCGTCCGGCCCTGGGCCGCCCGCTCGACCGCCTCGCGCGCGACGTCGGCGGGCCCGAGGCGGCGCTTGCCGCGGACGGCGCGCGAGCTCGTCCCGACGACCCAGACGCAATCTGCGACCGCCTCGTCGAGCGTCCGTACGAGGCGCGGGCGATCGAGCAGCTCCTCGGCGTGGACCGCCACGCGGCGCGCGGCCGCGAAGTCGTGCGTGCCGAGCTCCGCGATGGCCCAGTCCTCGAGGCCGAAGTTCCGCATCGCGCGGGCCACCGCGCCGAGGTTCTCGGGGTTCCGCGGGCGCAGGAGGACGATGCGGACGGGCGGCGCCTCGAGCGCGCCGGTGGGCGAGGCTCCGGTCATTCCGCGGATGCTACCGCGGCGGGCGCCCCGCGGCGCGACGCGTGCTACAACGCGCCCGTGCTCCAGGGACCGTTCCACCTCCCGCTCGCGATCGACGTCACGGCGGCGTTCCTGTTCTCGGTGACCGGCGCGCTCGCCGCGGTCCGCAAGCGCTACGATCTCGTGGGCATCCTCGTGCTCGCGCTCTCCACCGGGCTCGGCGGCGCGCTCCTGCGCGACGGCGTCTTCCTCCAGGCCCCGGTCGCGTTCCTGGCGGATGGACGGTACCTGATGGCCGTGCTGGCGGGGGCGATCGTGGGCGCCTTCTTCGCGCGCCACCTCCAGCGCGTGCGGCTCGCCCTCGTCGTGGTCGACGCGCTGGCCCTCGGCGCGTACGGCGTCGTGGGCGCGCAGAAGTCGCACGCGGCCGGCCTCCCCCTCATCTCCGCCGCGCTCGTCGGGACCGTGAACGCGGTCGGCGGGGGCGTGCTGCGGGACGTGCTCGTGCGCGACGAGCCGCTCATCTTCAAGCCGGGCGAGTTCTACGCGCTCGCGGCGCTCGCGGGGTGCGTCCTCTTCATGGGGCTCGCCGCCACGGGCGTCGGCGAGGAGGTCGCCGCGCTCGCCGGGATCGCGATCGCGTTCTCGGTCCGGCTCCTCTCGATCCGGCTCGGCTGGCGCACCGGCGCCTTCGCGAGCGACGAGCCCGGCGCGTCGCCCGACACGACGCCGTGACGTCAGGCGCGCGGCAACAGCGAGAGCGCGATCCCGAGCACGTCGTCGAGATCCACCGGCCGGCGCCGCACCGCCCCCGACATCGTGATGATGGGGAGGTGCTCGAAGCGGGGATCCGCGCGCACCTCCTCGACGAACGACGCGCCGCCCAGGCGCGACCCGCGGACGTCCACGAGGACGACCGAGGGCTCCGCGCCCGCCTCGAGCCGGGCCAGCCCCTCCCGCCCGTCCGCCGCGACGATGACCTCGGCGCCCCCGTCCTCGAGGCCGTGCGCGATCGCCGCGCGGACGCGCGCGTCGCCCTCGATGACCAGGATCCGACGCCGGAGCGGCATACACGCTCAGTCTATTCACGAACCCTGCGCGCGCCCGTCGCGTGAGCGTGGGATGCGCGGCCGCTACGTCGCGCGAGCGCGGGACGCCGGCTCGAAGCTCGCTGTCAGTTGAGGTAGGCGCGCCGCGCCGGCTCCGCGGCGGGCTCGACGCCGAGCAGCTCGAGCCCCTGGCGCGTGAGCAGGTACCGGACGGTGCCGCTCCCACGCTCGGTGTCGACGCGCGCCTCGAACGCGGGGCCGGTGATCGCGCCGAGCTGCAGGGTCTTCTTGAGGTTCACCACGCGACCGTGGAGGACGTCGCCCGCGACCTCGGTCGTCGCCTCGTCGCGGCGGTAGAGCTCGACGGCGGCCTGGTGGAGCGTCGTCGCGAGCGGGCCGGACAGCGGGATCGAGGAGAAGAGGACCGAGATGAGGGTCCAGGAGGACGGCGGCGCGGGCGGCGGGCACTGCACGTCGCGCAGGTGCTGCGGGCCGCCGCGGGCGAGCGCATCCTCGCCGGCGTCGTCGGGGGGCGGATGGGCGAGGCCGAGCTCCTTGCGGTCTCGGAGCGCGAGGTCGTGCTCGAGCCGCGGCTCGACCGGGCCCCGCCGCCGCCCTCCCCGGTCTCGCTCCTGGCGGCGCTGCCTCGCCCGAAGATCCTCCGCCGCGTCCTCCAGGCCGTGGCCGCCATGGGCGTGAAGCGGATCGTGCTCGTGGGGAGCTACCGCGTGGAGCGGAGCTACTTCGCGACGCCGTTCCTCGCGGAGGAGGCGATCCGCGGCGAGCTGCTCCTCGGGCTCGAGCAGGGGCGCGACACGGTCCTGCCGGAGGTGCGCGTCCGGCGCCTGTTCAAGCCCTTCGTCGAGGACGAGCTCGATTCCGCGTTCCCGGAGCGGACGCGGCTGCTCGCCCACCCCGCCGATCCCGTGCCGCTCGAGGCCCGCGCGCCCGCCGAGGCGCGGGCGGCGCTCGCGATCGGCCCGGAGGGCGGCTTCACGCCGTACGAGGCCGAGGCGCTCCGCGCGCGCGGCTTCGACCCGTTCTCGCTCGGGCCGCGCGTCCTCCGCGTCGACGCGGCGGTCCCGTTCGCAGTCGGGCAGGTGGAGCTGTGGCTCCGGGGGACGCCCCCTCTCCCCCGGGGCGGAGGAGAGGGGGATCGCCCGGCGGCCTGCTAGAACCAGCCGGCGTCGCGCCCGTCGCGCCGTTCGCGCCGGTCGTCGCGCGGGTCGTCGTCGAGGTCGCGTGCGGCGTCGTTCCAGAGCGCCTCGGAGAGCTGGTGCAGCGCGGTTCGCTTGCGATCGAGGCTCATCGCGTCGGTCCGCCCGCGCAGGGCCTGCAGCTCCCCGGACGCGCGGCGGACGGTCGGCGCGGCGTCCCGGTCGCGCCTCGCGACCTCGTCGAGCTCGGTCAGCACGCTCTCCTCCTCGCGGTCGAGGACGGCCGGGTCGCGACGCACGCACGCGACGTCGTACCGCGCGATCATCCGGTCGACCTTGACGAGCACGAGCTGCTCCGGATCGCCGCGGCGCCCGCGCGGGAT
>Ga0318492_10000353_pt1 | contig 13139 bp, 11 predicted proteins | sample GRESIP108b1f22_FD_203292 | JGI IMG/M metagenome (GOLD analysis project Ga0318492, IMG submission 203292) | Tropical soil microbial communities from Luquillo Experimental Forest, Puerto Rico - GRE.SIPMG.108b1f22 | ecosystem: Environmental > Terrestrial > Soil > Tropical forest > Bulk soil... | reverse complement strand
AGCTGCGCCTGGGTGCGCGCGTGAAAGGCGAGGACGCGGAGCGCGAGCGCCTTGGCGTCGTCGAGGGGGGAGGCCGACGGCGACTGTGACCCTGACCGCGAGCGCGACCCCGACCCCGACCGCGACCCCGACGCCGACCTCGACCTCGACCTCGACCGCGAACGCGAACGCGAGTCCGGCCCCGACCCCGACCTTCCGTTCACGTCAGAACCGCTCGATCTGGAAATCGTCCTCGGCGGGCGCGGCGACGGCGGGCGCGGTGAGGACGGGCGGCCTCCTCGGCGGTGGCGTCGTCGCGGGACGCGCCGCCGCGCTCGGAGTCGCGGCAGCCGTGGGCGCGGCGCCAGGTCGCGCGGGCGGGACCGCCTCGGCGCGGCCTTCGAAGCCGTCCCACTTCGAGTCACTCGTGCCGGAGATGCCCGAGACGCGGAGCGCGAAGTCGTCGGCGTTGGTGGCCTGCCGCAGCGCCTCCTCGTACGTGATCATGCCCGACTTCAGCAGCCACATGAGCGACTGGTCGAACGTCTGCATGCCGTAGGAGACGTTGCCCTGCGCGATCGCGTCGGGGATCTCCTTCGTCCGGTCCTTGTCCTCGATGAGCTCGCGGACTCGGGCGGTGGCGAGGAGGACCTCGGTGGCGGGGACGCGCCCCTTGCCGTCCGCGCGCGGCACGAGCCGCTGGCTCACGACGCCCTTCAGCACGGAGCTGAGCTGGAGCCGGACCTGCTTCTGCTGGTAGGGCGGGAACGCGGAGATGATGCGGTTGATGGTCTCGGTCGCGTCGAGCGTGTGGAGGGTCGACATGACGAGGTGGCCGGTCTCGGCCGCGGTGAGCGCGGTCTCGATCGTCTCGAGGTCGCGCATCTCGCCGACCAGGATGACGTCCGGGTCTTGCCGCAGCGCGCTCTTCAGCGCCTGCCCGAAGCTCATCGTGTCGACGCCCACCTCGCGCTGGTTCACGATCGACCGCTTGTCGCGGATGAGGAACTCGATCGGATCCTCGATCGTCATGATGTGGCAGGTCTCGGTCGCGTTGACGTGATCGATCATCGCCGCGAGCGTCGTCGACTTGCCGGAGCCGGTCGTCCCGGTGACGAGGATGAGACCGCGCTGCTCACCCGCCAGCTTCTCGATCACCTTCGGCAGCATGAGCTGCTCGATCGTCTGGATCTTGAACGGGATGACGCGGAAGACGGCGCCCACCGTGCCGCGCTGCTGGAAGATGTTGACGCGGAACCGGCCCAGGCCCGGGACCCCGTAGGCGAGATCGACCTCGTTCGTCTGCTTGAACTTCTCCCTCTGGAAGTCGCTCATGGTGCCGAGCGCCATCCGCGCCACCTCCTCCGGAGGGAGGCGGCGGTCGTCCTTGAGCGGCACGAGGCGCCCATCCACCCGGAACATCGGCGGTAGACCCGCCTTGAGGTGGATGTCGCTCGCGTTCGCCCGCAGCGCGATCTGCAGGATCTCGTTCAGCTCCATGGCACGCAGAGCGTATCACCGGGCAGGCGAGCGCCGAAATGGGCGGCTGAGGAGCGGGAGCGCGCACCTTGTGGCACGAGTGGTGAACGGGCACACCGGGATTGAGCGCGCCAAAACGAAACGGCCGACCCAAGGAGGGCCGGCCGTCGTGCTCTGTAGCCGGTGAGGATCGGCCGGGCACATTTCGCTTCGCGAAAAGTGCCTCGGCCGGACGTCGAAAGCCGGCTAGCGCTTCGAGAACTGGAACCGCTTGCGGGCGCCGGGGCGGCCGTACTTCTTGCGCTCGACCGCGCGCGCGTCGCGGGTCACGAAGCCGGCCTTCTTGAGGATCGGCCGGTACTCCGGGTTGAGCTCCATGAGCGCGCGGGTGATGCCGTGGCGGATCGCGCCGGCCTGCCCGGAGAGCCCGCCGCCGTTCGCGGTGACGAGCACGTCGAGCTTGCCCATCTGGTCGACGATCTTGAGCGGCTCGACCAGGATCATCTTCGACGTCTCTCGGCCGAAGTAGGCGTCCATGGTGCGGCCGTTGATGGTGATGTTGCCCGTGCCGGGCGTGAGCCTCACGCGGGCAACGGACTCCTTGCGACGTCCGACGGAGATGGGGAGCTGGGGCATCTGATCCTCTTACAGCGAGAGCGCGAGCTTCTCGGGCTTCTGGGCGGCGTGCGGGTGCTCGGCGCCGGCGTAGACCTTGAGCTTGCGCATCATGTCGCGGCCGAGCGCGGAGCGCGGCAGCATGCGCCGCACCGCGTTCAGGAAGATGGCGTCCGGGTGCCGGGCGCGGAGCTTGTGCGGAGGCGTGAGCTTGGCGCCACCCGGGTGCATGGTGTGCGTGAAGTACAGCTTCTCCGTCTCCTTCTTGCCGGTGAAGCGCACCTTCTCCGCGTTCAGCACCACGACGAAGTCGCCGACGTCCATCGAGGGCGTGTAGCTGGGCTTGTGCTTGCCCTTGAGGATGCTCGCGACCTGGCTCGCGGCGCGGCCGACGGGGGCGTCGGCGACGTCCACGACCCACCACTTCCTGCCCTGGAGGGCCTCGCTCTTGGTCGCGCTGTGGGTGCCGTTGTGCATGGAAAAACCTACGGGTGTCCGAAATTTGGAAATGCGCCTTTTAGAGGAGGGCGCGCGGGTTGTCAAGGGACACGCGGTCAGCCGCGGGCGAAGCGCGCCTTGAGCGCGGCGAGCACCTCGGACGACCGAGCAGCCACCACTTCCGGCGGCTGCACGTCCTTCGCCGGGTCGTATAGCACGAATGCGCCCTCGGGGAGATCCTGCAAAAACCGGCTCGGCGTCCGCGGCTCGAGCTTGCCCCGCTTGGTGCGCGCCTGGGCCCGGGTGAGGTGCAGCTCCTCCCGGGCGCGCGTGATGCCGACGTACGCGAGCCGGCGCTCCTCGTCGAGGTCGCGCGCCTCGCCCTGGATGCCGGAGCAGGGGAGCAGATCCTCCTCGACCCCGATCAGGAACACCACCGGGAACTCGAGCCCCTTCGCCGCGTGGAGGCTCATGAGCGCCACGCCGTCGCGCTCGTCCTCGTCCTCGTCCTGGCGCGAGTCGAGCGCGAGCTTCGCGAGGTAGTTGGGGAGGGTCGGCTTCTTGCCGGTGCGCGACGCCCACCCCTCGATCGAGCGGAGCATGCTCTCGATCGCCTCGACCTTGCGCTGCGCCGCCTCGGCCGACTTCACGCCGGCGCGGGCGTGCGCGTACAGGTCCACCTCGGCCACGAGCCGCCGCGCCACCTCCCCGATCGGCTGGCGGTCGAACGCGAACGCGTACCGGTCGACGAGGTCCACGAAGGCGAGCATGCGGTCGGCGGCGCCGCGGGGCAGGTCCGGCACCTCGCCCGAGCGCCGGAGCGCCTCGAAGAGAGGCACGCCGCGGGCGGTGGCGAAGGCGTAGACGCGCTCCAGCGTCGCGTCTCCGAGGCCGCGCGCCGGCACGTTCACGATCCGCGACAGCGAGACGTCGTCCTCGCGCTGGACGCACACCTTGAGGTAGGCGAGGAGGTCGCGCACCTCGGCCCGGTCGAAGAAGGCCGGCCCGCCGCTGACGCGGTACGGGACGGAGGCCTCGCGGAGCGCCTCCTCGATCGGCCGGGACTGCGCGTTGAGGCGGTACAGCACCGCGAAGTGCGACCAGGGCCGGCCCTCGGCACGCCCGCGCACGATCCGATCGGCGACGTGGCGCGCCTCCTCCTCCTCGCCCGCCAGCGCGGCCACCTTGACCGGCGCGCCCTCCCCGGCCGAGGTCCAGAGCTGCTTCGACTTACGGTGCGGGTTCTTGGCGATCACGCCGTTGGCGCAGGCGAGGATGCGACCCGTCGAGCGGTAGTTCTGCTCGAGGCGCACCTCCTTCGCGCCGGGGAAGTGGCGGTCGAAGCGGAGGATGTTCTTCACCTCCGCGCCGCGCCAGCCGTAGATGGCCTGGTCGTCGTCCCCCACGGCGCACACGTTCCGCCGCTCGCCGGCGAGCAGCTTCAGGAGCTCGAGCTGGCAGCGGTTCGTGTCCTGATACTCGTCGACGAGCAGGTATCGGAACCGCTCCTGGTACTTGGCCCGCAGCGCCGCGTCCGAGCGCAGGAGCTCGACGGGAAGCGCGATGAGGTCGTCGAAGTCGACCGCCCGCTGCGCCCGGAGCCCCGCCTGGTACCGTGGAAAGACCTCCGCCGCGACGAGGTCGTAGTCGTCGCCCTGTCCCTCCGGGCGCACCTTCACGCCCTTCTGCAGCGCGTTCTTGGCGGACGAGACGAGGAAGAGCACGCGCCGCGCGTCGAAGGCGCGATCGTCGACGTTCACCTCGCGCATGCATCGCTTCACGAGCGCGGCCTGGTCGCCCGCGTCGCAGATCCCGAAGCGGCGCGGCAGCCCAGCCGCGCGGTGCTCCTGCTGGAGGAGCCACAGCCCGAAGCTGTGGAAGGTGGAGACGAAGACGGCGCGGCCGGGGGGGCCGGCCAGCGCGCACACCCGCTCCTTCATCTCCTCGGCGGCCTTGTTCGTGAACGTGACCGCGAGGACGCGCTCCGGCTGGACGCCCTGAACGAGCAGCCACGCCACCCGGTGCGCGATGACGCGCGTCTTCCCCGAGCCGGCGCCGGCCAGCACGAGCAACGGCCCCTCCGTGGTCGTGACCGCCTCGCGCTGCGGCGCGTTCAGGGTGGAGAGATCGATCACGGGGGGCGGGTTCTCGCACCGGCGCGTCGGACGGGCAAGAGTTGACTTGCGGGGCGACGGCGGGGGACGAGCCCCCGCCCTACGGTCCGGGGGTCCCTCGTGCACGCCCCCGCGACCGCGACCCTTCCCGTTCGCCCCGAGCGTAGCGGCGCCGCAGGCGACGCGAAGTCGAAGGGCAACGGCAATCGCGTCCTCGACCGCGCCCGATCACTCCCGCTTCAGCACCAGCAGGCGACAGCTCCTGGCGAGCGGCGCGTCCTCCACCGGCGCGAAGCCGTGTCTCGCAGCCGTGGCCCGCACCTCGGCGAGCGGCGCGTCGAGGGGAGCGCGCGCGAGGCCGACCACCACGAGCGGTCCACCTGGCGGCAAGGCGGCGGAGGCGCCGGCCAGGAGCGCCTCGGCCGCGCCCTGCCCGGCGAGGTGGAGGACGTTGACCACCACCACGGCGTCGCAGGGCTGGAGCCGCCAGGCCGGAGCGCGCAGGTCGAGCGCCAGCGGCGGCAGCACGTTCCGCAGCCCCGCGCGCGCGACCCAGCCCTCGACGCTGGCGCGGCTCGCCGGGTCCGGGTCAGAGGGCTGCCAGGTGAGGCGCGGCAGCCGCGCCGCGACGTAGGCGGCCAGCTCGCCCGTCCCGCTGCCGAGCTCCAGGACGCGCGCCGCCGGCGGCAGGAGGCGGCGCAGCGCGCCGGTGAGCGCGGGCGCGAGCTCGGCGGCGAGCCGAGCGTGACGCAGGATCACGACGCCGCTCGGCGTAAGATGTCGCCGCGATGATCGCCTTCCTCGCGCTCGCGACCGCCCTCTCCGCCGCGGCGGTCCCCTCCGTGGAGCTCGCGCCGCGGCACGCGCGCCCCGGCGACGCCTTCCTCGTCGTCGTGCGCGGCGAGCTGGCAGCAGCCCCGACCGGCGCCGTGGCGGGCCGGGACCTCGCCTTCTTCCGCGGCCGGGCCGCCCAGATCGCGGTGGCAGGCCTCCCGGTCGAGACGCCGGCCGGCCCGCTCGACGTCACCGTCTGGGCCGAGGCGGAGGGCGGCGGCGAGCACAGCCCGCTCCCGCTGCACGCCACGCTCGACGTCGCGGCGCCGGAGTTCCCGCACCGGGAGCTCAGGGTGCAGCGCGAGTACGTGACGCCGCCCGCTCACGAGGTGCAGCGGCGCATCGAGGAGGACCGCTCCGCCTTCGCGCGCGCCTTCGCCCAGCCCGAGGCCCCGCCACTGTTCCGCCGCCCCTTCGCATGGCCACGGCGAGCCCGGGTCACCGCCGGCTACGGCGAGGAGCGCACGCTCAACGGGGTGAAGCCCTCGCAGCACTACGGGCTCGACCTGGCCGGCCGCGTCGGCGCGCCGGTGGCCGCGTCCAACGACGGCCGGGTCGTGCTCGTGCGCGACTGCTGGGCCTCCGGGAAGACCGTCATCCTCTGGCACGGCGCCGGCCTCTACACCACCTACTTTCACCTGTCGCGCAGCGCGGTCACCGAGGGCCAGCTCGTGCGGCGCGGCCAGCGCCTGGGGCAGGTCGGCGCGACCGGGCGGGTGAGCGGCCCCCACCTGCACTGGGGCGTCCGCGTGGGCGACCTGTACGTCGACCCGCGCTCGATCCTGCAGCTGCGCTGGGGCTGGTAGCGCCGGAACCGGCGCGGTCCCTGGCGCGGCGCCGCTCACGTCACGCCGCGGGCGGCGCGCGCCTGCGCCAGCACCGCCATGAGCTCGGGGTGGAGCGGCCGGTTGGCGGCGCAGATCTCGCCCGAGGTCAGCATCGCGTCCCCGCCGCCGAAGTCGGTGACGACGCCGCCCGCCTCGCGGACCAGCAGGATGCCCGGAGCGAGGTCCCACGGCTTGAGCTTCATCTCCCAGAACCCGTCGAACCGGCCGCAGGCGACGTAGGCGAGGTCGAGCGCGGCGCTCCCCATGCGCCGGATGGCGCGGGCGCGCTTCAGGTACGCGCCGAACAGGCTCAGCGGCTCGTCCGGGTTCTGGTGGATGTCGTAGGGGAAGCCGGTGCAGAGGAGGGCGCGCCCCAGCTCCGCCTGCTCCGAGCTGGCGATGCGCTCGCCGCCGAGCCAGGCGCCCTCGCCGCGCGCGGCGACGAACAGCTCGTCGCGGAGCGGATCGTAGGTGGCTCCGGCGAGGAGCCCGCGCTCGTCCTCGACCCCGACGTTCACCGCGAAGTGCGGGAGGCCGTGGGCGTAGTTGGTCGTGCCATCGAGCGGGTCGACGATGAAGCGCAGGCGGGCCCCGGCCGTCCCCGACGCGCCCGACTCCTCCGCCAGGACCGCCGTCCCCGGGCAGCGCGCGGCCAGGAACTCGAGCAGCGCGGCCTCGCTCGCGTGATCCGCGTCCGTGACGAGGTCGATGCCCCCCTTGTAGGAGATGGTTCGCCCCCGACCGAACTTCTCGCGCAGCACCGCCCCGCCCCGCCGGGCCGCCTCCGCACAGACCCCCTCGAGCTCCTTCGCCTCGGACATTCGGTTCACCCGCGCAACATAGGTGGTTGATACAATATGCGCCATGTACTGGGCCCTGGCCGTGTTGCGGACCGTGTTCCTCGTCTTCATCGTGGGCTTCACCATCCGCGCCATGCCGGTCTTCACCAGCGTGGCGAACACGTTCGACGAGCAGTACGCGCGCTGCTCTGCGAGCCTCAACATGGTCATGCGGGCGGCGTGGATCGCGGTCGCCTGGATCGCGCTGGAGACGATCCTCGGCTGGATCCTGGTCCGGCGGAGGCGGCGTCCGACCGCCCCGGCCGCCGCCGCGACGCCTCCACCGCCGCAAGGGTGAGGAGGGGGCGCTCGTGCCCCCGCGCCTCGTCCACCAGCTCCGCAACCGCCTGACCCGGCGCGCCCTGCCGGTCTGGTATTCCCCCGCCTACCGGCTCCCCATGAGCGGGATCAGCGCGGCGGTCGGGCTCGAGCCGCGGCGCGCCGACTTCGTCTGCTGGTGGCTCGTCGAAAGCCGCGCGCTCGCCCCGAGCAGCCTGCGCACCCCGCGGCGCGTCACCTGGGACGACCTCGACCGCGTCCACACGCTCGAGCTCCTGGAATCGCTCGGCCGCCCCGAGACCCTGGCGCGCATCTTCGCGGTCGACCCGTCCGACGTGCCGGTCGACGAGCTCATGACGACGGTCCGCCTCGCCTGCGGCGGCACCGTCGAGGCCGCGCGCGAGGCGCTTCGGCGGCGCGGCCCCACCCTCAACCTGCAGGGCGGCTTCCACCACGCCGGGCCGGGGTCGGCCGGCGGCTTCTGCCCGGTGAACGACGTGGCCGTCGCGCTCGCCGCGCTGCGCGCGGAGGGGTTCGGCGGGCGCGTCGTGGTTCTCGACCTCGACGCGCACCCCCCCGACGGCGTCGCCGCCTGCCTCGCGCACGACCCGTCGGCGTGGATCGGCTCCATCTCCGGATCGGACTGGGGGCCTTTGCCCGGGGTCGACGAGACGGTGCTCCGCGAGGGTGCCTCCGATACGCTGTACCTCTCCGCGCTCTCAGGGCTGCTCGGCCGCATGCCGCGCCCCGCGCTCGCGTTCGTGATGGCCGGCGGCGACGTGCTGCGGAGCGATCGCTTCGGGCGACTCGGGCTCACGCTCTCGGGCGCGCGCCGCCGCGACGCGGCCGTGGCGCATGCGCTCGAGGGCGTGCCTTCGGTCTGGCTGCCCGCGGGCGGCTACAGTCGCGATGCCTGGCGCGTGTTGGCCGGCACGGGGATGATGCTCGCCGCGCGCTCCGAGGCGCCCATCCCGGCGCGCTACGACCCGCTCGGCCACCGCTTCAGTGGCATCTTCGCGCAGCTCTCCGCCGATGAGCTGGGCGAGACGGAGTTCAGCACGGCCGATCTGGAGGAGGCGCTCGGGCTCCAGCGCCAGAGCGGCCGGCGGCTGTTCCTCGGGTACTACACCGCCGCAGGGATGGAGCAGGTGTTCCACCGCTACGGGCTCCTCGAGCACCTGCGCCGGCTCGGGTACGGGAGCTTCAGGGTCGCGCTCGACCGCGACGGGACCGGTGAGCGGCTGCGCCTTTACGGCGAGGCGGATGGGCGCGAGCACCTCCTCCTCGAGATGGTGCTCGAGAAGCGGCGCGTGCTGGGCTCGGACGTGCTCTACGTCCACTGGCTCTCGCTGCGCCACCCCCGCGCGCAGTTCAGCGCGCTCCGGCCGAGGTTGCCGGGGCAGGACGTGCCGGGCCTGGGGATGGCGCTGGAGCTGGGCGAGCTGCTTGCTGCGATGGCTCGCCGGCTCGACCTGGCGGGCGTCGTCTTCCGACCGGCCCACTTCCACACCGCGTTCTCGGCGCGGCACCACTTCGCCTTCGTCGATCCCGTCCGCCAGGGCCGGTTCGAGGCGCTCGTGCGCGATCTCTCGCACCTGCCGCTGGTCGCCGCGACCGAGGCGGTCGCCGACGGGCGCGTCATGCTCGACGGCGAGCCGTACGCCTGGGAGGCCGACGAGATGGCGTTCTGGTTGAAGCACCCGCCGGAGGACGGGCGCGCGGAGGCGGTGTCGCGCGAGCGCGAGCGGTGCCGGTACACGGTGCGCCCGCGGTAGCGCCGAGCGGCGCCACGCCGTCAGGCCCTGCTCTCACAGGGTTGTTCAAGATGCCCGGGACCGAGCCAGGCGAGCGAGACGCAACACCCACACCGCGCATGATCGAAGCGCGGCGCGGGTGCCCGGCGAGGCGCGACGACCGAGCATAGCCGTAGGCTATGTGAGGGAGGAGCAACGAAGCGATGCGCCGCGGATCGCTCGCCGCGGCGACGGGACGGGCGTTTTGGACAACCCTCTCACCGGGTATGCACGGTGACGGTCGCCGACAGCCCCGCCCGCAGCGTCATCCCGGGCGGCGGGTCGACCCAGGCGATGCGGACGGGTACGCGCTCCACCACCTTCACGAAGTTACCCGAGGCGTTGTCGGGGGGCAGGAGCGAGAACCGCGCCCCGGTGCCGCCGGAGAGGCTCTCGAGGCGGCCGTGCAACGTCTGGCCGTAGGCGTCGACGTCGACGTCGACCCGCTGCCCCGGCTTCATGGCGCCAATCTGCGTCTCCTTGAAGTTCGCGACGACGTAGGTCGCGTTCGGCACGAGCTGGCCGACCGGCTGCGCGACCGCCAGGAGCTGGCCTTCACGGACGGTGAGGTGCGAGATCTCGCCGTCGGCCGGCGCCGCGACCTTCGTGTAGGAGAGCTGGAGCCGTGCCAGGTCGAGCGCGGCCTGCGCGCTCTTCACGCGGGCGTGCGCGAGGTCGGCGCTGGCGTGGGCGGCCGCGATCTGGGCCGCCACGGGCGTGCTCTGGCCGAGCCGGCCCTGCGCCTCCCCCACCCGTCCCTGGGCCGTGCGCTTCGCCTCCTCGGCCGCCGCCGCGTTGGCGCGGGCCGAGGCGACACCCGCCTCCGCGGTGTCGGCCGCAGCCTGCACCGCGTCGAGCTGCGCCTGCGGCATGGCGTCGCCGGCGCGCAGCTGCTTGGCCCGAGCCAGGTCCGCGCGCGCCTTCACCGCCTCCGCCTCGGCGCGCCGCACGGACGCCTGCGCCGCCGCGATCTGGGCGTCCGCCTGCAGGAGGGCGGCGGCGCTGGAGCTGACCGCGGCGCGCGCGCCGGCGAACCCGCCGCGGGCGCTCGCCTCGACGACCTGGACCTGCGCGTCCGCCACGGCGGCCTGAGCCTGGGCGGTGGCGAGCTCCGCCTCCGCCTGCTGCGCCCGCGCCGTGTAGTCGGCCGGATCGATCTCGAACAGCAGATCGCCCTTCTTCACCTGCTGGTCGTCGTGGACCGTGACGCGGACGACGGCGCCCGCGACCCGCGGCGCGACCGGCACCACGTCGGCCTCGACCTGGGCGTCGTCGGTGGTCTCCTCGCCGCGCGTGAGGAAGAGGCGCGCGCCGACGGCGAGCGCCAGCGCGGCGGCCGCGGCCGCGCCGACCCGCACGAGGAGCCGCTTGCGCCCGGCGGGGCGAGCCTCCTCGGGCTCGGGTGCCGGCGCTGGCAGCGCCTGCGGTGAGGGCAGCGCGTGGGCGCTCGAGTCGTGGTTGCGGTGGATGGGGCTCATGTTCGTGTCACTCCATGGCCGCGTGCGCCGCTCCCGCGGCGCCGTGCCGGTTCACCTTGAGGAAGAGGAGCAGTGGCAGCACGCACAGGAAGACGATCCCGGCGAGGAAGAACGTCTTCTCGAACGCGAGCACCGCCGCCTGCTGGGTCACCTGCCCGTTCAGCGCCGCCAGCGCGGCCGCCTTCGCGCTCACCGGATCGAGCCCGCCGCGCGAGGCGAGCCCGGCCTGCAGCTGCGCCAGGCGCTGGGCGAAGGCCGGGCTCTCCGCCGTGACGTGCGCGGCGAGCGCGTGGCGGGCGTGGGTCTGGAACCGCGACAGCAGCGTGGCGAAGACAGCCAGCCCCACCGAGCCCCCGATCTGGCGGAACAGGGAGTTGAGGCCGGTCGCGTCGGTGAGCTTCGTACGCTCGACGTTCGAGAGCGCGGTCGTGGTGAGCGGCACGAAGAGGAAGCTGAACCCGACCCCCTGCGCCAGGATCTGCCGCACGATCTCGGCCGAGCTGCTCAGGAGCGTGAGGTGGGCGAGGTTGAACGACCCCCACGAGACCAGCACGATCCCGATGCCGACCAGCAGCCGCGGCGAGACGCGGTTGTAGATGCGGCCGACGATCGGCGTCGCCAGCATCATGACGCCCACGCGCGGCATGAGCACCAGGCCGGACTGCGTGGCGGTGAAGCCGAGCAGCTCCTGCATGAACACCGGCAGGAGGAACATGCTCGCCATGAGCATGGCGTACATGACCGCGCCGATGAGCGTGCCCGAGCTGAAGACGGGATCCTTGAACAGCCGGATGTTCACGGCCGGGGCGCGCGCGGTCAGCTCGCGGTAGACGAAGCCGACGAGGCCGAGCGCCGCCATCACGGCGCAGGCGAGGATGGTCCGCGACTCGAACCAGTCGTCGCGCTGCCCTTCCTCCAGCACGTACTGGAGGCACGCCAGGCCGACCGAGAGGAGCGCGATGCCCTGCCAGTCGAGGTACTTGCGCTGCTCGGCGGCGGCGGCGCGGTTGGCGATCCGGATGTCCTCCGGCTCCTCCACGAAGCGCCAGACCATGAACAGGCCCAGGACCCCGACCGGCAGGTTGATGAAGAAGATCCACGACCAGTGATAGTTGTCGACGATCCACCCGCCCAGGGTGGGGCCGATGGCCGGGCCGACCATGACCGCCATCGCGAAGAGCGCCATCGCCATCCCCTGCTCCTTGGGCGGGAAGGTCTGGCGCAGGATGGCCTGCTCGGTGGGCTGCAGCGCGCCGGCGCCGAAGCCCTGCAGCGCGCGGTAGAGGACGAGCGAGCCGAGGCTGCCGGCGGTGCCGCACAGCGCCGAGCCGGCGATGAAGATGACGAGGCTCGCCATGTAGACGCGCTTCTGACCGAAGAAGCGTCCCAGGAACGCGGTGAGCGGCATCACCACCACCGTGGCGATCACGAACCCGGTCGAGATCCAGGTGATCTCCTGGACGGTCGCGCCGACCGCGCCGCGGATCTGCGGCAGCGCCACGTTGACGATCGAGGTGTCGATCGCGCCCATGAGCGTCCCGAAGCTCACCGCGACCGTGACGAGCCACTTGTTCGTCCGAGGGCGTGCGGGCGCGGCCGGGAGCGGGAGGGTGGCAGCGACGCCGGTCACGGCCTCCTCCCGGCGCCCGAGAGGAAGACCTCGACCAGCCGATCGAGCGCTTCGCTCGGGACGGACGTGCCGCGGAGGAGCTCGCGAACCATGACCGCGCGGGCCATGCCGACGAGCAGCACCGGGTAGAGGTCGGCCCCCTCCCCGCGGAGCGTCCCATCGGCCACCCCAAGGCGGACGAGCCGCTCCACGCGGGCGACGAGCTCCTCCGTGAGCGTGAGGTCGCGCTGGGCCCGCTCGCCCGCCTGCGACACCGTCAGCTCGGCGTAGGCGAGCCGGGTGAAGAACCCGCGGTGCTCCGCCCAGTGCGCCTCGAGCGCGCCGAGGAACGCCCGCAGGGCCGAGGGAAACGGCGCCCCGCGCAAGGCCTCCAGCACGGCGTCGACCCGCGAGAGGAGCGCGTCGCGCCGGGAGCGTCGGAGCGCCTCCCACAGCGCTTCGCGATCGGCGAAGTGGTTGTAGAGCGTCCCGACGGCGATCCCGGCGCGCGCCGCGATCGACTCCATGCGCGTCCGGGCGCCCTCCTCGGCGAACGCCTGCTCGGCCGCCGCCAGGATGGCCTCGCAGGTCGCTTCGCGCAGGCGAGCGCGTAGGCGAACGGGCTTTTCGGAACTTGAATGAGGATTCATTTTCTGGAGTCAGTAATAAGACTCTTGCAGGGGGGCGTCAAGCGAGCGAGTTCTCGAGGAGCGACCGCGACCTCACTCGAGTGACTGTCGCCCTTCGACGACGGGCCGCTGCTCGGCCCTGCGTTCAGGGCGAAAGGCGAGGGTCGATTCGCGCCGAGCAGCGCCCGCGCGCGCGGCGGCGCCATTGCGGAGCGCCGCATCGAGC
>Ga0318492_10000346_pt1 | contig 13221 bp, 8 predicted proteins | sample GRESIP108b1f22_FD_203292 | JGI IMG/M metagenome (GOLD analysis project Ga0318492, IMG submission 203292) | Tropical soil microbial communities from Luquillo Experimental Forest, Puerto Rico - GRE.SIPMG.108b1f22 | ecosystem: Environmental > Terrestrial > Soil > Tropical forest > Bulk soil... | reverse complement strand
CCACCACGGGGAGCGAGCCCGCGGGCACGCCGGCGGTGCCAATCCCTCCGAGGATGCAGATGAACACCACGGTGACCTGCTGGGCGAGCGTCAGCGTCACGCCGTAGAACTGGGCGAGGAACAGCACCGTCACGCCCTCGAACAGCGCCGTGCCGTTCTGGTTCGCCGTGGAGCCCACCGTGAGCACGAACCGGCTCACGTGCGAGGGCAGCTTGAGCTCGCGCTCGGCCACCGCGAGCGCCGTGGGCAGCGTGGCATTGCTGGACGCGGTCGAGAACGCGGTGAGCATCGCGTCGCGCACGCCGCGGAAGAACACCACCGGGCTCATGCCGCCGAGCCAGGCGACGCTCACCGAGTAGACGACGAACTGGTGGATCGCGAGCGCCAGCACGACGGTCAGCACGTACGCCCCGAGCTGGCGCAGGATGTCGTAGCCGAGCCGCGCCGTGAGCGTGAACGTGAGGCAGGCGACGCCGAGCGGCGCCAGGCGGATGACCATCTCCAGCAGCCGCATCGTGACCTCGTAGAGGCCCTGGAGCATCTCCTCCAGGCGCCGCGCGTACTCGGTGCGCGTCGCGGCGATGCCGCCGCCCAGCAGCAGCGCGAACACCATCACCGCCAGCATGTCGCCTCCGGCCATCGCGGCGACGATGTTGTTCGGCACGAGCCCGACGACGAAGTCCACACCGGTGGCGCCCGAGGACCTGGCCGGCGCCGGCACCGCCGTGGCCTGCGCGAGCAGCCGCGTGCGCAGCTCGGGCGAGAGCCCGCGGCCGGGCTGGAGCGCGTTCACCATCGCCACGCCGATCATCACCGCGATCGACGACACCACCACGGTGTAGGCGAGCGTCTTCAAGCCGATGCGGCCCAGCGCGCGCAGGTCGCCGAGCCCGGAGACGCCGAGCGCCAGCGCCGAGACGATGAGCGGCAGCACGAGCACGAACAGCAGCCGGAGGAAGATCTGGCCCGCGGGCTCGGTGACGAGGCGCACGAACTGCCGGAGCGCGGGCGCGTCGCCGAACGCCACGTGCGCGAAGACGCCGAGCGTGACGCCAAGCACCAGACCGGCGAGCATCCGGTACGAATGGTGGAATCGCATGGGGCGGCAGTATTGCGGCGCGGGCGAGCCCAGTGCAATCTCCGTCCCGCACCCGGCCGCGAGGAAGGGATCCCCCCGATGACGACCTCCCGCGCGTGGCTCCTGCTCACCCTGCTCTGCACCGTCCCCGCCACCGCGCGCGCCCAGCGCGTGCCCGATGGCATCAGCGTTGAGCCGCTGGCCACGTCGCTCAGTGCGCCGACGGGTTTCGACTTCCTGCCCGACGGGCGAGTGATCTACGTCGAGCAGTTCACGGCCCGCGTCCGCGTGCTCACGGTGGGCACCGGCGTGCAGGTGAACCCCGTGCTCACGGTCGCGGGCGTGTCGTCGGGGGGCGAGCGCGGCCTCCTCGGCATCGCGGTGGACCCGCGATACCCGGACCCGCCCTACCTCTACCTTTATTACGACCTCGCCTCGCCGCAGAGCATCCGCATCTCGCGCTACACGCTCTCCGGCAACCTCGACGGCACCGGCGGCGACCTGGTCGCATCGGCTGCGTCGCGTTACGACGTCGTGGACGGCATCCCCGGCGCGGCCTCGAACCACAACGGCGGCACGGTGCGCTTCGGCCTGGATAACCTGCTCTACGCGGGCCTCGGCGACGATGCCTCGTCGTGCTCGGCGCAGACGCCGGGTTTCCGCGGCGCGATCCTGAGGCTCGAGGTGCGCAACCTTCCGGCGGGCGCGGGCCGCGCGTTCCGCGCGCAGGTGGCGCTGCCGGACAACCCGTTCGCGAGCTCGTCCGATTCCGCGGCGCGACTCGTCGCCGCCTACGGGCTGCGCAATCCGTTCCGCGTGCAGCTCGACACCGGGACCGGCGACCTCGTGATCGCCGACGTGGGCGAGAACACGCGCGAGGAGATCGATATTCTTTCACCGCCGAACGCGGTCGGTGGTGCCGGCGCGCCGCTGGGGGCGAACTTCGGCTGGCCGTTTTTCGAGGGCACCGTCGTCGGCCCGACGAGCTGCGGCATCGTGCCGCCCGGGGTCGTGCCGCCGATCTGGGACTACGACCGCACGTCGCAGGCCAGCGCCGCGACCATCTCGGCGGGCCGGTATCGGGCGAACGCGAGCCAGCCCCACCGGCTGCCCGCGGACCACGAGGGCGACATCTTCGCCAGCGACTACTACTCGGGCGCGCTCTTCCGGCTCCACCTCGCGAGCGGCACGTGGTCGATCGCTCCGTCGATCCCGGGCCAGCCGAGCGCCCAGCACTGGGGCGAGGGCTTCGGCGAGATCTCCGACTGGCGGGTCGGCCCCGACGGGGCGCTCTGGTATTGCCGGCAGTCCACGAACTTCGCGGGCAACAGCGGCTCGATCGGGCGCGTGTACGGGCCCGGCGTGCTCGCCGTACCGGGTGCGCCCTCCGTCGCGCTCTCGCTGCGGCTGCGCGTGTCGCCCGCCGTGCGCTCGGCGGAGTTCGCGGTGCGCACGCCGGCGGCCGCGAACCTGAAGATCGTGGACACGGCCGGCCGAGTCGTGCGCCGGCTCGCCGACGCACGCACGCTCGCGCCGGGCACCGAGCGCTCGCTCGTCTGGGACGGCCGGGACGAGCAGGGTAGGGAGGTGGCGCCGGGCGTTTACGTGGCATTCCTCGACGCCGGTTCCCAGGTGGTCTCGCGGCGGGTCGTGCTGCTGCGTTGAGCCGAGCGCGATCGCGGGACCCTGCCGTCGGGTCGTCGGGTATGTTCAGCCGATGATGCGCGCCAAGGTCTTCACCCTGCTCGCGAGCCTGCTCGTCGCCTCGCGCGCGGCCGGCCAGCAGGTGCCTACTGGTTTCGCCGTCGAGCCGCTGGCGCAAGGCCTCGCCATGCCCACGGCGCTCCAGTTCATGCCCGACGGGCGGATCCTGTTCGTCGAGCAGAAGACGGGACTCGTGCGCGTGCTCTCGGCAGACGCGCATCTGCAATCGAGCCCCGTGCTCCAGGTGCCGGAGCTGAACACCGCCGGCCCCGAGCGCGGGCTCTTGGGTGTCGCGCTCGACCCGGCGTTCCCCACGCGCCCCTACCTCTATGCCCACTACACGGCCACGCCGCCGAGCCACATCCGCATCGCGCGCTTCGAGCTCGCGGGCGATCTCGCCGGGAACGGCGACCGTGACCTCACCGCGGACCCGCTCTCGCGCTACGACCTGATCGACGACATCCCGGACCAGGCGGACAACCATAACGGCGGCACGGTGCGCTTCGCGGTGGACGGCTTCCTCTACGTGAGCCTCGGCGAGGACGCCGTGCCGTGCGCCGCGCAGGACACGACGCAGCTCCGCGGCAAAATCCTGCGACTCAAGGTCGACGCGCTCCCGGACGGCCCCGGGCGCGCGTTCCGCGCGCAGATCACGCCGGTCGACAATCCGTTCGCGAGCCGGCCGGATTCGAACGCACGCCTCGTCGCGGCGCTGGGCCTGCGGAACCCGTTCCGCATCCAGCCCGACCGCGTGCGCAACTGGCTCGTGATCGGCGACCCCGGCGACCGCACACGCGAGGAGTTGGACGTGCTCGTCCTCCACCTGCCCACACCGCGGCCCGCACAGCCGGAGCTGGGCGCCGACTTCGGCTGGCCGTTCCTGGAGGGCAGCGTACCGGGGCCGTACGCGAACACGTGCGGACCAGTGCTCCAGAACCTCGCCGCGCCGGAGTTCGACTACGACCGCACGCAGCAGGTCGGCGGCGCCGCGATCATCGCCGCGGGCGCCTACTGGGCGACGGGCACGGGCGCGTACGACTGGCCCGCGGACTACGCTGGCGACCTGTTCGCGAACGACTACTACTCGGGCACGCTCTACCGTCTGTCGCCACTCGGGAACGGCTACGCGCCGGCGCCGGACGTGCCCGGCCAGCCCGCGCCCGGCCAGTGGGGGATCGGCTTCAACGAGATCTCCGACTGGGCGCTGTGGCGCGATGGCGCGTTCTACTTCTGCCGGCAGTCGATCAACTTCGCGGCCAACTCCGGCGTCATCGGGCGCATCGTCAGCACGGGGCCGCCGCCGCCGCCGCTCAACCCGCCGCTCGAGTTGCGGGTGGGCTCGCTGCCGGCGATCGGTCGCGCTGTCTTCATCGTGCCGAACGAGTACCGCTTCGTGCTCCTCAAGCTGTACGACACGACCGGCCGGCTCGTGCGCACGTTTCCGAACAACGAGTTCGTCGCCCTTCCAAGCGGGCTCCAGGTGTTCTGGGACGGACGCGATGCCGATGGCCGCGCGGTCCGGCCTGGGATGTACCTGGCGAAACTCGAGTCGATGGGACGCTCGGCAATGGCTCGCGTGCCGTTCCTGCGCTGAGCGCACGGCTGCGGTAAGCTGAACTAGCGCGTTCCTCTCGAAGCCCGCTTCGCGCGAATGCCCGCCGCCGCCGCGCGACTGAAAAAAGGAGATCCCATGGCCACCACGACGACGACCACCGCCACGGGCCGGATCGCGCCCGTGAACGCGACGTCGCTGCCCGTCTACGCGCCCACGACGTACGTGGACTTCGCCAAGCCCGAGAACCGCGTCGCGTACGAGAAGGCGCTCGCCGAGGTGCGCGCGCAGGCGGGCCAGGAGTACCCGCTCGTCATCGGCGGCCAGAAGGTGAAGGGTGGGAAGACGTTCGAGAGCACGAACCCGGCGAAGCCGTCCGAGGTGCTCGGCCGCTTCCAGTCGGCTACGAAGGAGCAGGCGTCGCAGGCGGTCGAGGCCGCACTCGCCGCGTTCAAGACCTGGTCGCGCGTGCCGGCGGCCGAGCGGGCTGCGTATCTCGTGGAGGCGGCCAAGCGCATGCGCGAGCGCCGCCACCACTTCTCGGCGTGGATGACGCTCGAGATCGGCAAGAGCTGGAGCGAGGCCGACGCCGACACGTCCGAGGCCATCGACTTCATGGAGTACTACGCGCGCGAGATGCTGCGATACGAAACCCCCGTGCCCCTGACGCAGATGCCCAATGAAAAAGACACGATGGTGTACCTGCCGCTCGGCGTCGGCGCGGTCATCCCGCCGTGGAACTTCCCGCTCGCGATCCTCGCCGGCATGACCTCCGCCGCGATCGTCACCGGCAACACGGTTGTGCTGAAGCCCGCAAGTGACACGCCGGGCATCGCCTGGCAGTTCATGGCGTTGATGGACGAGGTGGGGCTGCCGCCGGGCGTCATCAACTTCGTCACCGGCGATGGCGGCACGGTGGGCGACCAGATCGTGCGGCACCCGAAGACGCGGTTCGTGTCGTTCACGGGCTCGAAGGACGTGGGCGTGGGCATCAACCGGCTCGCCGCCGAGGTGCAGCCCGGGCAGCGGTGGCTGAAGCGCGTGGTGGTCGAGATGGGCGGCAAGGACGGCATCGTCGTGGACGACGAGGCCGACCTCGATGCTGCCGCGCTCGGCGTGGCGGTGAGCGCGTTCGGCTTCGGCGGCCAGAAGTGCTCGGCGTGCTCGCGCGCGATCGTCGTGGACTCGGTGCACGACGCGTTCGTGGCGAAGCTCCTGCCGGCGATCGCGAAGCTCGTGAACCAGGGCGACCCGGCGCAGTTCGGCACGTACCTGGGGCCGGTGGCGAGCGAGCGCGCCATGAACGGCATCCTCAAGTACATCGAGACCGGGAAGCAGGAGGGCAAGCTGCTCGCGGGCGGCGGGCGCATGCCCGGCGAGTCGGGCTGGTTCGTGCAGCCCACGGTGTTCGACGACGTGGCGCCGAGCGCGAAGATCGCGCAGGAGGAGATCTTCGGCCCCGTGCTCGCGATCATCCGCGCCAAGGACTACGACGACGCGCTCAAGATCGCGAACGACACCGAGTTCGGGCTCACGGGCGCCGTGTACACGAAGAACCCCGCCAAGCTCCAGAAGGCGCGCGACGAGTTCTTCGTCGGCAACCTGTATCTGAATCGCAAGTGCACGGGCGCCATGGTGGGCTGCCACCCGTTCGGCGGCTTCAACATGAGCGGCACGGACAGCAAGGCAGGCGGCCGCGACTACCTGCTCTTGTTCCTGCAGGCGAAGAGCGTCGCGGAGAAGGTGGGCTGAAGCGCCGGCGTGGACGCGCCGGCGCCCACATTAGTGCGGCAAGCGATCGCGCGGCTCGGCCTCCTGGCCGCCGTTGTCCAGGGAGCGAGCCACGCTGCCGGCGGCGCTCAGTCGGCCCGCCCCGAGGAGCCCGCCATAGACCGGGTCGCTGGAGGCGAGCGACTCGGCACCCGCGAGGATGAGCTGTTCGATCAGCCCCGCGGTCGCAGGCGAGCGAGGGCCCAGCCGTCCATAGAGGAGCGCGGCAGTGCCGGCGACGAACGGGCTCGCCATCGACGTCCCGCTCCAGCGCGCATACGTGCCGTCCCAATAGGTGCTCAGGATGCCCACGGCGGGCGCGGCCAAATCCACGTCGCCTCCGAAATCCGAGAATGGAGCCTTGCGGTCGTCGGGGTCGGTGCCCGCGACCGCGAGCACCGGCGGATAGGCCGCCGGGAAGTCGAGTGTGCTGACGTCGCTATTCCCGGCCGAGCGCGCGAGATCCAGGGCGGCCTGGATGGCACGCGATTCCGAGGGCAGGCCGAGGCTCAGGTTGATCACATCGGCTCCGCTCTCCATCGCCGCCACGATGCCCTGCGCGACCCGGAACGCCCGGCCGATGCCGTCACTGTCGAGCACTCGCACGGGCAAGAGGCGCGCACCCGGAGCCACCGCGTGCACGATTCCGGCGACGTGCGTGCCATGGCCGAGCGAGCCATCCACGATCCCGTCCAGGTTCGTGTCCACGCCCTCTGGGCGATCATCTCCCGCGGCGCCGGCGGCGCCCACCTCGATCCCCGGCAGATCGAGCACGCCCGCGAGCGCCGGATGATCGAGGTCGATCCCCGTGTCGAGGATGGCAACGAGCGCGCCCTCGCCACGTCCGTAGGCCTGGGCTTCCGCCGCGCCGACGCGCGTGAGCGCGGTCTGGTCCTCGACGTCGCTCCAGGTTCGCGTCGCCTCGCAGAATGCGACGGTCGACTGTGCGGCCTCGGCGGTCTCCACCATCGCGTTGGACTCGGAGAAGAGGACGCGCGAATCGCTCTGGAGCCCGCCGACGAACGCGGACGCCGTCAGGCTCGCAGGTGTACGCAGCAGTGCGAGCGAGAGTTCTGGGATCACGTCCAGGACCTGGCTGTTGAACGCGCTCGCAACCGAGTCCACGTCGCTGCCCGGCTCGATCTGGACGATCACGTCCGAGACATGGGCGGTGGGAGCCAGGTCCGATGCTGTCGCCGCGCCCCGCGCGGCTCGTCCGCCGGCTGCGTCCGTCGGGAGCCGGGTGCATCCCGTGGCCAGGAAGAAGGCCAAGGGCAGCGCGGGCCACATCCGCATCCGATGTGCGCAGCGCCCGGGGTCGGCAGAACCGGTCATTCGCGTTTCATCCGTCCGTGGGTCGGAAGTCGAATCGAGGTCACGCATCATAGATCTGCTCCGCGGCTCGTGAAAGGGGATTCTCAGGACCCGCTGGCCAGGGGCCATGGCACGTCCGGTTCGCCGATCAGGCAGAAGGGGGCCCACCGGTGGACCTCCTCGCCGTTCGCATCGGATCGTCGCTGGATGGCGTTCAACGCGGCGCCGAGGCGCCCCGTGGCGGCCCATTCCCGGTAGAGCCGCCGCATGAACTCGAGGGTTCCGCGATCATCGACCTTCCACAGGCTCGCGATCGCCGTGCGGGCCCCCGCCCGGAGCAGCCCGCGCACGAGCCCGAGCACGTGGTCTCCGCCGACCGTGCCGCGTGGACCGGTTTCGCAGGCCGATAGCACGATGTTCGCCCCGGCGAGCGGCATGGCGGCGAGATCGCGGGCATGGAGCCAGCCGTCGTGCAGCCGGAGCGCCGAGAATTCCGGATGCTCGGGGCGATAGATCGCGTGCCCGGCGATGTGGATCAGCGCAGCGGTCCGCGCGGCCTCCGCGACGCGCGATCGCTGGGCCTCGACCCCGGCGCATTCGCGGACGTCCACGCCCCAGCGGCGGAGCACCGCGGCCACGTCGCGAACCTCGGACTCGATGTACGCGGTGTCGTCCACGGCGCAGCCGAGGACCAGGGCGCCCGTGCGCTCCACGCCGGAGCCATCGCTCCAGCGAGGCTCCGGGGCGGCGAGCGTCACGTCGCAGTTCCGGACGAGCCGGTCCTCGCCGGATCCCAGTGCGTGCCAGGGCACACGAAAGAGCGCGCCATGGGGAGTGATCCGCAGTTCGCGCGGCCACGGACGTGCGCCGAGCAGCGGGCGCAGCAGCATCTGCGCGAGGGTCCGGAGATGCACCTCGGCGCGATGTTCGGCCTGCTCGCGGTACGGGCGCAGCTCGGGCGCCGGGCTGCCGAGCACTTCCATCTGGTAGTGGAGGAATCGGACCTGCTGCGCCACGACCTCCATCGGAGCCAGTTGCATGAACAAACGTGGACCGGACGCATCGGTGCGTATCGCACCGAGCATGTCTCCGGCGCCGAAGAAGCGGATCTGCACCGTTCCCGGCGGCAGCGACGGCTGGCGCGCCGGCGTTCGCGGGTCGCGCGCCGGCAACCCGTCCGCGGCCAGGCGCCGCAACCGGCCCTCCAGCTCCAGCGCCCGGCGCTCGACCGCACGCAACGTGCCGGGCTCGGCCCGGCGCACGCCCGCGGCGTGGCAATGCCAGAGCCGCGCATAGCACGCCTCGAGCTGCTGGCGCAGCTCGGCCGCGCGGCGGCGGACGCCTTCGTCCACCGCGGGAGGCTTCAGCTTCGCGCTCGGCGGCGCGACGCTCGCCGCGAGGTCCAGCCAGCGCCGGACACGATGCACCGTCGGCCCGGGCCGCTGGCGGAGGAGCACGCCCAGCGCCTCATCGAGCAACGCCGGCTCTCCTTCGAGGAATCCCACGCGCCACTCGTCCACAAACAGCGAGGACTCCATGCGCCGCGAATGCGCGAGCGCCTCTTCATAGAGCGTGAGGGCCATGCGCAGCTCGCCGGCGTGCGCGGCCGAGGCCGCTTCGATCCGCGCAAGGCGGGCTCGACTGTAGGCATCGCCCGGATGCGCGCGACTGCGGCGGAGGTGCATCGCCAGGTCGCGGGCCGGCTCGACGCGGCCCACGGCGAACAGCGCCTCCACCGCGATCGCCCCGGCCGCGATCGCCCGCAGCGGGAGCCCGGAGGCACGGAAGATGCGATACGCCACACGGGCATGACGGGCGGCAACGCCCGGACGCCCGCCGCGCAGCGCGAGTTGGGCGCGCGCCGCCGCGACCGAAGCCAGGCCGGTGCGGATCCCACGCGTGCGGAACAGGGTGGCCGCACGATCGAGCGCTCGCGCCGCCGCGCGATCGCGGCGCAGGAGTCCCAGCGCCGAGCCCGCCGCGAGCAGGGCGCGAGCGTGCTCGGTTGGCACGCCGCGAGCCGAGAACCAGCGCGAAGCGGAGCGAGCGAGGCTCAGCGCTTCCGGCAGCAGGCGGATCGACAGGAGCACTTCCGCGAGGTCGAGGTCCGCCAGCGCGAGCAGCGGACGCGCGCCGACACGCTGCAGCTCCGGACGCACCTGCTCGAGCTCGCGGATCGCGGCGGCGTACTCGCCGGAGAGGAACCTCAGGCAGGCGACGCCATAGCGCGTCTGAGCCGCGAGCACGCGAAGCCCGTTCTGCTCGAAGACGCCGCAGGCCCGCTCGAACGCGGCATCGGCCTCGGCGCGGCGGCCGAGCAGGATGAAGACGTTCGCCAGGTTGTGATCCACCATCGCTTGCTCCACCGGGGAGCCGATCGTCCGTAGCAGGGTCGCGGCGTGGTCGTAATGCGCGAGCGCCTCCTCGAGCCGGTCCTCGCGGTGCAGCAGGTTCCCGAGGTTCGTCTCGAGCATGGCCAGCCGGCGCTGGTCCCCGGAGCGCCTGAACACCGCGCTCGCCTCCCGCGCGGCGGCCAGAGCCTCCGTGCTGCGCCCGAGGTACATGCAGGCATCCACGAGCCCGATCACGCCCAGTGCCCGCTCCTCGGGCATGCCCAGTGCGGCGAACATGCGCCGCGAGTGCCGGTAGGCGAGCCGCGCGGCGGCATAGTCGCCGATGGCGCGAAGGGCGTGCGCATGCGCCCTCCACACACGCGCGCGCTCCGAGTCCGGGATGGCGCGCGCGCTCCGGAGCGCACGACCGGAAAGCCGCACCGCCGCCCGAGGATCGCGGTTCGAGAGCGCGATCACGCGTTCCAGGATCGTCTGTGTGGGAGCCGCGGCCGGGGCTGAGCTCATCGCACGTCCAGTCGCACCCGGACGCCGCGCCATTCCAGCCACAGCGTCCAGCGCTGGGCCGATGGCGCAGGGAGCTCGAACTCCCCGTCGTCCCCGAGCGGCGCCCACACGGCGCGCCGTCCGCGTTGGAACAGCCAGACGCCGCCGTCCGCGAGCGCGGTCGCCCCGCGCGCGAGCGGGAACAGCTGCCCGTGCATTACGCCGGGTGATCCGAGCCCTTTGGGCTGGATGCGGACGTCGACGTCGGCACCCGGGATGCGCCACAACTGCTCGCGCGTCTCGGTGCCGGCGCGAAGCCCCTGCGCCATCTGGGCGGGTCCGGTGTCGTAGACGAGGCGGGCGACGGGGACGCGCGGCGCGTCCCGCCGGTCGGACGGGCGTGACTCGCCGAGCGCGAGCACGGCGGCGAGCGCGGAGCGAGCCGGCGCCGGCGCCGGGTCGTTCACGGAGGCGCGCAGCGCACGAAAGCCGCTGAGCAGCGACCGGCATCGCCCGCAGGCCTCGAGGTGCCCGGCCTCGCGCCCACGAGGCTCGCGCTCCGGCCGGCGAGCGAGCACGACGAGCAGGGCATCCGACAGGTGGCGCCGCGTCGTCACGATCCTCTCCGTGCGCCGGCCGGAGCACCGACGCGGCCGTCACGCTCGCTCGCCATCTCGATCACCAGCCTGCGCCGTAGCCGCTGTAGGCAGCGCGCGCGCTGAGCGCCCAGGCTGCCCACCGCGAGGCCGAGGCGCGAGGCCAGCTCGCGATAGGGGATGCGGTGATCCGCGAACAAGGCGGTGAGCAGCGTGCGGCATGGCTCCGCGAGCGACCGGAGCGCACGCGCGGCTCGCTCGCGCTCCCTCACGGTCTCGATCCGCTCGTCCGCGGGCGGCGCGCTCGCCTCCGGCGCCGAAGCGGCATGACGCTCGGCAAGCCGGAGGTGGCGCCGGCGCTCACGCAGGAGTCGCAGCGTGGCGCGTCGCGACGCGGTCACGAGCCAAGCCTCGATGCGGTCCGGCTGCCGCAGTCGGGCCAGCGAGCGGAACAGCGTCGTGAACGTGAGCTGGAAGACCTCGTCGGCGTCGTCGGACTGGAGTCCCATCGCGCGGGCGATCCCGTGCACGAGGCGCGTGTAACGATGCACGATCTCCCGCCAGGCGCGCGCCTGACCCTCACGACAGGCGCGCAGGACCTCCTCGTCGGTCCACGTATGCGATTCTCGTATTCTGGCCATCCGGGTGGGCGCCTTTTCGAGCGCATGGGAGCGCCCCATGCCACGGATCCGCTGCAGGACGGGACCCCGGCGTACCGTGCTCGCGGGCGGGTTCAAACAGAGCAACACGTCCAGAGCAGGCGGCGCGACCGGCCAGAGCGTCGCCATCATAGCGTCGCTCTCCCGCCGAGTGCACGCTCGGGCAACGGGTCGGACTCGGGGTCGCGTGACTCACCGGCCTCCAGCCGCTCCGCGTAGTCCAGGACCGTGTGCGCGACGCCCCGTCGCAGTGGGGTTGTCGGCTCCCAGCCCAGCAGCACGCGCGCGCGCTCGATGGCTGGACAAAGGTCATCCGGACCGTCCCCGGGCGGGGGGAGATGGAGGATCGTGCTCGAGCTGCCCGTAAGCCTGATCACGAGGCGCGCCGTCTCCAGCACGGAAATCTCGTCCGGCGCGCCAAGATTGATCGGGCCCTCCACGTCGCTCCACAACAGAGACAGGAGGCCGGTGACCAGATCGTTCACGTAGCAGAAGCTGCGAGTCTGCAAGCCGGAGCCATACACCGTCAGGGGTTTACCGCGCAGGGCCTGCGCGATGAACTTGGGGATGACCCGGCCGTCGTCGAGGCGCATCCCGGGTCCGTACGTGTTGAAGATGCGCGCGATCCGGACGACCGTTCCACGGTGGCGGGAGAATGCTGTGGCCAGTGCCTCGGCGAAGCGCATGGCCTCCTCGTGGACGGAGCGCGGACCCACGGCATCCACGTGGCCGCGGTAGCTCTCGTGCTGTGGATGCTGCCAGGGGTCCCCGTACACGCCCGCGGTGGATGCGAGGAGGAAGCGGGCGCCCTTCTCCACTGCGAGGTCGAGCAATCGCCGGGTCGCGGTTGCGCCCGCGTCCAGCGTCTCCAGCGGATGCCGGAGGTGGTCTAGCGGGCTCGCGGGAGTGGCGAGATGGATGACGGCGTCCAGCGGACCGTCGAAGTGGGCGAGTGCGCAGACGTCCTCGATCCGGATGTCGAGCGGCGCGTCCGGGTGGTTTGCCTTGAGCGCATCGAGATTTGCGGCGCGACCGCTGGTGAGGTTGTCGATGATCGAAAGCTGATGTCCCTTTTCCAGCAGCCGCGCCGCCACATGTGAGCCCACGAAGCCGGCGCCGCCCGCGACCAAGATGCGCACGATGGTCCCCCCGATCCATGAGGTCAGAGCACGTCGGGGGGCGCCGTGATGCAGGAAAAACGCGCGTCAGGCTCCCGCGTCGATGACCCGTCTGATTCGGTAGGGGACTTCAGGCCGGTTCGGCGGCATCCCCAGCCGCCGTGCTCACCGATAGTGCTGCTTGAGCGTGCCCCAGGTGCTGCGCTTCACGGCGTCCACCCAGCCCAGGCAGAACTGGGACGAGTGGTAGTTGAAGATGACCTGGTCAGCCAGATCCACGGGCCCGCCGCTGCAATCGAAGTCCGCGGTCGGGTCGACCTTGCCGAGCTTCGCTGCGAACAGCGTGGCGTCGTTGGGCATGACTAGGTTCGCAGTGAAGCCGTCGCCATCCTGGTCGGGTGAGGCGAGCCCGTAGCTGGCCATCAGGACGCCGTTCGCGAACAGCATGACCGTGCCGGCGCCGCACAGGCCACCCACGCGAAGGGGGAAGTCCGCCTTGCCGGTGGCGTCCGTGAACATGCGGACGCGGCGCGCGACGGGGTCGGTCGCGTAGGGGTCGTTCGGCTGGGGATCGCAGAGGTGCGCGGCGGGAC
>Ga0318492_10000325_pt1 | contig 13485 bp, 6 predicted proteins | sample GRESIP108b1f22_FD_203292 | JGI IMG/M metagenome (GOLD analysis project Ga0318492, IMG submission 203292) | Tropical soil microbial communities from Luquillo Experimental Forest, Puerto Rico - GRE.SIPMG.108b1f22 | ecosystem: Environmental > Terrestrial > Soil > Tropical forest > Bulk soil... | reverse complement strand
GCGCGCCCGAGGCGACGTAGACGAACGGGTGGTCGTTGATGCGCACCACTGCCTCGTGGGGGATGGCGAGCTTCTCCACGGCCGCCTTCTCGATGGTGACGGTGGCGTACATCTCCGGCTTGAGCAGACCGTCGGGGTTCGGCAACGAGCAGCGAACGCGTGCGGTGCGCAATACGGGGTCGAGGGTCGGGCTCGACCACTCCACCTTCCCGCGGAAGACCCGGTCCGGATAGGCGAGGACGCGCACGGAGATCGGTGCCCCGGCATGCACGTCCGGGACCTCGGCCTCGGGCACGTCGGCGAAGAGCCACAGCTCGTCGATGTCCCCGATCGTGAAGAGCTCGACCGCCGTCCCTCCCGAGAACTGTCCCTGGACCTCGACGCCGGGGTTGACCATTCGCGCCACGACCCGGCCGTCAATGCGGCTGGGCAGCGTGTACTCCTGCGTGACGGCGTCGACCTGGCCGGAGCGTAGCAGGCGCAGCCGCTGCAGGGCGCGCTCCTCCTCCGCCTTGGCCTTGCGGAAGTTGTCCTCCGCCGTCTCGAAGTCGCGGCTGGAGGCGGCCTTCTCGGCGAACAGCTTCTGCTGGCGGTCGAAGTCGTGCTGCGCGGCGACGAGGTCCGCCCGCGCCTTCACCTCGTCCGAGACGGCGCTGCCGACGTCGGGCGAGACGATGGCGACGAGCGGGGTCCCCTTCTTCACCGGGTCCCCGAGCTTCGCGAGGACCCGGCTGATGCGACCGGTGACCGGCGAGAAGACGTGCGTCACGCGCGCGTCGTCGAACGCGAGCCGTCCGCCCGTCACGACCGCCTGGGGCAATGCCTGCGTGCGCGCGGTCGCGATCTTGGCCGCCCCCTTCTCGAAGGCGTCGGGTGCGATCCATCGTTCGTCGTCCGGCGGCACCGCGTCTCCGGCCGGCCGTGTGCGGCAGCCGGCGACGAGCGCGCAGCACGCGAGCGCCCACCACGTCGCGTTCCTCATGGCCTGAGCTCCATCGCGACGGCCTGCTCGAGCGCGGCGACGGCCGTCCAGTATCCCGCGAGGTCCTGCGCGTACTCGGCCCGCGACGCGGTGTACGTGCGCTGGGCATTCAGGAGGTCCAGGAGCGAGGCGGCGCCCTTCTCGTACTGAACCTGGGTGATGTCGCGCGCCTTCTTCGCCCGCTCCAGCAAGATCGACTCCATGCGGCTCACGAGCTGCCGCGCGGCGCTCAGCTGCGCCCAGGATGCCTCGACATCCGAGACGACGGTGGCCTCGGCCTTCTCGCGCAGTACGCGCTGCGTCGAGAGGTCGGCCTCCGCCTTCGAGATCTCGCCGCGCTGGAAGTAGAAGAGCGGCAGCGTGAACGTCAGCCCCACGGTGACGTTGGGGGGCGAGATGTTGCTCTCGCCCGATCCGTTCGCGGAGTAGATGGCCGAGAGGCCGAAGTCCGGAATGCGGTTGCGCCTCGCCAGCGTCAGCCCCGCGTCCGCGCGCCGCTCCTGTTGCACGAGCGCCCTCACGTCCGGTCTTCGCTCCAGGGCGCCTTCGAGCAGCGACTCGCGCGTCGCGGCCAGGAGCGCCGGGGGGATCGCGTACTCGAGCTCCCTGCCGTCCATCCGGTAGTCCGGGACGAGCGTGCGGAAGCCGAGCAGGAACGCGAGGGACACCTTGGCGGTGCGGAGGTTCTGCTCAGCCTGGGTGACCGCCTGCTCGGACTCGAGCTCCGCCACCTGCGTCGTGGCGAGGTCTCCTTCATTCATCGCGCCGAGCGCGAACCGCCGCTCGTTGAGCTGCCGCGTCCGAAGGTAGCTGTCGCGGGTCTCGACGGCGTTCTGCAGGAGCGCCTGCGCCTGCAACGCCGAGAGGTACGACTGCTTCACCTGGAACTCGAGCGTCCGCTGCGCGTCGTCGCGCGAGCGGCGGGCCGCGCCGAGCGCCGCGCTCGCGACCTCCTTGCGCAGCCCATACTTTCCCGTGACGAAGCTCGAGACGACGTCGCTGTCCGCCAATCCGACGCTGTAGGAGAGCGTGCTGCAGTCCTGCGACGAGGAGCACTCGAAGTTCTTGCCTCCCGCCAGGGCGACGCCCGGATTTGCGACCGAGCGCGCGATGATGAGATCGCCCTCCGCGGAGCGGACGCTCGCTTCGGCGACGAGCAGGTCGAATCCTCGCTGCCGGAAGATGACGAGCGCCTGCTTGAGCGTCAGCAGCTCGGGGAGCCGTGGTGCCGATCCAGCAGATGTCTCATGCTGTGCGACCGCGGAGCGCGCGAAGAGAAGGCCGCACACACCGAAGAAGAAGAGCCAAGGGAACCGCCTCGCCATGCCCCGCGACCCAGGCAAGGTCTGCGCCAACCATTCAGGCTCGCCCTATCGGCGAAACGTGACCGTGCGCTCGAAGCGGACCCGCAAGACTCTTTCGTTCGACACAAGAATCTTGCGTCCCGGTCGCCGCGCTTACGCGACTTGTCGCGGTGCCCTCGCCGGGACGCTCCGCCAGTCGACTCACCAAACCCGGACTGCGCGGTCGGAGCTCGCCGGGCACCTCATGGCCTGGTTCACGGCCCGCCGAATAGGTACGAGTACGTGAACGCCGTGAGGCTCGAGCGCTCCGAGTAGACGGAGTCTGGGTAAGCGGCCCAGCGGCGCGTGAGCGTGGTCTCGACGCCCACCGCGTGCGGTCCGAGGACGCGGAGCCGGGCGGAGGCCTTGCCGATGAAGAGGCGCTCCGCTCCGCCGCCCACCGCGGCGGGGATGAGATAGCCTCGACCGGTCACGGCGAGCTCGAGCCGACCCGCGAGCCACGCGCGACCCTCCGCGAGCAGCAGCGTGCCGAAGCCGAACCGGTAGTCGCGGTCCACCACGGGGGGGACGTACGCGCCGCCCGATCCGAACGTGGCCGCGGCGAGGAAGGTCGCGTCGAGCGCGACGGACGACACCGGGCGCGCCGCCAGCGCGAGGCCTGGCCCCACCCCGGCCGCGGAGACCCGCAGGAGCTGAGGCCCGCCGTAGTCCAGCGTGCCGAAGAGGCCGTAGAGGATCCCGCCGTCGTCGCCGAAGCGGCCCTGGCTCCCGACGAGCAGCCCGCGCGCAGTGAGGAGCCACGTCGGCCCGCGGACGTCGTGGAGCTGCTGCCAAGGCTGGAGCGTCGCGGACGAGAAGTCGAGCTCTACGTCGAAGTGATCGAAGGGCTCCGTGAGCTCCATCTCGCCCGGCACGCCGTGGGAGACGCGGAAGCCGAAGAACGCCCCTGGCACCGGCTTGATCGCGCCGGTCCGCGTGTCGGCGGCGAGCGTGCTCGCGCCGAACGAGAGGCGGCCCTGGAAGCGCTGCTCCACCGGGACCGGACGGACGATCCTGCCGTCGAGCAGGGCGTCGTTCACCGCCGTGGCCGGCGAGAGGACCGCGGCGGTGAACCGTCGCGGCAGGCTCCTCCCCTCGGGGCCCGCGGTCAGCAGGCGGTAGATGCGGAAGAGCACCTCGCCCAGGACCGCGCCGCCGATCGTGGTGGTGATCTGGTCGTTGATCGAGGGCGCCGTGTTCTCGCCCGCGACCTTCCAGGCGAGCGAGCCGCCGAAGTCGAGCGCCAGGGCCTCCCAGAAGCTCCACCCTGCCGAGCGCGCGGCCGTGTGGTAGACGGACCCCATGTACGGGTGGAGGACCTCGTTCGTCTGGAAGTCGTCGGTGTCGAACGACCACCCGCCCTGGAAGTTCGCCGCGATCGTGTCGGGCGTGACGCGCGCGTAGTCTGCGTTGAGCGCGTAGCGATCGACGGCCCAGGTCCCGAGGTTGAACAACCCCGTCTCGATGATCGGGACGGCGATGTTCCGGGTCGGAAGCGTGCCCGTCGGCTCGGGCTCGCGCGCGAGCGACGCCGGCGGGCCGCCCGGGCTCGGCTGCTCCGTCGCGGGCGGGAGCTTGGGGCTCCACTGGAGGTTCGGCGCGGGGTCGGCGCGCGCCGGCAGGCCCGCGGCGAGCGTCGCCGTCGCGACGATCAGCGCGGGCATCGTCACCGCGAGTGACCCGCGGGCGCTCCTGGACCGAGCAGGCAACGGCTCGAGCCTCTTCGTCACGGGCCCCCCCGACGACGCACCTGGCACCCCACGATAGCGCCCGGGCGGCGGCCCGCACGGTGGCGACGTGGGGCAGAGCCCCATCCGCGGGCGGCTTCACGATCCCGAAGCGCTCGTCTTCCCTCCCCGGGGCGCTTCCCCAGCGCCTGCGCCCGGCGCGATCGCCGGCGCGGCGTCGACGGGCCCCGCGTCGAGGCCGGACGAGACCCAGTTCTGGAGCAGCGTCGAGGCCACCGCGAGGATGACGGGCCCCACGAAGAGGCCGATCACGCCGAGCCACAGGAGGCCGCCGATGACGCCGGGGAAGATGATGAGCAGCGACAGATCGGCGCCCCGCTTGATGAGCAGCGGCCGAAGGACGTTGTCGATCATCTGGGCCACGATGGTGACGACGACGAGCAGCGTCGCGCGGCCGGGGGAGCCGGTGGCGTAGAGCCAGATCACCCACGGGACGAGCGCGAGCAGCGGCCCCAGCTGGGCGATGCAGAGGATGAAGACCACGGCCGCCGTGGGGCCGGCGAACGGGACCCGCGCGCCCAAGAGCCCGATCTCGGCAATCGCCGACTGGATGAGCGCGGTGAGGACGATCCCGAGGGCGACCGCGCGGATGGCCTTTCCGGCGAGCGTGACGATCGCGTCGCCGCGCTCGCCCGAGAGCCTTCGGAAGAAGCGCCGGAGCTGGTGGGCTGCCGCCTCGCCGCGCGCGTACAGGATCGCGGTGATGACGACCGTGATGAGGAAGTGGAGCACCATGCTGCCGAAGCCGCCCGCCTTCTCGGCGAACCACGTGAGCGCCGTCCTGAGGTGCGGCGCGAGGCTATCGGCCAGCTCCTCGGGCGCCATCGCGGCGAGCGTGCTCCACCGCGCCGCGGCGCGCTGGCCGACGAGCGGCACCGCCTCGACCCACGCCGGCGGCGGCGGCAGGCGGACCGTCGGCAGCATGCGGGCAAGGTCGCCGAGGCGATCCGATTCCTCGACGAGCGTCGTGATCGCCAGGTAGAGCGGCACGAACAGGATGAGCAGCATCACGATCGTCATCACCGCGACCGCCGCGCCGCGCCGACCGCCGAGCCGGCGCTGGAGCCCGAGCAGGAGCGGCCAGGTCGAGACGGAGATCGTCACCGCCCAGAGCAGCGACCCGAGGAACGGCAGGAGCACCCAGAGGCTCCCCGTGATGAGCAGCCCGATGCCGAGGACGGTGAGCGTGATGCGCGTGAGGTCGCGATTTCCTGAGGGCGTCATGGCTTCCATGGCAGGATCCTATGCCCGGGGTCCGGGCGAAGTGGTGGACAACCTCCGAGACGGGCTGCGCCGCCGGGACGCACCGGGGCCCCCGTCGGGCACCGTCGGGCGATTCACCTCGCCTCCGCGGGCCAGCGCCAGCCGACGATCTCCGGCGAATCGACGCCGCGCTCGTGCGCGTAGTGGAGGCAGTCGATCTGCCGGTTGCGGAGCCGCTCCTTCGCGTGCGCCCCCTTGTCGCGCAGGCGCGGCACGCGGTCGATCACGTCCATCGCCAGGCTGAAGCGGTCGATCTGGTTCTCGATGGCGAGCTCGAGCGGCGTGTCGATGCTGCCCTTCTCCTTGTAGCCGCGCACGTGCAGGTTCGCGTGGTTCGTGCGGCGATACGCCAGACGGTGGACGAGCCACGGGTACCCGTGGAAGTTGAAGATGATCGGCGCACTCGTCGTGAATAGCGAGTCGAAGTCGCGGTCGGCGAGGCCGTGCGGGTGCTCCGTCTCGGGCTGGAGCTTGAACAGGTCCACGACGTTCACGAAGCGCAGCCGGAGATCGGGGAACGCCTCGCGGAGCAGGGCGGTGGCCGCGAGCGCCTCGAGCGTCGCGATGTCGCCGGCGCACGCCATGACGACGTCGGGCTCCTGGCCCTCGTCGCTGCTCGCCCAGTCCCACATGCCGAGCCCCTTCGTGCAGTGGGCGACGGCCGCGTCCATGGGCAGGTACTGGAGGTGCTTTTGCTTGTCGGCGACGATCACGTTGACGTAGTCCTCGCTGCGCAGGCAGTGGTCGGCGACGGACAGGAGGCAGTTCGCGTCCGGCGGCAGGTAGATCCGCGTGACCTCCGGCGTCTTGTTGACCACGACGTCGAGGAAGCCGGGATCCTGGTGCGTGAAGCCGTTGTGGTCCTGCCGCCAGACCGTCGAGGTGACGAGCAGGTTGAGCGACGCGATCTCCTCCCGCCAGGACACGCGGTTGCAGATGGAGAGCCACTTCGCGTGCTGGTTGAACATCGAGTCGATGATGTGGACGAACGCCTCGTACGACGAGAAGAACCCGTGCCGCCCGGTGAGGAGGTACCCCTCGAGCATCCCCTCCAGCGTCGTCTCGGAGAGCATCTCCACGACGCGGCCGTCCGGCGCGAGCTGCCCGCCGTCCTGGTCCTCCGGGAACGTCTCGGCGAGCCACAGCTTCTTCGAGGCCTCGTAGACCGCGTCGAGCCTGTTCGAGGTGGTCTCGTCCGGCCCGAACAGCCGGAAGCTCTGCGCGTTCGCCCGCATCACGTCGCGCAGCAGCGCCCCGAGCGGCCGGGTGTTCTCCGCCAGCGACGCGCCCGGCGTCTCCACCGGCAGGGCGTACGCCCGGAAGTCGGGCATGCGGAGCGCCCGCTTCAGGAGCCCGCCGTTCGCGTGCGGGTTCGCCGCCATCCGCCGCGCGCCCCTGGGCGGGACCTCGCGCAGCTCCGCCGCCGGCGCGCCGGCCGCGTCGAACAGCTCCTCGGGCCGGTAGCTCCGCATCCAGCGCTCGAGCAGCGCGAGGCGCGCCGGATCCTCCTTGACGCCGCCGATCGGGACCTGGTGCGCGCGCCACGACCCCTCGAGCTTGTGCCCGTCCAGCTCCGCCGGCGCGGTCCAGCCCTTCGGCGCGCGCAGGACGATCATGGGCCAGTGCGTGCGCGACGCGACGCCGGTGCGCCGCGCCTCGGCCTGCGCGCCGCGGATCGCCTCCACGCAGGCGTCGAGCGTCGCGGCCATCGCCTGGTGCATCGACGCCGGGTCCGATCCCTCGACGAGGAGCGGCGTCCAGCCGAAGCCGCGCAAGAGGTCCACCAGCTCCTCGCCGGGGACGCGCGCGAGCAGCGTCGGGTTGTTGATCTTGTAGCCGTTGAGCGACAGCACGGGGAGCACCGCGCCGTCGCGGATCGGGTTCAGGAACTTGCCGACGTGCCAGGAGGTGGCGAGCGGCCCGGTCTCCGCCTCGCCGTCGCCGACGACCGCCGCCACGATCAGGTCGGGGTTGTCGAACGCCGCGCCGCAGGCGTGCGAGAGGACGTAGCCGAGCTCGCCGCCCTCGTGGATCGAGCCTGGCAGCTCGGGCGTGCAGTGGCTGCCGACGCCGCCGGGGAAGGAGAACTGCCTGAAGAGCCTGCGGAGCCCCTCCTCGTCGAGGCTCTTGTCCGGGTAGATCTCGGAGTAGGTGCCCTCGAGGTAGACCGGCCCGAGCACGCCGGGCGCGCCGTGGCCGGGCCCGGACAGGAAGATCATGTCGAGGTTGCGCGCGCGGATGACGCGGTCGAGGTGTGTGTAGACGAACGAGAGGGCGGGGCTCGCGCCCCAGTGACCGAGCAGCCGGTCCTTCACGTGCTCCGGGCGGAGCGGCTCGCGCAGGAGCGGGTTGTCCCGCAGGTAGATCATCCCGAGCGCGAGGTAGTTGCACGCGCGCCAGAACGCGTCGAGGCGCTGGACCTCCTCGTCGGTGAGGGGCGAACCCGAGGCCGTCGCGCGGGCCTTGCCGAACGCCGACAGCGACGACGCGCCGCCCCCGAGGGCTCGTTCCCTGCTTGCCATGTGCGCTCCCTTCGCCCCCGGGTGCGAGTCCGCCAGCAGGCGGCGCGCGTGCCGGGCCATCATCAGCTCCTCGTCCGTGTGGACGACCCACGCCGCGACGCGGCTGCCCGGCGCGCTGACGCGCGGGCCGCCGGCGCCGTTCGCGCCCGGGTCGAGCGCCACGCCGAGCCACGCCGCGTCGCGACCGACGCGCTCGCGGATCGCGGCCGCGTTCTCGCCGATGCCGCCGGTGAAGACGATCGCGTCGAGCCCCTGCAGCTCGGCCGCCATCGCCCCGAGCTCGCGCGCGATCCGGTACACGAACAGATCGACGGCGAGCCGGGCGCGCGGGTCGCTCGAGCCGAGCAGCGTGCGCAGATCGCTCGTGAGGCCGGACACGCCGAGCAGCCCGGAGCGATCGTAGAGCAGGCGCTCCACCTCGGCCGCGGTCATGCCGCGCGCGTCGAGCAGCCAGAGCACCGCGCCGGGGTCGAGCGCCCCACAGCGGGTCCCCATGCACAGCCCGTCGAGCACGCTGAAGGACATCGTCGTCGCGACGCTGCGCCCGGCGCGGAGCGCGCACAGGCTCGCGCCGTTGCCGAGGTGCATCAGGACGGCCCGCCCCTCCGCGGCGGCGGGGTCGAGCGCCCGGAGCGCCCCGGACACGTACTCGTAGGACAGGCCGTGGAAGCCGTACCGGCGCAGCCCCGCCGCGTGCAGCTCCTCCGGGAGGGCGAACCGCTGGGCGAGCGGCGGCATGGACCGGTGGAAGGCGGTGTCGAAGCAGGCGACCTGCGGGACCCCCGGCGCGAGCGTCCTCAGCAGGCGCATGGGGGCGAGGTTGTGCGGCTGGTGCAGCGGCGCCAGTGGGACGAAGGTCTGTAGCCGCGCCAGGACGGCGTCGTCGACCAGCACGGGGCCGTCGAAGGCCGCGCCGCCGTGGACGACCCGGTGCGCGACCCCGGCGAGCGTCCCGTCGCCGATCGCCTCGCGCGTGAACGCGAGCAGCACATCGAGCGCGCCGGCGTGGCCCAGGTACGCGGTCGCGGGCCAGCGGCGCTCCGCGGCGACGGATCCGTCCGACCGCCGCGCGAGGAAGCGCGGCTCGCCCTCGCCCGTGACGCGCTCGAAGACGCCGCGGACCTCGTGGACGAGCTCGCCGCCGCGGTCCGCGATGAGCGCGAACTTGAGCGACGAGGACCCCGCGTTGAGCGCCAGGAACAGGTCCGGCATGGGCGCACCGTGCGCGCCCGGATCTTCGGCGCCGCGCGTCGGGGGCAGCAAGCGACGATTGGGTGCCCAGGACTGGACGCCCGAGAGCGGGGTGTGCGCCCTCGCGCGGGCAGCGTGCGGGCGGGCGTGAGGCCACCTGCCCGAGGTGGCGGTGGCGCGGCGGCCCGGCGGCCTGCGAAGGGGCTCGCGGAGGAGGGCGCCGAGACCTACCGCTCAGCGCAGGGGGTGACCCATGAGCAGGCTCGACCGTCGCGCCGTCCTCCGTCACTGGCGCTGGCCCGCGGGGATCGCCGCCGCGCTCGCAGCGTACGCTGCGTTCGGCTTCCTGCTCGTGCCGTACGTCCTGCAGCGCGACGCCCCCAGGCGCCTCGAGGAGGCGCTCGGACGCAAGGTCGTGATCGAGCGGATCCGCACGAACCCGTTCACGCTGTCCATGACGGTCGACGGGTTCTCGCTGCTCGACACCGACGGCCGGACGCCGGCGCTGTCGTGGCGCTCGCTGTACGTGAACTACGAGCTCTGGCCGATCGTGAAGCGCGAGCTGCGCTTCCAGGCCATCCGCCTCGAGCAGCCGTTCCTGCGCGGCGGGATCCGGCGCGATGGGACGGAGAGCTTCGCGGACGTCATCGAACGGATCCGGCGCCGCGAGGCGGCGGAAGCAGCCCGCGCTCCGCCGGGCGAGTCGAAGCCCTGGATCATCGCCGTCGACCGCCTCGACATCGACGCCGCATCCATGCAGTTCCGCGACGTGTCACACGCGGCCCCGTTCGAGAGCGCGATCGGCCCGGTGACACTCCATGCCGAGTCGTTCCGGACGACCGCCGACGGGCGCAGCCCATACACGTTCACGGGCCGCACGGCCGCGGGGGAGGCGTTCTCCTGGACCGGGACGCTGCGCGTCCTGCCGCTGCGCTCGAGCGGCACGCTCGTCATCGACGATGTCAACCTCCCGAAGTACGCGCCCTATTACTCGGGCTTCCTCCGCGCCGACCTCCGCCAGGGGCGCGCGTCCGTGCGGGTCACCTACGAGCTGAACCTCGGGACAGCTCGCGTCGTGCGGCTGAACGAAGGCGAGCTGCACGTGCGCGAGCTCGCCCTGCACGATCGCGAAGGCGGCGGGCGGATCCTCTCCGTGCCGGAGCTCGACGTGGTCGGCATCCGGCTCGATGCGATGGCGAGCACTTCGCGCATCGACCGCATCGAGGCGCGCGGCGGGGTCCTGGACGTCCGGCGCGACGGGGAGGGCGCGCTGAACCTCGCCCGCGTCACGGCGCCGCCGCGGCCGGAGACGAAGGAGGCGCCGCGGCCCGAGGCGAAGGAAGCTCCCCGAACCGCGGCGGAGGAGGCGCCCCCCTCGAAGCCGTTCGAGTACGAGATCGGCACGGTCGCGCTCCGCGGCTGGCGCGTCAACGTCGCGGACCAGCTGCCGCCGCGCCCGGTGGAGCTCGCGGTGACCGCGCTGGACGCCACGATCGAGCGGCTCCGCAGCAAGCGCGGCGCCGAGTCGCCGCTCACGGCCTCGCTCACCTGGCCGGGCGGCGGCGCGCTCCGCGTGAGCGGCACCGTCGCCCCGACGGAGCCCGCCGCGAACCTCACGATCGAGGCCGAGGCGCTGGCCCTCGCGCCGATCGAGCCCTACCTCGCCCTCTACGGCGGGGTCCGCGCGCGGGTGACGGAGGGGAGCGCGCGCGGCAAGCTCCGCGCGTCGGTCGATCTGTCGACGCCCGAGGCGACGGCGTACGCGGTGAGCGGCGACGCCGCGATCGACGGGCTCGTGCTCCTCGACGCGCAGGACGAGGAGGTCGTGCGCTGGCGGACGCTCGAGGCGAGCGCGATCGACGTCCGGTCGTCGCCGGCCAGCGCGCAGCTCTCCGTGCTCCGCCTCGTCGAGCCGCGGCTGCGGATCGTCGAGCGCCCGGACCACACGACCAACCTAGCCAGCCTCGAGGCGCCGCCGGAGACCTCGAGCGCGAGCGGTGCCAGGACGGGCGGCCCGAAGCCGAAGGCGGCGTCCCCGGGCGAGCAGGGAGGCGAGGGGCAGCCGATGGCGTACCGCATCGGCACGATCGCGGTCGAGCGCGGCCGGATCACCGTGACGGATCGCTCCCTGACGCCGCCCGCGGTGCTCCGCTACACGAACTTTCGCGCGAAGCTCACGAACTTCTCGAGCGACGCGAAGGCGCGCACCGGCGTCGACGTCGAGGCGCTCGTCGAGGGCACCGCTCCGTTCCGGATCGCCGGCACGCTCAACCCGCGCCTCGTGGGCGACGTGACCGACCTCGCGGTGCGCTCGAAGGGGATCGACCTCACGCCGTTCGGGCCGTACTCGCAGCGCTACGTGGGGTACGCGCTCGAGCGCGGCAAGCTGGACCTCGACATGCGGTACCGCGTGAAGCAGCGCAAGCTGAAGGCCGAGAACGTCGTCCGGGTCGATCAGCTCTCGCTCGGCGAGAAGACGGACAGCCCCGACGCGCCGAAGTTCCCGATGGGGCTCGCGCTGGCCGTGCTCACGGATCGCAGCGGCGTGATGCTGCTCGACGTGCCCATCGAGGGGAACCTCGACGACCCGGAGTTCAAGCTCGGACGCGTGATCTGGCACGCGGTCCTGAACGTGCTCGAGAAGGTCGCGGTCGCGCCGTTCACGGCGCTCGCCGGGCTCGTCGGCGGCGGCAAGGACACGAAGCTCGACGTCATCGACTTCGCGCCGGGCTCTTCCCAGCTCGACGAGGCGTCGCGGGGCAAGCTGGACCAGATCGCGAAGGCGCTGCAGGACCGGCCGGCCCTGAAGGTCGAGGTGCAGGGGGTCGTGGACGAATCGACCGATCGCACCGCGCTCGGGCGCGAGGCGGTGCGGACGCTCGCCACGCGCGAGAAGTGGCAGCGGTCGCATCCGAAGAAGGGCGAGGCGCCGCCCACGTCTCCGGCGATCACCGACGAGGAGTATCCGCGCTACCTGAAGCTCGCGTACGAGAGCGCGCTTCGCTCGAAGCCGGCGCAGGTCGTCGGCGCCGGCGAGACGCGCGGCGGTCCGCCCCCCAGCGGCGCCCCGGCCGCGACGGCGGCGGAGGGCGCACCGGCGGCGGCCAAGCGCACGCAGGGGCCGCCCACCCCGGAGGACATGGAGGCGCTCCTCCTCTCGCGGGTCGATCTCGGCGCGGAGCTGCGGAACCTCTCCTCCCAGCGCGCGGCGGCCGTCCGCGAGCAGCTCATCGCGCGCGAGATCGACCAGTCGAGGCTGTTCCTGGCCGAGGGCGGCGGAGGGGAGAAGAAGGAGGCGGCGGCTCCGAGCGCGCGGTTGAAGCTGAAGTGACGGCATCTCACGGTACGTCGACCTCGGCGGGCGGCGGCGGTGCCTCGGCCGGGGCCTTGGACCGGAATCGGTAGGTGGCGCTCAGCGCCGGGCCGTACAGGAAGTCGTAGCGGGTCGCCGCCGGGCTCAGCGAGATCTGGCCGACGAGGCCGAGGGTGACGAAGGTGCCCCGCCGCGTGGTCCACATGTAGCCGACGAACGCGCGGAAGAAGTCGAACGGGCGCACGACGTACGGGGAGTCCGAGAACCGGAACGCCACCTCCTGGAAGAGCACGAGCGAGTGGATGTGCTGGGCGTCGAGGTTCAGGCCAAGGCCCGCGCGGAAGCGGAGTCGATAGACGATCTGGTGGGTGCCGGTCGCGTCGTCGAAGCTCCGGACGTCGAGCTCGCCCAGCTCGTAGACGGCGGCGGCGCCGCGCGGCTGCTGGATGCGGGCGCGCCCGACGAACCGCTCCTCGTGCGAGTCGCGGATCCCCATCGGCGCGACCGCGCGGTAGAAGATCTCCTGAAACGCGAGCGACAGGCGCAGGTCCCGCACGCCGTCGAAGTGCAGCCACACGGACGGCGACACGGCCGACAGGTACGCGAACGGATCGTGGTCGTCGTACGTGCCCTGGGTGAGCAGGAGCGCGCCGAGCTCCGTCCGGAAGTCGCCGCGGATCGGGAGCTCGACCGACGCCAGGAGGGGCACGACGGGGAAGGATCCGACCGCGTACGTCCGCGGGGTCGCGGCCCGCGCGGCGAGCGGCGCCGTCGCGAGCAGGACCGCCGCCGCGATCGCGCGAAGCCCATTGACGTGAGCCCTCACGAGCGGAGGGTAGGGCAACCCCCGAGCCAGGCCCAGCGTCCCGCAACGGCATCGGACCTAGGTCCGGTACCGGAGCGCGCGCGGTCGCGGGACGATGGCGGGTGCGCCTCGCGTCGGCTCGACGCGGTGCGACCGTCCGGGGCGCGACGGTCGCGGGGGGCGTCACGCGCTCGTTTACGACATCGCTGCTGCTCGCCCTCCACCTCTCCGCGACGGCGGCGCCCGCCGTGGAGCAGGAGCTCGCGACGCCGCGGCAGGCGCTCCGCTTCTTCGTCGAGTCGTGCCGCGACGGGGACT
>Ga0318492_10000300_pt1 | contig 13860 bp, 6 predicted proteins | sample GRESIP108b1f22_FD_203292 | JGI IMG/M metagenome (GOLD analysis project Ga0318492, IMG submission 203292) | Tropical soil microbial communities from Luquillo Experimental Forest, Puerto Rico - GRE.SIPMG.108b1f22 | ecosystem: Environmental > Terrestrial > Soil > Tropical forest > Bulk soil... | reverse complement strand
CGCTGGCGGCCACCGTGGACTGGAGTTACCGGCTGCTCGATGACCACGAGCGGCAGGTGTTCCGGGCGGTGTCGGTGTTCCCGGGACCGTTCACTCTGCAGGCCGCCGAGGCGGTGGCAGGGCCGGGAACCGGGCCCGCGGTGCTGCACCTGGTGGACTGCTCGCTGCTGGTGCCGCCGCGGGCCGACCCCGACGGCCGGTCCCGGTACGTGATGCTGGAGACGCTGCGCGCCTACGGGGCCGGGCTGCTGACCGAGGCGGGCGAGGAGGCCAGGGCGGCGGCCGCGCTGGCCGGGTATGCACTGGAAGTGGCCGAGCAGGCCGCCGCGGGACTGCAGACGGGCACCGGCGAGCTGGCCGCGGCCCGGTGGCTGGACGCCGAGGATGCCACCGTGCGCTACGGGCTGGCCTGGGCCCTGGAGCACGACGCGGACATGACCTTGCGGCTGGCCGTCGCGCTGGCGCCGTGGTGGTACCTGCGAGGCCGGCCGGCCGATGAGTATCCGCTGCTGCGCCAGGCCGCCAGGCACGCAGCGCCGGGCAGCGAGGCCTGGTGCGCCGCTGAGTCCTGGCTCGGCTGGGCGGCACTATCCTCGGCTGATCTGGCCGGGTCCCTGGGTCATTTCACCGCGATCCGGGACGCTGTGAGCGGTCGGCGGCCGTCCCGGATGCTGGCGGACTGCCTGGGCGGGCGGTCGTTGACCTTGGTGAACCTGGGCCGGTTCGGTGAGGCGGCCGAGGATGCCCGCCGCGCTTTGGCGGTGGCCCGGGAGATCGGTTACCCGGCCGGGGAGGCGCTGGCCCTGGCGGACGTGACCATTCCGATGTGCTACGCCGGCGATTTCGAGGGCGCCCTGCGGCTGGCCCGGCAGGCCGAGCAGATCCCGGCCGACATCCCCGGCTGGATAGCCCGGCTATCCAGCAACATCTTGACGGCCGTGCTGCTGGCGGCCGGGGATCTGGCCGCCGCCGAGCGCAGCTGTGCGGCCGGGCTGGCCCGGGCCCAAGAGGCGGGCGACGTGCGGAACCAGCCGCGCATGCTGGCAGACATGGCGAGCTTGGACCTGCGGGCGGGCCGGTTCGAGGACGCCGCGGCGCACCTGCGGGAATCGCTTCAGATCGCCGCGCGAGCCGCCAGCCGGGTTGAGGTGCTGAACGGCCTGGATTGCTGCGGGCACCTGTGCGCCGCCACCGGGCGCGCCGCCGAGGCCCTCACGGTGTGGGCGGCCTACGTAGCGATCTTGCGGCAGGACGAGTTCGCCGATCAGCCTGCGTATGCGCTACGCCGGAACGAACCGTTGCGCCAGGCCCGGCAGGTGCTCGGGGACGATCGGGCCCGGGCGGCCGAGGACCGCGGCGCGTCGATGAGCCTGGCCACCGCCAGCGAGTACGCCCTCCTGCTCACCACGCCCGGCCCGCAGCAGTGCGCTGCGGCGCCGGGCGTGGGACAGCTCAGCGCCCGGGAACGGGAGCTGGTCACCCTGGTCGCCCAGGGCCGCACCGACACCGAGATCGCGGCCCTGCTGTTCATCAGCGTCCGGACCGTCGGCTCGCACCTGGACCGCATCCGGGACAAGACCGGCTGCCGCCGCCGCGCCGACCTGACCCGTCTGGCCCTGGCGGCGGGCCTGGTCTAAGCGGCGGATCCTTCGCTCTGGCCCCAGCCCGCCAGGGCGTCGTATGCGTAAGCTGCGGGGCGATCCGGACCTGCCACCAGCCTCGACGGCCACCAGGCGGCCCGGCCGGCCAGCGCGGTGAGCGCCGGGACCAGCAGGAACGCGTTGATGAACGCGGAGATCAGCACGCCTGTCGCCACGGCGAACCCGATGTCGGCGACCTGCGGGGAAATCATCAGCAAGGCGAAGCTGGCGCTCAGCACCAGGCCCGCGGCAGCGACCGCCGGGCCGGCCATGCGGATGGCGGCCGCGGCTGCTGGCCGTGCCGCGGCGCCTTGCCGCATCTCCTCACGCAGCCTACTGATGATCAGGATGTTGTAGTCGGTACCGATGCTGGCCACGAAGAGGTACACGATAATGGGCAGCGTGAAATTGATCCCCGGGCGGCCCAGGATGCCCTGGAATACCGCGACGGAGGCACCGAGCGTGGCGGCGAAGCCGAGCACTACCGAGGACATCAGGTAAAGCGGGGCCAGCATGGCCCGGAGCATGATTAGCAGGATTAGCAAGATCGCCACTCCGGCCAGCGGGAAGATCACCCTCATGTCGTGCCCGACTACTGTGCTCACGTCGTCGTAGGCGGCGGTGTCCCCGCCGACCAGGGCCGTGGTTCCGGCTGGCGCACGGGTGCGGGCGACGGCCTCGACCGCGTGCACGGTGCGGAACGCGGCGCGGCTGAACGGGTTGGCCGACAGCTGCAGGTCCAGTTCGGTGACCTGACCGTGCCCGGCGATCCTGCCCGGCGTGACCAGGCCGACGCCGGGAACCCGGCGCAGGTCAGCGGCGAAGCCGGCCAGCCGCGCCGCGGTAGGTGCGGCGTGGTCGGCGGTGATGATGACCTGGGTCGGGTTGAGCGCCCCGGCTGGGTATCCGCGCTGCAGCTCCTGGTAGCCCGCGGCGGACTGGCTTCCGCTCGGGTAGGACTGCTGGTCGCCGTACGAGGCGTGATAGTGCAGGGCGCCGACGGCGAGGACGGCCAGCACGGCGACGGCGCCAGCCGCGACCGGAGCCGGCCACCTGGCGACCAGTCCGGCCGTCCGGCCGGTGACCTGGCTGCGGCGGGCGCGGGTCCACCGGTGGCTGCGGGCCCGCCTCTTGGATCCGATGGCCAGCGCCGCGGGCAGCAAGGTCAGCGAGGTGAGCAGCATGGCCAGCACCGCGATGGCCAGGGACGGGCCCAGGACACGGAACGTGGCCAGGCCGCTGGCGAGCATCGCGGCGAAGCTCACCGCGACAGCCAGCGCGCTGGCGACCACGGCGTGGCCGACCTTGGCGATGGCCGCGGCCATGGCGGTCCGGTGGTCGTTTCCGGCGCGCAGCCGGTCCCGGTACCGGTACAGCAGGAAAACCGCATAGTCGGTGCCGACGCCGAACAATACGACGGGCAAGAGGTTGGTGGTGGTCTGGTCGAGGTGGAAGCCAAACAGGTGCGAGGCGATGTTCAGCAGCCCGTTCACCCCGGTCCCGGCCGCGTAGACGACCCCCACCACCAGGAACGGCACCCCGGGGCTGCGGAACAGCAGCAGCAGGAGGACCAGGATGGCTGCCAGCATGCCGTAGGAGGCCAGCTGGCTGGTGAGGGAGCTGTCCGCGTCGGCGGCGGCCTGCCCGGTCAGCTGCGCGCGCAGCCCACTGCCGGCCAGCGCGCGGCCGGCATCGGAGCGGATATTGGCCACGGTCTGGTCGGTCCCTGGTGCTCCGCTCTGCCCGCCGAAGCTGACCGGGGCCAGAGCGATCACATCATTGGGCGAGGGCTGAGCGACCTGGCTGACCCGCACCGTGACGGGCTGGGCTGGTGACTGCGGACCAGCCGCCTGGCGGCGGCCCTCGACCCCGGTCAGTCCCGCGATCGCGTGATCGGCGACCGCCAGGTCACGGCCGGTCAGCCGGTGCCCGTCCAGGCGGCTGATCACCAGCACGGCGGTCGCGTCGCTGCTCGGCGCGCCGAACGCCTTGTCCATGGCCGCCTGGGCCCGCGCCGATTCGTACCCGGCCGGCAGCTGGGCCGCCTCGCCGGAAGGTGGCGGCGACTGGCCAAGCGCCGCGCTGATCGCCATCAAAGCGGCAACGACGAGTACCCACCCTAGTGCCACGCGGCCAGGGTGCGCCGTCACGGTCCTGCCTAGCCGGGCGAACAGCCCGCGTTCGGGAACCTGCCCGCGATCGTCCCCGGCCTCAGAGCCTTCCCGGGAAGCTGAGTGGACATGCATAGATGCTCCTTCTGTAGCTGGCCGCGATCCCCGCCTAACGGGCAGGCTCCTCCCTGCGGCGGCGTGCGGGCAGGGGACGATCCACCCCTTTTCCGGAGACGGCAGGGGATGGGCAGAACTACCTACAGGCGGCCCTGCCGGGCCGCGTGGTCTTAGGCAACTGCGTGCCGCTCCGCCCGGACAGCGCCTGCGCCGCGGCGGTCACCGGGCTGTGGGTGATTCCACCCCGTCGGCCGCCGCGCGCGAAAAGGGGAATGCTTACCCCTGCCCCCGGCCTGGCACGTAGGGAAGGCTGCTGGACTGGGCCGGAACAGCCGGCCAGTCGGAGCAGACAGGACAAGACCATGGCTTCATCCCTGCCGCGTCTGGCCTGCCCGCATCGACAGCACTCACCTAGGATCCGAGATGACAGACCTGCCAGTGCCGCCGCCGGGCCCCGCCCGGCGCGCGAGGAAACACGCCTGCCAGCATAGGCCCCGGTGCCCGGACGCGCGGGCGGCGGATCGCTTCAGAGCCAGAGCCGTGACCAGCCATCCCGAGCAGGGATGGAGCCTGCTCTGCAACGGCGTGGTGCTGTTTGACGATGGCGGAGCGCTGGTCCCGGGAGGCACGACCGTTCCGCCCGCGAGGACACGCAGCCGCCTGGTCGGCAAAGCAGCCTGAGCCGCTGTAGCCGTGGCCGCTAAGGGGGAGACGCCCTGGCGCAGTGCCTCGCGGACGATCTCCACCCGGCCCTTCGCGCCGAGCTTGGTCAGGATGTGCGAAATGTGGGTCTGCACGGTGCGCCGGGACTGGAACATGCCCCGGGCGATGTCAGACGTCGAGTCGCCCCTGGCAACCAGGGCGGCGATCTTGACCTCGGTCGGCGTGAGCGCCTCCCAGCCAGTGGCTGCGCGCTGCCCGCGCGGGCCGCGGCCCCCGCGCCTGACGCCGTAGGGGCGAAGCCGGCCCTCGGCCCGCCGGATGTCCCATTGGGCGTCCAGGCCCTCGTACAGACCGACGGCCTCGTTCAGGGCGGCCCGGGCCTCCTCATCCTGGCCTCGCTCGGCCAGCACGGCGGCCAGGTCCTCCAGCGCGGCGGGTAGCTCCACTGCCGGGCCCGCCTCCCGGTAGTGCGCGATCACCTCACGCAGCAGGGCCGGGTCAGACTCCAGCAGTCCCCGGCACCGCAGGCTGGCCGCGGCCGCCCGGGCCGGCCGGGTTTCCGCCGCCGCCTCCGCCTCGCAGGCCCGCGCCGCGGTTCGCGCCATCGGCCTGTCGCCGGCGGCGAGCGCGAGCCGCACCAGGTCCGGCAGCCACTGGTGGGTCAGGGTCATCTCGAAGTCGGGCCGCGGCAACAGAGCGGTCAGCGCCTGCATGGCCCGCCGGATCTGTCCGCTCTGCTCCAGCGCGAGCGTGTGCGCGGCGACCAGGAAGTCCTGGTTCTCTCGGTCGGAAATAGTCAGGATGCGGAGGCCCAGGCCTTCGCGAAGCTGCTGGTCGGCTGTCGTGCGCTGGTCCCGGCGCCCGGCGATGAGCGCGGCCACGCCATGCAGCAGCAACGCGGGCCCGCGTTCGCGGCGGCCGGAATACGTGAGCTTGGATGCGTCGGTGTCAAACGAACTCAGCTCGGCCAGCGCGTCGTCCCACTGGCCGAGCCAGTACCGCAGGACGGCCGCGGTGACCGATGTCGGGCGGTCCGGAGAGCCACTTTTGTGAGCGTGCTCGTGGGCCTGCCGGAGAGTCAGCTCGGCCTGCGGCCAGCGGTCGAGATTCTGCAGGGTGAAGATGCGGCCGTCGAGGGCGAACGAGCGCAGGTCCGAATGGGCGCGGTCGTCACCGAGCGCGGACAGTGCCTGGTCGATGTAATCTAGCGCGTCGGCGTGGTCGCGCCTGATGGAGCGGGTAAGCCACAGATCGGTCAGGGCGTGGGCGGTCGCGAAGGCGTCAGCAACCTTCTGGGCGACGGTTAGGGCCTCGCGGGCGGTCGCGTCTGCGGCGTCAAGGTCGCCGGCGCTGTTCCGCTCGAGCATCGCCAGAAAGGCCAGCATCCGCGCCTGCCACCTGCTGGGCAGGCCAGTGGACGCGAGCGACCTCCGCAAGGTCAATTCCGCGTCACCGTCATGGCCCGCGCTGAGCTGAGCGCGAGCCAGCGCCCAGTGCGTCTCGGCCCGGCGTTCCGGATCGGTCATCATCGTCAGCGCCGTGCTGGCGAGCCCGGCCGCCTCCTCGCAGGATCCCGCCGCGAGCAGGGCCCACACGAGGCTGGCCATGAGCCCGTCCCGGTGCTCATCGCCGACGGGTGTCTCATCCAGTTCCCGCTGCAGTAGCTCGGCCGCAAGTTGCGGTGCCCGGGCGGCTAGCGCGGGTGCGGTCTGAATGAGCCAGTTCCGGGCCCAGTCCTCACCCGGTCGCCTCGCGGCGAGAAGCTGCTGCGCCACGCTCGAGGGGCGCGCACCGGTGGCCGCGAGTTCCCGTGCCGCCTCGGCGTGCAGCGCCGTGCGCAGCGCTGTTGGCATGCTCTCGTACAGCGCTTGCTGGATCAGCTGATGCCGGAACGCCAGTTCGGAGCCTGAGCTGACCAGGATGCCGGCCGCTACGGCCTCTTCGAGGCCCGCGGCCAGGCTCGACGCGGACCTGCGCAGCAGCACGGCCAGGTCTGTGACGGCGAACTTCCCGCGAAGTAGCGCGGCGGTGCGCAGCATCTCGGCCGTCTGCACCGAGACCGAGCTGAGCCGGTCGCTGAGCGCCGTGGCCAGCGATGCCGGCATCTGTTCCTTGGCCACGGAAACCTCGGCAGTCGCGGAACAAAACTCCAGCGCCTGCTCGCGCATCAGGGCGTCGACAAGCTCGCGCAGGTAGAGCGGATTGCCGGCGGCCTGAGCGGTCAGCTGGCGTAGCGCATCCCCCGGCGGCGAGCCGACTATCGCTGTCACCAGGGCCGCGACATCCGCCTGGGCCAGCGGCCCGAGCGTGATCACCGCACCGCTCCGGCGGGTCACGGCCGCCCGCAGCTGCCTCACTTCCGCCCGGCGCGGAGAGGGCCAGCACGTCGCGATCAGCAGCAAAGGCAGCTGATCAACGGAGGCGGCTAGCTGGTGCCAGACAATCAAAGACGCGTCGTCGGCCCACTGCAGATCGTCGACGACCATCACGGTGGGAGCGGTCGCGCATAGCTCATCGACCAGCGTCACCAGCACCTCGATGCCGGCGTCCGACGGATCGTCGTCGGCGAACAGCCCTTGCCGCCGCTTCCGCAGCAGGCTGGCGGCTTGCGCCCGCCGCGGGTCAGGCGAATTTGACCGTACCTGGAGGCAGTCCAGCACCACGCGTAGCGGCAGGCGCTCCGTCAGCTGGTCTGCGACCCCCCACCCGATATCCCATCCCAGGTCGCTCGCTACAGCCAGGCCCTCTGCGACCAGAGACGACTTGCCGATGCCGGGCTCGCCTTCGACCCATACCACCGCTCCCTCACCGCGACGGAGCGCCTCGACGGCCGCGCGAAAGGTCGCGAGCTCCTGACCGCGGCCCACCCACTCCGGCGGCCGGTCGAAAGGCCACATGGTAGTAACGTACGACCCACCGACAGCCAATGCCTAGACCAGCGCGAACGAGACATACGTCAGGTGACGTAGGTCAGTTGCCGGGCCGGTCAGCAGCCAGATCGACAAGGTGCAGGTGGGTCCTGGCGTGGACATGCTCCTGTCATCCCGGTTATCGCCGCCGCGGTCTGGCCGGGCGCGCCGCCGCGCCGCCGCGCCGGTGACGTCACCTGACCGATGTTCACGACACGGACAAGGTGTTCGCTAGTAGAGCGCCCGCCACTCACTGCGGGCACACTGCGTCGGCTACCTCCGAGGTGATCGTCCATGATGGCCAGCCAACCCCGAACCTGTACCCCGACGGCTCGGGCGCGGACACGGTTATCGCTGTGTGTCAGTCTGCGGCTAGCGCCGTGAGGGGCGGCGTACACGGGTTCGCTAAAGCCATGACCAGTTTCGTGGGTCGCGCCGGGCCAGTGGCCGAGGTCGAACGCCTGCTGGAGCAATACCGGATGGTGACCGTGATCGGGCCGGGCGGTGCGGGCAAAACCCGACTGGTCGGCGAGGTAGCCAGGCGGGTGGCGGGCCGGTTCGCGGACGGAGTATGGCTGGCCGAGCTGGCCGCGGTGCGGGACCCGGCGCAGGTCCCGGCAGCGGTGTCGGCAGCGCTGGGGGTGCGTGACCTGCCTGGGGCGCCCGTCGAAGAAGCGCTGGCGGCGGCGCTGTCTCAGTACCAACATCGGCTGCTGTTGGTACTGGACAACTGTGAGCATGTGGTCGCCGCGGCGGCGGAGCTGTGCGCCAGGCTGCTGCCCGCCTGTGCTGACGTGCGGGTGCTGGCCACCAGCCGGGAGCCGCTGCACGTGGCCGGGGAGGGCCGGTACCGGCTGGCGCCGCTGGCCCTGCCCGATCCCGATGACCTGGCCGACGTGGCCAGAGCCGAGGCGGTGGCGCTGTTCGCGGACCGGGCCCGCCTGGTCGATCCAGGATTCGCGCTGGACGGGCCGGCCGGGTCGGCCGTAGCGCGGGTGGTGACCAGGCTGGACGGAATGCCGCTGGCGATCGAGCTGGCCGCGGCCCGGGTGGAGACATTGGGGCTCACCGAGTTGCTGAACCGCCTCGATGACCGGTTCGACCTGCTGACTACGGGGCATCGGCTCGCGGCCGATCGGCAGCGATCGCTGGCCGCCACCGTTGAGTGGAGCTACCAGCTGCTCGATGAGGCCGAGCGGCGGGTGTTCCGGGCGGTGTCGGTGTTCCCGGGGCCGTTCACTCTGCAGGCCGCCGAGGCGGTGGGGGGGGCGGGCGCCAGGTCGGCGGTGCTGCGCCTGGTGGATTGCTCGCTGCTGGTACCGCCGCGGGCGGATCCTGATGGCCGGTTCCGGTACGTGATGCTGGAGACGCTGCGAGCCTATGGGAACAGGCTCCTGGCCGAGGCGGGCGAAGACGCCGATGCCGCAGCCGCTCTGGCCGGGTACGCGCTCGAGGTGACGGAGGAGGCCGCCGCGGCGCTGCAGACCGGTACCGGCGAGCTGGCCGCGGCGCGGTGGCTGGATGCCGAGGAGGCCACGACACGCCAGGGGCTGGCCTGGGCCCTGGACCATGGCGCGGGCATCGCGCTGCGGCTAGCTATGGCGCTGGCGCCGTGGTGGCGGTTGCGGGGCCGGTTCGTGACCGGGTACCCGCTGCTGCGCGAGGCTGTCGGGCAGGCGAAGCCCGGCAGCGACGCATGGTGCGCGGCGATGTCCTGGCTCGGTCGGATGGCGCATTACCTCGCCGGTCCGGCCGGGGCACTGGACCATTTCACCGCCGCCCGGGACGCCATCGGGGACCGATCGCCGTCTTGGGTGCTGGCGGATTGCCTGAGCGGGCGATCAGGAGCGTTGGCGAACCTGGGCCGGTTCGACGAGGCAGCCGACGATGCCCGCCGTGCCCTGGCGGTGGCCCGTGAGCTCGGCTATCCGGCCGAAGAGGCGATGGCCCTGGTGGACCTGGCCACCGCCGCGTTTTATACCGACGATCTCGGCGGCGCGGTGAAACTTGCTCAGCAGGCACAGGAGCTCCCGGCCGACATCCCTGGCTGGATAGCCCGGTCAGGCAACAACATCTTGACGGGCGCGCTGACCCTGGCTGGCGACCTGGGCGCCGCCGAGCGCAGCTGCGCGGGCGGGCTGGCCCGGGCCCGCGACGCGGGCGACCTGCGGAACCTGGCCAGGCTATTGGTACGGATGGCGTTCCTGGACCTGGAGACCGGGCGAATGGAGGACGCCACGGAGCACCTGCGGCAATCGCTCAAGGTCGCTGGGCGGATCGGCAGCCAGGCTGAGACGTTCAGCGGCCTGGACTGCTGCGGGCACCTGTGCGCCGCTACCGGGCGTCCCGCCGAGGCCATCACGATGTGGGCCGCGCGCGCCGCGCTGGCCCGGAAGCATGGGTTCATCGATCCGCCCTCGGAGGAGGGCCGCCGGGCCGAACCGCTGGACCAGGCCAGGCACACGCTGGGCGAGGCCCGCGCCCGGGCGGCCGAGGACCGCGGCGCGGCGATGAACATGGCCGCCGCCGCCGAATATGCTCTCACGCTCAGCGCCCACGGCCCGCAGCCGCCGGCGCCACCCGGACCGGCCAGGCTCAGCCCCCGGGAACGCGAGCTAGTCACCCTGGTCGCCCAGGGCATTACCGACGCCCAGATCGCCGCCAAGCTGTTCATCAGCGTCCGCACAGTCGGCTCGCACCTGGACCGGATCCGGGAGAAGACCGGCTGCCGCCGTCGCGCCGACCTGACCCGCCTAGCGCTCACCGCCGGCCTGGTGTCGACCTTATGCCCATGCGATCCGGGCCTGTCATGGGCCTCGACGGCCACCACGCGGCCGGTGATGACGCCGCCGCGGCCGTCGCCGCTACGGGGAGATGCCGTGGTGCAGTACTTCGCGGACGATCTCCACCCGGCCTTTCGCGCCGAGCTTCGCGAGAATGTGCGAGATATGGGTCTGCACGGTCCGCCGGGACAAGAACATGCTCCTGGCGATGTCAGATGTCGAGCCGCCCTCGGCGATCAGGGCGGCCACCCTGATCTCGGTCGGCGTGAGCGCCTCCCAGCCGGAGGCGGCGCGGCGCACGCGCGGGCCGCGGACGCCGCGCCTGATGCCGTAGGAACGGAGCCGACTGTCGGCGCGCCGGATGTCCCAGTAAGCGTGCAGGCCCTCGTACGAGCTGACGGCCTCGTTGAGCACGGCTCTGGCTTCGTCTTCCAGGCCGCGTCCGGCTAGCGCGACGGCCAGATCCTCCAGTGCGGCGGGCAGCTCCACCGCCGGGCCGACCGCCCGGTAGTGCGCGACGGCCTCCTGGAGGAGGGCCGGATCAGACTCGAGGAGTCCCCGGCATCGCATACTTGCCGCGGCCGCCCGGGCCGGCTGAGTCTCTGCGGCTGCCTCCGCTTCGCAGGCCCGGGTGGCGGTCTGCGCGATCCTCCTGTCGCCGACGGCGATCGCGAGCCGGACCAGATCGGGCAGCCACTGGTGGGTCAGGGTCATCTCCCCGTCGTGTCGCGGCAAGATCGCGGCTAGCACTTGCACGGCCTGGCGTGCCTCCCCGCTTTGCTCCAGCGCCAGCGCGTGCGCGGCGACGAGGAAATCCCGGTTCTCCCGGTCGGAAACCGTCTGGATGGACAGACCCAGGCCCTTGCGGAGCTGCTGGGCCGCCGTCGTGTGCTGGTCCCGGCGGCCGGCGATGAGCGCGGCCACGCCATTAACCAGCAGCGTCGGCCCGCGTTCGCGAAGACCGCTGTAGGTCAGCCCGGGGGCGTCGTGGCCGAGCGAATTCAGCTCGGCCAGGGCGTCGTCCCACTGGCCGAGCCAGTACCGGAGCACGGCCGCGGTGACCGATGTCGGGCGGTCCGGATTCCCGCTCCGCCGGGCGGACTCGCGGGCCTGCCGGAGGGTCAGCTCGGCCTGCGGCCAGCGGTCCAGGTTCTGCAGGGTGAAAATGCGGCCGTCGAGGGCGTACGAGCGCAGGTCCGCGAAGCCGGGATCGTCGCCGAGCACGTCCAGCGCCTGGTCGACGTAGTCAAGCGCGGCGGCGTGGTCGCGCCTGACGCCATGGTTCAGCCACAGATCGGTCAGGGCGTGGGCCGTCGCGAACGTGTCGCCGGCCGCCCGGGCGCCGGTGAGGGCCTGCCGTGCGGTCGCGTCCGCGGCGTCCAGGTCACCGGTGCTGGCCCGTTCGAGCATCGCCAGCATGGCCAGCATCCGGGCCCGCCACTTGCCGGGCAGGTCGGCACGCGCCAGTGCCTGCCGCATGGTGGCGATCGCCTCATCGTTGTGGCCGGCACTGAGCTGGGCCCGCGCCAGCACCCAGTACGTCTCGGCCCGTCGCACCGGGTCGGTCATCGCCGTCAGTGCCCGGGTGGCGCGCCTCTCCGCCTCCTCGTGCGATCCGGCGGCCAGCAGGGCCCGCACCAGGCTGGCCATGAGCCCGTCCCACCGTTCGTCGCTGACGGGTGTTTCCCCCAGTTCCCGCTGCAGCAGCTCGGCCGCGAGTTGCGGTGCCCTGGCGGTCAGCGCGGGACCGGTCTCGATAAGCCAGGCCCGGGCCCAATCCTCACCGGGCCGTTCCGCGGCGAAAAGCTGCTGCGCGACGCTGGAGGCGCGCGCGCTGGTGGCCGCGAGCTCCCGCGCCGCCTCGGCGTGCAGCGCGGTGCGCAGCGCGGTCGGCATGCTCTCGTAGAGCGCCTGCTGGACGAGCGGATGCCGGAACGCCAGATCCGGGCCGGAGCTGACCAGGATGCCAGCCGCCACCGCCTCCTGAAGGCCGGCGGCCAGTTGCGACGCGGGCCTGTGCAGGAGCGCGGCCAGGTCGGTGACGGCGAACCTCCCGTGCAGCAGCGCGGCGGTGCGCAACATCTCAGCCGTCTCAGGCGAGACCCAGCTGAGCCGGTCGCTCAGTACGGCGGCCAGCGATGCCGGCATCTGATCCTGGACCGCGGAAACCTCGGCGCTGGCGGGACCGATCTCCAGAGCCTGCTCGCGAACGAGGGCGTCGACCAGTTCGCGCAGGTAAAGCGGGTTGCCGGCGGCCTGGGTGGTCAACTGGCGCAGCGCATCCCCCGGTGGCGATCCGAGCATCGCCGTCACCAGGTCGGCCACATCCGATTCGGCCAGCGGCTCGAGCCCGATCACCGTGCCGGCCCAGCGGACGACGGCCGCGCGCAGCCGCTGCACCTCCCGTCGGTGCGGCCGAGGCTGGCATGTCCCGATCAGCAGCAGCGGTAGCTGGTCAGCGGAGGTGGCGAGCTGATGCCACACGATAAGGGACGCGTCGTCGGCCCACTGCAGGTCGTCGATGACCAATACCGTGGGGGCTGCCGCGCACAGGTCATCCACCAGCGCCAGCAGCACCTCGATGCCCGCCTCCGCGGGGCCGCCACCGGTGAAGAGCCCTTGCCGACGGCTGCGGAGCAGGTCAGCGGCATGCGCCCGCCGCGGGTCAGGCGAGTTTGGCCGCACCTGCAGGCAATCCATCATCACGCGCAGCGGCAGGCGTTTGGTGAGCTTGTCCGCGACCCCCCATCCGATGTCCCACCGCTGGTCGCTCGTGGCGGCCAGGCCTTCGGCGATCAGGGATGACTTGCCGGCACCGGGCTCGCCTTCGACCCAGACCACACCCCCGATGGCACGGCCGAGAGCCTCGGCAGCCGAGCGGAGGGTAGCGAGTTCCTGTCCGCGACCCACCCACGTGGGCGGCCGGTCAGCGGGCCACGTGGTGCTGGGGTCCGGCTTGCCCTCAGCCGAGGTGCAGGTCCTGTGCCCGTAACGTAGTTCAGGCCGACGCGGCGATGATCCTGGCAGCTCTTGGTCCGTATGCGCCCCGGGGCCCGGCTCGCCAGGCCCGGCGGGCGCCGCAAGATAGATGGACATGATGGCTTCACATCCTGAAGTCGAGGCATTCGTGGCTGGCTGGGAACCCGGCCTCGTCACCATCCTCGCCGGAGCGGCTTCGCGAGGGCAGCGGTCGATGTACCCCTTTCGCGCGCGTCGGCGGCGGCAGAACTACCGACAGGCTGGCTCGCTGGCCGCCGGGCGGGGGAGGCGGCGACATGGCTAGACCAGGCCCGCGGCCAGGGCCAAGCGGGTAAGGTCGGCCCGGCGCCGGTAACCGGTCTTGTCCCGGATGCGTTCCAGGTGAGAGCGGACCGTGCGGATGCTGATGTACAGATGTTCGGCGATCTGGGCGTCGGTGTGGCCCAGGGCGACCAGGGTGACCAGCTCCCGTTCCCGGGCGCTCAGCCCGGCCAGTTCCGGCGGTGCCTCGGGTTGCGAGCCGGGATCGGAGAGCATGAGAGCGTATTCGGCCGCGGTGGCCAGGCTCATCGTCGTGCCGCGGTCCTCGGCCGCCCGGACCCGGATCTCTCCCAGCGCCTGCCGGGCCTCGCGCAGCGGTTTATCCCGGCGGGCCGTG
>Ga0318492_10000297_pt1 | contig 13928 bp, 11 predicted proteins | sample GRESIP108b1f22_FD_203292 | JGI IMG/M metagenome (GOLD analysis project Ga0318492, IMG submission 203292) | Tropical soil microbial communities from Luquillo Experimental Forest, Puerto Rico - GRE.SIPMG.108b1f22 | ecosystem: Environmental > Terrestrial > Soil > Tropical forest > Bulk soil... | reverse complement strand
GGGTCGGGGTCGAGCCTCCCCACCGCACCCCAGATGCGTCCTTCGGCCGTCACCCCTGCGGAGCGTGCGCTGCGCTCGCGGTGGCGGACCTCCACCGTGCGCCGTTACGAGCGGTTTGCCGAGCTCGGGCGAGCCCCGCCGAGCCCCCTCCATGGATCCCTCCATGACCCCGTCACTCGAGACACCCCGAGCACCGCGACCGAAAGGACCCCCGATGCCAGCGATCGACTTCGCGAGCCTCTCCCTCATGGACGCCCTCGACCTCGCCTCGCTCATCGAGGACGAGGCGCGCGATCGGTACCAGGAGCTCGCTCGCTTCGTGGGCGGCCGCTACGCCGGCGACGCCTCCGACATGTTCCGCCTCATGTCGTCCTACGAGGAGCGGCACGGGGCGGAGATCGCCGCGCGGCGCCGCCAGCTCTTCGGCGACGAGGATCGCCGCGTGACGCGCGACTCGTTCTACGAGATCGAGGCCCCGAGCCTCTCCGCGCCGCGCACCTTCATGTCTGCGCGGCAGGCGATGGAGATCGCGCTCGAGTCCGAGGTGAAGGCGTACGAGTTCTTCGACGCCGCGCTGCCGCACGTGGTCGATCCCGACGTGCGCGCGCTCTTCGAGGAGCTGCGGCACGAGGAGCTCCGCCACCAGCAGTTCGTGAGGGAGCGGCTCGAGAAGCTGCCGAAGGGGCCCGACGTGCCCGAGGACGAGGCCGACGAGCCGGGGAGCGATCCCGGGAATTGAGGCGGACGAGGGCTGCGAGCTCGCCGCCGTGCCTCACGCCGCCGGCGGCGGCCCGAGGTGGACGGCGACGGCGTCGATCACCGCCTGGAGATCGAAGGGCTTCTCGATCCAGCCGTCCGCCCCCACCTCCTCGGCGCGCGCGCGGGCATTCTCGGCCGCCGTCACCACCACGATCGGCGCCGCCCGGCCGTACCGGTCGGCGAAAGCGCGCGCGAACTCCCAGCCGTTCATCACCGGCATGCGCATGTCGAGCAGGATGACGCCCGGCATCCGCTCCTCCACGCGCGCGAGCGCCTGCGCGCCCTCTGCGGCCGTTCGCACAGGGTAGCCGGCGTCGGCCAGGATCATCTCCACCAGTGCGGCGAGATCGGCGTCGTCCTCCACCACGAGCACGTCCGGCCCGCTCACGACGCGTCCTCCGCGAGCGGCAGGCTGAACGAGAAGGTCGAGCCGCGGCCCTGCTCGCTCTCGAACCAGATCCGCCCGCCGTGGCGCGCGACGATCTCGCGCGACACGTCGAGCCCGAGCCCGAGGCCACCGTAGTCCTCCGGCGTGCCCACGTGCGCGCGGTAGAAGCGCTCGAACACGCGCGCCTGCCGCTCGGGAGCGATGCCCACGCCGCGGTCGCGCACGGACAGCACCGCGTCCGATCCCAGCCGCGCGATCGAGGTCTCCACCTCGCCGCCGCCCGGCGAGAAGCGGAGGGCGTTCTCGAGCAGCGCCGCCACCACCTGCCCGATCCGCTCCCGGTCGCCGTTCACCGCCGCCCCCGGCTCGCGCGCGATCACCACCCGGCCGCGCGTCCCGGGCATGTCCGCCACCACCTCCTCGGCGAGCGTGCCGAGGTCGAACCGCTCCCGGCGGAGCTCGCCGCCGCCCACGCGGAACCGGGACACCTCCAGGAGCTGCTGGACGATCCGGTGCAGGCGGTCGGTCTGCCGCGTGATGGCGGAGAGCGCGGACGGATCTCCCTGACCGCGCCGCTGCATGAGCTGCGCGTACGCCTTCACCACGGCGAGCGGGGTCTTCAGCTCGTGAGCGGCGGTGGCGAGGAACTCCTCCCGCATCGCCTCGAACCGCTTCACCTCGCTCACGTCGCGGATGGCGACCACGGCGAGCTCGGGCTCGCCCCCGTGCCCCACGAGCGGCACCGCCGACACGGTGAGGAACACGTCGCGCCCGTCGGCGCGGCGGACCAGCGTCTCCCATCCATCGATGGTCTCCCCGTTCAGCGCGCGCCACGCGGCCGTCTCCTCCGGGCGCGCAGGCCGGCCATCGGGGTGTCGGACCACCGAGCGGACCAGGAGCTGGCTCAGCTCGCCATCGGGCAGCGCCGGGTCCGCGGTGCCCATGATCTCCGCCGCGGCGGGGTTCGCCTCGACGATCCGGCCGCACCGATCGAACACGATGACGCCGTCGAGCATCGTGTCGAGCACCGCGCGCAGCCGGCGATCGCGCGCGGCGAGCCCGGCGCGCAGGCGCGCGATCGCGAGGTAGAGCAACACCGCCGTGACGAGGACGTAGAACCACCCCTTCACGGTCTGGGCCTGGGCGCGGACCGCCCCATCCGTCACCAGCGCCTCGAGCGCGCGGTCCGAGAGGAGGATCCAGATCGTGCCGATCAAGGCGTAGGCGAGCGCGATCCACAGCGCGCCGCGCCGGGTGTCGTCGACGGGCGCGGAGCGCGGGTCGCGGTCGCCACGTTGCACCGCACAGGTGTACCGGACCCCTGAGCGGCCGTCAGCGGCCCCCCGCGGGTGCGTGCCGCAGACCTCCGGCGTCGGGACGACCCACCCCGGGGCCGTGCTATACAGCCGCCGCTTGAAGCCCGAGATCCTCATCGTCGCCACCGAGGCGAGCGCCGATCTCCACGCCGCCCGCGCGCTGGAGGAGCTGCAGCGCCTCCGTCCGGGGACGCGCGCCTTCGGCATGGGCGGCCCCCGCCTCCGGGAGGCAGGGCTCGAGGCGCTCCATCGGGCCGAGGAGATGTCGGTGATGGGGATCGCCGAGGTCCTGCCCGCGATCCCGCGCATCCTCGGGATCCTGGGCGACCTCGCCCGGGCGGCCGCGGAGCGGCGCCCCGCCGCGGCGCTCCTCGTCGACTCACCCGACTTCAACCTGCGGCTCGCCAAGAGGTTGAAGAAGCTAGGGATTCCGGTGGTCTACTACGTGTCGCCGAGCGTGTGGGCGTGGCGGCAGGGGCGGGTGAAGACCATCCGGCAGGTCGTGGACCGGATGCTCTGCATCCTCCCGTTCGAGGAGCGGTTCTACGAGGGCACGGGCGTGTCGGCCCGCTTCGTGGGCCATCCGCTCGCCGAGCGGCCCACGCCCGAGCCGCCGGAGCGATATCGCGCCGCGCTCGGGCTCGAGGCGGGCCGCACCACGGTGGCGCTCGTCCCCGGCAGCCGGCACGCCGAGATCGAGCGGATCCTCCCTGCCATGCTCGACGCCGCCGACCGCGTGCGCGAGCGGCACCCGGACGCACAGTTCGTGCTGCCGGTGGCGCCCACCCTGCGTGAGGAGGCGCTCGCGCCGCACCTCGCGCGCCACCAGACGCTCGACGTGAAGCTCGTCGCGGGGCGCGCGGACGAGGTGGTGGGTGCGAGCGACGCCGCGCTGGTGAAGAGCGGCACGTCCACGCTCGAGGCCGCGCTCATGCTGCGGCCGATGGTGGTGGTGTACCGGGTGTCGTGGCTCTCCGCGCTCGTCGCCCGCTGGATGCTGAAGGTGGCGCACGTCGCGCTCGTGAACCTGCTCGCCGGCCGCCGGCTCGTGCCGGAGCTCCTGCAGGGCGAGGCGCGCGGGGAGCGGATGGCCGCCGAGGTCGAGCGGCTCCTCGCGGATCCCGCCGCGCGGGAGGCGCAGCTCACGGGGCTGCGCGAGGTGCGGGCGTCGCTCGGGGAGCCGGGGGCGCCGCGCAGGGTGGCCGAGGAGATCGCGAGGTACGTCGGAGAATGAGCGAGAACGGAGCAGCGCCGCGCGCGCTGGTGTGCGTCCCCACCTACAACGAGGCAGAGAACGTCGTCCCCATCGTCGAGGCGATCCTCGCCGCGGCGCCGGTCGAGGTCCTCGTCGTCGACGACGGCTCGCCCGACGGCACCGGCCAGCTCGCCGACGCGATCGCGGCGCGCGAGCCGCGCGTCCACGTGCTGCACCGCGAGAAGAAGGAGGGCCTCGGGAGGGCCTACCTCGCCGCCTTCGCCTGGGCGCTCGCGCGGCCGTACGACCTGGTCCTCGAGATGGACGCCGACTTCTCGCACCACCCGCGGTACCTCGCGCCGATGCTCGCGCGCGCCCGCGAGGCCGACCTGGTGCTCGGCTCCCGCTACGTGGAGGGCGGCGGCACGGTGAACTGGGGCCTCGGGCGGCGGATCCTCTCGAAGGGCGGCAGCCTCTACGCGCGGACGATCCTGGGTGTGCCCTACCGGGATCTCACCGGCGGCTTCAAGTGCTTCCGCCGCGAGGTGCTCGAGGGCATCGACCTCCCCACCGTGCAGTGCACCGGCTACGCCTTCCAGATCGAGCTCACCTACCGGGCGCACCGGCGCGGGTTCCGTGTCGCCGAGGTGCCGATCGTGTTCGAGGACCGGCGCGTCGGGAAATCCAAGATGTCCCGGCGGATCGTGCTGGAAGCCATCCGCAAGGTGTGGTCGATTCGGGGAAGCGGGTTCTAGAAGCCAGGACCGCGAGCGAAGGGAGGGACCGGCCAGGTCCCGACCGGAGCGAGCGGGGGCCTGGGGGGCCCGCAGGGACCCCCAGTTCGATGTCAGACGTCGTCTCGTTCAGCCTCGTCTCGCTCTCCGCGGTGTTCGTGGTCGTCGACCCGATCGCCGCGGTGCCCTTCTTCCTCTCGCTCACCGCGGGGGAAGACCCGGTCCGCAAGGCCCGCACCGCGCGCCGCGCCGCCCTCGCCGCCTACTTCGTCCTCACCTTCTTCGCGCTCGCCGGCGCGATCGTCTTCAAGCTCCTCGGCATCACCCTCGCCGCGTTCAAGATGGCGGGCGGCGTGCTCCTCCTCATCACCGCCATCGACATGCTCCGCTCCCGCGCCCCCGAGTCGCGCATCACCGCGAGCGAGGTGCAGGCTCCCCGCGAGGACGTGGCCATCGTCCCGCTCGCGATGCCGCTCCTCGCGGGCCCCGGCTCCGTCGCCACGGTGGTGGTGCTCATGGGCCGCGCGCGGGCCGGGGAGCGCTGGTGGCAGGTGGTCCCGGTGCTCGCCTCGATCGCAATCACCGCCGCCGCGGCCTACGTCTTCTTCCGGTTCGCCACGCAGATCGACCGCATGCTCGGGCGCACCGGCCTCAGCATCCTGGAGCGCGTCGCCGGGCTCCTCCTCGCCGCTATCGCCTTCCAGTTCCTGATCGACGGCACCGCCGACTTCCTGCCCGGTATCCTCAGAAGGGTCTAACGCACGCGACCCGCCCTGCGGGCTGCGAAGATGTCGTCACCAACGACATCCGAGGGGTACGCCATGCCGAACGCGACGGAGATCTTCCGCCGGGCCCGTGACTTCCTCCAGGCGGACCGCACCGACTACGACGCCGCGTACGGCGCGTTCGTGTGGCCCACCCTCGACCGCTTCAACTGGGCGCTCGACTGGTTCGACGTCGTCGCCGAGGGGAACGACCGCACGGCGCTCCACATCTTCTCCGACGACGGCACCGAGACGAAGCTCTCGTACCGCGAGCTCGCGGAGCGCTCGAACCGGATCGCCGTCTTCTTCCGCAGGCACGGCGTCGAGCGCGGCCACCGCGTGCTCATGCTGCTGCCGAACTCGGTGCCGATCTGGGAGGTGATGCTCGCCGCGATGAAGCTCGGCGCGGTGATCATCCCCGCCACCACGCTCCTCACCGCCGACGACCTCCGCGACCGGATCGAGCGGGGCAACGTGCGGCACGTGGTCACCGACGCCGCCGGCGCGGAGAAGCTGCGCGCCGTGCCGGGCAGCTACTCGAAGTTCTGCGTGGGCGAGCGCATGGCGGGCTGGATCCACTACGCGCACGGCTACGACGAGCAGCCGATCTTCATCCCGCACGGCGACACGAACTCCAACGATCCGCTCCTGCTCTACTTCACCTCCGGCACCACCGCGAAGCCGAAGCTCGTGCTCCACACGCACACCAGCTACCCCGTGGGCCACCTCTCCACGATGTACTGGCTCGGCCTGAAGGAGGGCGACGTCCACTGGAACATCAGCTCGCCCGGCTGGGGAAAGCACGCGTGGTCCAACTTCTTCGCGCCGTTCAACGCGGGCGCCACCGTCTTCGTGCACGACTACGCGCGCTTCGTGCCGAAGCGCGCGCTGGAGGTGCTCGCGAAGCACGAGATCACGACGCTCTGCGCCCCGCCCACCGTGTGGCGCATGCTGATCCTGGAGGACCTCGCCGCGCACCGCGTGAAGCTGCGCGAGGCGATCAGCGCGGGCGAGCCGCTGAACCCCGAGGTGATCGAGCGGGTGAAGAAGGCGTGGGGGATCACCATCCGCGACGGCTACGGCCAGACCGAGACCACGTGCCTGATCGGCAACTCCCCCGGTCAGCCCGTCCAGGAGGGCTCGATGGGCCGCCCGATGCCCGGCTACCGGGTGGCGCTCCTCGACGCCGACGGCCGCGAGTCCGACGAGGGCGAGATCGCGCTCTCCATCGCGCCGCGCCCCACCGGCCTCATGGCCGGCTACCTCGACGACCCCACGCTGAACGAGTTCGTCACGCGCGGCGGCTACTACCGCACCGGTGACGTCGCCCGGCGCGACGCGAACGGCTACATCACCTACGTCGGCCGGGCCGACGACGTGTTCAAGTCGGCCGACTACCGCATCTCGCCCTTCGAGCTCGAGAGCGCGCTCATCGAGCACGAGGCAGTGGCCGAGGCGGCGGTGGTCCCCAGCCCCGACCCGGTGCGCGGCGTGGTGCCGAAGGCGTTCCTCATCCTGAAGCCGGGGCACCAGGGCTCCCGCGAGCTCGGCCTGACCATCTTCCAGTTCGTCCGCCGGCGCCTCGCGCCCTACAAGCGCGTGCGCCGCATCGAGTTCTCCGACCTCCCGAAGACCATCTCCGGGAAGATCCGGCGCGTCGAGCTGCGGGCCAAGGAGGCGGCGCGCAAGGACCAGGGACGCGCGCCGATGGAGCTCTGGGAGGAGGACTTCCCCGAGCTGCGCTGATCGGTCGCTCTTTCTTGGGCGTCCCCGATCTCGTCCCTTAGTGATAAGGAATTCTCGTCTGGCGCCGGTCGCCGGCGCCTCCTGAGCGGTGCACCTCTACTCCGAGGGAGTCGCCAGCATGCCATCCCGGGTCATCCGCACCTTCGCCATCGCCGGCGCCGACGGCTCCGGCAAGACCGCGCTCGTCGAGGCGTTCCTCCACCTCGCAGACCCGAAGCACGCAACGCCCGACGGATCGACCTCGCGCCTCGACGCGGAGCCCGAGGAGAAGAAACGCAACTTCACGCTCTCCATCCACCCCGAGACCTTCGAGGAGGGCGGCCGGACGTTCAACGCCCTCGACTGCCCGGGCTTCGCCGGCTTTCTCACCGAGGTCGAGTGGGCGCTGCAGGTCGGCGACGGCGCGCTCCTCGTCGTCTCGGCCGCCGACGGCGCGCACAACCGTGCCGAGCGCCCGTACGACGTCGTCGCGGAGTCCGGCCGCCCGGCCCTCGGCGTGATCGGGCGGATGGACCACGAGCAGGCCGACTGGCAGCGCACGGTCGACGACATCGAGGCGTCGCTGAAGGTGAAGCCCGTGCCGCTCCAGCTCCCCATCGGCGCGGGTCCCAAGCTCACCGGCCTCGTCGATCTCGTCACGATGAAGGCGCACGTGTACGGCAAGGGGTTCGGCAAGTACGAGGAACGCGAGATCCCTGCGGAGCTGAAGGCCGAGGCGGAGGCCGCGCGCACCGCCCTCGTCGAGGCCGCCGCCGAGAACGACGATGAGCTGCTCGGGAAGTACCTGGAGGGCGGCGCGCTCAGCGAGGACGAGATCCGGCGCGGGATTGCGGCCGGCATCGAGCGCCAGCGGTTCCTCCCGCTCGTCCTCGTGGCGCCGAAGCCCGGCATCGGCGTCCGAGAGCTGCTCGACGCCGTGGAGCAGCTCCTGCCCGGGCCCGAGAAGCGCCAGGTGAAGGGCCTCGACCTCCACGGCGCGGAGACCACGCGCAGGCCCGACGTGAAGGCGCCGTTCTGCGGCCAGGTGTTCAAGACCACCATCGACCACTTCGCCGGACGCATCGACTACGTGCGCGTCCTCTCGGGCACGCTCGAGCCCGACGCCACGGTGATGAACCCGCGCACGCGCACCCAGGAGCGCGTGGCGCACTTCTACCGGACCGACGGCGCGCAGACCGCCGAGGTGAAGGAGGCCGGGCCCGGCGACATCGCGGTGCTCATGAAGCTGAAGGACGCGCACACCGGCGACACGCTCTGCTCGCCCGACGCGCCCATCCTGCTGCCCGACTTCCGGCCACCGAACCGGCCGGTCGCCTACGCCGTCCACACGAAGGGCCAGGACGACAAGGCCGCCGCCGCGCTCCACAAGCTCATCGAGGAGGATCCCTCCCTCGAGCTGGGCCGCTCCGAGTCGGGCGAGATGCTGCTCCAGGGCATGGGGCAGGCCCACGTCGAGGTGACCGTCGAGCGCGCGAAGCGGAAGCACGGGGTGGACATCACCCTCACGCTGCCCACGCCCTCGTACCTCGAGACCATCACGATCCCGGCCAAGGCGCAGGGCAAGTTCAAGCGCCAGACGGGAGGCCACGGCCAGTACGGCGACGCCCACGTCGAGCTCCAGCCGCTCACGCGCGGCGCGGGCTTCGAGTTCGAGGACGCGATCGTGGGCGGCGCGATCCCCCGCCAGTTCATCCCGTCGGTGGAGAAGGGCATCCGCGGCTCGTTGGGCTCCGGCCCACTCGCCGGCTACCCGGTCGTCGACTTCCGCGCCAAGCTCGTGTTCGGCACCTTCCACGACGTCGACAGCTCGGACAACGCGTTCCAGGTCGCCGGCTCGCTCGCGTTCAAGAAGGCGGTGCTCGAGGCGCGCCCCATCCTCCTCGAGCCGGTGATGCAGCTCGAGGTCCGTGTGCCGGAGGAGTACGTCGGCGCGGTGATGGGCGACCTGAACAGCCGCCGCGCGAAGGTGCAGGGCATGGAGCCGGTCGCCCGCGGCGTGCTCGTCCGGGCGCTCTGCCCGCACGCCGAGGCCATGAGCTACGACGCCGACCTGCGCTCGCTCACCCAGGGCGCGGGCTACTTCACCATGGCGCACTCGCACTACGACCCGGTGCCGCCGCACCTCGCGCAGAAGATCATCGAGAAGCGCCGCGCCGAGGGGAAGGTGAAGGGCGTCGAGGAGTAGCCGAGCCTCCGCGGAGCTGCCCGGCTCCGGCCGGGCAGCGGAGGCGCTGGCGAAGCATCGAACATCCAGCCGAGCGGCCGGGGCCCCCGTTCGCGAGCGAACCGTGCCCGGCCGCGCCTCGCTGGCTATTCCAGGCTCCCCAGGGGGTTGGGCATCGGCCCCCGAAGGTCTAGGATGCCGCGGACTTGACCGCCTACTTCCGTCTCCTCCGCTTCGTCCGGCCGTACCGCGGCCGGTTCCTGGGCGCGATCGCCTGCATGATCGTGCTCGCGGTCGCCACCGCGGCGTACGTCCACCTCCTCGGGCCGGTGCTCGAGTGGCTGTTCTCGGGCGGGCGCGTGGCCGCGCGCGGCGCCGGCCGCCTCGACTCGCTCCTGCCGGCCTGGACCGACGTCTCCGGCTGGCTCTCCAGCGTCGGCCGGGAGCGCGCGATCACGATGCTCCCGGTGATCATCACCGCGGTCGCGCTCGTGAAGGGCGTCGCCTTCTTCGGCCAGTACTACCTCATGAACATGCTGGGCCAGCGGGTGATCAGCGACCTGCGGACCACGCTCTTCGATCACCTCCTCACGCTGTCCCCCGGCTTCTTCTCGCGGCGCCACTCCGGCGACCTCATGAGCCGCTTCTCGGCCGACGTCCAGGCGGTCGAGACCGCCGTCTCGCACGCGGTCACCACCTACATCCGCGACGGCCTCACCGTCGTCGTGATGCTCGCCTACTGCTTCCTCCTCGACTGGAAGCTCTCGCTCATGACCTTCGTCGCCGTGCCGGCGACCCTCGTGCCGGTGATCCGCCTCGCGAAGCGGCTGAAGCGCGTCACGGTGGACGCGCAGTCGTCGCTGGGACGGATCAGCGAGCTCGTGCAGGAGGGGATCAGCGGCATGCGCGTCGTCCAGGCGTTCGGGATGGAGCGCTACGAGTCCGACCGCTTCCGCGCCGCGAACCGCGACTGGATCCGGATCGTGCGCAAGGGGATCATCGTCCGCGCCTTCTCCTCACCGCTCATGGAGGTGATGGGCGCGGCCGGCATCGCGCTCGCGATCGGCTGGGTCGGCGGCCGGATCCTCGCCGGCGCGCTCGACGCGCAGCACTTCCTCTCGTTCATCGCCGCCGTGATGCTGCTCTACCAGCCGGTGAAGCAGCTCGGCCGCGTGGGGCAGCTCGCGCTCCAGGGCGGCGCCGCCGCCGAGCGGATCTTCGAGGTGCTCGACGCGCCGAGCGAGGTCCCCGACACGGGCACCGCGACGCTCGCGCCGTTCTCGCGCGAGATCCGCTTCGAGCAGGTCACCTTCGCGTACGGGGAGCGGCCGGTGCTCGAGGGCGTGGAGCTCGCCGTGCGGAAGGGCGAGGTGATCGCGCTCGTGGGCGCCTCGGGCAGCGGCAAGTCCACGCTCGCGTCGCTCCTCGCCCGCTTCTACGACCCCACCGCCGGCCGCATCACCGTGGACGGCGTGGACCTCCGCGACGCCACGCTCGCGTCCCTGCGCGCGCAGCTCGCGGTGGTGGCGCAGGACACGGTCCTCTTCAACGACACCATCCGCGCGAACATCGCCTACGGCCGGCCCGGCCTCTCGCAGGCCGACGTGGAGCGCGCGGCGCGGATGGCCTACGCGCACGACTTCATCGCCGCGCTGCCCAAGGGGTACGACACGCGGATCGGCGAGCGCGGCGTGCTCCTCTCCGGCGGCCAGCGGCAGCGCATCGCCATCGCGCGCGCCTTCCTGAAGGACGCGCCCATCCTCGTGCTCGACGAGGCGACGAGCGCGCTCGACGCCGAGAGCGAGCGCGAGGTGCAGCGCGCGCTCGACGGGCTCATGGGGATCGGCGGCTCGGGTCCGGCCGGCCCGCGCACCACGCTCGTCATCGCGCACCGGCTCTCCACCATCCGCGGCGCCGACCGGATCGTCGTCCTGTCCCAGGGGCGCATCGCCGAGGTCGGCCGGCACGAGGAGCTCCTCGCCTCCGGCGGCGAGTACGCGCGGCTCTACCGCATCCACGAAGGGCGCGATCAGGCGGCGAACGCCCCCGTCCCGTTCGCCCCCAGCGTCGCACCCGCCTGACCGGTGAAGCGCCTCCTCCTCATCACACTCCTCGCCGCCGCGGTCCTCTGGGTCGGCTGGGGGCTCACGCTCCACGCGGGCGCCGAGCACGACGCCGCCGCGACCCCGCCGCCCGGCGAGCTCCGCGGCGCGTGGCACGTCCACACCACCGCGAGCGACGGCCGCGCGCCGCTCGACACGGTGGTCCGCGCGGCGCGCGAGGCCGGGCTCCAGTTCCTCGTCGTCACCGACCACAACGTCCGCGATCCCGCCGCGCCTACGTACATGCACGGCGTCCTCGTGATCCCGGGCACCGAGATCTCGTCGCCGGTGGGCCACATCGTCGCCGTCGGCGTGCCCCGGGCGCTCACGCCCGCCGAGAAGGCCGGGAACCCGTTCGACGCCGTGGCCGCGCTGGGCGGTCGCGCGGTGGTCGCCCACCCGTTCCAGCCGCGGCGCCCCTTCCGCGGCGACTGGGCCGATCCCCGCATCGCCGGGGTCGAGCCGGTGTCGAACGACAGCTTCTGGGGGAAGACGCTCGCCGGCCGCCGCACCCGCGCGTTCGCCCTCGCCGCGCTCGCGGCGCCCTGGGACGGCGCGCGAACCGTCCTCGAGCTCTACGCCGACCCGGACGAGGAGCTCCACCGCTTCGACGCGCTCACCGCCGCCACGCGCGGCGCCGGGCGCGCCCCGCCGGCGTTCCTCTGCTCCGCCGACGCGCACGGCTGGCCGTCCTACCGCGCAGCGTTCCTCGCCTTCTCCATGCACGTGCCGGTGACGCTCACCGGCGACGCCGCCCGCGACGCGGGGGCGGTGCTGGACGCCCTCCTCGAGCGGCAGGCCATCTGCGTGTTCGACGGCGTGCACGCCGGCTGGCAGTCGACCCTCCGGCTGGACGGTTCGCCGGGCGCCCGCGAGCTCACGCTCCAGGCTCCTTACGCGGGCGCCGAGGTCCGCATCTTCCGCGACGGCCGGCTCGTCCGCTCGACGCCGCAGGCCCCCGCCGGCGCCACGGCGCTGTGCGGAGCCGGCGGTCCGGCTTGCGAGCCCGGCATCTGGCGTGCAGAGGCCCACATCGGCCCTCGGCCCTGGATCTTCACGAACCCGGTCGTCATCGAGTAGGAAGGACCGGCCTTGCACCTCCTCTACGTCCTCGCGAGCTACGCGCTCTTCCTCACGTTCCTCCCGGTGCTCCTCACGCACCCCAAGCTGCGCCACGGGATCCCGTTCCGGCTCGGCTGGTACCGGCGCTCGTTCGACCTCGGGAAGGGGAGCCCGCGCGTCTGGCTGCACGGCGCCTCGGCGGGCGACCTCCTGTCGCTCCAGCCGATGATGAAGGAGCTGAAGGACCGGATGCCCGGCTGCTGCATCATCGTCACCACCGTGACGAACAGCGGCCTCGCCATGGCGCGTAAGAAGCTCGCCGAGGCCGACGTGGTCCTCTACGCTCCGTACGACCTGCCGCTCGCCACCCGGCGCGCAGTGCGCCAGCTCAAGCCCGACCTCCTCGTCCTCGAGTACACCGAGATCTGGCCCAACCTCATCCGCGCCGCCTCCCGCGCGGGCGCCCGCATCGCGCTCACGAATGGCCGCTTCAACCCGGAGAAGCTCTCGAAGTACCGCGCGCTCTTCCGCGCGATCGGGAACCCGCTGCGCGCGATCGACCTCTTCCTCATGCGCTCCGACGAGGAGGCCGAGCGCGCGCTCGCGTTGGGCGCCGCGCCCGACCGCGTGTGGGTCACCGGCAACACGAAGTTCGACGCGCTCGTGCTCGAGGGGTCGCCGGAGCGGGACGCCGCGCTGCGCGCCGACATGGGGCTCCGCGACGGCGCGCCGGTGTTCATGGCGGGCTCCACGCACGAGGGGGAGGAGGAGCAGATCCTCCGCGTGTTCCAGGATCTCGCGCAGCGCCGGCCCGGGCTGCAGCTCGTGATCGCGCCGCGCTACGTCGAGCGCTCCGGGAAGATCATGGCGATGGCCGCCGAGCGCGGCCTCTCGGTGCGCCTCCGGAGCGGGGGCGCCGCGGCCGGCGACGCCGACGTCGTCGTGCTCGACACGATCGGCGAGCTCGCCGCCGCCTACCGGCTCGCCACGCTCGTCTTCGTCGGCGGGAGCTTCGTCACGCGCGGCGGGCAGAACGTGCTCGAGCCGGCGGGGCAGGGGAAGCCCGTCCTCTTCGGGCCGCACATGGAGAACTTCAAGGACTCGGTGCAGGTGCTCGTCGGCCGAGGCGGCATCCAGGTGCAGTCGCCCGAGGCGCTCCAGCGGGTCGCGCAGGAGCTGCTCGCGCGCCCCGACAAGATCGCCGAGCTCGGCGACCTCGCGCGCGGCGCCGTGTCGGCGATCCGCGGCGCGAGCGCGCGGAACGTGGACCACATGCTGCGGGTGATCCCGCGCGGGAGGGCCGCGGCGTGAGGGTCCTCGTCGTCCGCTACAGCGCGCTCGGCGACGTGGTCCTCGCCACGAGCATCCTCGACCCGCTCCTCGCCGCCCACCCCGGCGCGCACGTCGAGTGGGTCACCTCGCCCGCCTACGCGCCGCTCCTCGCGGGGCTCCCGCAGCTCGCCGCGGTCCACGCACTCCCGAAGGGCACCGGCGCGACGCTCGCGCTCCGCCGCGCGCTCGCGGGCAAGTTCGACGTCGCCGTCGATCTCCAGAACAAGGTCCGCAGCGGTCTCGTCGCCCGCGCCGCCGCGCCGCGCCGGCTCACCTTCCAGCGCCGGTCGATCGGCCAGGCCGTCGGCGCGCTCTTCGGAGACGACCCGCCGCTCGTCCGCGCGCACCAGACGCAGCTCTACACCG
>Ga0318492_10000278_pt1 | contig 14262 bp, 9 predicted proteins | sample GRESIP108b1f22_FD_203292 | JGI IMG/M metagenome (GOLD analysis project Ga0318492, IMG submission 203292) | Tropical soil microbial communities from Luquillo Experimental Forest, Puerto Rico - GRE.SIPMG.108b1f22 | ecosystem: Environmental > Terrestrial > Soil > Tropical forest > Bulk soil... | reverse complement strand
CCTGAAGACCACCGCCACCGTGTCCGCCTTCTCCGCGCTCGGCGCCCCGGGCCGCGCGCTCGCCCAGGCCTCGAATGACGGGACCGCCTGGACGAAGAGCGTGTGCCGCTACTGCGGCACCGGCTGCGGTCTCTACGTGGGCACCCGCGGCGGCAAGGTGGTCGCGGTGAAGGGCGACCCCGAGAACCACAACGCCGGCTTCCTCTGCGTGAAGGGGATGACGCTCCCGCAGATCATGGGCGCGAAGGATCGCTGCCTCCACCCGCTCGTGAAGCGGAACGGGAAGCTCGTGCAGGCGAGCTGGGACGAGGCGATGGGGCTCGTCGCCGAGAAGTTCCACGAGGCGGTCGAGCGGTTCGGCCCCGACGCCGTCGCGTTCTACGGCTCGGGCCAGGGACTCACCGAGGAGACCTACGTCGCGAACAAGCTCTTCAAGGCGGGCCTGCGCACGAACAACATCGACGGCAACCCGCGCCTCTGCATGGCCGGCGCGGTCGCGGGCTACCTCACCACCTTCGGCAAGGACGAGCCGATGGGGTGCTACGAGGACATCGACGCCGCCGACGTGTTCTTCCTCATCGGCTCGAACACCGCCGAGGCGCACCCGGTCCTGTTCCGCCGCATCCTCCGCCGGAAGGAGACCGGACGGAACGTGAAGGTCATCGTGGCCGACCCGCGGCGCACGCCCACCTCGCGCATCGCCGACCTCCACCTGTCGTTCCGGCCCGGCGCCGACCTCGCGGTGATGAACGCGATGGCGCACGTGCTCGTCGCGGAGGGGCTCGTGGACGAGCAGTTCATCGCCGACCACGGCGCCTTCGGCGAGGGGACCGAGCCGAACCGGACGCTCGCCGAGTACCGGAAGTTCCTCGAGGCGTACACGCCGGCGGCCGCGGCGGAGATGGCGCTCTGCCGCGCCGACGACATCGTGAAGGCGGCGCGCTGGTTCGGCGAGAAGGGCCGCACGGCGATGTCGATGTGGTGCATGGGGCTGAACCAGCGGACGAAGGGGGTGTGGGCCAACAACCTCGTCCACAACCTGCACCTCATCACCGGCAAGATCGGCGTCCCCGGCTCCACGAGCTTCTCGCTCACCGGCCAGCCGAACGCGTGCGGCGGCGTCCGCGACGGCGGCGCGCTCTCGCACACCCTCCCCTACGGCCGCCTCGTCGCGAACGAGAAGCACCGCGCCGAGATGGAGAAGCTCTGGGGCGTGCCGGCGGGCACGCTCGCGCCGAAGCCCGGCCTCGCGACCGTGGACCTCTTCCGCGCCGTGGAGGAGGGCAAGGTGAAGGCGCTGTACGTGATGTGCACGAACCCGGGCCAGTCGATGCCCAACGTGAGCCGCTACCGGAAGGCGATGGCGCGCGACGACCTGTTCATGGTCGTCACCGAGGCCTTCCACCCGACGCGCACGAGCGAGCTCGCCGACGTGGTCCTGCCGGCGGCGCTGTGGGCCGAGAAGGAGGGCGTGTACGGCTGCGCCGAGCGCCGCTACCAGCTCCTCCCGAAGTCGGTGGAGCCGGCCGGAGAGGCGCGGCCCGACTTCGACATCCTGTGCGACCTCGCGCGGCGGCTCGGCCACGAGAAGCTCGTCCCGTTCCGGACGCCCGCGGAGGCGTGGGAGGAGATCGTCGGCTGCGCGAAGGGGACCGCGTACGACTTCAGCGGCATCACGCGCGCGCGGCTCCAGAAGGAGCACGGCGTGCTGTGGCCCTGCCCCACGCCCGATCACCCCGGGACGAAGCGCCGGTACGTACGCGGCGAGGATCCGCTCGTGAAGGCCGATCACCCGAAGCGGATCCACTTCTACGGCCGGCCCGACGGGAAGGCGGTGGTGTGGCTCCGCCCCTACCGCCCGGCCGAGGAGGTGATCGATGCCGAGTATCCGTACTGGTACACCACCGGCCGGGTCCTCGAGCAGTGGCACACCAGCACGATGACCGGGACCGTGCAGGAGCTACGGAACGCGAACCGCGAGGCGGTGGCCGAGCTCCACCCGCAGGACGCGGCGAAGGTGGGCGTGAAGGACGGCGACAGGCTCCGGATCACCTCGCGGCGCGGCCAGGAGACGTTCCCGGTGCGCGTGACCGAGACCTCGCGCCAGGGGCTCGTGTTCGTGCACATGCACGACGCCGCGCGCATGTGCAACACGCTCACGATCGACGCCGTGGACCCGGTGTCGCGTCAGCCGGAGTTCAAGATCTGCGCGGTGAAGCTCGAGAAGGCGTGAGGTCGATCACCCTCTCCCGTGCCGCGGGGGAGAGGGTGAGACGGGGCAGCCGACGCGGCCCTACGTTCCCACGAGCCCGGTCATCGGGCTCGACGCCGCGGCGTGCAGCTTCATCGGGATGCGGCCGGCGAGGAACGCCTTGCGACCCGCCGACACGCCCTCGCGCATCGCCTCGGCCATGAGCACCGGGTCCTTCGCCCCGGCGATCGCGGTGTTCATGAGCACCGCCACCGCCCCGAGCTCCATCGCGATCGCGGCGTCCGACGCGGTGCCGACGCCTGCGTCCACGAGCACCGGCACCTTCGCGGTCTCGAGGATGATGCGGAGGTTGTACGGGTTCCGCAGGCCGAGGCCCGAGCCGATGGGCGCGCCGAGCGGCATCACGGCGGCGCAGCCCGCGTCCTCGAGCTTCTTCGCGATCACCGGGTCGTCGTTCGTGTAGGGCATCACGACGAAGCCCTCCTTCACGAGGACCTTCGCCGCCTTCACGAGCTCCTCCACGTCGGGGAAGAGCGTCCGCTGGTCGCCGATGACCTCGAGCTTCACGAGGTCGCCCATGCCGAGCTCGCGGCCGAGGCGCGCGGTGCGGATCGCCTCGTCGGCCGTGTAGCAGGCGGCCGTGTTCGGCAAGAGCGTCATGTGCTTCGGGATCCACTCGAGGAGCGAGGCCTCGCCCTTCGCGGAGAGGTCGAGCCGGCGCACCGCCACCGTGACGACCTCGGCGCCCGAGGCGACGAGCGCGCGCTGCATCATGGGGAAGTCGGGGTACTTCCCGGTGCCCACGAGGAGGCGGCTCGTGAAGGTGTGGCCGCCGAGCGTCCAGGTGTCGGATGCCGGGGCCGGAGGCGCGCCGCCGCCCACGAAGGCCACGATCTCCACGGCGTCGCCGCCCTGGAGCGCGTGCGCGTCGTAGCGGTCCTTCGTGACGACGTTCTCGTTCACCTCCACCGCCACCCGCTGCGCCTTCACGCCGAGGTGGGCGAGGAGTCCGGTCACGTTGAGGCCGTCGGGGATCTCCCGCAGCTCGCCGTTCAGCTTCACTTGCATGGTCGGGGATCCATGCCCCTCGGGGCCTCTCAAGTCAAACGGGACACACATCGCCTCGGGAGGCGCTTTGCGGTAGCATCCGATTTCGCTCGCGCGCCCGGTCTCGGGGGGCGCGGAGCCGGCGTGGTGGAGGTGGATGGATGGGCGTGGGTGGCACGTCGGTGGCCGCGCGCGAGCGCGTGCCCTCCGAGGGTTCCTCATCATCGCAGGCTGGTCGCAAGGCGCCGCTCACGCGGTTCCATCAGCGGATCGCGGCCGAGCACCTGTCGGCGAAGAGCGGCCTCGGCGCCGACCGCCTCGCGCCCGCGATGGCGCACTCGGCCATCGACCTGAACCCGCACCAGGTCGAGGCGGCGGCGTTCGCGCTCGCGTCGATGCCCACCGGCGGGGCGATCCTCGCCGACGAGGTGGGGCTCGGGAAGACAGTGGAGGCGGGCCTCGTCCTCGCGCAGCTCGCCGCGGAGGGGCGCGGCCGGATCCTCATCCTCGTGCCGGCCTCGCTCCGCGCGCAGTGGCGCGACGAGCTCTCGTCGAAGTTCGGCCTCCCGTCGGAGGTCGTGGACGGCGACCGCGTGCGGGCGATGGAGAAGCAGGGGCTCCGCACGAACCCCTTCGACACCGGCGGCATCGTCATCTGCTCCCACCCGTTCGCCGCGCTGCGCGCCTCCGACGTGGAGCGCGTGCCGTGGGACCTCGCGGTCATCGACGAGGCGCACCGTCTCCGGAACGCCTACAAGCGCGACCACAAGACCGGCCAGGCGCTGCGCCGCGGGCTGCGGAAGTGCCCGAAGCTCCTCCTCACCGCCACGCCGCTCCAGAACGAGCTCCTCGAGCTGCTCGGCCTCACCTCGTTCATCGACGACGCGCTCCTCGGCACCGAGGACGCGTTCCGCGCGCAGTACGGCACGGGGGAGATCACCGAGGACCGGGCCGCCGACCTGAAGGAGCGGCTCTCCCACGTGGTGATCCGCACCCTGCGGCGGCAGGTGCGCGAGTACGTGAAGTACACGGCGCGCCGGTCGCTCGTGGAGGACTTCGCGCCCACCGCCGAGGAGCAGGAGCTCTACGACCGCGTCTCCGAGTACCTCCGGCGCGAGGACGCCTACGCGATCCCCGAGAACCGGCGCGCGCTCCTCGTGCTCGTGTACCGGAAGATCCTCGCCTCCTCCACCTTCGCCCTCGCCACCACGCTCGAGCGGCTCGCCGACTCGCTCGAGACGCAGCTCGCCGGCGCGGAGTGCGCGCAGGCCGCCGTGGATCAGTACGACCTCGCCGGCTTCGCCGACGAGGAGGAGGAGTGGAGCGGCCACGGGCCGAAGCCACGGTCGCGCAGCGGCCCGGGCGCGATCCTCGCGATGAAGCAGGAGCTCTCGGAGCTCCGGCACTGCGCGAAGCTCGCGCGGAACATCAAGCTCAACGCGAAGGGCGAGGCGCTCGTGCGCGGCGTCGACCGCGCCTTCACGGTGGCGCGCGCCTGCGGTTGGCCGGAGAAGGCGGTGGTCTTCACCGAGTTCCGCCGGACGATGGCCTACCTCAAGGGCATCCTCGAGGCGCGCGGCTACTCCGTCACCTGCCTGTCGGGCGACTCGGGCGGCGTGGACAAGCGCCAGGCCCTCGTGGAGGAGTTCCGCCACAAGAGCCAGATCCTGCTCATGAGCGAGGCGGGCGCGGAGGGGCTGAACCTCCAGTTCTGCAACCTCGTCGTGAACTTCGACCTGCCCTGGAATCCGCAGCGCGTGGAGCAGCGCATCGGCCGCTGCCACCGCTACGGCCAGCAGCGCGACGTGCTCGTGCTGAACTTCCTGAACCGCCAGAACGCGGCCGACGCCCGGCTCTACGACCTCCTCTCGCAGAAGCTCGCGCTCTTCGACGGCGTGTTCGGCTCGTCCGACGAGATCCTGGGCGCGCTCGGCAGCGGCGTCGACTTCGAGAAGCGGGTCCTCGACATCTACCAGTCGTGCCGCTCCGGCCAGGAGATCGACACGGCGTTCGCCGCGCTCCGCCAGGACCTCGACGGCCGGATCGAGGCGCGTTTCAGCGCCGCGCGCACGCTCCTGTTCGAGCGCTTCGACGGCGAGGTGCGCGGGAAGCTCCGCGTGGCCGAGAAGGCCGCGAAGGAGGCGGTGGCGCGCCGCGAGGCCGAGGAGGAGGCGCTCGTCGAGAGCGTGTTCGACGGCGAGGCGCCGCCGCCGCTCCCCGAGCCCGCGGCGGAGGACGCGCGCCCGCGTGCGCGCCGGGCGCGGCTCGCCAAGGCCGCCGCCGAGGCGGTGAAGGCGCGGCCGCAGGAGGCGGTGTCGCTCCTCGAGCTCGACTCCCGCTCGCTGCCCACCGGGCTCGAGGAGCTCGCCGGGCGCGAGGGCTGGTGGTTCGCCTACAAGTTCGCGCTCGACGGCCTCGTCGCCGAGGAGAAGGTCGTGCACCTCGTGCTCTGGTCCGACGGCGCCACGTTCCGCGCGCTGCCGCAGGAGCTGGCCGAGGCCTTCGCCGAGCTGCCGGCGCGCGACTCGAAGTCGAGCGCGCGCGGGTCGGTCGTGCCCATCGGCGAGGCGCAGGAGACCGCGCTCGCGGCGCTCACCCGCAGCCTCGTGACCGAGTACCAGGAGCGGATGGGCACCACCCTCGACGAGTCACGCGAGCGGTGGGACCGCTCGGTGGAGGATGGGCTCGCGGCGCCGCGGCGGCTCGTCGAGGAGTCGCGCGCGGCGTGGGAGAAGGCGCGCGCGGCGCTGCACGAGAAGAGCGACCTCTCGCTCCGCGACCGCCGGGCGCTGCTCGAGCGCGCCGAGCGCGAGTACCGGCGGCGGCTCGACGAGCTGCGCGCCACCGAGTCGCTCCGCTACGGCGAGAAGGACCGGGCGCTCGCCGATCTGAAGCGGCGCGCCGAGGCGAAGGAGCGCCGCTCGCTCGTCGCCACCGCCTACTGGCGCTGCGGGTAGCCGCTCCGTGCGGCGGGGCCGCTACGGACGGCCGCCCTCCGCGGCGCCGGGCCCCTCCAGCACGAAGTGGATCGGCAGGAAGGTCCGGCCGGCGCCGCGCAGATCCAGGCTCGCGAGCACGCCGCGCACGCAATCCACGAGGCCGGGGTCGTTCGTCGAGTCCGCGGCGATCCGCACGCCCTCCTGCCCGCCGCGCGGCGCCAGGTCGGCGACGATCGCGCCGTCCACGAAGGGATCCTTTCCGAGCGCCGTGGCGTAGCAGCCCTCGATGTCGCCCACGCGGCCGAGCACCGCGCCGCGCAGCGCCTTCCCCTCCCCGTCGGACGGCTCGCCCACCTGCACGCGAGGCCGTGCCCCGTCCTTCGCCGAGACGACCGGCCGGTCCGAGCCCTCCCCGCCGCGCGCGAGCACCTCGTCGCCGGCCGCGTACTCCCAGGCGATCGGCTCGGCGGAGAGGGTCCACGCCTGGGCGCCGGGGACGTGGAAGCAGGGCGCGTCGGCCTCGGCCTCGGAGAGGACGAACGTCACGCGGAGCGTGAGCTTCTTCTCCGCGCGCGCAGCGAGGATCCGCCGCACCGCCGCCGCGTCCGCGTGCACCGGCAGCGCCGGGTCCTCCACCAGCGCGAGGCGCACCGACCCGTCCGCCGCCGAGGGGAGCCCGGTGCGCGCGACCTCGAGCAGCCCGGTGTCCGGTGACCACGCCGCGAAGCGCAGCCGCTCGCCGGGGATCACCGCGCGGTAGTGGCCAGCCATCGCCGCCTCCCACGCCTCTCCCTGTAGCGCCTCCGCCTCGGCCCGCTCCACGATCCCGTCGCCGACGGCGCCGCGCCCTTCGGGCGTCACCGCCTCGCACAGCCGGCGCGCGTCTGCCGCGCTCGCGAGGAGCAGCGGCGCGCCGGGGGACGCCGGCGGCTGCTGCGCGGGAGTCGCCGACGGCTGCGGCGCGGGGGGCGCCGGCGGCTGCGGCGCGGAAGCTGCCGGCGCCGGGTTCACCGCGGAGTCGGACGGCGTGGCGGCGTCCCCGGCCGCGGCCTCCTGCGGGGCGGCGGCGACAACGGCGAGCGACAGGGCGAGGGCGATCATGGCACGGCTCCAGCGCGCACACAGGGCGGCGACCGCACGGTGATGATGCCGTGCGCGCGCAGCAACGGACCCGGCTGGCGCGACGACCCGAGGCGATCAATCCCGCGCTGGGGCCTGCCTCGCGGCGTGTGCAGAGGCCTGCGCAGGGACCCGCACCCGGAGCGCGCCGGGCAGGAGCGTGAACCGCGCGGGGAGCAGCCCGGCCGGATCGCCGTCCACGTCGAGGAGCACGCGCGCCTCGCCCACCGGCTCCGCCTCCAGCGTCCGGGCGCGGAGGACCTCCGTCTGCGGCAGCCGCACGTGGGAGCCGTCGTAGAGCATGCGGCGCTTCAGCGCGAGGTCGGCCAGGCCGAGGCCCTTCCAAACCACCACGTCGAACAGCCCGTCGTCGAGCCGCGCCTCGGGCGCGACGAGCATTCCGCCCCCGAAGAAGCGCCCGTTGCACACCGACACCGAGGTGATCCGCTCCTCGCGCCAGGGTCCGCCGTCCACGCGCCAGCGCACCGGGGGGTCGCTCCAGCCGACGAGCGCGCCGGCGCCCGCGAGGAGGTAGGTGAGCGTCCCGCCGAGCGCCTTGCCGAGCCGCTCGGTGATCTCCACCACCCGCCCGGCGACGCCGAAACCGGCGACGTTCACGAACGAGCGCTCGAGCCGGCCACCGCCGCGGGTGGCGAGCTCCACGCGCCCCACGTCGCAGCGCCGGTCGACGCCCTGGGCGAGCCCCCGCGCAGCCCCGGCGAGGTCGCGTGGCACGTCGAGCGAGCGCCGCAGGTCGCTGCCGGTCCCGCCCGGAAGGAATCCGAACGCTGCGTCGTGACCGGCCGCGGCGGCGGCGACGAGGCCGTCCACCACCTCGCTCGCGGTGCCGTCCCCACCGACGGCGACCACGAGCGGGCTCCCCGCCTGCGCCGCCTCGCGCGCGAGCCGGGCGCCATGCCCCGGCGCCTCGGTGAAGGCGTACTCGCAGGGGCCGAGCTCCGCGCGCACCTCGCGCAGAAGCGCCTCGAGACGGCGGCCGGTGCGTCCGCCCGCGCTCGCGGGGTTCACGACGAGGTGGGGGGTCACTCCCGGGAGAATACCGGGTCCTGCGCCGCGCGCGAGGTCGCCGCCGCGCGCTCCGCGAGCCGTCGCACGATGCGCTGGATCGGGACCGCCGTGGGGCACGCCGCCTCGCAGGCGGCGCCGGCGCACGACGCGCAGGCCGCGAGCGGCTCGGCGGCGAGCGGGAGGGTCGGGCTCGCCTTCGAGTAGAGCCGGAAGGCGGCGTGGAGCCCGAGCGCGCGGACCGCCGGCGCCGCGGCGGCGAGGTCGCAGGCCGGCTCACACAGGCCGCACGCGATGCACCGCGACGCCTCCTCCCCGAGGAGCCTGTCCTCGAGGGAGGTGGGCGCGAGCCCCTCGGAGCCGTAGCTCGCGAGGAACCGCTCCTGCCCGGTGCCGCGCTGCGCGAGCCGCTTGAAGGGGTGCGCGAGCACCGCGCGCCAGCCGAGATACGAGAGCGCTGAGAGGCGGGAGGCCACGCGGGGATCATACCCGACGCGCCGCAGCGCGCCCGGCGAGCCAGCCGGTGAGGATCGCGACGCCGAGGCCCGTGCCGTCGTCGGCGTGCTCGTGGCCGCCGATCACCGCGCCCGCCGCGAAGAGCCGCGGGTGTGCCGGCGCGCCGGCGAGATCGAGCGGGTGGAGCTGGGAGTCCACGCGGAGCCCGGCGGCGAGGAGCGGCTGCGGCGCGCGCCGCTCCCGGACGGTGAGGGTGGCCGCCGGCCGGCGCGCGAGATGGAACCCCGACGCGCCGCCCTCGGAGGCCTGCACCGGCAGCCCGAGCAGCGCCTCGGAGAGCGCGCCGCGGCGCACGATGCCGCCGCCCACGAAGCGGCCGGTCGCGAGCACCCAGGATCCTGCGAGCACCTCCCGGTCTCCTGCGCGCACTTGCTCGCCGGGCCCGCGGGCGCCATCGAGCGCGCCGTGGATCACCTGGACCCCCGCGCGCGCGAGCGCCCCCATGAGCGCCGCGTCGAGACGCAGCCCGGGGACGCTCGGCGGGTCGCCCACCGTCTCCGCCACCGCGAACCCCGCCGCGTCCGCGATCCGCTCCGCGACGCGGGCGCGCGGATCGAGGCCGAGCACGGGCGGGAGGAGCACGAGCCGGGTGCCCGCCGGCGCCGCGGCGCGGATCCGGGCCCCGGCCTCCTCGGCGGCGCCCACCGGCTCCAGCGCACGGGCGAGCTCGTGGGGACGCGCGATCGCGTCCTCCGCCCGCGCTGGGAGGTCGGCCTCGGCCCACGCGGCCGGCGGCGCCCCGGCCGGCGCGGCCCGCGTCACGCCGTGGGCCACGAGGCGCGCGTCCCACGCGAGGTGGCCGCGGAATCCGATGGCCGCCACCGGCCCGTCATCGGGGCCCAGGGCGGGGCCGAGGCCGGCGAGGTCGCCCGGCGCCATCGTGCGCTGGCAGAGCGCGCACTCGATCACCCCGCCGCACGGCGTCGCCAGGAACCGCGCGCGCCCGTCGAACGGCGCCAGCACCTCGGCGAGCGCGCGGGAGGCGAAGGCGAGCGCGGCGTCGAGCGCCTCGAGCCCCTCGCCGAGGAGCGCGTAGGGGTGGTCCAGTTGCCGCGCGGCGAGCCGGCGCGCGGCGTCGAGCGGACCCCGCCGCGAGCGGAAGGGCTCGCGCGGCGCGGCGCCGACGTCGGGCGCGACCCCGATCGCCCCCGACGAGAGCGCCGAGGCCCCCGGCGCCCGGCGCACGAGCACCACCCGCGCGCCCTCCTCCGCCGCGGCGAGCGCGGCGATCGCGCCGGCCATCCCGCCGCCCGCCACCAGCACGTCCGCGCGCACGGGCTCGCTCACCGGCCGAGCCCCACGTGCGCGCCACGGAGGAGCTCCTCCTGCGCGAGCTGGGCGCCGTCGAGCACGGCCCGCCGCTCGCGCCACCCCGCCTCGAGGAGGGCGGCGAGCTCCGCCCGCGTCCGCTCCGGATCCCACCCCAGCTCGCGCGCGGCGAGCTGCGCCGCGGGCCGCGCGCAGTCGAGGCCGCCGCAGGCGCCCACGCCCACGCGGCAGCGGCGGCGGAGATCCACGAGCCGGCGCACCAGCTCCTCGCGCACGCAATGCACCACCTCCGCGGCGATGATCCCCTCGTCGCGGCACAGCACGAGCTTCAGCCGCGGGTCCTCGTCCGCGCGCCGCAGCACCGCCCGCGCGCGGCTCCCGTGCCGGTAGACGATCCGCTCGCACACCGGCGCCGCCACGCCGTGCGCGCGCGCCAGCTCGCGCGGGTCCGGCACCTCGTCGCCCCCCGGGAGCGGCGCCTCGTGGGTGCGGCACGGAGTCTCGCCGCCCTTCCCGAGGAGCGCGACGATCCGGTCGGTGACCTCCTCCGACTGCGACCGGTAGCTCGCGAGCTTGCCGCCGGCGATCGAGAGGACCCCGGCGGCCCCCTCCCGCGCGTGGTCGTGGATCGCGTGCTCCCGCGAGAGCGCGTCCTCGGTCTTGCCGTACTCGAAGATCGTGGTGCGCAGCGCCCACCAGGCGCGCGTCACCCGCGCGCGCCGCACGCCGGGCACCAGCGACTCCACGCCCTCCAGCAGGTACTCCACCTCGTCGTGCGTGGCCTCGAGGTCGTCGGGGTCGCCGTAGGTGTCGTCGTCGGTGGTGCCGATGATCGACTCCTGCTCGTGCGGCATGAGGAACATCTGCCGCCCGTCCACCGCGCTGAGCGCGATGCCGTAGTTCGAGAAGCGGCGATCGAGGGTGAGGTGCACGCCCTTTCCCGGCCGCATCGGCACCGCGAGCCCGTGGCGCCGCGCGAACGCGGGCGACCAGGCACCGCTCGCGTTGAAGATCACCGGCGCGCGCGCCTCGCCCCGCTCGCCCGTGATCGCGTCCTCGTACCTCACGCCGGCCGCGCGCCCGCCGTCGAGCACGAGCTCGCGCGCCTCGGTCCAGGTGCGGATCTCGGCGCCGTGAGCGCGCGCGTCCAGCGCGTTCAGCACGCAGAGCCGGTTCGAGTCGATGCCCCACTCGTCGAAGGTGACCGCGCCGTGCAACCCGGGGCGCAGCCCCGGCTCGAGCGCGTACAGCTCCTCGGCGGTGAGCCGCGTGGAGGGCTTCCCGCGCTTCAGCGGCTGGTAGAGGTCGTAGGTGCCGACGTAGACCTCGGTCGCGTACCAAGCCGCGCGCTCGCGGAGCGTCGCCTCGTCCCGCCGCGACGTGAACGGGAGGAGGAACGGGATCCGGAACAGGAGGTGCGGCGCGATGCGCTGGATGTAGCCGGAGTCGCGGCACGCGAGCTCCGTGACGTGCCGGTCGGCCAGCATGTAGCGGATGCCGCCGTGGATCATCCCCGAGTTCGCGCCCGAGGCCCCGCTCGCGAGGTCGGACTTCTCGACGAGGAGCACGGAGAGGCCGCGCAGCGCACAGTCGCGCGCCACGCCGGTGCCGTTCACGCCGCCGCCGATGACGATGACGTCGAAGCGATCCACCCGCCGGAGGATAGCGCGGCGCGCCGATCGTGCCGGCGAAAAGGCGGGACCCCCACGCGCCGAGGCGCAGCGGGGGTCCCAAAAAGCCGAAGCCCGGGGGACGGCTACTTCGACTCCTTCGCCTCCACCGTGCTCTTCACGGCGAGCTCGCGGAGCTGCTTCGTCTCCACCTCGCCCGGCGCGCCGGTCATGAGGTCCGTCCCCTTCTGCGTCTTCGGGAACGCGACCACGTCGCGCAGCGACTCGGCGCCGGTGAGGAGCATGCAGAGCCGGTCCATGCCGAGCGCGATGCCGCCGTGCGGCGGCGCGCCCATCTTGAGGGCGTCGAGGAGGAAGCCGAACTTGCTCCGCGCGTCCTCGTCGGAGATCCCCATCGCCTTGAAGACCCGCGCCTGAACGGCCGGGTCGTGGAGGCGGATCGAGCCGCCGCCGATCTCGAACCCGTTCAGCACGAGGTCGTAGCGCCAGCAGTACACGCGGCCGGGGTCGGTCTCGAGGAAGGGAAGGTCCTGGTCGCGCGGGCGGGTGAAGGCGTGGTGCGCGGCCGCCCACTTCCCGCTCTCCTCGTCGAACTCGAAGAGCGGCGGATCGACGACCCACAGGAAGTTCCAGTTCCCGCCCGAGCCGTACTCGGGGATGAGCCCGAGCTTCTTCGCGAGGAACACGCGGAGGTTCGCCATCACCGTGTGCACGAGCGACGGCTTGCCGAACTGGAACAGGAGGAGGTCGCCCGTCGTCGCGCCGCAGGCGGCGTTCACGGCGGCGCGGAACTCGGGCGTCACGCCCTTCGCGAGCGGCGACTGCGTCCACTCCCCGCCCTCGCCGATCTTCGCGCGCGCGAGCCCCTTCGCGCCCATCCCCTTCACGTACTCCTCGAGCTTGTCGGTCTCGGTGCGCGAGAGGGCCTGGGCCGCGGGCAGGCGGAGCGCCTTCACGATCCCACCCTGGTCGACCGCATCCTTCAGCATCGGGATGCCGCCGCCGCCGTGCTCGGCCACGAGGGCCGTGAGCTCCACGTGCGGCATGCCGAAGCGGAGGTCGGGCTTGTCGTTGCCGTACTTCGACATCGACTCGTCGAACGGCATCCGCGGGAAGGGGCGCGGGATCTCGACCCCGAGCACCTCCTTCCACAGCTTCACGATGAGCCCTTCCATCATGTCGAACACGTCGTTCTGCTCGACGAACGACATCTCGACGTCGATCTGGGTGAACTCGGGCTGGCGGTCGAGCCGGAGGTCCTCGTCGCGGAAGCAGCGGACGATCTGGAAGTACCGGTCGAAGCCCGCGATCATGTAGAGCTGCTTGAAGAGCTGCGGGCTCTCGGCGAGCGCGTAGAACTTGCCGGGGTTGAGGCGGCTGGGGACGAGGAAGTTCCGCGCGCCGCCCGGCGTGTACTTCACCATGAACGGCGTCTCGAGCTCGAGGAAGCCGTTCTCGGTGAAGTAGTTCCGCGTGAGGTGGTTCACGCGGGCGCGGGTCATGAGCGTCTTCTGGAGCGGCGCCCGGCGCAGGTCGAGGTAGCGGTACGCGAGCCGCTTCTCCTCGGCGGTGTCGATCTTGTCCTCGATCGGGAACGGGGTCGGCTCGCTCCGGTTGAAGATCTCGAGGTCGGTCGCGTGGACCTCGATCTCGCCGGTCTTGAGCCGCGGGTTCACGTTGCCGCCGCGGGACACCACCTTGCCGCGGATGCCCACCGCGTACTCGAGGCGGAGCTGGCCGGCCACCTCGTGCACCTCCGGCCGCACCCCCTCCTCGAACACCACCTGGGTGAGCCCCTCGCGATCGCGCAGGTCGATGAAGACCGCGCCGCCGTGGTCGCGGCGGTTCGCGACCCAACCGAAGAGCACGACCTCCTTGTCGAGGTCGTCCTTCGTGAGCTGACCACAGGAATGGGTGCGCTTGAGCTCGGTGATGAAGCGGGCCAAAGGTGTTCCTCCACGGAAAAGGTGCCAGGGCATGACATGCGGAGCGCCAGGCGTCAACGGCTTCTGCCCGGGGTTCGCCCGCCCGGAGCAGGACTATCGTTCTTACCGCAAGTGCGGGCTGAAAAGATGACAGCCCGCGGCCCTAGCTCGCGAGCGGATGCCGCTTTTACGGGCGCTGGCGCGCCTGGCCCTGCCGTTGCAGATTCGCCTTGTTGGAGGTCGAGATGGCACTCGGCACACAGCAGGCGAACGATCCCATCTGCGGGCGCGAGGTCGACACCGGAGCGGCGGCCTCCACCGAGTACAAGAAGCGCCGGTACTACTTCTGCTCGTCCCGCTGCAAGGAGCGGTTCGAGCGGCACGCCGAGAAGCTCCGGCTGCAGGAGCTCGCCCGCATGGGGGCCCTGTTCGCCCGGACCAAGGTCCGCTGGGGGGTCGCCTAGGCCTCGCGCGAGCGGGCGCGGGGGCGCACCGGCAGGCTCCGGAGCACCCCGCCCGGCTCACGCGGCCCGCAGGTCTCGCAGCTTGAGCTGCACCCGCCTCACCCCGCCCCACTC
>Ga0318492_10000258_pt1 | contig 14625 bp, 12 predicted proteins | sample GRESIP108b1f22_FD_203292 | JGI IMG/M metagenome (GOLD analysis project Ga0318492, IMG submission 203292) | Tropical soil microbial communities from Luquillo Experimental Forest, Puerto Rico - GRE.SIPMG.108b1f22 | ecosystem: Environmental > Terrestrial > Soil > Tropical forest > Bulk soil... | reverse complement strand
AGCTGGAGGGCCACCGAGACGCTGGAGGAGTGGCCGACGATGTGGGCTCTGGCCATGCCGAGCTCGCGCATCAGCAGGTGGCAGTGAGCGGCATGAGTGGCCATCGTGACCGACCCGGCGAGCCGGCTGCTGCCGGCGAAGCCAGCCCGGTGGTAGCTGAGCAGCCGGTAGCGGCCGGCTAGAGCGGGCTGGTCCAGGAGCGGCCCGGCCCACACGGCGCCCACACCCCAGTGGATGAGTTCGACGGGTTCCCCGGTTCCGCGCAGCTCATATTCCAGGTCGATCCCATCGATGGTGGCTCGCTGCAGCATGTCGGTCACGCTCCCGGGGCCGCGGGCGCGGGAGGCAGGGTGTCTGCGTCCTCCGCTCGGAACAGGCCGAACGCGTCGTGGATGGGGCGGTCGGTGACCCGGAACAGGACAAGATCCTGGTCGCTGGCGGTTAGCTGATGCCAGGTCCAGGCCGGGATGGCCGCTATGTCGTTGGGAAGGAGCGCGAAGGTCTGGCCGCCGCAGCTCAGTGTCCCGCTCCCGCGGGCCACGGCCAGGACCGAGCTGGCCGTCTCCCGGCGCGGCCGGCTCCGGGCCCCGGCGGGCAGGCCCTCGAGCAGGCAGCCCAGGGTGGCCAGGGCCGGGCCGCCGGTGACCGGGTTGCGGTACTCCAGCCTGGTGAGCGCGGTGTCTGCGGGAGCGGTGGCCATGAGCCGCCGAAGGGCCGGGTAGGCCTCGTGCCACGGGTACCGGCGGACCGGGCTGTGGTGACTCGACCGGTTGTCGGCCGGCATCAAGGTGGCGGGGCCGACAGCGGTTCCCGCGCAGTCCCGGATGGGCAGCGGGTCGCCGCAGTACGGGTCGTCGCGGAAGAAGCCGGCCCGCAGGCCCAGCACGAAGGGGACGTCAAGGCCGTCCATCCACACGACCGGCTCGTCGCCGCCGGGATGGACGTGGCCGTGCCAGCTCCAGCCGGGGGTGAGGATGAGGTCTCCGGGTTCCATCGGCACCCGGTCCCCGTCGATGACCATGCGGGCCCCGCGGCCGGCGAGCCCGAACCGCAGGGCCGACATGGAGTGGGCGTGGACGGGGGCGCTCTCGCCGGGGAAGAGCATCTGGTACGCCGCGGCGATGGTAGGGGTGGCACCCATCGCCGGGGCGGTGAGTCCCGGGTTGCGCAGGACTAGCGCGCGGCGCTGCAGGACGGCCGCCTCGTCCACGATCTCGCGGGACCGGGCGAGCTCGGGATAGACGTCATGCCAGGGCCAGACGTGCCCGCGCTCGGGCCCGGACGGCTCGGTGATCTCGGGAAGCTGCCAGAACGGCACCGTGGACAGCCCTGCCAGGCGCTGGTAGTAGTGAGAGACATCGGCGGGGGCAAGAGTGTGGCTCATTGTTCCTCCTCAGATCAGGGTTATGCGCCGTTGAGAAGGAGCATGCGTGGCCCGGCCGCCGTCAGCATCTGCCGGACGGGGTATATCCCGGCCGAGCGGGTCATACCTGATGCCCGGCCCGGGGGGTGATCGTGACGGAGCGCGGGGTCGAGAGCCACTTCGGGCTGCCCGCGGAGATGAGCTCGCTGGTGGGCCGCGGACCGCAACTGGCCGCGGTTCTGGACGGCCTGCGCACCGCCCGCGTCGTCACGCTGACCGGCCCTGGCGGGTGCGGTAAGACGCGGCTCGCTCTGCGGGCGGCTGCGCTGGCCGATGGGTTCGATGACGGTGCACAGCTGGTCGAGCTGGCCTCCCTCACCGATCCCGCGCTCGTCCCCACGAGCGTCGCCGAGGCGCTGGGAGTCCCGGAACGAGATGCCACCGACCCGATGTCAAGCGTGGTGCGGGCGCTGGCCGACCGCGAGCTGCTGATCGTCCTCGATAACTGCGAGCACGTCCTGGCGTCGGCTGCCGGGGTGGCAGTCATGCTGGCCGAGCAGTGCCACCGGCTGCGCATCCTGACCACCAGCAGGGAACGCCTGGACGTGCCCGGCGAGTTCGTCTTCCCCGTTCCGCCGCTGGAACTGCCGGAAGACGGCTCGGTCGCTGCGGTCGCCGCGTCCGAGGCCGGCGGCCTGTTCGTTACCCGCGCCCGCGCGGCCAGCCCTGCGTTCACGCTGACCGCGGACAACTCAGCCGCGATCGCGGAGGTGTGCTCGCGGCTGGACGGCATGCCGCTGGCCATCGAGCTGGCCGCCGCCCGGTGCCCGGCGCTCGGGCCCGCGCAGCTCGCGGCCCGCCTGGATGGTCATCCGGGGCTGCTGTCCGGCGGCGCCGCCCGCCCGGGACGGCACCGCTCCCTGGAGGCCCTGGTGTCCTGGAGCTATGACCTGCTCGATGTCGCCGAACAGCGCCTGCTGGCCCGCCTGTCGGTGCTGCGCGGAGGATTCGATCTTGACGTGGCCGAACGGGTCGCCGGTGGCGGGCCGCTGGCGTCGGAGGCGGTCGCTGGCCTGCTGGCCAGCCTGGCCGGCAAATCGCTGGTGCAGAGCCACGTCGGCGCGGTGGTCCGCTATTCGCTGCTGGAGACCGTCCGCCAGTTCGCCGCCGAGCGGCTGGCCGCCTCCGGCGAGGAAAGCGCGGTGCAGGACAATCTGCTGCGGTGGGCGCTGGAGGTAGCCCGGTCGGCGGAGGAGTCCCTGTCGAGCGCCGAGTGGACCAGCTGGTCTGATCGGCTTTCCGCTGAACAGGCCAGCATCCGCGCCGCGTTGTCCTGGGCGCTGGGCGGCGCGGAGCCGGAGGCGGGACGGGAACTGGCCGCCCGGCTCGCCCGGTGGTGGATCGCCACCGGCCGGTACAGCGAAGCAGGCCAGTTCCTGACCACGGCGGCCGGCCTGCCGGTCGCGGCGGCTCCCGGCATCGAGGCCCGGGTGGTGCTCGGCGCCGCCTGGTCGGCGTACCACCTGGGTGACAACGGGCGGGCAGCCCTGCTCGCCACCGACGGTATACAACGCGCCCGGCAAGCCGGCGAACCGCAGCTGGAAGTCTGGGGCCGTAACCTGCTGGCCGGCCTGGCGTGGTCCGAGGGCGATGCGGACCGGATCGTCGCCGAGATCGAAGCCAGCCCGGTGCTGTCCGGCCCGGCCGATCCGGCGCTCGCGGCGCGGGCCCAGGTGCTGCTGGCCCACGCGGCCTTCCTGTCGGGCGACCTCGGCGAGCAGGACCGGCACGGCCTGCTCGCGGTCGAGCTCGCCCGCACCGCGGCGAGCCAGGAAGGGCTCGTCCTCGCGCTGACCGCCTGGACTATATCCGCGATCGCCGGAGCTGGCATCCAGCCTGCCACGGTGGCCGCGCTCGACGAGGCTGCGACCGTGCTAGCGGCGCATCCGGACCGGTTCGCCGAGACGGCCATGCGTCAGTGGCGGGCACGGCTGTTCGCCGCCCTGGGCCAGCTCGATGCGGCCGAGAGCGAGGTCGGACTGTGCTGGGCCGCGGGACGAAGCGGCGCCGTCCGGATAGTGGAATTCGGGGGTCCGCTGGCTGAGGCCCGCCTGGCCGCGGCCGGGGGCGACACCGCGGCCGCGGTCAGCGCGCTGCGCCGGGCCGCCGACGGAGGGCGCCGCGTCGGCATCGTCATGTACGTTCCCTCCGCCCTGGCCGGCCTGGCGTGCATGGCCGCGATCGCCGGTGACGAGGCCACGGCCGCCGCCGCCGCCGGTGAGGCACGCGCCGAGCTCGGCGGCCGCCGCCAGGCGATCACCGCCGCCGCGCTCGGCTACGCCGAGGGCATCATGGCCTGGCACCGGGGCGAGCTCGCCGACGCCGAGCACCTGGTCCGCGAGGCCACCGCGGCCTGGCACCGTGGCTGCGACCGGATGGACGCCTGCGACGGCATCGAGCTACTCGGCGTGCTCGCCGCGGCCCGCGAGCGCTTCCCCGACGCCGCCCGGCTGCTGGCCGCCGCCGAAGCGGCCCGGCGGCCGCTGCAGTACCTGGCCCCCGGATTCACCGCCGACCGCAGCGCGGCCGCACGCGCGATCAGCCAGACCCGTGACGCCCTCGGCGAAGACCGCTTCATACAGGCGTGGGAAGAAGGCCAGGGACTCACCCTCGACGACGCGGTGGCCTATGCCGCCCGCAAGGGCGGGGGCCGCAAGCGGCCCGCCGCGGGCTGGGCCAGCCTGACCCCGGCCGAACTGGAGGTCGTCCGCCTGGTCGGCGAGGGCCTGCGCAACGACGCCATCGCCCGGCGGTTGTTCATCGCCCCCGGCACGGTCAAGGTGCACCTGTCCCACATCTTCGCCAAGCTCGCCATCACCACCCGCGCCGAACTGGCCGCACAGGCGGCCTCACGGGATCTGACCGCCGGATGATCTGGCCCCCATTTGCGGGGCGGGCGGCGCCCGGCGAGGATGGTGCGGTGACAGAGAATGGCGCGGTGACCGCCGGCCGCCCGGCCGCGGCAGCGCCCGCGTCCGGTCAGGTCCCCGCGTGGGCGCGCGGGGTCGCGGCCGTGGCCGTGCTGACCGGCGCGGGGATCTCCACCGACTCCGGCATACCGGATTTCCGCGGGCCGCAGGGCCTCTGGACGAAGAACCCGGCCGCCGAGAAGCTGTCCACCTATCAGGTGTACATGACCGATCCCGAGGTCAGGCGCCGCTCCTGGCGGGCCAGGCTGGAGCACCCAGCCTGGGCCGCCCAGCCGAACCCGGCCCACCGGGCCCTGGCCCGCCTGGCCGCCAGCGCCATCGACACCCAGGTCATCACCCAGAACATCGACGAATTGCATCAGCGCGCCGGGACACCCCCCGAGCGGGTCATCGAGCTGCACGGCACGATGTTCGGCGTCGTCTGCACCGGCTGTGGCGACCGGACCGCGATGGCCGACGCGCTGGCCCGGGTCCGGGCCGGCGAGGACGACCCGCCGTGCGCCGAGTGCGGCGGCATCCTCAAGTCGGCCACCGTCATGTTCGGCCAGCCGCTGCCGCCCGGCGTATTCGAGCGCGCCGCCGCCGCGGCCGCGCGCTGCGACCTGCTGCTGGCCATCGGCAGCACGCTGACCGTCGAGCCCGCGGCGTCGCTGTGCGCGGTGGCCGCCGGGGCAGGCGCGAGCCTGGTCATCGTCAACCGCGACCCCACGCCCTACGACCCGGTGGCCACCGCCGTCGTCCGCGACCCCATCGGCCAGGCCGTCCCGCGGATCGCCGATCAGGTCCTCGCCGCCAACCCCGGCTGAGGACGGGCGGACACCGGGCGGACAGCCGTCCCGAAGACCACGTCGGTGCGCAGGGTCGCGATCTTCCGCGCCCGCAGTCTGCCGATCACCCGCTCGCGGACCTGCTCGCGCTGCGCGCCGCTGAGCGCGTCGACGGTGGCCCGGTATCCCGATCCGAGCACGATGTCCCAGAACCGGTCTGGGTCGTCGAGGTGATGCCGGCCCGGGACGGCCACCGCGGTCGCGTCGGCGATGCCGGCCCGGGAGTACAGGTCCCGCAGGGCCTGCGCGGTGGTGATCTCGTCCCACGGGTTGAACGCCTTGAACAGGGATGGCTCGACCGCCCGGACCGAATCCCAGAAGACGCTGTTGGCGGGCTCGAACAAGCCCGGCCCCCAGGTGGTGAGGGCCAGCATCCCGCCCGCGCCGGTCAGCCGCCACATCTCCGCCGCGAACGCCGCCATGTCCGGGGCGAAGAAGACGCCGAACACGCAGACCACGGCGTCGAAGCCGCCGCCGGGCAGCCCGGTGCGGGTGGCATCGCCGCGGCGGAACTCCACGTGGGCCAGGCCCTCGTCCGCCGCCCTGGCCCGGGCCAGGTCGAGCAGCGACGCTGCGGCGTCGATGCCCAGCACGTTCCCGCCGGGGCCCACGGCACGGGCCGCGGGAAGGGCCGATCCTCCGGCACCGCAGCATAGATCGAGCACCGTGCTCCCGGGCGCCAGCTCAAGCCGGGCCACGGTCGCGGTGCCGAACCGGTCCCAGAAGCCCAGCGACGGCATGGCGTAGTGATCAGCCGCGGCCCCGTACACGCGCGCCGCGCGCTGGGCGGCCTCGCCCATCGGCGGCTGGATCGGCGCGGTCATGCACCCTCCGGCTGCGCTTCCTGCAGACCTGAGCCGCCGGACCCTCTCCGACGCGACCACGCTACCGCTGACCAGGGCTGGCCGTGTAGCCCATCATCGCCCGGCCGCCTGGGACGACGCCGCGCGTCAGGCCTCGCCGGGCGACTCGTCCGCCTCGATGGCCGAGGTCAGGACGCTGGCCTTGCGCCGGAGCCGGCTGGCCCGGCCGGCCAGCCCTCGGCGCTCATACTCGCGCGCCGCGGCCTGGCGCTCGGCGACTTCGGCCCGCACGATGCCGCGGGCCTCGGCTTCGCCAAGCCGTCGCCGCTCGGCCTCCGCGCCGCCGAGGCCCGCGGCCGCGCCCGCGAAGTGCGGGCTGCTGGTGCCGGCAGGCGGCGCGGCGGGGACGGCCTGGGCGTTGTCGAGCGCGGCCAGGGCCGAGCGCACCGCCGACACCGCGACCGTGTCGCGCGCCCGCAGCGCCTCGCGCAGGGCACGCTCAAGCCGCTTCCGGATCCCGCTGTCCGGCACACCGGCCACCTAGGACCGCCGGGCCAGGACGTGCAGCAGCGCGGCCACGGCCCGGTACGGGTCGGTGCTCCCGGCCCGCTCCTCGCACGCCAGGAGCAACCGCAGCTCGCCGGCGTCAGGCACGGGCGCGTCGTCGCCGGCCAGGTCGGTGAACACGCGGACGCCGTACCAGGCCTGGACCTCCAGGCCATGGGCGGCCAGGGCGGCGGTCAGGTCGCCGAGCCGGTCGGCGCGGGCGCGCACGCCGATCCGGTTCAGGTACCACGGGCCGCCGAACGCCTCGTCGGCGGCCGCCCAGTCGCCGCGCAGGCCGGGCCGCATGGCCAGGGCGTCACCGTTGCGGACGAGCAGCGACACCAGGCCGCCCGGCGCGGTCACCGCCGCCGCGGCCGCGAGCATCGGCCCGGGATCGGGAAAGTACATCAGCACGCCATGGCACAGCACCACGTCGAAGCGGGCCGCCCGGAACAGGGCGGCCGTGTCCCTGGCGTCGCCGCGGACCAGCCGGACCCGGCCCCGGACCTCCGGCGCCTCGGCGCGCAGGGACCGGGCCAGGTCCCCGAGCAGGGCCTGCGAGCTGTCCAGGCCGGTCACCGTGTGGCCGTGCCGGGCCAGGCTGAGCAGCTGGGTGCCTTGGCCGCAGCCGATGTCCAGAACGCGCCGGCCGGGCCGGCCCGGGACGTGCCGGGCCAGTTGCCGGGTCACGAGTTCCTGCCGGACGACCTGACGCAGCGTGCCCAGGCGGGCCCGCCACCTTTCCTCGCCGACGGCGAATGTCGTGCTCAACGAGCTTCTCCCTGTCCCGTGGGGACGCCTAGGTTACGGTCTGTAGTATGACCAGCCAGCAGCCGGACATCCTGGTGATCGGGGCGGGCGTATCCGGCCTGACGACAGCGATCTGCCTGGCCGAAGCCGGGAGCGGCGTGACTGTCGCCGCTGCGGACCTGCCCTTGCTGACCACCTCGGCCGCGGCCGGCGCGATCTGGGGCCCGCACCTGGTCGGCATGGACGACCGGGTGGCCCGGTGGGGCAGGCTGACCCTGGACCGGCTGACGGAGATGGCCGCCGATCCGGCCACCGGCGTGCGGCTGGCCACCGGCGTCGCCGTCACGAGGAACGCGAACAGTGAGCCGATCGACTGGGTTACCGCCATGGAGGGCGCGCGGCCGTGCGATCCGGCTGAACTGCCCGCCGGCTTCGTGGGCGGCTGGCGGCTGGCCGTACCCATCGTGTCGATGACCGTGTACCTCGGTTACCTGCTGGCCAGGCTGAACCGGGCCGGCGCCCAGCTGCGCACGGTCAAGTTCGCCTCGCTGGCCGAGGCCGCCGAGCTGACCGGCGCGCGGGTGATCGTGAACTGTTCCGGGATCGGCGCGCACGACCTGGTTCCCGATGCGCAGGTGATGCCGGTGCGCGGGCAGGTCATCATCGCGGCCAACCCCGGCCTGAGCGAGTTCTTCATCGGCGTCGGGGACGGGCCCGACGGCTTCAGCTACTACCTCCCGCACGGTGACCTCGTGCTGCTCGGCGGAACGGAGGAAAGCGGCGACTGGAGCCTGGAGCCCGATCCCGCCACCACCGAGCGCATCCTGCGCGACTGCGCGGCCATCGAGCCCCGGCTGCGCGGGGCCGCGGTCATCGCGCACCGGGTGGGCCTGCGGCCGGTGCGGCCGACCGTACGCCTCGAGGCCGAGGGCCTGGGCGAGGGGCGGCGGCTCGTGCACAACTACGGCCACGGCGGCGCGGGCGTGACCCTGTCCTGGGGCTGCGCGATGGAAGTGGTCTCCGCGATCCTGGGCTAGCCGCCGCCGCGGTGGTCAGAAGCCGGGGAACAGCTTGCGCAGCCGGTCCAGGTCGGCCTCGTCGGCCGTGACCTCGTCCGGCGTGTGCCCGGGATCCAGCCTGCCGTAAGCCAGGCGCAGCAGGGCCTCCGACGGCATGCGGACCTCGCTGTCCGCGCCGCCGCCGTCTCCCGGCCAGTCCGCCATGCTGATCGGATTCGCCGCCACCAGGAGGTAGTCGCGTTCCGGGCCGCTCGTCCGGATACGGGTCCGGAACGGGACGTCCGGCTCCCGGCCGAGCCGGGGGGCCAGGAACTGCGGCACGTTGTCGATCAGCAAGTCGACCGCGTCCGGGGCGACCCGGGCCGCCGGGTCGAGGCTCACCGCCACGTCCCAGGTGTGCAGCGCGTGCTCGCCGAGCCGGAGCCGGATCAGGCCCACGCTGTCCAGCGTCATACCGAACAGCGAGAGGCTGATCCTGGCCAGGTCGTCGTCGCTGAGCTGCTCGAGGGCCCGTACGTACTTCTCGTCGGTGCTGAGGGCGTCGGCGGCCTGCGCGTCCGGGCTCTTGGCGTTCCAGGCGTCCCAGATCGGCGGGAAGGCTTCCCGGTCGACCGGCTCGGCCTGGCCCAGCGCGGCGGGCAGGGACAGCAGCGAGATCTCGGCTCCGCTGCCGATATGCGACAGCACCTGGGCGATGCTCCACTCGGTGGGGTAGCCAGGCTCGCGAAGCTGCTCCGGGGTCAGCGGCGAGACCAGCGACGCCAGTCGCTCGTGTGAGTTCCGCAACACCGCGATCCAGGCACGAGGGTCTTGCTCCATGGCTGGCTCCGTTCTCGGGGTCGGCTGGCTCGGCTCCATAGACTGCCAGGCCCGCGCGGCCGCCGTGTTATCGGGCTCCCCGGTAGCCCCGGACGCCAGGACCTGGCTAACGCCGCGACGATAGCCTGCGGGCATGAAAATCGGTTTTGGCGCACCGGTGTCAGGTGCGTGGGCCACGCCGGAGAACCTGGCCGGCTTCGCCGCCCGCGCCGAGCAGGCCGGCTACGCGTCGCTCTGGAGCTTCCAGCGGCTGCTCGTCCCCGACGGCTCCGGCATGGACCCGGTGTACCACAGCGTGCTCGACCCCATGGCCGCGCTGGCCTACGCCGCGGCGGGGACGTCGCGGATCAGGCTCGGCGTCGCGGTCGTCAACCTGCCGTTCGTGTCTCCCGCCTACCTGGCCAAGCAGGCGGCCACCGTGGACATCCTGTCCGGCGGGCGGCTCGACCTCGGCCTCGGCATCGGCTGGATGCCCGAGGAGTTCGCGGCCACCGGCGCGCCGATGGCCCGCCGTGGCGCGCGCGCCGCCGAGTACGTCGCGGTGCTCCGCGAGCTCTGGGCGGACGGCCGCAGCGAGTTCAGCGGCGAGTTCTACGAGATCCCGCGCAGCAGCGTGGCGCCGAAGCCGGTGCAGCCCGGCGGTCCCCCGATCCTGCTGGGCGGCCTGGCGCGCCCGGCGCTGGAGCGCGCGGGCCGGATAGCGGACGGCTGGGTCACCTCCAGCCGGACCGACCTGTCCCGGATCGCAGAGGGAGTAGGCGTGATCCGCGCGGCCGCGGCCGAGGCCGGGCGCGACCCGGACGCGCTGCGGATCGTGTGCCGCGGGGTGGTGCGGGCCGGCGCCGAGGCCACCGCGCCCGGGGGCAGCCGGCTGCTGCTGTCGGGCCGTCCTGACCAGATCCGGGAGGACACCCGCTGGCTGGCCGGCCAGGGCGTCACCGAGATCTTCTACGACCTGAACTGGGATCCGCAGGTGGGCTCGCCCGACGCCGACCCGGCCTCGGCCGCGGCCCGGGCCGGGGAGATCCTGGACGCGCTGGCCCCGGTCTCTGCGGGCGGCTGACTCCCGCGACACCGAGCCGCCCCGCATCGGGGCCCCGGGGTCGGCCTGGTCAGCGCCGGCCGTTCGCCGGCCGGTACTCGAGCATGACGATCCGGGAGTCCAGCACCTCGGTGCCGACCAGCTCCAGCCCGGCCCGCCGGTGACCGGCAAAGGCCGGCTCGCGGCCGGCGTCGCCGAGGACCAGCGGGAAGACGGCGACCCGGAGCCGGTCGACCAGCCCGAGCCGGATCATGCTCCCCACCAGCGTGATGCTCCCGATGGAGCGGAGCGGAACTGGCGACTGCCGCTTCAGCGCCCCGATGCCGGCACCGAGGTCACCGCGCATCGGGCGGGTGTTAGCCCAGGCGAGCGGCTCGGCGAGGGTGCGGGCGCTGGCGCCCGCGCCCTCGGCCGGGCGAGACCGGTGCAGGCTACCGGACGCCGCGGGGGCGGAACTGGACGCTGATCCTCGGGCCGGTGGCGCGGGCGGTCTTGGGCACCGCGTGCTCCCAGGTGCGCTGGCAGCTTCCGCCCATCACGAGCAGGTCACCATGGCCCAGGTCGTGGCGCAGCGCCCGGCCGCCGCCGCGCGGGCGGAGCAGCAGCGAGCGCGGCGCCCCGAGCGAGACGATCGCGACCATGGTGTCCTGCGTGCTGCCGCGCCCGGTGGTGTCGCCGTGCCAGGCGACGCTGTCCCGGCCGTCCCGGTACAGGCACAGCCCCGCGGTGCGGAACGGCTCGCCGAGTTCCTCGGCGTAGTGCTCGCTGAGTCGTTGCCTGGCGTCCTCCAGAACGGGGTCGGGCAGTGGCTCGGTCTCGGGATAGAAGCAGAGCAGCCGCGGCACCTCGACGACCCGGTCGTACATGTACCGCTTCTCCGCCCGCCACGGCACCGCCGCGGCCAGCCGCTCGAACAGCGCATCCGCGCCGGCGATCCAGCCGGGCCGCAGGTCGACCCAGGCCCCGCGGGCGAGGGCCGTCCGCCGCACCGATGAGCCGAGCGGCCCCGGGCCCGCCTCACCGCACAGGTCGAGCAGCGAGCCTTGCAGGACGGCGTTCATGCCCCAAGCCTAACGTTCATCAAACACATATTCGAGTTATTCACCGGTTCCGCTGCGCGGGCAGACCCACCCCCTGGGCGTGCGCGATGGCCGCGGCCTCGGTCCGGCTGGCCGCGCCCAGCTTGGCCAGGATGTTCGACACGTGCACGCTGGCGGTCTTGGTGGCGATGAACAACTCGGCGCCGATCTCCTTGTTGCTGTGCCCGGCCGCGAGCAGCCGCAGCACCTCGACCTCCCGGTCGGTCAGCCCGGCCAGTGGGTCGCGCGCGGCCACCCCCCCGGGCCGGCTGCCGGTGCGGCCCGTGGCCTCGGCTGGAGCGGGCCGGTCGGCCAGCCGGGCCCGGCGGGCCAGGTCGGCCAGGGCCGAGCGCAGCGGCTTCGCGCCGATCTGCTCGGCGGCCTCGGCGGCCAGCAGGAGCTCCCGCTGCGCCTCGTCCCGGCGGCCCGCCTCGGCCAGCGCCTGGGCCAGCCGCCAGCGTGACCTGGCCGTCTCGTAGACGAACGCGGGCCCGAACGCTTCGACCACGGCCTGCCAGGCGGCCGGGTCGTTGCCGCCCTGAGCCCGCTGCCACTCGGCCTCGGCACGCGCGAGCCAGCCGCGCCCGTCCACTCCGAGCGCGAAGTTCGGGCGGCGCGGCCAGGCGGCGCCCTCACGGGCGATCTCTACCATGCCGTGTGCCGCCTGTACCGCGGACTCGGCGCGCGCGGCGTCGCCGGCCGCGCGAGCCTGCCAGGCCTGGTCGGCCAGCGCGCAGAGCGCCACCGTCGCTGGCCTGATCACCGCGGGCGAGTAGCCCTCGTCCCAGGCCTCGCTCGCGCGGACCGTCGCCTCGGCCTGGCTCACCGCGGTCGTCAGGTCACCTTGCCAGAGCGCGTGCTCGGCCAGCAGGCCGCGCCCGATGTACTCGGTGAACCGGTCCTTGGCGAAGAACGGCTGCAGCCAGGTCCGGCGCTCGGCGACCGCCGGGGCGTCCCGGGCTACGTCGATGAACAGCGCCATGGCCGACAGCCTGGCCTCCGGCGCGCTGGTGACCCGGGTGACGAAGCCGTCGGCGAGCACCTGCCCGTGGTCCCACTCCCCGGCCTGGTAGTGGGCCAGGTAGTGCAGGTACTGCAGGTCGTAGCCATAGGGCGCCAGGTCCAGGCCGGCGTCCTCGGCCCGGCGCACCCCCTGGTGCGCGGTCATGCTCGCGGCGGCCAGATCGCCCCATTCCAGCTGGACCCGGGCCAGCTGGAACGCCGCCCGCAGTTCAACGCCGAGGACGGCGGCGGCCAGGGCCTGCTGGTGCGCCCGGGTGTACAGGTCGATGGCTTCCTCGATCCGCCCCGCGTGCTCGCTCAGCTGTCCCAGCGTCACCAGGGCGTCGGCCTCCACCCAGGGGGCGGAGGCCGCCCGGGCGGCGGCCAGCGCCCGCTGCGCCTGGGCCCGGGCCGGGGCGTCGTCTTTCATCGACAGCAACGCGCGCGCGTAGGTGCCCAGGGCGCGGGCCCGCTCCCACTGCGGCGGCTCCTCGGGCAGCGCGTCGACCGCGGCCTCGGCGGCGGCGATGGCGGCGTCGTCCTCGTCGAGGTCGAGCAGGTAATACGACAGCCGCTCACTGGCCCGGCAGAACAGCACCGGGTCGGCGTGCTCGCCGTCGCTCAGGTAGCTGATCAGGCGGCGCAGCTGCTGCACGGCCCGGAAGATGTCGCCGCTGGCCGCCGCGCTGGTCGCGGAGCGGAACGCGAGCTTGCCGCGGTCTATTTTGCCCAGCTTCTCGGGCTCCTCCACCCGCTCCCAGAGCGAAAGCGCCTGGTCGTAGTGCCGGTGCGCCTCGGCCGGCGCCGCGAGCCGGCGTGCTTCCTCGCCGGCGGCCACGGACGCGGCGAGCGCCCCGGGTATGTCGTGGCTGGCCAGGGCGTGGTAGGCCAGCTCGGCCGCGGTCCCGGGGACCTCGGCCAGCCGCCGCTCGTCGGCGAGCAGCTCGGCCAGGCGGCCGTGCAGCCGGGTCCGCTCGCCGGGGAGCAGGTCGCCGTAGATGGCCTCGCGCAGCAGCGCGTGCCGGAACGCGTAGGCCTGCTCACCGTCGGGCACCAGCAGCTGGTGGGCGACCGCCTCCCGGACCGCGTCGTCGTACTCCGGCCCGGCCAGCCCGGAGGCCTGCCTGGCCAGCTCGTCGTCGACCCGCCGGCCGGTGACCGCCGCGGCCCGCAGCACCTGCTGCGCGGCCGGGGAGAGCCGCTCGGTCCGGGCCAGCAGCAGGTCGGCGAGCCGGGTCGGCAGCTCGCCGCCCGCGGACGACGCGGCCAGCAGCTCTTCCGCGTAGTAGGCGTTGCCCTCGGCGCGGGTGATCAGGCTGTCCAGCGTCGCCGCGCCCAGCGGCTGGGCCGACAGCGACGTCAGATGCTCCGCCATGGCCGAGGCGCCGAGCGGGCCGAGCGTCAGGGTGGTCACGCTGGGCAGCCGGGTCAGTTCGGCGATCACCGGCCGGAGCGGGTGCCTGCGGTGCATGTCGTCGGTGCGGTAGGTGACCACGATGGCCAGCCGCTCCCGGTGCAGCACCCGGCTCAGGAAGGTGACCAGGTCGCGGGTGGAACGGTCGGCCCAGTGCAGGTCCTCGAGGACCAGCAGCACCGGGCTGTCCTCGGCCAGCTCGGAGAGCAGGCCGAGGACTGCCCCGAACAGCTGCTGCTGCGCCAGCCCGGCGTCGCCGCCGGGCAGCTGGCCGGCCCCGGAGTCGGGCAGCAGCCGGGACAGCACTGGCCTGGCGGCGAGCGCGTCGCGCAGCGGGCCGCTCTCCGCCGAGCCGGCCACGGCGTCCCGCAGCGCGTCGGCGAGCGGCAGGTAGGGCACGGTGTCCGCGAGCTCCGCACAGCGGCCGGTCAGTACCGCAAAGCCGCTGCCCCTCGCCTCGGCCGACAGCTCGGCCACCAGCCGCGTCTTGCCGACCCCGGCATCCCCGCCGACCAGCGCCACAACGGGCCGGCCCGCCGCCGCGTCGCGCAGCAGGGCGCGCAGCCGGCCCATCTCGGCCTGCCGGCCGACCAGACGTCCTCGCTCAACCCCGGCCATGTAACCAGTATCCCAGTTAGGTCTGACATCTCCGGCCCCGAGACAACCGTTAGCCCCGGCCGAGGGACGTCGCCGGAGGGCTACGTCCTCGGCCGGGACGGGGTGAACCGCACCGGCATGTGCTTGATCCCGTTGAGGAAGTTGGACCGGAGCCTGCTGACCTCGCCGTCGAGCTCGATGTCCGGCATCCGGTCGGCCAGCGCCGCCAGCAGCACCCGCAGTTCCAGGGCGGCGAGGTGCCGGCCCAGGCAGAAGTGCGGTCCGCCGCCGCCGAAGCCGATGTGCGGGTTGGGCTCCCGGGCGATGTCGAATTCCTGCGGGTCGGCGAACACGCGCTCGTCGCGGTTGGCCGA